>Ga0194130_10000533_pt1 | contig 70789 bp, 68 predicted proteins | sample TA2KigsurfametaG_FD_160084 | JGI IMG/M metagenome (GOLD analysis project Ga0194130, IMG submission 160084) | Freshwater microbial communities from Lake Tanganyika, Tanzania - TA2015050 Kigoma 12 surface | ecosystem: Environmental > Aquatic > Freshwater > Lake | place: Tanzania: Lake Tanganyika...
GAAAGAGAGTGGTGAGTGCGATACAAGTATCGTTGAGAATGTAATTGATGATATCGCAAAAATCGATCGCCGCAAATATGTCGTAATCAAGTCAACTGTAACTCCAGGAACCACCGAGCGATTGGCTGAATCACATCGAATGATAATTGGATTCAATCCTGAATTCCTCACTGAAGCAAATGCATACAATGACTTTCGCTATCAACCATTGATTATTTTAGGATCTGACGATGTTGGGCTCGGAACAATCATGACGCAAATTTATTACGAATTTAATTCAAAGGTCGACTCTCGTTCGCATGTGATTCAACGCACCACTAAAGAAGCAGAAATGTTTAAGTATCTTGCAAATAGTTTTCTCGCAACGAAAGTTATTTTTGCCAATGAGTTTAAGAGTCTCTGCGATAAGGTTGAAGTTGATTATGGTCGCATTGCAGAGGTTGCAGTACTGGATAAAAGACTCGGACACACACACTGGCGTGTTCCAGGTCCTGATGGAAAAGTTGGATTCGGCGGTTCTTGCTTTCCAAAAGATACTGCAGCGTTACTGCATTATGCAGATGAAAATTTTGCTTCACTCTGGTTGCTTACGGAAGCAACCTATATAAACGATGATATTCGTGGTGAAACTTTCCATAAACTGACAGTTGTTGAAGATAAATAAGAATATGAGTTTAGTATTAGTTGTAGACAAAGGTGGAATGCCTAAAGACTGGGTGAACTTTGAAATGGCTGCATGTTATTATGCGAAGAATAAAGTTCTATGGGAACTTGGTGATAAAATGAAGACCATGTTGGGTGGGCACAATCAATATGGTGAACAATCTCGCATTGATATTTCTTGCATCATCGGCGTCAGTGGTCCACTGCTCGGCGATAAATTCTATAATCAATCAACAGTTTTTGCTGATCGCATGACTCTGTATGCTCGCGATTGGCATATCTGCGCATACTGCGGCGATGAGTTTAGCACCAGTCAATTAACAATTGATCATGTGCTCCCAAAGTCTCGCGGTGGCACAAATCAATGGACAAATTGCGTGACTGCCTGTCGTCCATGCAATCATCGTAAGGGTTGGCGAACACCAGAAGAAGCAAAGATGCATTTAATCTATGTGCCCTATGCGCCTACAGTTCATGAACGTATACTATTGAAGAATCGTAAAGTTCTCGCAGATCAGATGGAGTATTTGAAAGCAAGTATTCCAAAGAATAGTCGAGTTTGGAGGAATGTTGCTTGAATACTGTCCTTGATAAAATCAAACAATATGACAATTTTTTGGACTCTTCTGAGGTAGAAGAAATTTACAAGTTTTTATCTACTAGCCATAATTGGTCATTTCAGAGTAGCATTGAATCGCAATCAAATTACATCTTTTTAATGTTAAAGGGATTAGAAAACAATGATCTTTTTAAAGATAAGATATTTAAAAAAATTCAGGAAAAAATAGGCGAAGATTATAACATAATAAGAATTTATGCAAATGGTCAGTATTTTGGAATGCCTGGGCGACCACATCATGACAATACTAGTCCAAATGCATATACATTTTTAATTTATGTTAATCCTTCATGGGATTTTTTGTGGTGCGGGCAAACAATATTTTTTGATAGATATGCGACAGATGATAACGGCGGCACTATAGTCATTAGTAATGAAACTAAAATAGTCTATCCATTTCCTGGTAGAGCAGTTTTATTTCCAGGAAATATAATCCATTATGCTGAATCTCCTTCTAAAGATTGTTTTAATTTTAGATTTAGCATAGCATATAAATTAGAAAAAAAATCATGAGCGGAAAAGGAAGTAAGCCACGACCATTGAGTGTTCCGCGAAAACAGTTTGATGACAACTGGGAACGTATTTTTGGAAAGAAGCGAGAAAAGAAACAACCTGTTGCGGGGTAGTGAAACAGCATCACAGAGGACTCATAATCCTCAATTCCAGGTGCAACTCCTGGCTCCGCTACCATTTTATTACGGGATGAAATTATGCAAAGATTACAAACAATAACTGTTGTTGGTGCAGGCACTGCAGGATTAGTGTCAGCACTTATACTTAAAACGCGATTTCCTCACATTGACGTAAAAATTGTAAGATCAAAAAAAATTGGTATCATCGGTGTGGGCGAGGGATCAACAGAACATTGGGCTGAATTTTTAAGGTATACTAACATAGATTTTAAAGAAATCATAGGTGAATGCGATGCCACATTTAAATGTGGTGTTTTTTTCAAAAATTGGGGTGTTGATGATTATATGCATAGTCTTGGCGGCGCAGACATCAATACCACTTGCGGTCAAACAAATGTTGCTTTTGCAAAATATATATCAGAACAGCAATCTAAAAAGATTTTAAACCCATTAGAATCATGGGATCATCAAGTATTCTCTGCAGAGTTTTCGTTTGAACAATCACCATTTAACCAATATCATTTTAATACGTTTAAATTGAATTCACTCTTAGAGAGAAAATGTAAGCAAAGAAATATCAATATTTTTGATGATGAGATTTTAGATGTGAAAGTTGATGATCAAAATAATATTTCTTTTTTGGTGGGCGAAGAACAAGAACACTACTCAGATTTCTTTATCGACAGTACGGGATTTTCTAGAATTTTAATGAAAAAACTTGGTGCTACTTGGCAATCTTACAGCGATTGTTTGAAAGTCAAGGCAGCAATTACATTCCAAACACCATTAGAAGATGAATTCAATATCTACACGCTCGCAGAAGCAAAAAATGCTGGTTGGATGTTTAGAATTCCGGTGTGGGATAGATATGGAAATGGATATATTTATGACAGCGATTTCATTACCAGAGAACAAGCTGAAGAAGAAATGGTAAATCACTTTGGTCGCGACATTCAAATTGGTAGAGAATTTAAATTTGATCCAGGAGCACTTGATAAAGTTTGGGTAAATAATTGTTGTGCTGTTGGATTGAGTTCTTCATTTTTTGAGCCGCTAGAGGCAACTTCTATCGGAAGCACAATTCAACAAATATTTTTTCTGACGCACAAACTGATAAACTATAATCAAAAGACTATAGATGAGTATAATAAACAAGTAAACAGTATTTTTTTGAATATCAGAGATTTTGTGTTTTTACACTATCTCAGTGGCAGAAGCGATACAGAATTTTGGAAGAATATCTCAACAGTAAGAATACCAGATACTCTACATTATAATCTGGAAAAGTGGGAACACAAACTACCAGTTCAGGAAGATTTTACTAACACTTCTAACTATAGAATGTTCAACGCATCTAATTTTATTCAAGTATTATATGGTGTTAACAAATTCAATATTGATTCAATAAAAACTGAATACCAAAATTTACCACTGTATTTTAATAATGAAGCCAATAACAATCTAAAGAGCAAACTCAATCGTTATGAATTCGCGCCAAAAATTGGACATAAAGAATTTATCTCTAGAATAAGAACAGCATATTTTAAAATGAAAGAAGAAAATCCGTTTTATCAATAAAACAACCTGGGTATTTTTATGAAACAACTTGATATGTTTGAGAATTTAAAACCAAAAATTTATGAGAGCCCAGATAACGGCAAAACAATCTATGAGCGTAATTTGGGAGAATCAGAACGTCGACTCATCAAAACTGCAGTTCAACAACAGTGGAACATAACTTTTAATGGTAAGAAGGTCGATTCGTGAGAGTTTTATTTCAATGCGAGCAATTAAATTATCGTGGAGTCACTAACTCCACAATAGACTATGCTTTATACAATCAAACTATTCTTGGTAATGAAAGTGTTATTGCATACTGCAGTGTCGATCCTCCTGGGAAGGATGTTGGCACCAAACCAGAAATTGTTGAGCAATTGAAAAAAGATTTTAATATAATTACATATGAGACTTTTGAAGAACTTAATGATCTTGCTTCAAAGTTTGACCTATGTTATAGTCAACGTGCTGGTTATGTAAAAGAACCCGACACACATAAGCCACTAGTTCAAGTTAACACGACTAAATTTGGTGTACACTGCGTATTTCAGTGGTATGAACCGCATGGTGATTCTTACGCATACATATCTGAATGGTTAGCGAATAATGTTACACGCAATTATATGACACCTAATCCACAAAAATTTGTGCCATATATTGTAAACCTTCCACAACCTAATTTCTCTTTGAGAGATAAATTTGGCATACCTAAAGATAAATTCGTAATCGGTCGCCATGGTGGCTTTGAGACCTTTGATCTTGGTTGGGCTGAAGAAGTTGTAACTAAAGTTGCACAAACTCGTGATAACTTTGTTTTTTTGTTTATCAACACTAGACCATTCTGTAATCTTCCAAATGTTTTGTTTGTTGGTCCATTTTTCGGTGAGCAAGAAAAATCAAATTACATTAATTCATGCGATGCAATGATTCATGCTCGACATCTTGGTGAATCATTTGGTCTTTCAGTCGCCGAATTTTTATACTTCAACAAACCAGTGCTTTCATGGGAAGGTGGATTTGACCGCAATCATGTCAACTGGTTACAGAAATATGATTTATTATACAAAGATCAAGCAGATTTGTACAATAGATTACTGGATCTCCCAAACAGAGTTGGCGTAGAATATTCGCAGATTGTTCGTGAATATAGTCCAACAGCAGTAATGAACAAATTTAATGAGGTGTTCCTTGCTACTTGATATCATTCAAAAAGTTATACAAAATGGCATGGCGATAGATGTCGTATATGATGTTGGCGCATGCTCTGGGAATTTTAGTCGCTGGATAAAAAATTCTGTTCTCCCAAACTCAAAATACTATTTGTTTGAGGCAAACATATCATACTTGCCAAGTTTGATGCATCCAGAATTTAATTCATATATCACAACACTGTCAAATGAAGATGGTAGAGAAGTAGACTTCTGGGTGGGGTTGAATACTGGTGATTCATATTACAAAGAAACAACATCAATCTACGACGACAAAGAAGTTAAGAAAGTGAAATGCACAACCCTTGATAAAATGATAATTGAAAAGAGTTTACCTATTCCAAACTTTTTAAAAATTGACACACAAGGTTCAGAATTAGACATTTTGAGTGCATCTACATCTCTTATGGGAAAAACAGAAATCATTCTTTGCGAATGTCCCATCATTGAGTACAACAAAGGTGCACCAAAGATGTCAGACTATCTGGATTTCTTCAAATCCTATGATTACATTCCTGTTGAGGTAACGCAGGTTCATCGCGCCGAAGATACAATCCTACAGATCGATTTGCTGTATATGTTGCGTTCTGCAAAGCAGCAATTCTTGAGCGAGAACAAGGTCATTCGCGTATAACTCATTGCAGGCGACTTCTGCCGACGCAAACCCCCATATAGACCCCCCAAACCGAGCCGCTGCAAAGCGATTGCAGGAGGTTTTGCAGACCTTGTGCAAGTTATTGATTTCATTAGAGTTTTTATTCTTGCCTTTTGCGACGATTTGAGCGATAATGGTTATATGGGATGGGGAAATTGGTCCCCCCAAAAAAAGGTAAGATTTTATGGGTATCAGTTTAATGCAGCGTCGCGTAATGGTTCAAGTAGAGCGCGACGTAATTAAGGGTCTCCGCGAGGATCTGCGTAAGATTCGCGCTGCGCTCAATCAGTCGCGTCTTAACATCAAGATGCACCAAGAGATCCTCGCCGACGAGCGCAAGTTTGCGCGACTCGTGAAGGAAGAGCAGCGTCATCTGCGTGCTCGGAAGCAAGCCGAGACCATGCATGCTCGAATCGCGAAGATGGAAGCGAAACTCGCCGCTCTGAAGGCGGCTGCGTAAGTCGTTGATTCTAAACGACTTTCTAACTATTGCTATTTTTCTCCTTGTATAGGATAATAATTGTATGAAGACTAAAACTCAAAGCCAAGTCGCGCTGGTCAATGCGCGTCAGGAACTCAAGGATGCCCTTGAGCGTGTAAAAGAACTCCGCGTGAAGGTGAAGAATTTTCGTATTGACGCGGATGTTGAGCGCAAACTCGCTCGCATCGTCCGCGAGGACGAGCGTAAACTGCGCGCTCAGAAGCAAGCCGAAAAGCGTGCGGCGAAGATTGTTGCGATGGAGGCACGACTCGCTGCGATGCGCGAGAAGGCACTGTCACCGAAGCAGTATCGAAAGAACTATCGAAAGGCAAGTGCTGCGGTCGTGTATACTCCCGAGCAGATTGCTGAACTGAATAAGACTCTCGGTCTGGTGGAGGTCTAATGCGCGCTCGCTATTCAATGTTCACTGCTCGCGGCAACGCTGCGGTTCATCAAATCGTCAAAGTTGCGCGAAGCGACAAGATGACGTGGGATGAGGTTGAGCAATTGCTCTGCGGTCTCGCAAAGACTGAGGAATATGCCGAAGCCATGGATACCGCAGTTCGTGATGCAGTTTACATCAAGTTGTTTGAAAGAGGAAATTCGTAATGAGTAATGTGAATCTTTCGCTGGCGAGTGTCAGCGACATCAAGACTCTGGTTTCAACTGGTGCGGTGAAGCATGATGATGCGATCGTCCGTGTTGATGTGGTGTTGGCTCGTAGAATTGCTGAAGGCAAAAGGGCACGATGGACTCGTTTGCGCGAGTGGCTTGTGAAGGAACAGGCTGAGCACATTCGAATCTCGAATGCCTAATTCTTGCGAAACTTTACTTTTGCGATTGTTGGTAGTATAATTGTTATTGTCCGTTGTTAATTTGTTATGAGGTTATTTGTTTATGAAGAAAGTTGAAGTATTGTACACTCTGATGAAGAGTGGTAAGCCTGTCCCCGTCCAGACGATGATCAAGACTCTTGACGTGAAGCAGGGTTCAATCATGTGTTTGATTTCTGCTCTCCGAAATGATTTCGGTGGCGAAGTTGAAACAAATCGTGATGGTCGTAAGGTTCTGTCCTATCAGTTGTTGAATGCTGATAAGGTCAAGATCCCGACGAAGGCTGCGAAGGCTGCGAAGGCTCCGAAGGCAGCAAAGGTTGCGGTTGTTAAGACCAAGACTACTGTTGCGCGAAAGGCAGCAGCGACTACCGATTCCCCGACTCTTGAGGTTGAGGAGATTGATAGTGATGCCGAACTTGCCTCGCTGAAGGCAGAGTTGGGTCTTGCTGATTCTTATTCGGAGTAAGATTCAGTCTGGCGAAGAGGGGAGGTAAAACTCCCCTCTGTTTTTTATTTGTCTCCATTGTGAGACGCAATTATGTCACCATTGTGTGACGGAGAAAATTATGAAAACTGTATATTTGCAGAAATCTGCATTAGATCTCATTCAGTTGGCTATCTCGGGTAAGTTGAATTCCGATCCCATCGGTCAACGCCCACCGACTTCGCAAGGTTATGCGAAGTCCGAAGAAATTGTAAGATCTCTAATTTTGAATATTGGTATCGGCATGATCACGTTGCGCGATATATCTCAAGATGAGGAAATGCAAAAGATTTATCCTGGTGTGCATTATCTTGTTATTGACGGTGGTCACCGTATTCGTGCACTGGTAAGATTTTATCAAAATAAATTTCCGATCGGAAAAAAGAAGTTTAAAGAACTCAATATTGACTTGAGTCAGTACGAAGTTGCACTTGATATCACAACCTGTACATCACAGGAAGCCATTGAGAAGTTTCGTAATTTGAATCAAACCACACCAGTAAATCCGATGGAGATGCTGATGTGCGACGATCAATCTGAAGTCTGTCTTGCTGTTCGTTCACTCACTCGTTACTATTCTGAGTACAAGAATGAAGCCCACGACTTGTTTGAAACTGCTTTCGACAAACATGGTGTTGAGAAGTCAAAGTTTTTTGACATGGCACCGAATCATCGACGTAAGTGGGATGAATATGTTTTCCTCGCGTTGATTAAATTTGTTGGTGGTGGCAATGTTGGTGCTGGTATTCCAACATTCTACGATGCTGTTGATCAAGAATATAAGGGAAATAACATTCTTACTAAAACTGTGCTGAAGAATGTTGAACGATTCCTAGATGATGTTTATGGTTTTGCTAATGAACGTAAGCCATACAAACTGAACACAGATATTTTTGCTGCTCTTCAGTTGGTTTGGTTTGCTCTATATGAACAAAACAAAAACTTTAAAATCGATGATTACACTAAATTTTATGAATCGTTTATGGCAGCGTATTCGTTGTTGACTGGTAATGCCAACACAACATATAATAACAAAACCATAAAATTTGGTGGTGACATTTATTTAATTAAAGAATTTGTTCGCACCAACATGACTAACTTTTCAAGTTCTGAAAAACAGAAAGAAGTTGCGAAGTTGTTCTTGGCTGAACTCGGCGATGATCCTGCTGAGTATGGAGTTATCTTCCGCGATTCTAAACGTAGTCTGACGACTTCTGAGCGTGAAGAAAAACTTGCTCTTCAGAGTTATAAGTGTGCTATTGACGGCGAGTCATTGCGCCTTGAGGACTCTGTTTGGGGTCACGATACTGCGTGGGCTCAGGGTGGTGAGTTGATGGATGGTGCTGTGATTCGTAAGACTCACAATCGCGACATGGGTACGACTACTCTTGATGAGTATCGTTTGATTCTTGAGATGCGTAAAGGTAAAAAGTAATGAGTACGATAAAGACAACTGATGAAGAATTGTTGGCTATGGAGATTTCGTATGCTAATCTCACTTCGAAATTTACTGAAGAAGGATTCAGTCCATATGCTTGTGCTGCTTCAATGGTCAAACTTGCATTAATGATCTATAAGACATCCATGGATGCCGAAGAATACAATATAATGATCGACTCTATCTCAGACAGTCGTGATCGAATTAAATCATTTGATGAGATTCAAAAACTGAGTAGGCTAAACTAATGCGTCGTGAATGGCGATACGTTGAAAAGAACAGTCATTACTATTTCCAAGCACATGACGGAAAGGTCATCGGTCAAGCATATAACATTGCTTTCACGATTGTTTGGGGCGCGAAGATTCCGATCAATGCAACTGATGAGTTAATTCTTGGTCAATACATTGAATTGGAATATGCTAAACGCGCGATTGAAGAATATTGGGATGAGAAAGATAGAACTCTAGAGGTGGTGCATGAACATCTTCTTCCTGGATACGGATCCTAAAACCGCAGCGCAACAACATTGCGATAAGCATGTTGTCAAGATGATCATCGAGTATGCGCAGTTGCTTTCGACTGCGCACCGTATTCTTGACGGTAATCTGTATCTGGATAAGACAGCAAATGGTCGTAATATCAAACGCTGGAGGTTGGATGATTATCGCGAGTCTATACTATACAAAGCATCACACATCAATCATCCCTCTGCTATCTGGGCACGAGAAGATCTTTCGCACTATCAATGGCTTTGGAATCTTGCCTCTGAACTATGCCAAGAGTACCGTTACAGATACGGTGGCACAAACGATAAGCAGCATAAGACTTCCCTCGTGATACAGAATCTCAGTTTTGCGCCCAATAACATCCCCAGAGACGGGTATTTTATTGAGCCACCCCAAGCCATGCCCAATGATGTAAAAGTCCCTGGAGACTCTATTGCGGCGTATCGGAAATACTACAAGGTTCATAAGGTAAGGTTTGCGACATGGAAAAACCGAGAAGTGCCTGAGTGGTATAAATAAGAGGCAATGAAGAAATTCCTCGACTTTCTACAAGAAGAAATCGCTCACAATAAAGGTCTGCATGTATTCGATGTGGACGATACTCTCTTTCACACGACTGCCAAGATTCGCGTCATGAAGGGGAAGAAGCAAGTTGATTCTCTTTCCAACTCTCAATACAATACGCATGAACTTCCTGATGGTCATCATTATGATTATTCAGAATTTCGTTCATCTGAAAAGTTTGCGAAAGAATCTTCTCCAAATGCTCGCGTTCTCAACAAAATGAAAAATCTTCATGACAAAACGAAGAAGGCTGGCGGCAAGGTCATCATCAATACTGCTCGCGCAGACTTCGATGACAAAGATAAATTTCTTGACAAGTTTCGTAAGCATGACGTTGACATTGATAACATTCATGTTCATCGCGCAGGAAATTTAAAAACAAAAGGCACTGTTGCTGAGAAAAAGGCGAGCATTATTCGCGATCATCTCAATCAAGGGAACTACTCGCATGCTTCATTGTATGATGACAGTGAACACAATTTAAAAGCATTCTTAGATCTCAAGAAAGATTTTCCAAAGGTGCGTTTCAATGCGCATCATGTAAAGCCAGATGGGAAGTTTAAACGATACGCTGGGTGATTTATGGCAACTTATGAGTTTGTGAATACAAAAACTAAAAAGATCGAAGAGCATACAATGCCAATGTCTGCTTATGACGATTTCAAATCAAAAAATCCTCATCTAGAAAGATATTACAGCGAAGCACCACTGTACAGTTACAGCGGCACTGGTGATTTCGCGGGTAAGAAAACAGACAACACTTGGAAAGAAGTGATGTCAAAAATCGCAGAACAAAATCCCAGAAGCCCACTAGCAGATAAAGTGTTAAAGAAAGACGCGAAACGTACCAAGACAGATCAAGTCCTACAAAAACATTTAAAAAAGCAAGCCGCCCAGAAAAGGGGGAAGTGAGGAATTTTGAGTAAGAAGAAACACGGAAACACAAATACTTACATCGAAATTACAACAGATACGCTGGAGAAAAAACCGCAGCGCATCAAATCGGCAGAACTTAAAAAGTTCGAGCCATTAACAGAAAATCAAGCAAAATTCTTTGAGTCATATAAATGTGGCGATTATTTTACAATGCTTTGCGGTTCAGCAGGAACTGGAAAAACTTTTATTGCATTGTATAAAGCATTAGAAGAAGTGTTAGACAAAACGTCATCATTTCATAGAGTTGTCATTGTTCGCTCAGCAGTTCAATCAAGAGATCTTGGATTCACACCTGGATCCGTTGAAGAAAAGATGAGCCTTTACGAACAACCATATATGCAAATTTGTCATACTCTGTTTGGTCGCCGCGATGCTTATGATGCATTGAAAGAATGCAATCGTGTTGAGTTTATCTCTACAAGTTTTATTCGCGGCATGTCTTTCGATGATGCCGTTATTCTTGTAGATGAATGTCAGAACTTGACTTGGGAGGAACTTTCAACTATAATGACTCGTGTAGGTTATCGTTCTAAAATTGTATTTTGTGGTGACTATAAGCAAACAGACTTGTATCGGAATAACAAGGACAAGTCTGGAATGAAGAAGTTTCATGAAATTGCAAAGATGATGAGTTCGTTTACCAATATTGAATTTACGACAGAGGATATCGTTCGCTCAAGTTTGGTCAAGGACTTCTTGATCGCCGTTGAGAAATACGAAAAAGAAAACAGTGTTTAATCATATTCGTCATGAGTTTCCGCAACTCTTGCAAGAAAATGCGGATGGTAAGCGAGTGTATATTGCGCCGAATGGAGAAAAGTATCCTTCAGTCACTACGGTGATTGCGGATCACGGTAAAGAAGCAATTCTTGAGTGGCGCAAGAAGGTTGGTGAAGAGAAAGCCAACGAGATTTCGCGTAAGGCTACGACTCGCGGCACAAGCGTCCATAAGGTCCTTGAGGCTTATCTAAACAACGAAGATATATCGGGGTTCGAGATGATGCCGAACGTCAAGTCTCTCTTTGTACGAATGAAGCAAGAGTTGGACGACAAGGTCAATAACATTCACTGCCTCGAAGATAAATTGTTCTCTCACGAACTTAAACTTGCTGGCACTGTAGACTGTATCGCTGAGTATAAAGGAGTTCTTTCGGTTATCGATTTTAAGACTTCTGTCAGACTCAAGAAAAAAGAAAACATCGGTGGATACTTTATGCAGGGTGCTGCATATGCCACTATGTTCAATGAGATGGCGAATCTTAACATTGATCAAGTTGTAATCCTAATTGGCGTTGATACTGCCAATTTTTGTCAGACTATGATTGTTCGAGGCGAAGAACTAGCGCATCATCGCCAAGAATTGCAAAAATATATAGATGCATATTGGACAAAAGTTGCTTGACTTTTGTTTGACAGTATGCTATACTAACTATGTCTGGTTTAAATTGGAGTTTCTAATGAAATGCTCAAGTTTAGTTGTTATGTCTGCAATCCTCCTGATTGGCTCAACAACCGCAAGTGCACAGAGCAACGAAGATATCGACGTGTTGCTGGGTGCCGCTGCTGGAGCCGCAATTGGAAGCACTATCGGCGACGGTGATGGTCGTAAGATTGCAACAGTTGTAGGCGGATTGATTGGCGCAAATATGGCTAGAGATCGCAATGAGTATCGCTATACTGGCAATGAGTATCGCTATACTGGTCGACGATTTGAATCATATTGTAAGGATCGCATTCCTAGTCAATATCGAAATAATGCTGGTGTTGCCCGTTCTTGGGTTTCTGGTTGCGTTCAAAGACTTGAGCAACGTCAAGTTGAACTTGAACAACAAGCATTTGAGGAGGCTTTGAATGGACCTGCCAATTAATATCGATGAACTTCGTGATATTGTTGTTTCTCTTGAGAAGGATAGCAACTTTGAACTTGCAGATCGTCTCAAACTTGTATGCCGTCTAATAGAAGAAGGCAAACCATACAAGAAAATTCTCCGCGAAGAATACAATCTAGTCGCGTAATAGTCTCCATCAATCGTTACGATTGAATTAAATTATAACACAACGCCGCGAAATGCCTCGCATTTTGCATATATACGTTTGTGTATAGGTTTTGTTTAGGGTCAAAGTTATAAAGGAGTTAAACATGAAGACAGTCGGCGATAAAATTGAAAAGTTTGTTGTAACTGGTGTAAAGCCAGGAGCACTTGAGCCTACTGATGCATTTGAAAATATTACAGATCTTTCTTTTGAAGGCAAGTGGAAGGTCATTGTTTATTATCCAAAAGATTTCACATTCGTATGCCCAACGGAAATTTTGGCATACGATAAGTTGAATAAAGATTTTGCTGATCGCGATGCGGTTCTTCTTGTCGGTTCAACTGACAATGAATTTTGTAAATTGGCTTGGAAGAATGCGCATGAGGGGTTGAAGAACACCACTTGCTGGATGTTTGCTGATACTCATCGCGATCTCGGCGATCATTGGGATCAAATGAGCGAAGGTCTTGTAGAGCAACTTGGAGTTTTCTTCAAGCCTGCTGGCGCTGCTCTTCGCGCAACATTCATTGTTGATCCTAGCAATGTGATTCAGCATGTGACGGTGAATAGTCTTGCAGTTGGACGCAATGCTGATGAGACTCTCCGCGTTCTTGACGCATTACAAACTGGTGAACTTTGCCAGTGTAATCGTGAAGTTGGTGGTAAGACACTCAAGGATCTGTAATGAAGAACGGTCTCGAATTTATAAAGGAGTGGGGGTTGCTTTTAGTTCCTTTTATAGTTTTAGGTCTATTTTGGCTTGGTATACATTTTACAAACATTCTCTACTAAAGGAAATACAAATGAAAAAGTTTATTCTCGCTCTTGCTCTCGTTTCTGTTCCAGCATTGGCTCAGGATCGTGTAGCGCAATATGACTTTGACAAAGATGGCAAAGTTTCTTTTGAAGATGTGAATCGTTTCTGCACAGTTTCAAAGGCACTCTTTGATCGTGCTGATAAGAACAGTGATGGATTCTTGACCAACGCCGAAATGCGCACTGCGAAAGAATATCTCTTTTCACGTTGCATGGAAATACCAAAGAACGGCTGATACCTAAATATTGCTACCTTTAAAAAAGGAGTAAGATATGTCTGACGTGAAACAAGTAAAGTGTGGTTGTGGTCGTAGTCCAACAGGTTACTGCGTTGGTCTACATAAAATGACAAATGAACAATATAAGGCTCATCTTGACCAACAGCAGAAATCATTGAACGAACAGACCAAACCACAATTTCTAGTTGATTAATGGTAGTAAACCTTTGACTAAAGGTGTTTCGGACGTGGGTTCGACTCCCACCTTCTCCACCATCGACGGGGAAGAAATGGCTTCGACGGGGCAAGTAATAACCCAAAGGCTACCCGAAAGGTGACGAACGTAATTCGCACAAATCAAGTAAACGCAAACGATGATGTTTACGAAATGGCTCTCGCTGCTTAATTGCAGTATGAGATTACCAGAGTTGACCGCTTGGTAACAGAAAGGTCAGGATGGTGGGCGAAATGCCCACCCTTCTTTATATTATGACACACACAACACACAAAGGAGATATAAAATGACACCATTTGAAATTCGATTAGAATTAGTTAAGTTGGCAAAGGATATGCTTTCTGAGGAATATCATTCCAAAAGAAACATGGTTGAGCAAGAGTGGAACAATGAAGTTGGTGCTGCTATAAATGTTAGCAGAGAACCACCAAAGGCTCCGACTTTGCCAAACTATTTCTCAGAGCATGACGTCATTGCAAAGGCAATTAGCCTCAATGAATTCATTTCTGGAAATAAGCAGTTCCTGTAAGACTCAATAGAGTCAGAGGGTGGTGGTGCGAACCACCACTCTTTTCTTTCCACTGCAATAATGGAGACCTAAACATGAATGCAGTAGATATATTACATCATGTAGAAAAATATTTTGATCGCAATCATAGTTTGTTTTGTATGTGGGGTGGGTTGTTCGCCTTTATCTTTTTTGCAATGTATGTACCATTCAGTATGGTAGATCGTATGCAAAACAAACTTGAAGCACAACAAAATGCTAACGTGCTTCTACATTCCGAAATTGAAACTCTCAATCGCAAAGTTGAGTTTCTAAATCTTTCTTATGAAAGAAAACAAGCAGTCATGAAAGAAGTTGAATGCTTGGCTCGTAACATCTATTACGAAGCAGGATCTGAGCCACGCGCTGGCAAGATTGCCGTTGCTGAAGTCACAATGAATCGTGTAAAAAGTCGACAGTTCCCAAGAACTGTATGCGGTGTTGTCTATCAAAAGACCAAAGGGACTTGTCAATTCTCTTGGGTTTGTGAAGATAAAAAAGGTATTCGCAGTCGTAGTATGTGGCGCGAATCATTGCAGATCGCTGAAAATATTTTGATTTCTAAACAGAAGTACGGTATAATAGGTAACGCATTGTATTTCCATGCAGACTACGTTGATCCTGCATGGTCGAATCAAAAGATTTTGATAAAGCAAATTGGCAATCACATATTTTATCATTGAGGTTTTATGAGAATTATTGAAGACGTGAAGTTAGATTACAAGGATGTTCTCATTACACCTAAACGATCTACTCTTGCTTCGCGCAGTGAAGTTTCTCTTGAGAGAAAATTTAAATTCAAACATGGCGGTGAGTGGTCTGGCGTTCCAATTATTGCTGCTAACATGGATGGAGTTGGCACCTTTGAGATGGCTGAGGAACTCAACAAGCATAAGTGTTTAGTTGCTGTCACCAAACATTATCCTGAACATGATTTGATCAATCATTTCGCATTGAGATTACATAGCAGCATTTATTCCTTGGGTATCTCAGATGCTGATCTGCAGAAGTTCGATAATGTCTACTACTCTGCTGTTCTTCATCAAACTATGAAAGTTTGTGTTGATGTTGCGAATGGATATACACAAGCATTTGTTGATTTCGTTTCACGATTTCGCGACAAGTATCCATCAGCAATACTGATGGCTGGTAATGTTGTCACACCAGAAATGACAGAGGAATTAATTCTATCTGGTGTCGACATCGTGAAAGTTGGCATTGGTCCTGGCTCTGTGTGCACAACACGCAAGATGACGGGGATCGGCTACCCGCAGTTGAGTGCAGTAATTGAATGCGCTGACGCTGCTCATGGTCTCAAGGGTCATATCATAGCGGATGGAGGGTGTTCCGTTCCTGGAGACATTGTGAAAGCATTTGCTGCGGGTGCCGATTTTGTGATGCTTGGTGGAATGTTGGCTGGTCACAAGGAAGGTGGCGCATCTTCATTCGGTGACAATAAGTTCTATGGTATGAGTTCAGATACCGCCATGGATCTTCATAATGGTGGTGTGGCTAACTATCGAGCAAGCGAAGGTAAGACAGTTGAGATTCCATATCGTGGAGAAGTAAGCAGAACACTACAAGATATTCTTGGTGGTCTGCGTTCGGCATGTACTTATGTTGGAGCGAGTGAATTGAAAGAGTTGAGTAAGCGAACTACCTTTGTTCGTGTTACACAACAATTGAATAATTCCTTGAGTGCTTATGAGATCTAACATGGCAAATCGCGAAGAAAAAAATAAATTTTCCATGATGATCATGAATATGGCAATTGATGAAAGAATTGATCATATGGATGCAATCGCCACATACTGCGAGCGTAATAATCTCGAGATTGAAGTTGCTGCGACGCTTATCAATGAAGCCCTCAAAAGTATAATTGAAGGTGAGGCAATGGAATTGCGTTTTCTCCCACGAGGTAGTAGATTGCCTTTATGAATGGATATGATCTGTACGGATTGTATCAAGCAATAAAACTGCACTTCACATCCGAGACATACAATTTTTTTCAATACGACGGCAAGACAAGGATATCAGTCGATGCGTTTCAGAAACGTCGTGACAAGTTTTTGTTCCACCGTCTTGCGCGCAAGTATCGCGACGATGAGATGATTCCATTTTTGGTTGCTAATTTTGTACACAGTGATGATAAATTCACCAAAACTCTTTTGGAAGAAGAATCAGAGGAAATCTTCAGAAACTGGAAAAAAATAACTGATTCTATGAGTAAAGTTTACCAAGAAGACCTTATTCATATATGTCCAGATGCAACCCAATTTAACGATTTATTCAAGGTTATTGATGGGCAATTCCCAAAACTTTTAAACCTTTATATGCAGAAAGAAGTTACCGTTGAAACAATGGTAATTTTAAATAACCTTTTTAATTATATTGCAATCTGGGATAAAAAAATATCTGATGATATTATATACCCAAAAATATCTCGCAAGATTCGGAAGTATGGTGCCTTTCTTTCTGTTAACACAGAAAAATATAAGGAGTTGACGAAAAATTTGTATAAATAGAAGTGCAGGTCGCGATGCTGGAAACATCCACCTGCTCTAATGCTAAAGAGGAGCACCAGCATGTCTATTTATTACATCTACGCATACATTCGTTCATCGGATGGAACCCCATATTATATCGGCAAAGGATCGGGCAATCGTGCTTGGTCGAATCATGGTGTAAATTTACCAAAAGATTATTCTAGAATAATAATTATGGAATCTGGTTTAACTGAACTCGGTGCATTTGCTTTAGAACGAAGATATATCAGATGGTATGGGCGCAAAAACAATGGAACTGGTATTCTTCGAAATATGACTGATGGTGGCGAAGGAACTAGTGGATGCATATACACAGAAGAATCAAGAAACAAAATTGCTGCAGCAAATAGAAAGCGTAAACAATCTGAAGAAACTCGTAAAAAAATCAGTGAAGCAAGAAAAAAACAATCAGCACCGTTCCAAGGAAAAACTCATTCTATCGATTCTAAGATTAAAATAGGTAATTCTTGCAGTCAGCGAATGAGGGGGAAGGAAAAAACCGAAGAACACAAACGCAAAATTGGTGAAGTCATGAAAATTGTTAGGAAACAAAAGGCTTTACTTTTGAAACAGAATACTATATAATTATATTATGATGAGACAAGTGAAACATCATGCAAAAAGTGGACAAGTCGATATACAATTTATACAACGCAATACGGAGTAATACATATGACGCTATCTAGTCTAAAGAAGGGTTCATCCCTTGATAAGTTGAAGAAGGCAGTCGAAGCCTCTTCAGCAGGTGCTGGTGCCAAGAGTTCTGATGATCGTTTTTGGCAACCAGAAGTAGATTCTGCTGGCAACGGATACGCAGTTATCCGCTTCCTCGATACACCAGCAGTTGACGGTGAAGATGGTCTTCCTTGGGTACAAATCTGGAATCATGGTTTTCAAGGTCCAGGTGGTTGGTACATCGAGAACTCTCTCACCACTCTCGGCAAAACTGATCCTGTTTCTGAATACAACACTGTTCTTTGGAACAGCGGCATCGAAGCCAACAAGGAAATCGCACGTAAGCAAAAGCGTAGGCTGACTTACATTGCAAATATTCTTGTGGTCTCTGATCCGAAGCGTCCTCAGAATGAAGGTAAGGTTTTCCTTTACAAATTTGGCAAGAAGATTTTTGATAAGATCAAAGAAAAACTTGAGCCGCAGTTCGAGGATGAGAAGCCATTGAATCCTTTCGATTTTTGGAAGGGTGCAAACTTTAAGGTCAAGATTCGTAACGTCGAAGGCTATCGCAACTATGACAAGTCGGAGTTTGATACTGCCGCTGCATTGTTCGAAGGTGATGATGCGAAGATTGAAAAGGTTTGGAAGTCTGCATATTCACTCAAGGATTTTTTGAAGCCTGAAAACTTCAAGTCCTATGATGAACTCAAGGCAAAGTTGAACAAGGTGCTAGGTGCTGGTGGTGTTGCTGGTGCAACAGCCAAGCAAGTTGAAGAAGAGGAAGCCGCTGCTCCTGTGATTCGCTCTGCTCCTGCCAAGAAAGTCACTGCTGAAGATGTCAGTGCTGACGATGATGACATGGCATTTTTTGAAAAACTTGCCGCTGAGTAAATTCAGTTAGAAAACCGTAGATGTTTTCAGGCGCACTTCGGTGCGCCTTTTTTTTACATCACACCAACAGAAGTAAATGCCGACGGGTGCGAGAAGTCGCGAGCAAGAGCACGATTGAACGAATTATCATTTGAGCGTGCAGATGCTTTCGGTAAATTTTGTTTCGGTGGCGTCGTTGGTTGCTGAGATCCGCCACCAGAATTATTCACAACAACTGGTGCTGGTGCTGCTTGCATTGCTATTTGATTTGCTGCTTGTTGCGTAGACTGTTGTGTTGCTATAGCACCAAGAGTATCTTGCGTTGGTGTAATTGTTGGACCGTATGATTGTTTTGCGGCGACCATCGGCTTTGAGTCAACTGCAGTTCCATCTGACATTGTTGCTAGTGGATCAGAAGATGCTACAGACGGAGTTGCTGCTGGTGCAGATGCACCTTTACTAGATGCATCAGCTGCTTGCATTGTCCCAGCTGGTGGTGCACTACCACCACCGCCGCCACCAACTTTAGCATCTTGACCCTGCGCAGCCAATGATGGTTCTGGCTCAGGACCACCAGCTGCAGCTGGTGTTGCTTCTGGACCTGCTTTCAATGCATTTGGATCTTTCATATAAGATGCGAATAACGATTCTCTATGAGATAACCCAATAGATCCACCATTGATTGCTTTAGTTGCTTTAGCAGTGTCTTCACCAGGAATTCCTTTATCCATGACATTCTTTTTATAAAATGCAGCTGCGATATCTGCAGCTGTCCCTAAACTGCCAGCCATATCAGGATTGCTGACTAGATCAACTCCAGCAAGCTGACCGAATCGCTTGTAGTTGTCTTTGCCTGTTAATTGAATTAATCCGCGACCACGATATTTGTATCCATCACCCGACTCTGGTGGTCCATTACCCATACGATTTGCGTAAACTCTATTAGCAATAGCAATAGGCGAATATTCTTCAAGTGCAGCGATTGCGGGATCTTTATAATACTTTGGAAATATCTCCATCAATCGTTTTGCAGAATAACGAAGATTTTCTTCTACAGTTTTAAATCCACCAGACTCATGATCGAGCTGTGCCATAAATTGCGCTAAATGTGGACCAGTAATTCCATATTTTGCTGCTGATGCAAGCGCAGCATTTTTAGCAGCGCCAGAATCAACTTTACCTCTTTTTGCAGCTGCAGGTCCTAAACGTCTAGTTGGTCCGCTACTCGTTGCGACTGGTGATGCTGATGGCGCTGATGTTGCTGCTCCACCACCTGCTGCCATTGCTGGTTCTTTTGCTGCTTGAATTGCTGCAGCAGGTCCCGTCGGTGGCGGTGGCGCTGCAGCACCACCTGATGATGCAGTAGCAGTCATTCCCGCAGCTGTTCCAGCAGCACCTGCAGTAGCAGCACCTGCTACAGTTTGCGGTTGTCCAGATAACATATTTCTCAGACCTTCGCTGCCAGCACCACTCATTGTTGCGCTTATACGTTCGGTCTCAACACCACCACCGCCACCAACAGGAGCGGTAGGCTTAGATTTTTTCCAATTAGATGGCGGATTACTGAGAATCTCATTTACTTGATTACGATATTCTTCTGGAACTTGCTGTATAGTTTGTTTACCAATAAACACACTGTATGCATAATCTTTAGCAAGTTTACTTGGAGTATTTGCTGCTAATTCTTTTTCGGCATCGCTCAATGCAGAAAATTCTTTCCATAATTGATAGATATCGTAAGCAGTGCTCAAGGCAAAACCAATTGATACTGCAGCTGCAACCCAACCAGCAATAGGAATAGTCGCTAAAGCACCTGCTGATGCCAAACGAGCTCCTATCTTTAACATTAATTTTGGTGCACGTTTTTCTAGAAACTTTACAAACAAACCCCATACTTTATTTGTTGCAGCTTTTGCTACTTTTTTAACAGGTGCAGCTTTTTTTGATGCTACTGCAGTAACTTTCTTTACTGGCGCAGTTTTTGCAATTTTTTCTGCCACCTTAACGCCAGTATATGCTCCAATACCAGCTCCAGCAACACTAGCAACCTCAGCACCTGCTTGCATAGCAACATCTTTTTTCTGTAATCCGATTTGCGTTTTGAGCGCTTCAGTGTATTCAGTGCCGCCAGCTTCTCGAGCAGCAATGGCTTCTTGTTTTAATGCTTCTGGGTCATAAGTATTAATATCCTTATCTCTAAATGCATCAACTGCCTTGTAAGCCAAGTAACCACCAGCTGCTGCACCCAATCCACCTGCTAGCAGCTTTCCTGCGCCAAATTCACCACTTTTGGCAAATCTTCCTTTCGCATCACGTGGTTGATCTACACCAAAACGACTTCTGTTTGCCGCTAATGTTCTTGCTAATTTTTTTGAAGATGTGTCTTTAGTTGTTGGACCTTTAGTTGTCAATTTTCTGGTCGGCGTCTTTGTTTTTGGTCCACGTCTCCCAAGAAGACCGCCGCCTAATCCAAGTAGATCGCCTAATCCAAATCCAAAACCACCGCCGCCTCCCTCAATTTGATCAAGCAATTCATCAAGTTTTTCATGAACTGTTTTTCCAGTATTATCTTCGCCAACTATTTCAACTATTTTTTCGCGTAAGAGTGTTAATGGATCTTCATCTGCACCAATGGCTTTTGTCAAGCGATCGCTTCTTTCTTTTCTCTTTGTTGCTTCATCTTCTGATGCAAATCGACCAGTGCGAACATTACGAATTCCACCCATTGCACCAATTCGCTCATCAAAATAGTAACCTTTCTTTAGAGAGATTTGTTCTGATTTGGGTGTTGAAATCTCAGAAGGTTGTATTGGCATTCTTTTTCTGCCAACCAAATTGCTTATATCTTTAATTTGTTTAGTCTTTAACGAGCTCTTATCTTTCGATTTATTTTGAAATTTCTTTAAAAATTTTTCAGCAGACTCAACTTTTGAAGGATCTTCTTTAGCAAAAATATTCGCCAATGCCTGACCAACTTCATCGCTAAAAATACCCATCAACAAACCAGATTGTAGTCCTTTTGTCTTTTTTCTGGCTGTGTAAAATAGATCACGAACCTCAGCTTCGCGTTTTTTGGCTTCTTGTGGATCGGTAACACCTTTTGTTTCCGATTTAATTGCCCTTTCTAATTCTGTTAGACCAACTTCAAGTTTCTTTTTTGCCTTAGAAACTCTTCCGCTGACTTTCATTGTTGCCATTTATTATGACCTTCTTCTCTGTAACATTGCCAGTTTCATCTGTTCATTTTGTTCTTTGATGAACGAAACTAACATAGAAACGTAAATCCGTTTTTCCCATGGTATTAAATTATCCAATTCAGTCAATGAATACTTGTGATGATGCATTAGCGTAAAATTTGTTTCAAAATAATTTTTCAAAGACTCATAACCAAACATTACTCGAAAAAATTTAGAATGCCCTCCACATTAACATGATGATTATAGCCACATTTTGCACATTGTATATCTTGGTCAAGCACAACAGTTGGTGTCGTCAAAAAGAATAATTTTACTTTTCGTATTTGATCTAAAGTTAAAGATTCAAAAAAGTCTCTTAATTCTTCTTTAGGCGTTTCATCTGCTTTATACAAATCATCGTCATCGTAAATATAATCAACATAATTTACAATTAATTCAAATCCACCATCATCAGTTTCATTTAAAACTTCTGGTGGTAACTGTAGAGTTGGATATTTAAATACAACACCAACTTTATCTGTTAGTCTTACATTTTTATCATGATCCTCTGGAATCTGATACTTAATGTTCTTTAAATGTAAATCAAATTCGGTAATATGTCCGCATGTATTTCCTTCGACGACATTGTCGCAAGTAAAATTCATTTGCACATTTTCGCCGACTGAATTAATTCTTAAATTAATAAAAATCATTTCTATGTCGAATACTGGAAGAGATTCAACGTCAATCTCTTCCATACAGCAATTTTGAATAATCTGTTTCATAGTTTTGAACACATCATTCAAATCATCAGATTCTTTAGCCATTAGAAGAAGTTTTTCTTCTTTCACTAAGAATGGACGAAACTTTAATTTACGATCAATAGAATTTAATTGAACTTCAAACACAGGATGATCAAGTTTTGGCAAAGGCATAATTTACTCCATATTAAGATTATCTTCCACCAGGTCTTAAACCTGCAGCAAATAGACCAAGCAATGGTGGTGATGTTATTGGTTTAATTCCAGATGTTCGACTACCACTTCCAGGTTTAAATGAATTTCCACCAGCACCTTGTGGGTTTGTGGGTTGCGCTGGCGTAGCAGGTTTAGTTGGTGCTCCAGCGGCGGTTTGTTGATTCAATCCAAATTTTTCAGTATTATTTGTTGACCAATAGTCATACTTAAAGGTGACTGACAGTTTATGAATACCATCATCACCCCAATTTAGTGTGAGTGGAGATAATGTTATTGGAAATGCGTTCCACAAAGAAACAATGTATGATGGTTCACCAGTCTCATAAAACTGTGTGACATTAATTTTAGCAACATATTCGTTTTTATAACGCAATTCATATCTATTAATTGGTACTATTAGATTCATCCAGTAATCAAATAGTTTCTTTTCCCATAAATCGCCTGCACATATGAAGGTAAGCGTAACATCATTAAATGAGGCGAAAGAAGCTGCAGGTGCAGGAACACCATATATCTTAGCATCTACTGTGTTGATATTGTATCCTGGAAGTTCTGCAGCTTCACATTGAAATCTCAGTTCTTTAAAATCAACATCACTTGCTACAAAACCAGATGGCTTCGAGATTTCAACATGAAATTTAGAAACCTTTGCAAAGTCTTTGTGTTTTGCAAAATTACTTAAAAAGTCATCTGGTTTAAACATTAGGTCTTATACACCATTTTTTGTACAGGTAGGAAGATTGCAGTCTCCCAGTTATCGGGTTCAATATAGATAATCGAAGACATAATATGAGAAAACAGATATCGCTTAACACAAGGTTCAATAAGTTTGTATCTTCGCGATTTAGATAATAAACTATAAGCCAAATTAAATCTTGTGGTATTGTTATATTTATCGTTGTTTATGAAATCATGTAGTCTGTCAAGCAGAGCCAAACGATTATATGGATCAAGATAGTGTAAATTTAATCCTGAAAAACCATCTGAATAGATATCCATTGGTATAACTAACGGATACATATCCCAGACTGGCAAGGTATCCTTGTATTTCGGATCATATTTGTATATGAACATTCTTCCTATAAACACATTAGATGAAATACGATTTGGATCATTTAGAATATTACTACGATTTGTCGGAATGCGCGTTTTAGAAATTTTATCTAACAACCAAGATCTGGCTGTATCTGTTCTTGGTCGAATGCCAGCGGCATTCATCTGTTTATTGAATTTATCAAATAGCGATGGCATTAGATTCCTAGTTCTTCCTCAGTTATAATCATAAACTTCCATCTACGATCTTTGCAATACTCATCAGCTGCCTTCCATTTTGCTTCGTTAATACCATATGTTGTAACTTCTCGAATATATCGTTTGGTAACTTTCTTTTGAATTTTGGGCGGAACAGACTGACTTTTAGGTTTTACTTCAAGAATCATAGACTCGGTTAATCCAGTTTTATTTCGTATTCTTACAAAAAAGTCTGGAAAGTAACGATGCCATTTTCCATCAACTGGGGATAAATATGGTATAACTATTTCCTCATTCGACCAACCAATTACATTCGGATTGCCATCTAGGTGCACCATTACTCGGCGTTCCCATAACGATCTGTACCAGATGTTTGTTGGATCACCTAAATATTTATTGGTATTTTTAGGACTAAATTTACCATTATAAGCCATCAGTTATTTATAGGACCATTCATGGCAATCGTCAACAGCCCTCTTCGCAATCAAATTATGAGCGATCCGAAGGTCGTCAAAAATCCCCAATCCAATGCGAATAAAAATCCTAGTGGACCGCAAGCAAAATTGAGCAGTAGCCCCTATAACGTACAGGATTTAAGATTTCCTAAAGAAGTTGCAATCAATGCAAAGAATAAACATTGGATAAGATTTACGCCTACAATTCAACAAGCAGGTTCATATAAAACCAGTTTTGCTAATGGCGGATTAGGTTCTGCTGATGCAAACAGAGCAGAATTTGGCGGGCAACTAGGTTCTGGTGCCGATCCATTGAGTGCTGGTGCTGCATTAGCAGGTTTAGGTGCTATTGGTATTGCCGAAGGTGCCGTTACTGGCGATTTTGGTAAAGGTGGTGACATTTTAAAGAATGCATTGAGTAAAAGTAAATTAGGATTAGGAAAGGCAATTGGATTAGGATTATCCGTCGTTGGCTCTTTAGCAGTTACAGGTGCAGTTGTTGCTGGAATAGATCTAACTCGTAAGACGCGCCGAGCTGCATCTTATATCTCGCTCTATATGCCAGACACAATAAATGTGACTGTTGTAAATGACTATGACCAATTAAGTTTAACTCAAGCATTAGGAAAGGCAGGTTTGGCAGCTCAATCTGGTGCAGAAATAGTTGGCGGAGAACTGAAAGCAGCTGGTGGCGGCGCAGGACCAGGAACAGCTGAAATTGGTGGGTTTTTGGCAGAAAAAACTGGTAATTTTGGTTCAGGAATTACTGACGCACTATTATTTTCAGCTGGCTATGCACAAAACCCACAAATTGAACTACTTTTTAAGTCTATTCAAAATCGTGAATTTCTTTTCGATTTTAAATTCGTCCCAAAAACACAAGACGAATCTGTCGCAATTATAAACATCATTAAGGCATTTCGATATCATGCCGCACCAGAAATTCCAACGATAGGCGGTGGTAGATATTTCGTGCCACCAGATGAATTTGATATTCAATTTATGTATGGCGACTCTGAGAATAGAAATATACCAAAAGTTTCAACTTGTGTATTGCAAGGTATTGATGTAAACTATGCTTCTGCTGGTCAATGGACAACCTTCGCAAATGGTATGCCTGTTGAGATTGCTATGCAACTTCGATTTAAAGAAGTCGAGATTATGCACAAGAAACTTATCGAGAAGGGATACTGATGAAATATTTTGAGAGTTTTTCAAAATTAGTCTACACCTTCGGGCAAGATAATTTTAATCAACAGTTGGTTACAAATATTTTTGCTCGATCTAACTTTTTGCGTGAAGTTGCAAATAATGTTGACATTGCTTATGAATATCAAGTTCAAGATTCAGACACACCTGAGATTATCGCACATAAAGTTTATGGCGATGCATATAGAAGCTGGATAGTTTTGCTGTACAACAAAATTATTAATCCTTACTATGATTGGCCAATGAAAAATGATGTTCTAGAGACGTATGTTGCAAACAAATACCACATAACATTAGAGCAATCAAAATCTACAATTCATCATTACGAGAAAGAAATAGAACAAACGGCAACTTATGGCGGTGTTGTGTTAGATAAAAATACAACAACCTATACAATATCTACATACGATTATAATCAAAATACTGGATCATTGGTATTAAACACATTACCAAATACAGCAGATACTTATGTAACTATAAGTACCGAAACATTTAATTATAACACATATATTTTAACTGTTACTACTAATCATAAAGCAGTATCAAATTTTACTTATGAATTTAATGAAAATGAAAAACGAAGAAAAATAAAGTTACTGGAAGATATCTACGTTGCTCAAATTGAACAAGAATTTAAAGAGATTATGAGAGATGGCTAACGGACCAGTAAGTTCCAAACAATCGTCCATACAAAAACTTAATCTGATTAATTCTGGTGGGCAAAGCATAAATCTTGCTGAAATATATGTTCAATTGCAAATCTACCAAGATATATTTGCGCAATGTATGTCAGGTAAATTGTTGGTGGTCGATTCAAAAGAAACATTCACAAATTTTTATCTCTGCGGTAATGAATATTTACATGTTGTTCTTGACAAACCTGGATTAAATCGACCTTTTGAAAGAATCTTTAGAGTGTATAAAGTTGCAGATAGAAAAGCAACTTCTAATTCTGGTCAGATGTATGATGTTTATTTTTGTTCAGATGAATTTATTTCTTCAAATTCTATGCTTGTAAGTAAATCATATAAATCTACTAAAATTAAAGATGTAGTTCTAGATATTTTAAGCAAAGAACTTAAAGTAGAGTCTAATCGTATTGCTAAATTAGAAGACACGCAAGGAAATTTTGATTTTATTATTCCAGCATATCGTCCATTTGAAGCAATACAATGGGCAACGGCTCGCGGTTATGCTCAAGATAAATTTTGTTATATGTTTTTTGAAAATAAAGATGGCTTTCAATTAACATCATTACAAACAATGATGAAGCAAAAACCATATAAAAAAATAAAGTATGAAGTTAAGTTGTCGGATAGCGATCCATCATTGAATAAAGACTCAATGGACGACTTTGAGATTATAAATGACTTTGATATGATCACTTCAATGACAAATGGATCGTTCGCCTCAAGATTGCTTACTATTGACTTATTTTCTCAGAAACATGAGACTCTTGATTATAGTTTAGAAGTTGCTGAAGCCAAGAAAAATCTACTAAACAAATTTAAACCTGTTAATAGTTTTAAAAATTCTAAAGATCAAACTCTTTTTACTGCCTATAATTCGTTTTTTAGAACTTATTTGACGATAAACGACACAAAATCAGAAAAAAGTAACGATATTAAATTTTGGTTACTACCAAGAGCATTACATATGTCTCTTTTAAATCATTTTCGCATTAAAGTTACGCTTCCTGGTGACACGGAAATGAAGGCAGGAGACGTTGTTGAGGTCGAATTTCCACTTTTTGAAGGAAAACAGAGTGGTGGAAGAAGTTTGAATAAAAAATTATCTGGAAAGTACATTGTTTCTGCTGTAAACTATAAAATTATTCGTGAGGAAAACTCATTTGAGTGTGTTGCTGAACTTGCAACTGATTCTTTCTCTGAACCACTACCAGCAGCCAAAGATGGATTGAATAAATTGGCTAAAAAGGGTAAATAATGCCTGGTGCAATTAAAAATTTTATAGGATTAGAAGGATTTATATGGTGGATCGGCGTTGTTGAAGATCGCCAGGATCCAGAACAACTTGGTCGCGTCCGTGTTCGTTGTTTTGGATTTCACTCAGATGACAAATCATTAATTCCGACTGATTCATTACCATGGGCACATCCAATTTTACCAATTAATGCTCCTAATGTGTATACACCGAAAGAAGGAGACATGGTTTTTGGATTTTTTGTCGATGGAACGAATGCTCAGAATCCTGCTATTCTTGGAATTTTCCCAGGCAAACCCGAAGAAAAACCAAAGTATGAAAGAGGATTCTCTGATCCAGGAAATACGCTTTCTGGTCGTCCTAAAAAACCAGATGATGATTCTGACAAGTATCCAAAGAGTAAATATTTAAAAGAACCAACGCTCAACAGATTATCTCGCGGTAAAGTTGATAGTACAATTATAGCAACTCGAAAGAAAAATCTAAAAAAGAATGTAAAGTCTGCTGGTGGTGTTAATTGGAGCGAACCTGCGCCATCTTTTAAACCAAAATACCCATACAACAATGCTCTTGAATCTGAATCGGGGCATGCACTAGAATTTGATGATACACCTGGTAATGAGCGCGTACATTTGGCTCATCGTAAGGGTGCATACATGGAATATGATAAAGATGGCTCTAAAATTCAGAGAGTTCAGAAAGATAATTATTCTGTGATTATGGGCGATGACTTTATTTACATCAAAGGCAAAGCTGCAATTACAGTTGATGGTAATTTTAATCTTAAAACAAAAACAATTAACATTGAAGCATCTGAGATTAACATGGCAGCTGATGGTGCCGTTAAAATCAAAGGCAGCTCGGTTAAAATTGAATCAACAGGTGGAATGGACCTCAAAGCTGGCGGCGGTGGTAAATTTACAGCTGGTGGGCGACTAGATTTGAAGGGTGCCACAGCTGGTCTTGGTGGTGCTACGGTTGATATCCCAGCTGGAAAGGTAAATATCCAAAGCGGATCAGTGAAATCAGCTTCTGGCACTGGATTGAAGGGTGGTGGATCAACACCATCATCAGAAGATGTACAAGAATCCGCAAGTGATGCAGCTGCACTGGCAGCAAACCCAGCTGCGAAAGCAAATTCTGTTTCAGCTGGCGCTGATTCATTGCAGGAAGTTAAAGTTACATCTAAGAAAGTTGAAGTTCCAAAGGGTCAATCAGTTCTCGGAAAAATTGCTGGCGGTATCACATCAACCATCAGTGGTGTGGCTCAATCTCTTGGCGCTGCCGCTGATGGTATCATTAAAGATTTTGCTAACAAACTGCCAATAGGAGAATTGGCAGGTAAAGTTGATGGGTTTGGTATCGCTATTAATAATAATGTAGCTGATATTATCTCATTAGCGAGAGATCCTAAGCAGTTCCTTTTGAATAGGATAGATCAAGTTTCCCAGCTGGCGTTTAATAACAATGTGGAATTTAAGTTTGACCGTACAATTCAAAATGAAATTTTGACAACAGTTTATAACATTGCACAAAATCAACTAACAAATGTGATCGCTAAACACACTTATCCTAAAACGGAAACTATTCAGATCGACAATGTTCCATCATATGCTGCGAACCCAGAAGTTTTTGAGCGATTTGAGGCTCAAACTGATGAAGCTGAACAAAACCAAGAAGTGCTTGATATATTAAAGTCTATTAATGGGGGTCAGTCATAATGGCATTAACAGAAGCAAAAGCAAAAATTATTGCTAAAATCGAGGCTAAACTTTTAGATAAAATCAATGACATTAAAACGAACGGTGGAACTAATCTGCAGCAAATAAAGACGGTCACAGTTGGTGGATTGCCTGTAGCAATTAGAACGGGTGGTGCAGGAGCTCTTGGTGGTGCGCTTGGAAAAATTGCATCTGTTGTTCAAGAAGCTGGGTCTATTGCCTCATTAGTCCAAAATCCTGTTGGATTGGCGCAATCCGCCATTGGAAGTGCTGTGAGTGGTGTAAGTGGTAAATTGGGTGACATTACAGGTAAACTTACTGGTGGTCAGTTATCTAATATAACAAACGCCATATCTCAAGTTACGACAAAACTAGGCGATCTTCAGGCTCATACATCTAATCTTTCTGGCTTATCCTCTGCGATAAATGATGCCGTACCAGATTTTAAGAAACTACAGAATGTCGGTGAGATGTTAAATGGATTGGGCTCTGACACTACCAAAGGGTTTCTTGCTAATACCGCAGGCGCTCTTAAATCAGGCGACACTCTTAACACAATTAAAGATAAACTAAACATAAGCGTTCAGTCTAAAATGGATCAGATTTTAAGATTAGATTCCGGAACAATATCTGGGCAGACTGCGATAGCAACTATTGTAACGGATATTAATGAACTACTAAATAATCAAGCAAATGTTATGAATGACATTGTTGAAATAGATACAAATAATTTTAATGAGGCTTCTAATAATTTAACGGCATCTTCCGATGTTATAGGTCTAACAGACGAATACAATGACCCAGATAGCGTAACTTATTCTATGTTTGTTGATCTTGGTGTCGCCAAAGAATCTACGTTAACAGCATTTGACAATGCCGTAGAGCAATCTGAGCAGGAATTTGAGGGATAGTAAATGAGTTTGGTCGCTCGAAAATACACAGATTTTGACTTAAATTTCGGAATTCATCCAGTCACAAAGGATATTTTAAAAAAGAAAGACGAGAACTCTATTGCGCAATCAATTAAAACACTGCTCCTCACTTCGCATTATGAAAGACCATTTAATCCAGATTTAGGTTCAAATCTAAAGAGATTTTTGTTTGAGCCAATAGATGATGTAACTACAACACTCATCCGTGATTCAATATTTGAAACATTAAAAAACTATGAGCCAAGAATAACTATTGAGGAAATAACTGCAACACCTAATTTTGATCTTGATCAATATGATGTTACAATAACTTTTTTTATAAAAAATGTTTTAGATCCAATAACAATCTCATTTTTCTTGGAGCGAATAAGATAACAAATGGCAAACCAAGACGCTAAACTCAAAGTTGCTGAACTCGACTTTGATACAATTAAAGATAATTTAAAGAATTTTCTAAAATCGCAATCAGAATTCAGCGATTATAATTTTGAAGGATCGGGTTTATCCGTCCTTCTAGATATTCTTGCATACAACACACATTACATGGGATATTATCTTAATATGGTATCTAATGAAATGTTTATTGATACCGCTTTAAGTCGCTCTTCGGTTGTCTCGCATGCAAAATTATTGGGTTATACTCCTAGATCAACTGTTGCCTCTCGCGCCACAATTAATGTTTCATTTACACCTGTAACGAGTGACGCTAACAGCACAGTTGTCATTCCTAGATTTACAAGATTTTTATCTGAGTCAAAAGATGGGACCAATTTCGTATTTGTAAATCCATCTTCTAGAACAATCACAAAAAATAATAGCACTGGGTTATTTACAACTGAGAATTTAGAGGTAAAGGAAGGACAACCTTTGGCGATTACATTTACATACAGTTCTCAAACAAATCCAAGACAAATATTTGAATTACCTGAGTCTAATATTGACACATCAACAATAGAAGTTCGTGTGCAGGTATCTGCTGAAAATGCTACTCAAAACACTTACATTCTAGCAAGCGACGCTACAGATGTTGATTCAAATGCTTTAGTTTATTATATTGAAGAAAATAAAAACGGCAAATATCAAATTTATTTCGGTGATGGAATTATTGGTAAAAAATTACTAGATGGTAATATTTTAATCGTATCTTATATTTCTTCTTCGGGATTGATTGCTAATGGTCTACAAACATTTAAATTAGTTGATACAATTCTTCCAGGTAGCACAGTATCCATTACGACGAATTCTGCATCAACTTCAGGGGCAGCGGCAGAAGATATAGAAAGTATTCGATTTACAGCGCCAAAAGCATTTATATCACAAAATCGTGCAGTTACTAAAAATGATTATATTGCACTTATTAATCGGGATTATCCGTATTTCCAAGCAGTAAATGTTTGGGGTGGTGAGGAAAATGTGCCACCAGTTTATGGTAAAGTTTATTTTACCGCAAAACCTGTTGGTGGATATGAAATTACATCTACTGAAATTGAGTATGTAAAAAATTCCATTATAAAACCATTTAGTATTTTAACTGTGACGCCTGAGTATGTCTCAGCAGATTATAATTATCTTAATTTAAATGTTAACATTTATTTTGATCCAACTAAAACAACAAAAACGCCTGATGAGATCAGTGCATTAGTGATTGGATCAATTCAAAATTTTGCTAATACAAATTTAAATTCATTTAACTCCACATTCAGAGTCTCCCAATTGTCAAGAGCAATTGATGATTCAGATTTTTCTGTTGTAAGTAATGATCTTGAAGTTGTGCTAGAAAAACGATTTACAGTTGATGTAACAAGATCGGCAACATACACTTTAAATTATGGTGCAGCATTACTGCAGGGAACGACTTCTAAGAAGTTGTATTCTTATCCATCATTTAAATATCTAGACTCTACTGGGATTGCTCGCGACTCTTTCATTGAAGAAGTGTTGCAGTCATATACAGGAATTGATTCTATAGATGTTGTGTTCTCTGGAAGTGAATATGTATCAACACCATCAGTTATTATTGAAGGTGATGGAACTGGGGCAAAAGCAAGAGCACTTATTGTCAACGGTGCATTAAAAAGAATTGAGGTCACTGATCCTGGCAGTGGATACACCTCAGCCTCAGTTTCTATTTCCGGAGGCAGTGGATCGGGAGCAACTGCAAAAGCCAATCTACAAGGACGCCAAGGAAAACTTAGAATTTATTATTATGACGTAAATCAAATTAAAAGAGTCATCACCGAAGATGCAGGCGATGTCGACTATCAAAATGGAGTTGTTGTGCTACGAAATTTTGCACCAACTTCTATTTCTGATCCATTTGGAACGTTGGTGATAAAAGTTGTTCCGTTGAATAAAATATTCAAATCAGAAAAAAATACAATATTAACGCTGGATATTTCCGATCCAACTGCTATCAGCACAAGTATAACATCCGTAGTGTAATATAATGTCAGCAGCAGAAAAAATAGTTTCAGCTTTTATACCATCTCAGCTTCCTGATTTTATAAAAGCAGATAATCCTAAATTCAAAAGATTTTTAGAATTATATTATCAATGGCTTGAACAAAATAATCCTGACGGCATTTCAAATACTGCAGGTAATACAATCTATCATGCAACGCAAATCTCTAGTTATAGAGACATTGATGATACGCCATCTGAATTCATAAAGTATTTCAGAGATGAATTACTGCCGTATGTTCCAGAAAATGCCTCTCTTGATATTCGAAAAATATTAAAAAGCGCAAGAGAATTTTATAGTAAAAAAGGTAGTGATGAGTCAGTAAAGTGGCTCTTTAGAGCATTGTTTAATGAAGATATTGAACTCAATTATCCAAAAGAACAAATTTTAATTACTTCTGATGGTAAATGGAAAAAACCTAAAGCATTTAGAATTACTGTTTCTGAAACTAATAAAACAGTTGATGTTAATTTACTAGAAAAAAGAATTGTCACAGGTAAAAATTCTGGAGCAACTTGTTTTGTAGAATCAGCAAATAGAACTGTAGATGTTGATAGTGGGCGTGAAATTATTGAAATTTACATTTCAAATATTAAAAGATTTTTTGAAAATGGCGAATTTATCATTATTAACTATGTAGACGCGAATGGCGTAGAAAAGGTATTCTCAGAAAAAATTATCGGCACATTATCTAATATTCGTGTTGATTCAAATATTCGAACTGATCCACAACAAAAACGCCGTGGTTTATTGTATAATGTCGGCGATCCAGTAGTAATAACTGGTGGTCTTGCACTTACTGCAGAAGCTGAAGATGCTATAGCAATTGTTGGAAATGTTACTATAGGTTCTATTGAAGAAGTAAATGTGGTGTTTCCTGGGTATGGATACAGAGTTTACCCACCAAACACAGAAGTTCTTGTCTTAAGATCTATTGGCGATGATCCAGCCGCAAATTTAAGCACAGACCTAAGATTACAAGCTCTTAATCTTTCTTCCGTCTCGAGTAACAGTCAACGCACATTCACAGAAAACATTACTTACAGCAAAACAGTAATTGAATTTGCTAAAGATTATGACATTGGTAATGCGAACATAGCAGTCTTTACATTAAATACAAAAAATGCATTATTAAATGTTACAGAAGATGATGCTAATGACGATTTTAATAACTATGAACAAATATGGGCTAATGGTAACAACTTTAGTGATGCATTATTTACTGCAAAAATAGCAACACCAAATGGCGGTGATGGCGGACCATTTGGATCTGGTGGTGCGGCATACACAGGTGGATTAATCATTTATGACATTGCGAATACTGGCGCACTTTCAACAGTATTGACAGGCGCATCAATTTATACTAAAAATACTTCTAAAGAATTTGTATTTAATTCAATCACAACATACCCATTACCTGCTAATGCTAATGCAAAATTAATCCAGTTTTTTGATTACGAAACTGTTGAAACTGGTGGCGTGGCATTAATTTCAGTTATAAACGGCGGATTTGGTTTTAGATCAGAACCACTTCTTGATGTGGTTTCTCATTATGATACAAATCTATCTGATAACTATGATTATGAAATAGAAGCCGAACGTAATAATAAAAGGCAGTACTGGCAAACATTCAAGGATTTAGGTCAAGTTGCTCACGTTTACATCAATAATCCAGGAATTGGATATTCAAATTCAGATACAATTTCGTTTGTCGGACGTGGTTATGGCGGTAATGCATCGATCACTGTAAATGGATCAGGTTCAATTATTAACGTCAGTATTTTAGATAGAGGCGAAGGTCACACTGTCAGACCGAATTGCCAAATTACAACAGCAGGTGGCACTGGTGCATCGTTAACTGCATTTTTATTTGGAGACGGATTTGATTATACAATTGAAACAAATGCGATCGGAAGAGTTCAAAATTTACGTTTATTATATCGCGGATTCGATTATACCGCTGTACCAAATACGTCATTAAAAGTCGTGGATACAGTAATCACAGCCATCCCAGAAAATGAAGGATTTGTTGAACAAGAATACGTTTACCAAGGTGCGTCTTTCGCTGCATCTACATTTAGAGCGAATGTTAAATCATACACCAGATCTACAAATGTTCTAAGACTTTATGATTATTCTGGCACTATTAATACAACTGTTCCGATTATAAGTGCTAATGGGGTCACATGTAACGTAAATACGTCGGCACATGTTCCAGCGCCAGCGCAATACCCAGCAGCAGCAATTGCAAGTGGATTGGTAAATCCAATGTATTATGGTAATGGGCGCGCTAAAGCAAATGCTCAATTCGCTAATGGCTTGATAGAATTTAATGGATTCTATCTAAATTCAGATGGATTCCCAAGTTCAGATAAAAGATTGCAAGACGATACAATATATCACAATTTCTCATACATTGTTCAGTCAGAAAAGAGTCTTTCGGAATTTGAAATTCCATTAAGGAACATTGCACACCCAGCAGGTTTAGAACTACTGGCAAGAACAGTATTAAAATCATCTTCTTCTACAGAAGCAATAAGCAAATCTAATGTAGATCTGATATTGCCAATTAATACTGCATCAACTATCGTGGTTTCAAACACATTCTCAAATGTTGTAACTGGAACTAATACAGCATTCCTTGTTGCATCATATAAGGCTAACGTCGGTGATATGTTTATTCTAGTAGACAACACAAATATACTTAGAACTCAATCTAAGATTATTACAGCTGTTGATAGTAACACGTCTTTAAATGTTGCTGGTGATTTTATATACGTCGGTCAAGGTAAATTAAAAACAAATACGGGAAATACGCACTTTGAGATTTCAAGTAATGTAAATGCTGTAAGCGATTTTGTGGCTACAGGTGACCAAGTTAGAGTCAACATTACTAATGTTCAGCTTGCTGGAACAGTCAATGTCAGCGGAACAATAATTACTGGTAACACTGTTGGTGGAAATACAACATACTTTGTTGGAAATGTTGTTGTGGGAAGCCAAGTTAATGTAAATAATGAAGTTAGAACAGTTACTGTAGTTTCAAATAGCAGTAGTCTAACTGTAAATTCTGCATTCACCAACGCTGCAACTAATAAATACATCAATGCCAATAGCGTTCTACTCAAAACTGTATCTTCAATTTCAGGAAATAGTCTCATTGTAAACACAGCTATCTTTGCGAACGTTACAAATCTGGTATACCAAATAGTACCTGATTATTCAACTTCAGATTACACTTATAAGATAGTAACTCTTACGTCGGAATAAAACATGAAATCTAGCATCACACCATTATTTGCAAAATTTACAGCTGATGATGTAAAGGATCATTTCTCAGAACATTCTAATGTTTTTATTGGAATTGGTAGATCAGCAGCATTCGGAAACACTTCTTCTAATGTTGATGATGTTGTTTTCACGACAAATAAAATAAATGAGCTCTACAGCAATTTAGTTGGAATTAAGAAAATTGCTGCATCTGATATGCAAGTTGTTTTAGCCCGTCGAGATTGGGTTTCTGGCATTGCATATGATGCATATAAAGATGATATTGAACTTTACAATTACAACAAATCTACAAACATTGGTACTGCTAATGCAAATGCCAATACCGTTTTAACTGGCAATGCTAATATTGCAGCATCAAATGTGTTGGTGGGTAATGGCACATCATTCTCCACATTTATTTTTCCTGGCGATCAAATTGCAGTAAATTTATCAACGAAGACTGTTGTTTCTGTAACAAATAATACACATTTAATCGTCAATAGCGCTTTTGCAAATACTAATACAGTTGCAACAATTACGCTCATTGGGAATAGTACAACTGTCGTTGGAAATTCTGCCGCATTTAACTCTACGCTTTCGCCTGGAAATACAATCGTTATTGGAAATGATACTCGAGAAGTTGTTTCATTAAGAAGCAATAAAGTTATTTCCTTAAACACCAGTTTAACATACTCAAATTCTAATGTTTCAGTGTTTAGAAAAGATAATACTTTCCCACTATATGCTAATAATTTTTATGTTAGAAATAGCAGAGATCAAGTATTTAAATGTTTATACAATAATAATTCTGCAACTTCAACAGTAGAACCCACAATTGATATTGATGGTCAATTGCCAGAAAATGCATTTATTTTGACTGGCGATGGATATAAGTGGAAATATTTGTATACAATTCCACCTGGTTTAAAACAAAAATTCTTTACAGATATTTTGATGCCAGTAGCAAATGATGCTGCAGTAATCGCCGCTTCTGAGTCAGGACGCATAGACATTATTAATGTTCTTTGGGGTGGATCTGGGTATTTGAGCGGTGGCAATAGTAACACATCGACTATTCTTTCTGTCACAAATACAGATGGCGCTAATGCTAATTTGGTGGCTAAAGTCTCAAATGGCGAGATTGTGTCTGTATCTATTTTAACTGGCGGAAATAATTATACCAAAGGAACTGTAACTGCAGTTGATACATCAAGGCTTGGAAATACAACCATAGGTGGTACTGTTAACGCCAGTGGTTTAATTATACTTGCAAATGTTGCTAATACGTCTAATCAGGCATTTACTGGTAATGTGTATAAAAACGATCTCATTACTATTTCGGGTCAAACGAGAAACGTCGTTACAGTTGATAGTGCAACACAAATAACAGTAAATACTGCATTTACAGGAACACTAAACACCGCTATCGCTACAATTCAGCGTTCCGATGCAGTCTTTGATATCGAATTTTCATCACCAGGCGGTCATGGCAGTTTCCCAGCTGAGGAGCTTGGAGCGCGTAGTTTGATGATAACTGTAGAATTAGAGGGCGAAGAAACTACTGCTAATCCAACTATTCCCCTTTCAGATAATTTAAATACTTTTGATTTTAATCAAATTTCTTTAATACAAGACCCATTGGTTGCAAATGGGGCTTATGCAGCGAATTTGACCAATTATCGAGTTACAGATAGACTTTTCTTGAGTGATCCAGGTACTACAAATTTTATCGATGATGAAACAGTATTCATTGGAACCTCTTTGGCAACAGCCACAATGGTTGCAAATGTGGCTCACTGGGACTCAGCCGATAATTATCTCGATATAAATAATATAACTGGAACATACTCTCCATCCCAATTAATCAGAGGGGCTGATTCTGGTGCAATTACCACAATATTGGAAATTTCAGAATCACAAATTAAGAAGTTTACGGGTGACGTACTCTATATAAGTAACCGTAAAAATGTAACACGCAACGAAAATCAAGTAGAACAAGTAAAAGTTGTTTTAACATTCTAGGTAGAAAAACATGGAATTTAATGTTGATCCGTATTATGATGATTTTGAGCAAAATGCTAAAGATAATAACTATATGCGCATTATGTTCAAACCTGGAAAGGCTGTACAGGCACGTGAACTTACGCAAATTCAATCTATTCTACAGAATCAAATCAAACAATTCGGCGATCATATCTTTCAAGATGGATCACCAGTTATTGGTGGAAACTTAACTCTAGATAATAAAGTAAAGTACATTAAACTACTTGAGACGTATAATAATCAAGATATTGAAGTTACAAATTTTGTTGGCACAATTATTAGAAATAGCACTGGAACGATTCAGGCTAAAGTTCTAGCAACATATTTCCCTGTTGATGGTATACCAACTCTTATGGTAAAATACCTAACAGGAAATGAGTTTACAGACGGCGATGTCGTCAGAATCATCAATTCTACAACAGAAGCACAATTAGTTGCATCAAATGCTACTGGTACTGGTACAGTTGTGTCCATTAACGAAGGTGTGTTCTATGTTGATGGTTATTTCGTGCAAGTTAATGATCAAACTGCAGTTGCATCTGCGTATGGTACATCAGCAAACGTAAAAGTTGGATTAGAAATAAGCGAGAATATCGTTGACAGCGAAATTGATGCAACTTTATTAGATCCAGCACAAGGATCATTTAACTTCCAAGCTCCTGGCGCCGATCGTTATCAATTTAATTTAACATTATCAACAAGACCATTAGATACGCAAGTTGACGAATCTAAGTTTTTTGAATTGATGAGATTAGAAAATGGCAGTATTACAAAACAAGTAAAATATCCTGTTTATGCCGAACTAGAAAAAACATTAGCTCGTAGAACATTTGATGAATCTGGCGACTACACTGTTCTTCCATTCCGCGCATCAGTTACAGATAGCGCAAGCGGAAATAATTATATTATTGCAATTGAACCAGGTAAGGCATATGTAAAAGGTTTTGAATTTGAAACATTAGCAACTCTGAAATTAGAAGCAGAAAAACCAAGAAGCGCTTCTGATATCAAAGCACTTGTTGATACAGATGTTGATTTATCTTACGGTAATTACATATATGTAACTTCTGTTCGCGGAACAAGTAATGGATTCATAAACATTGCTGGTTTAGAAAAAGTAGACATTCATTTGGCGCAAACCAATAATGTTACTGCAACTGGCACTCATTCCGGAACTGCAAATGCATTCTTCTATGCTAACACCAGAATTGGTACAGCACGAGTTAGAAACTTTATTCGTTATACCCCAGATTCTTTTGGAGTTGATGCTTCAAATGTTGACTCAAATGGCGTCTATAAAGTTTATCTCACAGATATCGATATTGAACCATTAACAGTAAAAGTTAATATTGCATCTTCAAATGCAAACACATTACGATTCAATGACAAAATGTCTCCGAATACGAATGTCTATAGTAATGTTTCAATCACAGTTTTACCAATTCGACTTGATGCGATTGCTAATGTTAACACAGCAAATGTGTTTATTAACTCTTATCGTTTAAATGCCAACTCAGCAGTTGCCAACGTCTTTAACTCCAATGTAAATGTTGGTAGTGTAATTCATGTTGGTAACATGATTAGACAAGTTGTTTCTGTAAATACAACTGGCGATTTTCTTACTGTTAATACTGCATGGGATAGAACAATTGAAGCAACCAACAATTTATCCAATCCATTAGAAGTTTATATTCAAACACCATATCTTCAAAACGTCTCCTCTCAAACTAGAACTATTGAAAGATATGATGGTCCTACTAGAACATTATTTCTAGATTCACCATTTAATAATAATGGTATTGCAGATGCTAATAGCGTTATTTCGTTCAACTATAATTTTGAGCATGCTGAGTCTTTGGTAGCAGGTCCAGCTGTTGGAAATAATTTGGCAAAAGTTGCAAATGCATCAATGAATGTTGCATTGAATTCAAAATATTTGGGTGGTGAAACTGCCGTAGAAGAAAGAATAAAAAATGGATTAATCTTTAAATTACCAGGTAATTATATTAAACGTTCTTCTATTAATAATGCAGATTACAACTCAACAAAATTTTTCTCAAACAGATCAAATAATGGAACAGCAGGTGTATTTGCTATTGCGCAAGGTTCAGGACTCGAATCTTATGAAACCATTCCTTGGACGGATTCAACAAGCGCAATTCAAGATAATTTAATTTTAATTGTTAGAAATAATAACGGAAACACATATTTCCCTAATGGATCCATCGTACAATTAACTTCTGCTAATATTGCGATTGGTTCTCCTGCTATCTCATTAACTGTTAATACAAATGTTCCTGATATAATCAGCGCTGATTTAATAGTAAATGTTAAGCAAAATGATGCAGAAGATTCTATTCGTAATAAGAATTTTATTTCAAATACAACATTTTCTGCAACGTCAAGTTCATTTACTTACCCAACAGCGATAAACGGAAATACAACAGTTACATTACCAGGTTATGGAATTGTTGCAAATATTAATGTTTCTCATGGATTTATTTTCTTAACTGATGCAACTTATAATAGTGTGCGCCCAGGAGATTCTATTGGTCTATTTGTGCCAGATGTTGTAAAAGTTAATAGAATATTGAAGGGTAACACAACGCATCTGCCAGATGCAAATAATTACACAGATATTACTGATCAATTTTATTGCGATTTCGGTCAACGCGATGATATGTATGATCATGCTAAATTGGTTTTAAAAGAGGGATATAATGTTGCTAATGCGAAGATGTTGGTTCATGTTGATTTTTATCAACATGTTTATAACTCATCCAATACATCATTCTTCTCAATAGACTCATATTCGTTGTCTCAATATGAAAATGGGCTTATACCAATTTATGTTTCTCAAGCAGGGCAATTTTTTAATTTACGCGACTGTTTAGACTTCAGACCAACAAGACAACTTGGTAGCGGAACAGGTGCATTTCAAAACCCAAACATAGCTGCGCCAGATGAGATTACTGAACTTTCGCTAGAATATTATCTACCTAGAATCGATAAATTAGTTCTTTCTAAAGATAAAGAATTTAGAATAGTAAAAGGTCGCTCATCACCACAACCTGTTGCTCCAGCAGATCTAGATGATGCAATGACACTTTATACTATTTCATTGCCGCCATATGTTTCAAATATCAAAGAAATTAAACTAAAATATAAAGACAATAGAAGATATACTATGAGGGATATCGCTTCTATTGATAAACGTCTGCAAAAAGTTGAATTTTTTACATCATTGAACAATGTTGAGAATCTAGCGCTAGCAGATCAAACTGAATATGAGGACGGTACAAAGAAAGAAAAATATGGTCTCATCGGCGAAAATTTCAGGAATTTTAATATTGCTGATTTTAGAAATGTTGACTTTAGAGTTTCATTGAATAATGGATTTATGTTACCTGCAGTAGCATCATACCCCGTTGGATTGCAGAATATTGGTAATTCATCCACAAAATTAAACAAACGCACTGTCAGCTTAAATTACACAGAAACACCTGCAATTACACAAGGTTTGTGTTCCGATAAAGCAGTCTCTATTCAACCATTTTTGTTTGGACAATTTAATGGTGTTGTTTCTATTGTTCCAGAAAGTGATTATTGGGTAAACGAGCAACTTAAACCAGAAATTATTAGTGTTCCAGAAAGAATTATTGAACATCATCACTTTACAAGAGAAGTTGTCAGAGAACCTCCAGCCCCAGTAACAATTCAAAACATTGTGCAAACGACCAATGTTACGAATCAATATATTACTACACCAGGCACAAATCCACCTGTACAAAATGTCATTTACAACGTCGTGGTAAATAATCCTCCTCCGCCACCAATTATTGTGCCCCAACCGCAACCACCAGAGCCACCAATACATACTTCGCAACCCGAGCCATGGCCAGAACCGAGGTGGGATGAGCCACCACCATGCCCAGCACCATGGATGAATGTTACACTTTCTGATGGAACAGAAATAAGTGCAGGTGAATTAAAAGTTGGGATGTTTGTGAGTACAATGCACGAAAATACTCTCGAATGGGGTAAACATGAAGTCACACACGTAGAATCAATACAAGATATTGAACGTGTAGAAATTGAATTCGATCATGTGAATTTTGTTTGCTCAAAAGATCACAAGTTCTATGTAAATAATGAGTGGGTGGAAGTTTATAACTTAAAAGCTGGTGATGTTGTTTACAGTCAGCCAGAAAGTTATGAAATTAAATCTATCAAATCTTATGCAACTGGTGAAGTTGTAAGAATCACCGTGAATGATGCGCATACTTATATTTGTGAGGGATTATTGTCACATAATAAAATGCCAGCATTCCCACCTCCAGAATTTTTACCACCTGATCCTCCTCCTCCACCACCACCTCCACCTGTAAATCCTCCGATTCCAGAACCACCACCGATTGTGTATCCACCGCCATTGGATCCACCAATTCCGCCTTACATACCACCACCAGTTGAGGAATTACCTCTGCCACCAGTGGTATTACCAGCTCCACCTCCAACTGAACCGAGTACTCCTCCACCATATAAACCAGTGATCGAAATACCATGGATTATACCGCCAATTACACCAGTCACATTTGGTGGGTTTGATGGCAGCAATTTCTATCCAATAATTATGCCACCATATGATGCACCAACGGCGGCGTTACTGGAGTTGTGGTCAGTGCCACCAGATATTCCAATCTTCACACAACCAATCACTCTTGGTCCAGCACCTTTGAATGAGATTGATTATTCACAACCTGTCATCGATATTTCTGATGTTGCTCGCGATGATTACGTTGGCGGTGGCGGTGGTGGTGGCAGCGGTGGGCGCGGTGATTTCGATTTTGGTATGTTCGAATATGCTGTACATTAAAGATTAATTAGGATAAAAAGATATGCCTACGACTAATTTCGGAAAAGTTGTTGTTGATACAAATATGATCCCATATATTCGATCGAACGAGGTCGAATTTGCAGCGCACAACTTAAAACCATTTAAACTATCTAAATTGTTTTTTGATGATATTGGAATTAATATGTTTTGTCAAGCTGCAAATAGAATGCTTCTTGACTCAAAAAAGGTTATAACTCTTAGCAGAAATAATGCAACTACAGTTACCGCTGATGACATAGTTTACCAAGGCACATCTAATACAGTCAATACATTTAATGGTATTGTTGAATCTTTTTATTCTGCCAATTCTACTATAGTTGTTCGTAGATTAGATGGTGATTTTGATAAAGATGCACAATTGTTTATTGAAAATGTCTCTACAGGTTTCACATATGCTAACTGTAATGTAACATCTTTTGTAAACAAAGACACGTCTGACGTTTTTTATCCTGGAGAAGGGGTTGTTGCAACAGAAAGAAATAATGGTTACGCAACAGTTATTTCAACTTCTGGCGAAAATATTTTATACTTGAATAAAGATTATATCAGTTTGAATGTCACCGCAGTTGGTGCTAATGTTATAACGTCTATGACTAACGACTTTAAAGTCGGTGATATTGTTTATCAAACTTTTGTGGGCGGCGCAAGTGGATCAAAGAGATATGATTATGCAACATTTAGAGGCGTTGTTAAATATTACAACCCACTAGGTGAATCAGGTATGGGATCAATTGCAATTGATCCACTACACGGAAAAATTAATGTAAACGCTGCATCTTCTTCTTCAAATGGATTAGCGTATCTATGGAATACATCTAATCCAACTGCGCAGCCTCTTGGTGTAAAAGCACTTAATCTTGCAGATTTTGCATCAAATTCTAATGTTAGAAGCGTAACCAACTCTACAATTAAAATTAATGTAAGTTCTTATGTTCATCGTTCGGGAGTTGGAACAGGAATTCAAGGAGAAAACACTTCTGTCGTAATTTTAAACTCTGGAAGTGGATTAGCACCAGCAAATGGAAATTTGATTTACTTTGTTGCTGGATCTGGAATCGGCGAAATTCGTAGAGTAGTTGGTCTTTCAGCTAATAGCGTTCCAGGTGCTTTACAATTAAACAGTGCAATAACATTTGTTCCAGACGCAACAACGCATTATTCAATTGGTAATTTTGAAACAGATGCTCATGGTTCATTATCTGGTGTTTATCATATTCCTTCAGTTGCTAACTTTAAATTTAAAACTGGCGAACGTATATTTACAATCACAGATACAGATACTGTAGCTGATCCAGATTACACCATGAGAGCAGCTGCAATTTATTCTGCTGGTGGTATATTGAAATCTACTCAAAGAATTCAAACAACACCTAATTTGCCACCACTACCTGAACTAGATTCTGATGCATTGGTTCGTCCAATGTCGCCAGCGGATAGAACATATAATAGTTCAGTTAATAAATCTCCAGTTACAGGTTCAACTGCATCAACAACACCAAGAGTTCCGCTTGGTGATGGATTATCTCAAACATTCTCCACACCAAAACCAGAGGGAAACCAAACAGATTATGGTATCTTCGTTTCTTCAGTAGATTTGTTCTTTAAGAATAAACCAGCTCCTGGTGGATTTTTCAATAACTCAAAATTACAAAAACGAAGTTCAATGCAACTTCCTGTAACAGTTAAAATTGCAGAAGTTCAGAATGGTTACCCAACAAAAAATTATCTTTCGCAAAAAACCATACAAGCAAAAGATGTGAATGTTTCTGATTTACCAAGCACATCAAACTCTGCAACACTTACAAAATTTACATTTGATGATCCTGTGTATCTAGAGCCTTCAAGGGAATATGCAATCACTATTCAATCAGATTCGCCTGATTATGAGCTGTATATTGCTGAATTGGGGCAGGATGTTTTAGGTGCATCTCCACCAAGAAGAATTTCTGAACAACCATATGCTGGTGTGCTGTTCCGTTCACAAAATTCTTCAACATGGTCGCCATATCAAAATCAAGATTTAATGTTTGTAATCAATAAAGCAGTATTTGCGTCAAGCGGAACTGCTACTTTTAATCTTGATGAAACACCTATGGCTAACACTGATGTTGATAGAATCATGTTGGTTTCTACAGACTTAACATTCCCTGCAGCAAATGTTCAATATAGATTAAAAGGTGTATACACATCAAATACTGCATATGAAGCAGGAAGCGGTGTTCCTTTAGTTCCGCATAAACCTATAGAATATGGGTTGTTGGGCGATGCATCAGGAAAAACTGGTGCAGCATTAAATCGTCGTCGTGTTCTTAGAGGAAATGCAAACAGTTATATTCTAACAACAGAATTGTATACATCAAATCCAAATATATCGCCAGTGATTAATTATGATAGACTTGCAGCGCATCTTACAACATTCTACATTAATAATGGTGGATTATCGAATACACTAATATCAATTACAAATCAAGGATCTGGTTATAACGCGATTACTAGCACTGCAACAGCAAATGTTCATGGAAGCACGTTAGATTCATTGAACACATATGCACAATTATATCGTGAAACGTATTTGGCTAACAGCGCAAATATTGGATTTTACAACATTAATGTGTATGGTGGTGGCGGTGTCGGATGCCTTGGATTCGCAGTAGCGAACACCGAAGGAACTAATACTGTAGACTACATTGTGTTGGCGTCTGGTGGTGGTAGTTTTGTTGAGACGCCGAATATTTCTATAGCATCTGGTAATGCTACATCGACCACACAAGCCTATGCAATCATTAATGGCGAGACTGATCAAAGAGGCGGTAATATGATCGCTAGATATATTACGCGAGAAACAGTTCTTGAAGATGGATTTGAATCTGGTGATTTGAGAGTGTTTATGGACGTTATTAGACCTGCTATAACTGATGTGCAAGTTTATTATAAGGTAGTTTCTGCGGATGATGTAGAAACAATTTCAGCAAAAAGATGGCGTCGCATGGGCAAAGTAAATGATGTGTCGTCTAAAGATGGAAGAACATTGATTGGTTTAGAATTCAGACCATCATTGGTTGAAAATAGAATTTCCTATGTTGAAAATGGAAAAAATTATCCTGTTGGTGGTGTATTTAAATCATTTCAAATAAAGGTTTGTTTAATGACTGCAGATCCATCAGTTGTTCCAAAAATTAAAAACCTTCGTATAACTGCAGTTCCTGAGGGTTGATTATGAACGATCGTGCAAAAATTAAAGAAAAGCCAACTCTTATAAAAGATTTAAATAATTTTGCTATTTTAAATACTGATAAAGCTGTTGTGGCTCAACATAGATTAAAAATGGCTGAGCTGGAAAGAAAAAAGAAGATGGAAACAGAAATAAATAACTTAAAGTCAGAAGTTTCCGAAATAAAAAATATGCTCGGCGATGTTTTAAAAGCCGTGAGCCGCGAGAAGTAATAAATGGCAAATTCAACAAATGTTGCAATAATTTCGACAGCAAATACATTTGATCAATGGCGCATTCGCGATAATTTACAAGCGAATGACGTAAATGAAATTGCGCGCGGAAATTTTACAAAACCAACTGGTAATGTTATTATTACAGATGGTTTCTTGCTGCTAGATAAAGCAACTGGAACAACATTAACTGTAGATGCGAATGCTCGAGTCAGTGGATTAATGTCTGTTGACTCAGTCGAAACTGATGATGATGGATATATTTTAGTTCAATCTGGTAATGTTGCAATGAGTAATCGCGCTTCTGGCGCATTATTTCAAGCAAACATTAATGTCAAGTTTGATTCAGCCAATGTTGTTTTCTCAAATTCAAATGTGCATTTTACTAATAGCAGTCAAAATGCTATTTTAAATATCAAACCAAATACAATCTTTCAGACGAATGTCAATGTAGATGGTGTGTTGTATGTTGCAACATCAGCAAATTTATTCATTGCAAATATTACCAATGTACATGCATCAAATATTCGTATAGACAGTGATCCGACTTATTATATTCAGAATGGTAATAGTGTATTCAATGATGTGCAGGTTAGAGGAAATCTAACTGTTCTTGGATCATCGGTTAACGACAGCGACACTCTAGTTTTACGACAAAACGTTGCTAGTGATGGCGATGGCATCTTCAGAATAAAGCGTGGATCTTCTGGTAAAGGTAATGCAGAACTTAAATTTATTGCAGCTTCTGAAGTTTGGCAAGCAACAGCGAATGCCAATGGATCCCCAACACATGTAACAATATTAACCACGCAAAATGTTACAGATTCAGTTGTATCAACAAGTACAGTAAATGCAGCTGCTCCTAATTCTGTAAAAACAGCATATGATCAAGCCACTAATGCACGAGACCAAGCAAACACTGCTCGCGATCAAGCGAATACAGCTCGCGATCAAGCCAACACGGCTCGTGATACTGCCAATGGCGCGTATGGACAAGCGAATGGAGCATACACGCAGGCTAATGGCGCTTATGCGCAAGCCAACGGAGCATATGGACAAGCCAATGGCGCTTATGCACACGCCAACGTCGTATACGCGCAAGCAAATGCAGCATACGATCAAGCAAATGGTGCATATGGACAGGCTAATGGCGCTTATGCGCAAGCCAACGGTGCTTATGCACAAGCGAACAATGCTGCTAATACGGTTGCAACTTTTGCTAATGGCACGCTAGTTTTGGCTGCTAGCAATTTGAACTTTAATAACACAGCCAGCATTGATATTACTATCACAGCGAATGGTGTAACTCAAACAAATGTTGAGTTTTCTTTGAATCCGACTTCGGCTGTTCCGCATTATCTAGTCAATTTCGCATTAGAAAATTTAGACATAACTTAAACTGAAAACCATGCGATATATAAATAAGAAGTATTTTGAATTTAATTTGTAATTATCAATCTCTAGAGGAATTTCTAATATGGCAACAGCAGCACAATATGCAGCAGTACCAAGAACAGCAATACAAGTATTAGGTTCTGCAAACGCAAACAGAAACGGAACTGGCGTTGTAAACATTGTATTCACGGCAAACGCTACCTCAGGCTCGCGTATTGACGATATCTTTGTAAATGCAACGGGAACAACCACTGCAGGCGTTATCAGACTTTATGTGTCTGATGGCACAAATATTAATCTTTGGCAAGAAACTCTTGTTACTGCAACTACACCAAGCACCACAGTGCAAACTTTTAATTTCTCGTTAATTAACCAAGGTCTTATTCTTGCTCCAGGATGGTCTTTGCGCGCTAGTACAAATGCCGCAGAAACATTCCATGTTGTTGTAACTCGTGCAGGAGATTTCTAATGAATAACGGTGGTTTTCTAGGATTTGGAAAAGGTGCGCCAAATCTCGCTACTCCAATTGCACGATACATTCAGTCACCTGTTTATTATTCGTCCATAACAATTAAAGCTCCACCAGGCACAAAACAAATTCATGCTTGGCTAGTTGGTGGTGGTGGTGGTACTGGATCAAATCATAAAACAGCCACTCAGATGCCTCAGTATCATCAAGATCATCAAGAAGGTTTTTCAACACCAGGTGGTGGTGGATTTGGTGGTGCAGCATGTTTTGATCTTCCAGTTACAACTGATCCGATCGTAGTAACTATAGGTGCTGGTGGTGCTGGTGCTGTAGGTGGCACTTCATCTATTACAATTGGTGGTATGGTTTATGCACAAATAGGTGGTGGTGCACCTGGTAATCACGGTGATAGGGGTTATTTCGGTGGTGGTGGAGGTGGTGGTATTTTTCAAGGGAGTAATACCCATAGAGCAGAATATCAGCAGACGTCAGGAAGCACACATTTCGGTTATGGTACCGCTGGCGGCGAACCACCATACAGTAACAGAGGTGGTCCTCGAGTACTTTCTTGGTTGTATCCAGAAGGTCAGCGCGATCCAGGCACGAGTCCGTCGCACGTCCCTGGGATGCCTTTCTTTTTAAGTGGTGGTGCACATTTGCAAGGCGGAACTCAAGCGAATCCGTCTCACGCACCAGGACATCATCAATCAGCGATTACCCATATAGGGATTCCATTATTGCCTGTCCCAATAGGTTCGGCTGTCAAAGCATTAGATAATCGAAGTCAACAGCAAGCATCTCCGAATGAACATACATCTAATTCTACCGCAGCAGGCAGAAATGGATGGTTTGGTGCTGGTGGCTTTGGTGCCAGCGCAGGTACACAAGCAACTCCATTAGGATATGGCGCAGGTGGTGGCGCTGGTAGTCACTCGACAGGTGGAGCAGGCAATCATGGTGGCGGTGGTGGCGGTCCAGGTAATAATTACAATCACGCTACCTTTAATCCTTTTGGCGGAGTTGGTGCAGGTGGATCTTTCCCATCTACTCCTCATCTTTGGGGATTAAGAACTGGTCAAGCAAGTGGTTCTGGTGGTGCTGGATTGTTTACTAATAGCACTACTCAAAACGGCGGCGCGGGTGGTGGTGGTGCAGGAGGTCAAAATCAAACTCAAGGATCTCAGCAACAACACAGTAATACAGATCACTGGGCTGGGCAAGCACAACAACATAGTCATACTGGTGGCGGCATCACTCAGGGTACGCCAACTGGTGGCGGTGGCTGCGCCGTGTTCCGTTTTTACATCTAATTTCGATTTTAATCCAGGTAAATAAAATGTCTAAAAGATTTGCGATTATAGAAGAAAATTTGGTTGTAAATGTTGTTTTGGCTGATGATGATTCACTCGCTAAAGAAAATGAAACTTGGGTAGACATCACAGAATATATTTCTCACATACCAGCAATAGGATGGTCTTATACTAATAATAAGTTTTGCAAATCTCCTTCAGCTCTAGCTCTTAGAGAAGATAGTGTGACTTACAAAATTAAAACAAGTCCTCTTTTAGAAAATCAAACTCTTTCTTTTGGGGATTGGATTTATCAAGGAAATAGTTATGACAAATTCGTATTTTCTGGATTTGTAAAATCATATGATGCAAATACAAGGTTTTTACTTTATTATGATAAAGAGGGGTCCATAAATCCGAATGTTGCAATCTCAACCGTTAATTTTGATTTTACGTTGGAGACATTTCTAGCACGTCCTGGAATAAATCCATATTCCTTTAATTCGCCCGCACAACTTGCAGGTGTGGTGGCAAATACAAATCAAGTTCTTACTTTTGAAAAACCATGGTACCCAGCACCCATAAAAATACCAGCGATCATTACAAAATTAGGATTTCGTATGAGAATGACTAATTTGGAATATGCTGGCATACTAGAATCAGCAAAAACTGACTCTTTAGTTCAAGCATGGGTAGAAACTTTTAATATGATGACTATTTTAGATTTAGAAAACACTAATGTCAAAAGCGATATGGAGATGTTGGTTGAAAAGGGATTAATTACTCCAGATAGATCACTAGTGATCTTAAATAAACAAATCCAACCAAACGAAATGCCATAATTTATCATAAGTAAAAACACCAAGTATTGCTTATGACTAAATATTCAAAACGCTGTGTTTTGAGGAATTTAAATGGCGAATCAAGTAGAATTGTATTGCGATCAAGGCACAGATTTTTCGTATGCAATAGATTTAAGCAACGATGATAACTCGCCTATCAACGTTGCACTTTACACATTTTCTTCTTCAATTCGAAAGTCCTTTTATTCTTCTGGTGTAACTGCCAATTTAACTATTACAGTTTTAGATTCTGCGAATGGTAATGTACAAATTTCTATGAATGCTGCCACAACGGCTAATATAAAAGCTGGCAGATATCTCTATGACGTGAAAATGAAAACTAATAACAATGTTACGTCTAGAGTTATAGAGGGTATTATTACAGTTTATCCGCAGATTACTAAATGAAGATAACAGTTGGATCAACAAGTAATCTAGTATTTCAACCAGCAACTGATCGCGGCAAATCAGCCAAGATAACAATCAGCAGTGGTGGCGGTGGTGATGCTGGATCAGCTTACGGTCAAGCCAATGCCGCCAGAGGACAAGCAAACAGTGCTTATTCTCAAGCAAATGGCGCCTATAATGTAGCCAATGCTGCTTATAATGCAGCAAATAATGCGCAAGTAACAGTATACGCAAACAGTGCATCTGGCGTTACAACACAAAATATTAATTTTGTTAATACTTCAACGATAACAGTTGAAGTTTCTTCTAGCGGATCTAATGCCAACGTAGCATTTACTGCAGTTAGTGGCGCTGCTTATGATCAAGCAAACGCCGCGAGAGGACAGGCAAATAGCGCTCGCACAACTGCTAATGGTGCATACAATCAAGCCAATGGAGCCTATGCTCAGGCTAATGACGCTTACGCACAAGCAAACAATGCATATGATGCTGCAAATAATCGTGTATTGAGAGCTGGCGATACAATGACTGGCAATCTGACCATGTCAGGCGCCACAATCAATGCTGCCACTGCAAATATTAGCACCATTGTCACTGGAAATACACTACTATTATCAACAGGTATTGGATCTAATAGTGATGTAACGATAAATGCGAATGGTAATTATACTTGGACGTTTAGAGCCAATGGGTTGTTAGACTTGCCAGGTAATATCACGAATTTCACAGCATGCAGTGCAATTAATTTTGTTGCGGACAGTTCTGGTGATGGTTATGAATATTCAACAATTGAAATTCGACCAGACAGCGGTGCAACATTAGATCAATATCTAATTATTGATCCGACTGCACCAAATCATATTCACATTCGTGCTGGTGGGCAACAAGATAATTCAAATGCTGAATTATATATTGGTGGCGAGAATAGTTATTTTAAAGTTGATGATGGCGAAAATCCATCAATATCGATTGCTTCGAATAATTATTTTTGGACATTTGATACTGATGGAAAATTAACTATACCTGGCGACATTATTCCAAGTCAAAATTTAACATGGAATCTTGGTTCACCAACAAATAAATTTAACGATTTGTATATTGGTGGTAACACAGTATATATTGGCGAGGCGATACTTTCTACAAATGGCGACACTGTTACAACCAACACTTTCATTGCAGAACTAGCCTTTGAAAGTGGTGGATTAAATGTTCTAACTCAAGCAAATACTGCTCGCGATCAAGCCAACAACGCTTATGGCGTTTCAAATGCCGCTTATGGACAAGCAAATGCAGCATATGCTGAAGCAAATACGAAACTTCCATTAGTTGGTGGTACAATTTCAGGTGACTTGATTGTTTCTGGCAATCTTGTAGTATCTGGAAATAGTACAACACTCAACACTGAAATTCTCATTGTTGAAGACGCAGACATTGTTCTTCTATCAAATGTAACATCAACACCTGCATTGAATGCTGGCTTGATAATTAATCGCGGCACTTCTCCAAATACATTCTTAAGATGGGCTGAAGATGTTGATAAATGGGGTTGGTCGGATGATGGCTCAACCTTCTACTCATTTGATACTTCTCTTAACGCATATGCTCAAGCCAACAATGCCAGAGATCAAGCGAATACTGCTAGAACACAGGCTAACACTGCATACGGACAAGCGAACGATGCTTATGGACAGGCTAATACAGCGCGCAATCAAGCAAATACTGCCTATGGACAAGCCAACGCAGCGTATGGGCAAGCCAACGCAGCGTATGGGCAAGCCAACGCAGCGTATGGGCAAGCAAATAGTGCTCGCGATCAAGCCAACACTGCAAGAACAACTGCCAATGATGCATATAATACAGCAAATACGAAGGTAAGTAAATCTGGCGATACAATGACTGGTGATCTAACGATCAATACAGTACTGTATGCAAATCAAGCCAATATCACAACAACATTGAATGTTGGTACATCAATTGTCATAGGAACAGGTGGAGCTGCTGGTGATATCACTGGCGCGAATGCTATTTTCGCAGAATCATTCTTCACAAATGATGGAATCAATCTAGCAACTTCAGCAGCAACCAGCACAGCTGCATACGTTCAAGCAAATAATGCGCGCGATCAAGCAAACACTGCTCGTGGCACTGCCAATGATGCTTATGGACAGGCTAACACTGCTAGAGATCAAGCGAATACTGCTAGAACTACTGCAAATGATTCGTATGCTCAAGCAAACACCGCTAGAGATCAAGCGAATACATCACGTGATCAAGCGAATACTGCTCGCGACCAAGCCAACACTGCTCGCGACCAAGCCAACACTGCTAGAGATCAAGCGAATACTGCAAGAACACAAGCGAATACAGCGCGGAATCAAGCAAATACTGCATATGAAAGTGCTAATACTAAATCAGAATCGCCAGCCGTAACTTATTATGTTCAAGCATATGCACCAAATCCTGGCGGCAGTTCAACTTATTATTTTAGATTTCGTTATCCTAACGGAACAGGCGACAATACTATTAGTGGAGATTTGTTGTATGGCTATAATGATGAGACTGGTGTTGGTGAAGACGAAGATAGTCCAACAATTGTCTTGCATCCTGGCACAACAGTTAAATTTGTTTTAAGTGATTTGAATCCAGACACTGGCGCTGGATTACAAGTTTTTGCTGTTCAAACATTTATAGCTGGAGTATATTCTCATGTAACATCAGGAATATATCATATAGCCACAAATGGTAACATAACAACAGGTAAAGGTTTCGCTGATTCTGGTACTATTGTTTGGACAATTCCACAAAATGTGCCTGGCACAACACAATATATCTATCGAAGTCCATCCAATAATGATGGTGTTCAAGGACAATTCCGAATAGCAACATATGCTGCTCCTGCATCTTTACAAGCCAATACTGCTCGCGATCAAGCGAACACAGCAAGAACTCAAGCAAACACTGCTCGCGATACTAGTAACAATTCATATGTGCAAGCAAACAGCGCTTATGATCAGGCGAATACTGCTCGCAATACTGCAAACAATGCCTATGTTCAAGCGAATGGTGCGTATGCACAAGCAAATAATGCAGCAAATACTGCAAGAGTTTCAGCGAACAGTGGATCAACACTAGACGCAAAACATCTTAATTTCATTAATTCAGCAAGTGTGTTTGTTTCTGTTACTCCTTCTGGAGACGGAACTAATGCGAATATTTCATTTATAACTTCTGGTGCGTCAATTGGCGATGCTTATGTTCAAGCCAACGCAGCAAGAGATCAGGCGAACACTGCACGTGAACAAGCGAATACAGCAAGAACGCAAGCCAATACTGCTCGCGACACTGGCAATAATGCATATGCTCAAGCGAATTCTGATTATATGTCAGCTGAAGCATATAGTATTACTGTTACTGAACCAAACCCCGTAGGATTTGTATTCAGAACATTTGAAGATGGCGGCTCCAGTGGTGCCGTATACACTGCCTGGGATAGTCCCGCGACGCAAGCAAATCCAAGTCTATGGCTTCGACCTGGCAGCACTATTGCATTTAGATTAGTTGATTTGGTATCTCCATTAAACGGACCTCAAGGTTTTGCACTTTATTCTGATTCTTATACCAGCCTAGTATCTTCTGGATTAACTCATGTCGCGCTTGACGGTACACTAAGTGTTGGTACAAGTGCACAAAACAAACAAACTGGCACGTTATACTGGACAATACCATCATCAGCTGCTGGTTCAACTTATTATTATGGATCCAATCAGGGGAACGGAAACCTTTATCGTGGACAATTCTATGTAGATTATTATGCTGCTAGTGTACGAAATCTAGCAATGGATGCATTTAATCAAGCAAACACTGCTCGCGACCAAGCGAACACTGCAAGAACACAAGCAAATAATTCGTACCTTCAAGCAAATACCGCTCGAGATCAAGCGAACACTGCCAGAGATCAAGCGAATACTGCTCGTGGTCAAGCAAATAACGCTTACGCCGAAGCCAATCTTAAATTAAATCTAACTGGCGGTACGATAAATGGATCGTTAAATATTTCTGGTAACTTATTTGTTACTGGCAATACGACATTTATTAATACATCAACGTATACAGTTGATGATCCACTAATTTATCTAGCTGCAAATAATATACTCACTGATATTGTTGATATTGGATTTGTCGGCGCTAAAAACTCAGGCTCATCAGTAACGCATACTGGTTTCGCGCGCGATGCTGGTGACGGAATATGGTATTTGTTTGATAACCTAGCAAATTCTGGTCATGAGAATAATGTGATCGACTTTGCGAATACTTCACTCGCAACTCTTCGAGCAAATATTGATGCAAATAGTATCACTCTTGTGAGTAATACTGTTGCTACACATGCTAATTTAATTTTTGCATTTAATCAAGCAAACACTGCGCGTGATACAGCAAATAATTCTTATGCTCAAGCAAATGTAGCACGCGATACTGCGAATGGTGCCTATGTGCAAGCAAATGGTGCTTATGCTCAGGCAAATGGTGCGTACAATCAGGCGAATGGTGCTTATGCTCAGGCGAATGGTGCTTATGCTCAGGCGAATGGTGCTTATAATCAGGCGAATGGTGCTTATGCTCAGGCGAATGGTGCATATAATCAAGCCAATAATTCTGCGAACACGGTTCGTGTTTATGCAAACAGCGCTGGTGAACTTTCAAATAAATTCCTAAACTTCATCAATACTGCAAGTATTCAAGTCGATGTCAGTAGCGTTGATGGAAATGCAAATATAGCCTTTAATACGACTGGTGCTGCAGTTGCTGACGCTTATGCTCAAGCAAACATAGCACGCAATACCTCTAATAGTGCATATGCTCAAGCAAATAACGCATATAATGCAGCTAATAATGCAACGGTAAGAGTCTCAGCCAATTCAGGATCCATAACTGTAACACCTAATATCAATTTCATCAATACATCAACTGTTTCCGTTTCTGTTGTATCTGGCGATAATGGTAATGCAAATGTTTCGTTAATATCTTCTGGATCGCAACAGTTTACATATGATACAACAACTACCTCTGCCGAAACAGTTGACAGTTGGTCAGCTTCGACTTATAGAAGTGGTAGATATCAAATGCAAGTGGAAAACCTATTTGGGTTTTTGGCACTTGAAATTATGCTGTTACATGATGGGGCAACGACAAATTTGGTCAAATATGCTGAAACAACTATTGGTAGTGGTGTTGGTACATTCTCTTCAGATATTAGCAGTGGATTGGTCAGACTTCGATTTACACCGAATGATCCAACTTCACAATTAACTTACTATAAATCATTGTTAACCAGTAGAATATCATCAGACGCGTTGCCAATCGATTTAATGACTGGATCAATAGTATTTGATTTAATGAACAGCTTCTCACTATCCCCATCAGACTTAAATGCATAATTGAAAATAATAAATAAAGGTACTTCATAGAGAGATCTTAAATGGCAACAACATTACAATTCCGAAGATACGATACGGCAAATATCGCTAATTTAACTGGTGCGGTTGGCGAAATCTTTATTGACATGGATAAAGATACCGTCGTTGTACAAGATGGATCTACGGCAGGCGGCTTTCCGTTAGCCAGAGAAGGTGCTTACATACAAGCGAATAATGCACGAGATCAAGCCAATACAGCTCGTGATCAAGCAAATACATCACGCGATCAAGCAAATACTGCTCGCAACCAAGCCAACAATGCTTATGCAGAAGCCAATCTAAAAGTTAATTTAACTGGTGGAACAATCAGTGGTAATTTAGTAATCACTGGCAATTTAGAAGTTCTCGGAAATAGTACAACTCTTAATGTTGAAACATTATCAGTTGAAGACAATGAAATTATTCTTAATTCAAACGTAACTGGTTCTCCAACTTTAAATGCCTATATTTCTATCAATCGTGGAACAGATCCAAATGCAAATCTAGTTTGGGATGAAGACACAAATCAATGGAAATGGAATGATGGTGATGGAGTATTTTATGCGCTAGACTCATCACTAGATGCATATGCTCAAGCAAACACTGCTAGAGATACAGCTAACGGTGCTTATGCGCAAGCCAACGGTGCTTATGGTCAAGCGAACGGTGCATATTCTCAAGCCAACGGAGCCTATGCTCAGGCTAATGGCGCATATGCTCAAGCAAATAGTGCAAGAGATGTAGCCAACGGAGCATACGCCCAAGCCAATGGTGCATATAGTCAAGCCAATACTTCTGCAAACACGGCTCGTGTTTATGCAAACAGTGCTGGTGAGTTGTCGAATAAGTTCCTAAACTTCGTAAATACAGCAAGTATTCAAGTCAGTGTTTTCGATAATGCTGATGGTAATGCAAATATCTCCTTTAGTACGACTGGCGCTGCTGTTGCTGATGCTTATGCACAAGCCAACGCTGGTTATGCTCAAGCAAACACTGCTAGAGATACAGCTAACGGTGCTTATGCGCAAGCCAACGGTGCTTATGCACAGGCTAACGGTGCTTACACCCAAGCCAATGGAGCCTATGCTCAAGCAAATGGTGCTTATGCCCAGGCAAATGGAGCCTATGCTCAGGCAAACTTAAAAGTTTCTCTTGCTGGTGATACGATGACAGGCAACTTAAATGTTGCTGCTAGTTTGATAACTCAAAATATTGAGCCTAATTTAAATGTCACATATGATATTGGTACTCCAACTAAACGATTTAAAGATCTGTATCTAAGTAACAGCACAATTTATCTTGGTGAAACAGCACTATCTGCTTCTGGCGATGAGGTGCGCGCCAATGTATTCAATGCTGCTGTGTCAGTATTAGTAAGTGGTGTCAATGTTCTTGATACTGCCAACGGTGCATACGCTCAGGCAAATGGTGCTTATGGACAAGCAAATGGCGCATACGGACAGGCTAATGGAGCGTACTCCCAAGCCAACGGAGCATATGCTCAAGCCAATAGTGCCAGAGATGTTGCTAATGGAGCCTATGCTCAAGCCAATGGTGCTTATGGACAAGCCAATGGAGCCTACGCTCAAGCAAATGGTGCCTATGCGCAGGCTAATGGTGCTTATGCTCATGCTAATGTTGTATATGCACAAGCAAATGCAGCGTATGACACTGCTAATCTTAAACTGAGCGCCAGCGGCGGATCTATAAATGGTGATTTGACAATCACAGGAAATTTATTTGTAACAGGATCTAACACATTACTTAATGTCAGTAATTTGTCTGTAAATGATTCTATCATTTTCTTAGCAAATGGACAGGTTGGTGATGCGTTTGATATAGGATTCGTTGGTCACTTTGATCGCGGCGCAACACCAACTCACGCTGGTTTGATTCGTAAATCAACAGACAATCAATTTTATCTTTTCGATAATTATGAAGTAGAACCTACAAATAATATTATCGACATCAATGGAAATAATTTTAGAACTGGTAACTTAAAACTTAACACAATAAATGCTGTTACGTTTGTCACCAATGCAGGATTAAATGTCACTGATCAAGCCAACTCCGCCAGAGATCAAGCAAACACCGCTAGAGGACAAGCAAACAATGCATATGCTGAAGCCAACCTCAAGGTAAATCTTTCTGGCGATACGATGACTGGTACATTGAATGTGCAGCATCTTATTCCGACTGCAAATGTTACATATGATCTTGGAACGTCTACAAAACGATTTAAAGATTTGTATCTCAGTGGGTCGACAATTTATATCGGTGAAACAATATTGTCTACCTCTGGCGATGAGATGCGCGCAAATACATTCAATGCCGCTGTTTCATTCTTAAGTGCAGGTTTAAATGTTCTTGATCAAGCCAACTCTGCTCGCGATACAGCAAATGGTGCTTATGCACAAGCCAACGGAGCCTATGCGCAAGCGAATGGTGCTTATGCTCATGCGAACATTGTTTATGCTCAAGCAAATGCTGCATATGCTCAAGCGAATGCAGATTATCAACCAGCCGTCACTCGCCTTGATGTAACAAACAATGGCGCGACAGCATATCGTTTTGATCAATATGGCGCAGCAACTGATGATCCAACACTCTATGTTCGTGCTGGTGAAACTATTGCATTTAATCTAAACAATGCTGGTCACCCATTTGCGATTCGTGTCTCAAACGGTGGTTCGAACTACGACACTGGATTGACGCACGTTGCAACTGATGGCACAGTAAGCACTGGTTCCTCTGCTCAAGGTAAGGTTTCTGGAACACTTTACTGGAAAGTTCCATATACACTTGGCGGAAGCACTTATGTTTACCAGTGCACTGTGCATAGTGGTATGGTCGGCAACATTGTGATTGAGCCAGATTCAACAGTAATCTACGTTCAAGCCAATGCTGCATATGCTCAAGCCAACGGCGCATACGGACAGGCTAATGGCGCATATGCTCAGGCTAATGGTGCTTATGCACAAGCCAACGGAGCCTATGCGCAAGCGAATGGTGCTTATGCTCATGCGAACATTGTTTATGCTCATGCGAATAATTCATATGATCAAGCAAATACTGCAAGAGATACTGCGAATGGTGCTTATGCTCAAGCAAATGGTGCATATGCGCAGGCGAACGGCGCATATGCACAAGCGAACGGCGCTTATGCTCAGGCGAACGGCGCTTATGGTCAAGCAAATTCTGCTGCAAATACTGTTCGAGTTTCAGCTAATGGTGAATCAACATTAGATGCAAAACAACTAAATTTTGTAAACACAACTTCTATTCAAGTTATTGTTGCTTCTGCAGCTGATGGCACAAATGCTAATATCTCGTTTACAACAGGTACTGCTTCGGTTGGTGACGCTTATGCTCAAGCGAATGCAGCATTCGCTAAAGCGAATACTGCGGGTGGTGGTGGATCTGATGGGTTTATACTCCATATTTTTGGTATAACATAATAAATAATATTATTCTTTTATTTTTGAGATAAAAAAATGGGAATCCCAACAACACGCACAGAACTTAAAGATTATTGCCTTCGTCGTTTGGGATTTCCAGTTATTGACATTAATGTTGATGACGACCAATTAGATGATCGCATTGATGATGCATTAAACAAATATCGCGAGTTTCATTACGATGGAACTGAAGATTGTTATCTTGCGCATAAAGTAACTACATCAGATCAAACAAATCGTTACATTAGACTCTCTGATAATATAATTGGCATTTCAAGAGTAATGCCAATCACTGGTGCTAGCATCAGTTCACAAGGAACATCTGGATTTAATATTTTTGACATTAATTATCAAATTAGACTTAACGATTTTTATAATTTATTAGCAAGTTCTTACACATATTATTATATTGCCAGACAACATTTATCAATGTTAGATATGATCGTAACTGGTGAAATCCCATTTAATTTTAATAAAAAAACTAAACGTCTTGATATCTATATGGATTGGGATTCAAGAGTAAATCCAAACGATTATATTGTTTTTCAAGGATTTAGAATTGTTGATCCGGAAGTTTATGATAAAATTTATTCTGATCAATGGTTAAAAGAATATACCACTGCATTATTTAAAATGCAGTGGGGTTCTAATTTAACAAAATATGCAAACTACACACTTCCTGGTGGTCTAGTTGTAAATGGTGAAAAGATTTATAATGATGCAATTCTAGAAATTGAAAAACTAGAAGAAAAATTAAGAGACATGTACGAGTCGCCTGCATCTATGTTTGTTGGATAATTAAATGGCGACAAGCGTATATTTTAACTATCAGGATGCATCAAGAGAACAATTCCTTATTGAAGATATGGTGATTGAATCAATCAAAAATCACGGCATTGACATTTACTACATTCCGCGCGATTCTCAGTCAGAACTTGATGAGTTATTTGGTGACGATCCAGTTAAATCATACACGAGTGCATACAAAATGGAAGTTTATCTTGAAACCTTTGACAACTTTAAAGGTAATCAAGAATTTTTCAGTAAGTTTGGTTTACAAATAGAAAAGGGTGTTGAGTTAGCATTAGCACGACGCACCTTTGAAAGATATATTCCGTATACAACAAGAAACACACCAAAAGAAGGCGATTTAATTTATCTATCAGTTCAAGAAAAATTAATGGAAATAAAAAATGTCGAAGAAGAAAAGAACTTCTTTCAGGCTGGTAAAGTAGCAGCATACATGTATGGACTCTCATGCGAGACGTTTAAATACAATGGTGAAATTCTTACAACTGGTGTTCCATCTATAGATGAGGTTGCTGATCAAAATGCATTTAGTATTGAGTTTACAATGCAAGCTGGCGGAACCTCTACATATATAGATGGTGAAATAGTTTATCAAGGTGCTTCGCTTGCTGCTTCAACAGCAAAAGCATACGTGCGTTCTTGGGATAAAACAAATCTTAAATTAGTTTTAAGAAACATACGTGGAGCATTTACAGGTGCTACAGTAATAGGTGTAAGTTCAGACGCACAATGGACTTTGGTAAGTGGTAATACTCAAGAAGATGCAACTGAGCCTTATGATGATAATGTTAGAATTGAAACAGAAGCTGACAATATTCTTGATTGGTCAGAAACAAATCCATTCGGAAGTTCAGACGAGTAATTATGCTTTCTAGCACACATTTTTATCATCGTGTTACAAGAAAAATGGTCGTGGCGTTTGGCACGATGTTCAACAACATTCGCCTTGTGCGATATAATAAAGCGGGAACAACTGAACTTGAAAGAATTACTGTTCCACTTTCTTATGCACAAAAAGAAAAATTTTATTCGCGTTTACAGCAAGATCCAAATATGAATCAGGCTGTGCAAATTACATTACCGAGAATGAGTTTTGAAATGACTTCAATTACATATGATCCTGTTCGTAAAACAAGCATGTTTAATCGCAATTTTTCACCACTCAGCGATACGCTTCTTCGCAGTGTGCGAATGACGCCATATAATTTTGATTTTAGTTTGAATATCTACGTCCGTAACACTGAAGATGGTACACAAATCGTAGAACAAATTTTACCATATTTTGCGCCAGACTATACACTTACAGCTGATTTAACAGGATTAAATCAACCAATAGACATACCAATTATTCTTCAAAATGTTGTTTATGATTCAGATTATATTGGTGGTATCGATACGTTGCGCGTTTTAAATTGGACATTAAACTTCACTATGAAGGGGTATATGTACGGTCCAATATCTAATGTTGATGTAATTAGAACATCTTCTGCTAATACATTCAATGATGTATTTAATGCCAACTCTTCTCGCAAAATCACCATTAATAGTGGAGCAGGTAGTGGCGGAACAGGTACATTTAAAGTTGGCGAACTTGTTTATCAAGGAAATAATTTTGATGTTGCCTCTGCAACTGCATATGTAGATGCTTGGAGTCCTTCTACGAATACTCTTATTGTTGTGGATACTACAGGTGTTCTTGCTTCTGGTCATTTTATAACTGGTGCAGTATCCAATGCGTCATATAATATAATTTCGTTTGGCACAAATGATCAACAATTAGTAAGCATAACTGTTACACCTGATCCTAACACTGCTAACGTAAATACTGCATTCGGATTTGATACAACTGTTGAGGAATTCCCCAATATAACATGAGTGATGTTGATAAAAATCTTGCTGAGTTATTAAATACTGATTATGTGCCTGTTGTAAATGACAAATCTGACAAGCCCATAACATTGCATCACGACAACACAAATAATCCAGATGCACATTATTCTCGATCAAATTATTATAATCTTATTGAAAAGGGCAACGAAGCATTAGATGGTATTCTAGAAGTTGCAAAAGAATCACAACATCCAAGAGCCTATGAAGTTGCTGCAAATATGATCAAAAATCTTTCTGATGTCACAGAAAAATTAATGATCCTTCAAAAACAACAACAAGAATTACAACCAAAAGGACCTGCCGCTCCTACAAATATTACAGTGGATAAGGCAGTATTCGTTGGATCAACTGCTGAGTTGTTGAAGAAACTTAAAAATGAATCTAGCGACTAGAATAAAGAATTATTTGGGGAACCCAAATTTAAAGAAGATTAATATGCAATTACAACTTACGGAAGATCAAGTCCGTGAGTTTGTTCGCTGCGCGCAAGATCCAATTTATTTTATTGAAAACTATGTCAAGATTATTACACTTGATAAAGGGTTCGTTCAAATTTCACTGTATCCGTTTCAAAAAGAAGCCATCACTGATATCAATACGAATCGTCGTGTGATTGTAAAGGCTGGTCGTCAGGTCGGTAAGACCACGATGGTTGTTGGCTATATTCTTTGGTATATCTTATTCAATGAAGACAAGTTCGTTGCAATTCTAGCAAACAAAGCACCAACTGCAAGAGAAATTTTGAATCGCGTTAAAATTGCATATGAATCTTTGCCATTGTGGTTGCAACAAGGTGTTCGCGTTTGGAACAAAGGCGATATAGAATTAGAAAATAATTGTCGTGTGATGGCAACATCAACTGCTTCTAGTGCGATTCGTGGTTTCTCTATTTCATTATTGTATCTTGACGAGTTTGCATTCGTGCCAAGTAATATTGCCGAAGAATTTTTTACATCTGTTTACCCAACTATTTCTTCTGGTGAAACTTCCAAGATTCTTATTTCTTCAACACCGAATGGGATGAATCACTATTATAGAATGTGGACGGAAGCTGTTGAAGGTCACAATGGATTTACGCATATTGAAGCAAATTGGCGTCAAGTCCCAGGAAGAACACAACAATGGGCAGATGAGCAGCGTCGAGTTCTTGGAGAACAGAAGTTTTCACAAGAAATGGAATGCGAGTTTATGGGTTCAGCAGGAACACTTATCTCTGTAGCTGGTTTAAAGTCTCTTGCATTCGTAAAACCATTACATATATCTGATACAGGAATCAAAATTTACGAACAACCAATACAAGGACAAAATTATGTGCTAGTTGCCGACACATCAAGAGGAAAGGGTCTTGATTATTCAGCATTTACTGTTCTTAGCGTCTCTACGATGCCCTATAAAGTGGTCGCAACATATAAAAACAATGAAATTAGCCCTTTAGTGTATCCTAGTGTTATAAAAAAAGTTGCTGACTATTACAATCAAGCCTATGCATTAGTAGAAATCAATGATAATGGTCAACAGGTCGTAGATTCTCTCTTTGAGGACTATGAATATGAAAATATTCTTTCTACAGTAGATCTTAAAGGTAAAATTGCTCTAACTTGGGGTTATGGAAACAAGTCTAATCGTGGTGTACGAACCACCAAATCAGTAAAACGTCTCGGTACTTCTATTCTTAAGAATTTAATTGAGCAACAAAAAATAATTATTCAAGATTTTGATTTAATCTCAGAACTTTCTACCTTTATAGCCAAAGGAAACAGCTTCGAAGCAGAAGAAGGAAGTCATGATGATCTTGTAATGTGTTTAGTTTTGTTCTCTTGGATGACAAATCAATCATTTTTTGCTGAATTTACTGATTCTAATTTAAAAACAAGACTTTATGAAGAACAAATGCGTCAAATCGAAGAAGAATCGCTTCCAACTATGCTTGCTGGTCATCTTGATATAGATGGTAATGATGGGTCTTATGTAGAAGGTGGTGACCTTTGGAGACCGTTTACTCGTTAAAAAACTTAAAATACTAAATATTTCGTAGATTTCTTAATCTCCATATTATAGGAGCAATAACATGGCTTTTCAAGTATCACCAGGCGTGAATGTTTCCGAAATTGACGCAACAACAGTTGTACCATCAGTTTCCACATCCACTGGCGCTGTTGCTGGCGCATTTCAGTGGGGACCAATTGATGTTGTTCGTGCTGTTTCAACAGAGGACGAGTTGGTTGCGGTTTTCGGTAAACCAGACTCAGACACGTTTTTAACATTTTTTACAGCAGCAAATTTCCTTTCATATAGCAACAGCCTATTCGTTTCTCGTGCTGATGCTGCAACTCTAAACGCTGCAGTTGGACTTAATGTAGCCTCATGGGCAGGCAATACAAAAATTCGCAATGAAGATCACTACTTTAATAGTTTCTTCACTACTTCGAATGCGAATATTGTTGTAGCAGCTCGTTTTCCAGGATCTCTTGGAAACTCACTAAAGGTTGCAATCTGTGCAAACGCAAATGCTGGTGTGTTTTCAACTTGGACATATGCTCCATATTTCGACAGAGCACCAGGAACTTCAGGATATATCGCTGCAAACTTTAAGTCAAATGCAAATGATGAAATGCATATTGCAGTTATCGACGAAGATGGTTTGATCACAGGAACACCTAATACAGTGATCGAGCGCTACTCAAATGTATCTAAAGCAACAAATGCTAGAGATGAAAGTGGTGCATCACTATACTGGCGCGATGTTCTTTATACGAACTCTCGTTGGGTGTATGCAATGGGACAAAATAGCGCAACATGGGGTGTTGCTGCTAATGCTACTCACTTCTTCGATGGCGAAAATCTAAACGGCATTTCATTTGTACAAGGTACAGATGCCACACCAACTGATGGCAATGTTCAAACTGCTTATACTCAGTTTGCTTCAACAGACAATGTTGACATTAGTTTGGTAATGACTGCTGGTCACTCTGAAACAGTTGTTGGTACAACAATAACTCTAGCAGGTGCAAGACGCGATTGCTTGACGTTCATATCACCATCCCTAGCAAATTGCCAAGCAGCTGATCCAACAACAGCAATTGTTAACTATCGTAATAATGCTCTTGCTAACGTATCCAACTCATTCGCAGTAATAGATAGCAACTGGAAGTATCAGTACGACAAGTATAACGACACTTATCGCTGGGTCCCATGTAACGGTGACACTGCTGGTCTCTGCGCGCAAACTGATCGTGATCGTGATCCATGGTTCTCACCAGCTGGATTTAATCGCGGTCAATTGAAGAATGTTGTTAAATTGGCATTTAATCCGAACCAAACACAACGCGATACGCTTTACAAGAATAATGTGAACCCAATTGTATCTTTCCCAGGAGAAGGAACTGTTCTCTTTGGTGATAAGACGCTTCTAAGCAAGCCAAGTGCATTTGATAGAATCAATGTCCGTCGCTTGTTTATCGTTCTTGAAAAAGCAATTGCTCGTGCTGCTCGCGCTCAGTTGTTCGAGTTCAATGATGAGTTTACAAGATCACAATTTGTAAATCTTGTCGAGCCATTCCTACGACTTGTACAATCACGTCGCGGTATCTATGATTTCCGTGTTGTTTGCGATGAGACAAACAATACTTCTCAAATCGTCGATAGCAATCAGTTTGTTGGTGACATCTACATTAAGCCAGCCAAGGCAATTAACTTTATACAGTTGAACTTTGTTGCTGTTCGCTCAGGTGTTGCCTTCGATGAAATCGTAGGACGCTTCTAATAAATAGCATAAAGGCTCAGGAGTAAAAACAATGGCATTTAATGCAGATCAATTTCGTAGTGTACTCGTAGATGATGGTGCTCGTCCTAATCTATTTGAAGTAGAACTCGGTTTCCCTTCTTACGTTCAAAACGTGGCAAGCCTTGCTCGCTTTATGGTAAAGACGGCGCAATTACCTGGATCAACACTAGGTAGCGTTCCTCTTCAATATTTCGGTCGTGAAGTTAAAGTTGCTGGTAATCGTACTTTCGCAGATTGGACAGTTACAATTATCAATGACGAAAACTTTGCAATTCGTAATTCGATGGACGCTTGGATGCGCGGCATCAACAACAATGTAACCAACCTTCGCTCTAATAGTGCCAGAAACACATCATCTGGTGGCAGATTAATTGGAAACACAGGTGGTTATGCGAGTGATGCAACTGTAACACAATACAGAAAAACTGGCGGCACCGCAAAGAGATATCGTTTCGTTGGAATGTTTCCAATTGATATCACACCAATCGATCTAGATTGGGGTTCAAACGATACAGTTGAAGAGTTTTCAGTGACATTCCAGTATCAATACTGGACAGAAGTGAGTACGACAAGCGGATTCACTGGTACTTCATTATTCACAACAACTGCCTAAATTTGAAATCCAAGAGGAGAGGATTTTCTCTCCTTTTGTTTTATTATGGAGTAACATATGGCAATTAATCTTTTCGGTTTCGAGATTGCGCGCAAAAAAGAAGAGGTTAGTATTCAACCAGCAATCACTGCACCCGCTGCAGATGATGGTGCAGTGAATATATCCGCTGGCGGATATTTCGGAACTTATCTCGATCTAGAAACAAGTTTTAAAAACGAAAACGATTTAATTACTCGTTATCGTGAAATGGCTATGCAGCCAGAACTTGAGTCTGCGGTTGATGATATCGTAAACGAAGCAATCGTTCATGACGTAACTGGAAAAACGGTTACGATTATTCTTGATGATTTAGAACAACCAGATAATATTAAAGACATGATTCGCGAAGAATTTCAAAACGTTCTTCGTATGTTAGATTTCTCAAACGAAGGCGCAGATATATTTCGTCGTTGGTATATTGACGGAAGATTGTATTATCAAGTTTTGGTTGATCAAAAACAGCCAAGACTGGGCATTCAAGATCTTGTCTACATTGACCCAAGAAAAATTAAAAAAGCGCGTCAAGTTATACGCGAAAAAGATCCACGTACAGGTGTTGAAGTTGTTAAAGGAACACAAGAATTTTATGTGTTTAACGACAGAGCAACAACCACAGGTCAGACTGTTGTAACTTCACCAACAGATGCAAGCGTAAAAATTGCATCAGATGCAATTGTCAATGTGAATTCTGGTTTGATGGATCCAAGAAGAATGCTAGTTCTTTCTTTCTTGCATAAAGCAATCAAACCACTTAATCAACTACGTTTGGTTGAGGATGCAGTTGTTATCTATCGTTTATCGCGCGCACCAGAACGTCGTGTGTTCTATATTGACGTTGGTAACATGCCGAAGATTAAATCAGAACAATATCTTCGTGATATTATGACCAAGTTTAGAAACAAAGTTGTATACGATAGCACAACTGGTGAAGTAAAGGACGATCGTAAATTCCTTTCAATGATGGAAGATTTTTGGATTCCACGTCGCGGTGAAGGTAAATCAACAGAAATTACAACACTCCCAGCAGGACAAAATCTTGGTGAATTATCTGACGTCAACTATTTTGAAAAGAAACTATACAAGGCTTTAAATGTACCAGTTTCTCGTCTAGAAACAACAACTGGATTTGCTCTTGGTCGTTCTACAGAAATTACGCGCGACGAATTAAAGTTCAGTAAATTTGTTGAGCGTTTAAGATCTAAATTTAGTATTTTGTTTGATGGATTAATGGAACGTCAGTTAGCGCTTAAAGGTATTTGCTCAGTTGATGAGTGGCAAGAATTAAAAGAAAAAATTCATTACGATTTCTTGAAAGATAATAACTTCGCAGAAATCAAAGAATCTGAGTTAATGGCTATTCGTCTTCAACTTATGCAACAAATTGATCCATATGTTGGAACATATTTCTCGAAAGCATGGGTTCGTAAACATGTTCTTCACTTTGATGAAGAAGGAATTGAGCGTATGCAATCAGAATTGAGCGATGAGCAATCTGACCAACCTACAACGACACCACCAGAACAAACACAAGCTGTGAGTGGTCCAGCAACTCCTGATATTAATACCGCTTTTAATACTGCAATTACTAAATAATTTATTGGAGTGAATTATGACTGAAACAAATACAGAAATGAATACTGATGTAATGAGCGATTATAATGATTTTGCTAAAGTTAGCATCGTAGATGCTGCTATAGCACAAGACAAAGACGCTTTTATGCAAGCCTTTAACAATGCAATATCACAAAAAGTTGTTGATGCGCTTGAGGTAAAAAAAGTAGAGATTGCTTCTAATTTAATCGGAACACAAGAAGTAGAAACGAATGAGATTGAAACAACTCAAGCAGAAGTTGACGGAAGCAGCGATGGAGAATCCATCGCAGCAGATGCAACAGAAAGCCAAGAAGCCTGAAGATACAGTCAGAGCAAAAGTTATGGCTGCTAAATCAGCATTGGGATTGAAAGATCTCAATGTTGCTGCTGCTATTGCTGGGCATAAGATGTATCAGGCTCACGCATCAAAAAATCCTGATCTGCCTGCAAATCAAATTTTAAATAAAATTTCTGCTAATGCAAGAACTAATTATCTAAAACTTACGTCAGAAGTTCCATCATCAGTATTAGGTAATGTTCCAATGACGCAATTTCGTTCTACGTTACAAAAATTAAAACAAGCGCGTGGAATAATGCAGCAAGTAAATAACTCTTATGAAATTACTGATCTTAATCAAATTTCAGAAGCTGCAAGATTAAAAGATGAAATTAATCCACCTTATATGCTTGTATTGAAGCGTAGAGGTATTCGTATTTTCCCAGATGGAAAACGTGTTGCGCTGTATGTTAACGAAAAACTTGGTTTAACATTTACAGTGCCATACGAACCTGCTGGAACAATGGCTAAAGAAGTTCTTCCTGGTGTTCAAGCCGAAGAAATTGAATTATCAGAAGAAAATATTGAAGAGAATATTGATCACATTAAAGATATTGTAGATAAACATCAAGCAAAAAAATTAAAATTTCTTGATGGAACTTCTATGAATGTTGATGCTACTACTGCAAAAGCAATACATTTAGCGCATGGTGCATTAAACGATCAAAATAAAGCAAAAATTACAAGAATGATCTCTCACAGCAAAAGTCAATTTATGAAGGTTGCTGATTTTGCAATGAAAAATACTGCATTTAAAATAAACAAATGAAAACAGTTGCTGAAGTTGTAAAAGAGATTATAGCAGAAGCGAATGTTCAACGCATGGGTCGTAAGAAACTTATTCGTGCGCGTGTTCGTGGTGGTAAAGTTCAACGTCGTAAAGTATTTTCTGCTGTAAAAGGATATACAATTCGTGGTGGGAGAATGATTCGTATTTCTCCATCTGAAAGATTAAAAAGAAAGATGGGTGCTCGCCGCGCAAAAGTAAAACGTAGAGCAAAAATGGCGAGAGCATTAATTAAAAGAAAGCGTTCACTTCGTAGACGCGCATCACTAGGACTAAGATAAATGAAATTAATTACAGAGAATATTGAAGAAGTAAAGTTAGTCACTGAAGAAAAAAACGGTGTCAAAACACTTTACATTCAAGGACCATTTCTTGTTTCAGAAACAAAAAACCGCAATGGTCGTATGTATCGCAAAGAAACTCTTGCTAACGAAGTAAAGCGTTACAATGAAGAATATGTTACTAAGAATCGTGCATTTGGTGAGTTGGGTCATCCAGAGTCACCAACAATCAATTTAGATCGCGTTTCGCATCTAATCACAAGCCTCAAGGAAGATGGTAATGTCTTCGTAGGAAAGGCGAAAATTCTTGAAACACCAATGGGTAAAATCGCCAAGTCTCTAATGGAAGGCGGTGCAACTCTTGGTGTGTCATCGCGTGGCATGGGCTCCGTTAAAAACGAGGGTGGTGTCAACATTGTTCAGGATGACTTTTATCTCGCTACAGCAGCAGATATTGTCGCGGATCCGTCCGCACCAGGTGCTTTCGTTTCAGGTATTATGGAAGGCAAAGAGTGGGTTTGGGATAATGGCATTGTAAAAGAAATTGACGTCAATGCTTATTACGAACAAATCAAGAACGCAAAGCAAAAACAAATCGACGAAATCTCATTAAAGATTTTTGAGAATTTCGTGTCAAAACTTTAAATTTTATAAATAATATTACTTCTTTAGGAGTTTAAACAAATGGCTAAAACATTATCTGAATCTGCTGCTGAAATCCTCAAGGCATCTATGAATGCAGGAAAAGAACCAGCTGCAACACTTTCAGCCGAAGTTCAGGATCTCGGCGGACAAACCCCACAATCACAGTCCACAGCAATTGGTGCGGCTGCTTCTGCTAAAATGAAAGAAGCACCAAAACCAGGTGTAACGGGCGCACCAGCAGAGCCAATGAAGAAGGCTCCTGAGACAGCCAAGAAAGTCGGCGATGAAGAAGAAGAAGCTCTTAAGAAGAATCCAGTTGATGCTGGTTCAGTTAAGGCTGAAGAAGCCGAAGTTGAAGGCGAAGAAGTTGTCACTGAAGAAGAAGCAGCCACT
>Ga0194130_10000538_pt1 | contig 70172 bp, 70 predicted proteins | sample TA2KigsurfametaG_FD_160084 | JGI IMG/M metagenome (GOLD analysis project Ga0194130, IMG submission 160084) | Freshwater microbial communities from Lake Tanganyika, Tanzania - TA2015050 Kigoma 12 surface | ecosystem: Environmental > Aquatic > Freshwater > Lake | place: Tanzania: Lake Tanganyika...
CTGGATTCCAACAGTCTTATACATACTTCACCTGGCGCGTTACAAAACAAGAGCTAGTGGATTATGGAAATGAAGTTGCACAGCATACGAGCGCATTCTTTCGACCAAACTTCTGGGTAAATACCCCAGACATTCTTCCTTTCCACCTACAGAGTGGAAACCCCGCCGTATTTGCCCTCCGCGCTGTTCTTGCCGCGACGCTCTCGCCATCATGGGGCATGTATGCCGGCTATGAACTCTATGAAAATCTTCCTATTGCTGAGGGTAAAGAGGAATACCGCGATAGTGAGAAGTACGAGATAAAGGTTAGAGATTGGGAAGGTGCAGCCCGCAAAGGCTTGACCCTCGCTCCATTTATCACCCAGTTAAATGAGATTCGGAGAAAGAATCAAGCTCTCCAGCGCGTTCGTAATCTTCACTTTCACCCAAGCGACTCTGATCAAGTAATCGCCTATTCAAAACGCGACGGCGATAACTTGATACTTGTAGTTGTGAATCTCGATGGTTTTCACGCTCAAGAAAGCACTATTCATTGGGATATGTGGGCACTTGGGTTAAGCGGTGAGAGCTTTGAAGTGCTTGATCTGCTCGATAAGAAGTCTTATTCGTGGTCACCACATACTTATGTGAAGCTCGACCCGGCTCGCCCAACCGGAAAAGTCGCACATATCTGCCGTGTAAAGCTTTGATGTTAGAACTAATTCGTCGGCTCTTTGGAACAAAGGCAAAGTTTCAAACTCCACCTGCAGGTTACTTAAATCCCCACTCAACTCTTGGTGAATTAGATCTTTATCTAATAACCGAAGGTAGACATGAGAAATTGTGGAGCGCACTTGGGGCTCACGTTAAACGTGATGCAAATGGCGCTCTTATTGGAACCGCATTTTCGGTTTGGGCTCCTAATGCAAAAAACGTGAGCCTTATTGCCGACCACAATTTCTGGGATCGAAAGACAAATCCGATGATTCCACTTGGCTCTAATGGACTATGGGAAATCTTTATTCCTGATGTTGGTCCCGGGCTTCGATACAAATTCGCAATTCAAGGTAGAGATGGAAGATGGGTCGATCATGCCGATCCTCTAGCCCGACAGACCGAGTTACCCCCAGCAACTGCATCGATCGTCAATGAATCAGAATTTAATTGGAGTGATAATTCTTGGCTTGAAAATCGAAAGAGCTATGAACCATGGCGATCTCCAGTTTCAATTTATGAGGTCCACCTTGGTTCATGGCGACCAGGACTTGATTACCGCGAGTTAGCTAAACAATTAGGTGAGTATGTAAAAACGCAAGGCTTCACTCATATTGAATTGCTCCCGGTCACGGAACATCCCTATAGCCCCTCATGGGGATATCAGGTCACTTCTTATTTCGCGCCAACCTCGCGCTTTGGATCACCAGATGACTTTAGGTATTTTGTTAATCATCTTCATAACGAAGGTATTGGAATTCTCCTTGATTGGGTACCGGCGCACTTTCCGAAAGATGAATGGGCGCTGGGACGCTTTGATGGAACTGCACTCTATGAACATGAAGATCCCCGACTTGGGGAACACCCTGATTGGGGAACATACATATTTAATTTCGCACGCAGCGAGGTTCGTAACTTCCTCGTAGCAAGCGCACTTTATTGGCTGGAGGAATTCCACATCGATGGTCTTCGAGTAGATGCCGTTGCCTCAATGCTCTACCTCGACTACTCACGCAAAGAGGGCGAATGGATTCCAAATGAACATGGCGGTCGTGAGAATTTAGCTGCGGTCCGCTTCTTACAAGAGGCAACTGCAACTGCATATAAGAAGTTCCCCGGAGTAATGATGATTGCTGAAGAGTCAACGGCCTGGGGCGGGGTTACAAAGCCAACTTCTGAAAACGGACTTGGCTTTGGTTTCAAGTGGAATATGGGCTGGATGCATGACACTTTGCAATATCTAAAGCATGAGCCGATTCATCGCGTCTATCACCATAATGAAATTACCTTTTCGATTCTCTACGCGTGGAGCGAGAACTTCTTGTTGCCGCTCTCCCATGATGAAGTTGTCCATGGCAAAGGTGCCCTAGTCAATAAATTCCCCGGCGATCGCTGGCAGAAAGTTGCAACGCTTCGAGCGCTCTATGGCTACATGTGGTCACATCCTGGAAAGAAATTACTTTTCATGGGCTGTGAATTCGCCCAAAATGATGAGTGGCGCGAATCCCAATCTTTGGATTGGCACTTAACCGAATATCAAGAACATAGCGGCGTCCAACTTCTTATATCTGATTTGAATGATCTCTACCGGAAATCAAAATCGCTTTGGCAACGCGACAATTCAAGTGAAGGTTTTCAATGGTTAGTTGGCGACGATGGAGCTGGCAATACTCTTGCTTATGTTCGATGGGACGAGGCGGGCGCACCCTTAGTTTCGGTAACTAATTTCTCGCCTGTTCCACATGAGAGATATCGACTGCCGCTTCCAGTTAGCGGTGATTGGGTAGAGACTTTGAATACCGACGCTGCAAAATACGGGGGAAGCGGAGTTGTAAATGAAGTTGTTAAATGTGAGCAAACTTCTGATCGAGGTTTTGAACAATCAGCCCTCGTGCGAATTCCTCCCCTAGGAACAGTCTGGTTCGCGCTTAAGGTTTAACGCTTCTTTGGTTGGCTCGCGGCTGCAACAAAGAAGGCAACCATCATCAACATGACTCCGGGGATTATCATCGCTATCGGCAAGGTGGCGAATCCGGCGACTATTGAAACAACTAATCTGCCGATAAAAGTTAGACCCTGATTAACTGCTCCCAACTCGGCTACAACAACGCCGCTTGGCTTATCGGAGCGCGATGCTGCAAAACCAAAGAAGAGCGGTGCGATAAAGGAGATTCCAAGCCCAGATAGAAGCGCTCCGACGCAGAAGATCGCATAACCAAGGTAGAGATTTGTATCTTTCAGCTCAATGCCAAGGAAGAGACTTATGAGAAATATTGAGCCGCCTAGTACCGCAAATGGTTGGATGATTTCCTTATCGTTTCTTGATCCCTTAAATCTGCTGTAACCGACCCGTCCAATAATCATTGAGGTCATAAACAAGAAATAAGGAATGACCGCTATCGATTTAGATACGCCAAACTCTTGGCGGGCAATGATTGTGGACCAATCTCCCATCACCATCTCTAGCATTAAGGAACAGAGAAAACCAAGGCTCACTACCCAATCAATTGAGAATGAGCGCATCATCTTTGAGAAGGTAACAATTTCATCATCTTCAGTTAACTCGGCACCTTCAAGTAGAAATGGCTTTAATCGCTTGATAGCTCGAAATTTCAAAATTAGAACTATTGCTATTAAGGGATAGATGTGCCAATTAAGTGAGACACTTGATGAAATCAGAAGTGCGATAAAAGCTGTTGCAACCGCTCCTGCTGTCCAAAGCCCATGTAGCATCGGGATTACTTGTTCGCCGCTCTCTGCTTGGCGATGTAACGCTTGAGCATTAATTCCGATGTGGTAGGCGGCCCAAGCAAAACCCGAGAGAATATTGACCACCAAATAAATCAAAGGACTCGTTGTTTCAACCATTATTCCGATAGTTGCGTAAGTTGCGACCGAGGCAATAAGAATTACTCGATAGACACCAATGCGGTGAATTATGTGGCCCATCGCTAATTGAGAGCAGAGCGCACCGATTGCACCAGAGCTAATGAGAAATCCGAAGAATGTGGTTGAAACATTTAAGTTTGCTTTGATATCCGGAAGTCGCGGTGCAAGACACATGACTCCGAGCCCAAAGAGGAAGAAGATCGCTTGAAGATCGCGCCGTTCCTGACCCTGAATCGGCTTGCCGGGGGCTGCGTTCATCAAAAGAGCGCGCTAGCTAGTGATTGGCGGGCCTTTATCAACTCTGGGTCGCTTGGATCCACCAGCTGGAAGAGAAGCAATAGATGCTCCTTGGCTCTGTTTTTATCTTCACCGCTCATGCTCTTTACGCAACGTAGAAGTCTTTCAAAGGCGCTCCTGTGATTACCTGTTGCTACTTCGATATCCGATGCCATCAACTGCTCTTGAAGTGAATCCGGCTTTGAATCTGCGCTTTTGATTGTGCGATCAAAATCCAAAGCTTCGATACGAAGCCTAAGTTCGCATTGGGCTAAACCAATCTTGGCCATCGGTTCATCAGGCACTCGAGATAACCAATTTCGATATGCCATCGCTGCGCCCGAAAAGTCGCCCTTCTCTAACGCTGAAAAGGCCGCCGCTTCTTCTGGTTCTAACTTTGGTTCGGGTACATCTGGGACTTCTACCTTCATTCCTTTTTCTTTTGCAATCTTAAAAATCTGAGCGAGCAACATTCTTAGTTGATCTTCTCTAGCTGGTAGTTCTGGAATAGGAAGAAGTTGTTCATCTATGAATACTGCTGCGGCTGGGAGAGATTGGAAACGAAGGGCTTGGATTAGCTGAGGTTGATTATCAACATTTATCGCACCAAATTTCCAACTTCCCTTATCTTCAAGTGCGATCTTTGCCAACAGGTCTCTAATCTCAACCGTTACGGCAGCGCGATCTGTATAAGCAACGAGGAAGACTGGTTTATCTTTTGAAGCCTGAACAAAATCGGTCATGAAGTTTTCAACGGTCGCTTCTTCAAAGCTAGTTTGTGAGCTACTTGCCGAAGATTTTGGTTTTGTAAGTGAGCTCAAATCGAAGGCTCTACTAAAGTTCTTAGGCAGCTGCGGCATACTCACAAGCGGATTCTCTCAAAATCTAGAGCGCTGATGGAGTAATCGGGGCGCCAGAATCAAGACGATTTGGTAACACATCTTCGATATAGCTTGATGTTGCTCGATCAAGACCAACATCGTGTCCCAGTTTTTCACCGAGATACCAGCGATGTTCAAGTACTTCATGGAAGAACTGGGCATCTTCAATTCTTCCCTTCAACTCGTCCGGAACAGAGTTAATGACCTTGTAGAAAACTTCATTGAGCCATCTATGCGCGGCCTCGTGTTTATCTGGAGTTTTCCCGATCTCACGTGAGCGGAAGCGATCGAAGGAGGCCAATATCCGTTTTGCTTGAAGCTCCTCCACCTCAAGACCCATTAACTCTTTCAATCGCTGTGAGTGATAGTTGGGGGCGACCAGCTTTGGAGTGAATTTCAAAGTACCGGTATCACCTTGAATAGCGAGGTCGACTTCTTCCACCGCAAAGCCAAGATCTTGTAGAGAGCGCATCGCACGCTCAACGGCATGGCGATCATTTGCGGGAAGGATTTGTGGCTCGCTAAGCGCGCTCCAAATCCGTCGATACCTCTTAATTACTGATTCACTTGCGCGCACCGGATCCATTCCGGGAATAAGAACTCCGGAGAGCTTTAGGTCCTCTAATTCGGCAGCAACGTTAAAGCGAACAATCTCAAGATCATGCTCGCGCTGACCATCACTTAATCGCTTTTGAAACTCGCCTGTCTCGGCATCAACTAGATAGGCAACAAAGCCATCAGCATCTCGTCTAAAAAGCGCATTAGATAATGAGCAATCACCCCACCAAAATCCAAGCAGATGTAGTCGCACTAAGAGATAAGCAAGCGCGTTAGCCATATTGAGAACTTCATGCGGAGTAACCGATCCACTTAGTAAGACTCGATATGGAAGTGAGAAAGGAAGAAATCTAGTGACGATTGCGCAAGGCAATTCATCTCCATTTCGTGTACTTCTTCCATCAACAACTGCGATTTGGGCGACGGATGGCGCTCCCCTAAGTCCTAATTCTCTAAGCGCTTCATATTCGCGATGAGCAAATTCTGGAACCGTCTCTTTAACAGCGTAAATCTCGCTATCGGGCTCTTGGGTTGAGCGCACTAGGCGGACGATATGTCGAGAAATACCTCGCTGAGCGGCAAGAGATGGATCTTCGGGCCACTCTTCTAACGGAATTTCCCAGGGCAGATTTGCAAGGGTCGCTATCTCCTCACCAAGACCTGTGATTCGAAGTTCCGATTTATTCGCTGCCATAGTCTTAATTCTTTCAGGCTCTAGACTTCGCATATGGCCAGAATAAAAAGAGTCTTCAAGAAATCCAGTGATAAATCTCCCGAAATTTTAGGAAAAAATGAGGATTTTGGCGCTAAGGGTGAGCCACTAAATCTCCAACACCCCTTCTACTTCGGGTTTCTAGCAACCACAGGTGCGCTCGTTGCCTATGCGCTTCTGCAAGCTCTTCAATCGGCATCACAAGTCTTCATACTTCTCATCATCTCGCTCTTTCTAGCGATGGGATTAAATCCCGCAGTCAGCGCCCTTGAACGTCGTCCCATGAAGCGTGGGATTGCAGTTCTCATAGTTGTTGCACTTGTCGTAGTGCTCGTAGTACTCGCTGCACTGGTTGTAATTCCCCCAGTATTTTCACAAGTTAATGATCTTGTTGATGGCGCTCCGCAGCTAATTGATTCACTTAGAAATAACAAGACATTTCTCCGACTCGATCAAGATTATGGATTAATTGGCACGCTTGAGGATAAATTCCAAACTTGGTTCGCTGATGGAAGGCTTTTGACTGGTGCATTTGGCGGAGTTCTTGGTGTGGGTCGTACCGTACTTTCTGGAGCTTTTTCCGCGCTCACCGTCTTGATACTTACTCTTTACTTTGTTTCATCCCTTCCTACCGTCACAAAAGTCTTCTATCGTCTCGCTCCGGCCTCAAGACGTGAGCGAGTTTCAAAGATAGGCGATGCAATAATCGCAAGAGTTGGATCATTCGTTGGTAGTCAGATACTTATCGCATTTTTCGCTGCAGTCTTTGTATTTCTATTGGGAATAGCCCTAGATCTTCCTTACGCAGCTGCGCTCGGAATGTTGATTCTCTTTGTTGCCCTAATCCCGCTTGTGGGCCACTTCATTGGTGGCAGCATCGTAACTTTGGTTGCGCTAACTCAATCACCGACAAAAGGGCTGCTTGCGATACTTCTTTACACGCTCTATGTGCAGATTGAGAATTACTTAATTACTCCAAGAATTATGAAGCGAAATCTCTCTATTCCAGGCTTAGTCACAATAGTTGCCGCACTCTTAGGAACTTCACTACTTGGACTTGTCGGAGGCTTACTCGCTGTCCCAATTGCCGCAGCCGTACTTCTAATTATGGACGAAGTGGTATTTCCTAAGACTGATAACTCCTGAAGTAAGTCTCGGAGTTACTTGGGTATTGAGGCGATTAGCTTCTGGGTATAAGGATTTGCCGGCTTGTGGAAGATGTCCTGTGTGGCGCCGGATTCAACGAAGATTCCACTCTCCATCACATAAACCCGATCGCATAGATATCTAATGACGCCGAGATCATGGGAGACCAGAACTACCGATAATCCAGAAGCGATTAGTTCAGCGAATAACTCAAGTAATTGCGATTGTGCGGATTGGTCAATAGCAGAAGTTGGTTCATCAGCAAGGAGCACTTCGGGTTGAGCTGAAAGTGCGCGCGCTACAGATGCTCGTTGGCGCTGACCCCCGGAAAGAGCGCTTGGGTATTTACGGGCATCGGTTGAACTAATTCCCATACGTTGCAACAAGTTATGTGCAATTTCAGTCGCATCTTTCTTAGAAGCATGTTGATGATGCATTACCGCTTCCGTTACCGCGTTGATAACGCGCATTCTTGGGTTGAGGCTTGAATAAGGATCCTGGAAAACCATCTGGACTGCTTTTCTTAATTCTCCAGGGTAGGCCGCTCCCCCTTTGAAGATGTTTTCACCCTTAAATGTGACCTCGCCACTTGTTGGAAATTGCAGCCCGGCAAGGACGCGCGCAAAGGTGGACTTTCCGCTTCCTGATTCGCCAACAACTCCAACTACCTCTGTTTTATCGAGATAGAAATCAACTTCCTTTACTGCGGGCACTATGTATCCATATGAATTAAAGGTGACTGAGAGATTTTTTGCTTCAATCAGGTGCTTACTCACTTTGCACCCCCGTAAATTTCTTTATGTCTAATGCAGGCGCTCCATTGATTCTCATTCACTTGTGCAAATGGAGTTGGATCTGTTGTGCGACAAACATCTTTAACAAAGTCACAGCGATCAGCAAACCGGCAACCTGTTGGCCACTTACCCACAGATGGTGGCTGGCCTTTAATGGTGCGGAGCTTGCCTCGTGGTTCAACTAGATCGATTCTCGAGTCGTAGAGAGCGTGGGTGTAAGGGTGGAGGGCGGCAGTTACTTTCGATGATGGGACTTTCTCGATAGTAGCGCCAGCGTGCATTACGACAATGTCATCACATACTGAGTTAATTAGTTGAAGGTCATGTGAAACCAAGATGATTGAGGTATCGAATTCCTTACGGATGCTACGAAGTAACTCCATAATTTCAGCTTGTACTGTTACATCAAGACCGGTTGTAGGTTCATCAGCAACGATTAACTTCGGGTTTTGTGCAATCGCACAGGCAATCATCACGCGCTGCTTCATTCCCCCGGAAAGTTCATACGGATATTGCTTTAAGACCACTTCAGGGCGACGAATTTGAACAAGTTCCAAGAGCTCCAAGGCGCGACGGCGAACTTCATCACTTGGCTTCTTGCCGCTCTGGTTAATCGCTTCGGCAAGCTGTGCACCAATTCGCATAACTGGATTTGGGCCAGCTAACGCAGATTGTGGGATGTAGCCAATCTTGTGGCCGCGAATATTGCGCCAATCTTTCTTCTTTGCCTTAACGAGATCGATACCTTCAAAGTCGATTGAGCCCGATTCGATATATGCACCACGGCGATTAAGCGTTCCTACGAGCGCACGACAGAGCATCGTCTTGCCCGATCCAGATTCACCAATGAGTCCAAGAAGTTGGCCCTTTTGAATTGTTAGTGAAGCGGTATCAACGATTCTTAACCGTATCCGTCTCGTTACCCGGACATCGATGCGGAGATCTTGAATTGTTGCCAGCACGTTATCTTTCAACTTGCACGATCCCTCCGTGATAGCCCTTCAACAATTAGTGAGATTGAGATTGCTGACCAACAGAGTGCAAGACCCGGAAAGACTGTTATCCACCATGCCTCACCAAGAAATACTCGACCATCCGCAATCATCGATCCCCACTCAGCTGCAGGTGGGCGGGCACCAAGGCCAAGGAAAGAAAGGCCGGAGATGATCACAATTACCAGAATGAAATCGCTCAGCGCATAAGCAAGTGTTTCGGAGGAAACGTTTGGAGTTACATGCTTAAAAATAATTTTGCGCCGTGGGTAGCCCATAAGGCGGGCAGCTTCTACGTAATTTTCGCGCAGCACGATCTGTGCCCTAGTTCTTGCGATACGTGCGTAACGAGCCCAATTCATTAGAGCAAGGATTATCACCACATTGAAAAGTCCGGGGCCAAGGAAGGTGACCATTGCGATAGCTATTATCAAAAGTGGGAATGCGTTTATGCCATCAATAATTGAGCCTACGAGGCTCAAAAATACTTTATTCTTTGCAAAAGCGAGCAGAATTCCGATAAGCGTTCCTATAAATAACGGAATGCTTACTCCCAAGAAAGCAACACCAATATCGGCAGGGACTGCGGCAAGAACACGTGAAAGCATGTCCCGCCCTAATTGATCAAGGCCGAATGGATGTTGCCACGATGGCGCCGCAAGTCCATCACCTACTAATTCATCAGGGGCGTAAGGAATAAATATAGGTCGTGCAAATCCAATAACCGTAATGGAGAGGAACATGGAAACCCCAACAATGATTCCAAATCCACCCGGGAGCGCCGCATAGTCGCGAATCCGCTTGATCATAACTTCACCCGTCGATCCAACAGATATGCAAAGAGGTCACCGAAGAAGCTTAGGAAGACTGTAATTACGCCGAAAAATATGAGAATTCCTTGAACAACTGGGTAATCACTTGCGAGAACTGCGCCAACCAACTCTCTTCCAATTCCAGGTAACGAAAAAATGGTTTCAAGAATTACGGTAGCGCCAAGCATGGTTCCTGCCATATAAGACATAAGAACGATTGTTGGAGCTAGCGATGGTTTCAAAATATAGAACCAGAAGAAGCGAATGCGGCTTACCCCACGGATGATTCCTGTTTCAACAAACTCCTCAGAGCGAGTATCGATAACGGAAGCAAGAAGCACGCGCGAGATGATTGAGACAAGAATCAAGGTGTTGATTGCGATTGGTAACCAGAGATATTTCATATTTCCCGGAAATCCCGGCTCATAACCAAAGACCGGAGCCCAATCTCTCTGAACGCTAAAAAATAAGATTGCGACCATTGCGATAAAGAAGTTTGGGGTTGCGATTACTACAGAAGTGAAGGTTCGGAATGAATATACCCAGCTCGCCTTATTTGACCAACCGATGAGGACTCCAATTGGAATTGAGATCAGAAAAGCAAAGAAAAATGAGAAAGCAATATACGTAAGCGTTAATGGAAAAGTCTTTGAAATTATCTCGCCTACGGGAAGTCCTGAAACTAGAGATGTTCCGAGATCTCCCTGACTAAGGTCGCGGATGTAGTTAATGAACTGCTGAAATGGATTTACATTTAATCCAAGTTGTTCTCGAAGAGCTTCGATTGCCTCTTCTTCGGCTCCCGCTCCCAGCCTCGCCGAGGCAGGATCACCCGGTGTAACTCGCATCAAAGCAAAGGCAATAACCATTACCCAGAAAGATATTGAAAAGGCTCTAATCGTTCGGCCGAATATTTTTCGGCCTAGCGGGGTATTGAGCTTAAGTTTCATATCCCTTTTCTTAGAATCTTTCGAGGATGATCTATGAGAAATTCTTTTGCTGCTCTTCGTGAGAATCGGGTGGCCCCGTTTAGAAGCCACCCGAGTTCTCGATGCGGGGTTAAGTTTTAGTTATCCCCGCCTTTCATCCCTCGATTTATTGCTTGATCAGCTGTTAGTCCAAAGGAAGAGCCGGATTAGTGGCCACAACGAACTGCAACTGACCAGGAAGTAGAGCATTTACTAGTCCTGGACCAATGCGATAACCCGTTAGATAGAAACGAGTTCCGATTGGAATGAAGATTGATTGTTCAAATGCAATCTTCTCAACTCCAGCTAACTTCTCACGGATAACCGCAGGGCTCTCAGAAGCAGCCGCTTCATTGAGTAGCTTCTCAGTTTCAGTTATAAGTGAATTAGGAACGTTTGCGTTATTCGCCCATACTCCGCCTGGTTTGAACCAGTTGGAGAGCTGGAGAATTCCGGTAGCAGCATTGTTACCAAACCACATCATTTCCCAATCACGCTTATTGATGTAATTGGAGATATTTGAGTCTGGTGTCACCATATCGATAGTTACATCGATATTGATGTTCTTCAAGCTGTCCTTAACGATCTGTGCAGCGTCTTGCCAGAAGATTCGGTTAGGAACTGGCATGTTGACTTTAAAGCCCTTTGCATAACCGGCTTCAGCCATCAACTTTCTTGCAGCTGCGTTATCGCGCTTTCCATCTTTTGGAAGGGAGCAGAGGTAATAATCGTTCTTGAATTCAAATTGCATTCCGCATGATGGCTTTGAGAGGCCAGCAAAAGCGGTACGCATGATTCCCGCACGATCAACAGCTAGTGAGATTGCCCTGCGAACACGAGCGTCCTTTAGAGCAGCATTTGGCTGTAGTGGACCCATGTTGAATGCCAACATGAATACGCCGGAGTCTTTCTCACCAACAACGCGGAAACGGGTCTTGTCAAACTTGGTCTTAGCAGCACCCAGAGGTAGCTCCATTACATAGTCAATGTCACCTGCTTGGTAAGCCGCAAGGCGTGTATTGCCATCTGGAATGGTACGAACCTGGATCTCCTTAACGACTGGCTTTGCCCAGTAATTTGGATTTGCAACCGAGACGAAGAGATCTGTACCAGGTACAAAAGTCTTAACCATCATTGGTCCACCAGCGACAGGGTTTTTGAAGTATTCCTTCGCCTTTGCTTCGGTATCGGTCTTGCTCGCAGGATGAATTCCGAGGAACTCCTGAGCGAGCGCGAAGTTGAAATCCGGATATGGACGCTTTAATGTCCAGACGAGAGTCTTGCTATCTTTAGCAACAACTTTCTCGACTGCATCAATGTATGAAGCTGAACGCTTCGAATTAATCCAGCGCTCAAATGCATTCACAGCATCTGCTGCTGTAATTGCAGTGCCATCTGAGTACTTAGCATCGCGAAGAGTGTGAGTAACAGTCTTCTTGTCTGCAGAAATAGTTGCGCTTGCAACGAGATCACGGCGTGGCTTACCGTCATTGTCATAGCGATAGAGCTTGCCTTGAATTGTGTATGCCATCTGTCCCTCGGTGTATCCACCGACTGGACTGATTGGATCGAGCGATTGAACACGATGCAGAGCACCGTAAACGATCACATCGCATTGGGCATTTGCGGGCTTTGAACGCAAATTACAAGTTGCACTTGGTGCTGCTTGTGCGGCTGTAACTCCGATCAAAGATCCGGCAACGACGGCCAACGCAGAAGTGAGGGCGACGAGAATTCGTCTAGTTCTGCTTATCATTAACGTTTCCTCCTTTGTGAACGGTTAACGATTAACCGCACTGTAATGTATGCTCATAAGATTGAATAGAGCCAAGGGAAATATTTTTCGGCGTGTTTGGAGGCGGCTATGGCCCAAAATCTCTTCGACCTAAGCGGGAAGACTGCCTTGGTGACTGGGGCCCGAAAGGGTATTGGCCTAGCAATGGCCCGAATATTGGCTGAGAGTGGTGCTGATTTAGTCGTTGTTAGCTCAAAACAGACGCCTGATGATGAACTCACAAGCTATGTAAAGGGCTTAGGTCGAAAGATAACTGCCCTTACCTTTGATCTTCGCTATCGAAAAGATACAAAAGCCTTGGTCGAAGCGGTTCAAGGAATGCCCATTGATATCTTGATCAATAATGCGGGAATCGCCAATCGCGGTGAGGTTCTGGTCCACACCGACGAACAATGGGATGAGACCCTTGAGATTGACCTTACGGCTCCATTTATTCTCGCGCGCGATCTCGCAAAGGGAATGGCTGAACGCGGCTACGGAAAGATTATTTTCACCGCTTCGATGTGGAGTTATCTCGGCGGTAAGAATGTAATTAGTTACACAGCTGCAAAGACCGCGCTCGCAGGTCTCGTTCGCGGACTATCAAATGAACTTCTACCTCTTGGAATCCGAGTAAATGGAATCGCGCCTGGGTTTATCGAAACCGATATCAATGAGCGCGTTCGCCAGGATAAAGAGAGATTTCAATTTCTAACCTCAAGAATTCCAGCCGGTAAGTGGGGCAAGCCTGAAGATCTTGCTGGAACCACACTCTTCTTATCAGCTTCAGCTTCAGATTATGTAAGCGGAGTCGTAATCCCAGTAGATGGCGGATATCTGGCGAACTAGTATTTCTTAAATTTACTTAAGTAATCCCGTACCAAAGCGCAACACTCTCTCTTCGTCGCCTTCGCCCTTAACAAACTCGTCAACTGTTGCGCCTCGGCATCATTTATCAAGGGAACCACAATTATTGCCGATGCTGGACTACTTTCAAGGTTAACTTTTGAATAGAGTATATCCATGTCAGTATCGTTGAAAAATGTTGAAGTTGCCGCCGAAGTTCGCTGCCAACTTGGTGAAGGTCCAGTTTGGGATACCGACCGAAGCCGACTTTATTTTGTAGATATCTTTGGCAAAAAGGTATTTTCTTTTGATCCGACTTCAAAAACTTTCGATTCATTTTCAACAGAATTAAGTCCAGGTGCTGTTATCCCAACAAATGAAGCAAATCTTCTTCTTGCGATGAATGATGGTCTATACATAAGTGACTATCGGGGTCAGAATCTGAAAAAATTACTCGAGATCGAGGCAGATATCCAAAGTAATCGCATGAACGATGCAAAGTGTGATGCGCTGGGAAGACTACTCGGAGGAACAATGGGGGATGGAAATAGTCCAACCGGTTCTTTCTACTTTATCTCGAGTGGAAAATACACACGATTAAGAAAAGGTGTGACGGTTTCAAATGGCATCGCTTGGAGTCTAGATAATAAGATCATCTATTACATTGATTCGGCGTTGAAGTCCGTACTTTCATCAAATTATTCACTTGATAGTCCAACCGAAGTGAATTTTGAAACTTTCGTTGAATTTCCCTCATCTTATGGAATTCCTGATGGAATGTGCTCTGACAGAGAGGGTGGAATCTGGATCTCATTCTTTGGCGGTGCTGCTGTAAGAAGATTTTCTAAGAATGGCCAGCTCACCCACACGATTGAAATGCCGGTCAATCAAATCACTAGTTGCGCATTCCAGTCAGGCACTTCTAATCTCTTTATAACAACGGCTTCCCTCGACATCGAAGGGAAGGCAATAAGCCCTCTTGCTGGCAACCTTTTCTGCATCGATGTAGGCATGGAAGGGGTTCCCGTATCTAAATTTGATTTAACAGGTTTTAAGGCCTAGAAATTTGAACTTATTGGCCACGAATAATCAAAGGTTCACCTTCAAATAGTTCAGAGACAGCTACGCGAAAACTCTTCAAGTAATCCATTGAACGATGTACTTCAAATGCTGCCAGGTCCACATATTTCTCAAAAAGTATTACCGCATTTTCATCAGCCGCGTCGATCGCATATTCGTATTGAAGACAACCAACTTCAGTTCGCGTTGATTTTGCAGCTTTTTCTAACTCTGGCAGAAATGAATTTATAGTTCCTGGTTTCACTTTAAACCTCACGAAAACAAAATAGGCCATGTCTAAAACTCTATCTCGTTGATGAGTTCGCCGTTAGTGGCGTACCTAGCAAGTTGGGCCTCGAGAAACTCTCTTGCCTGGGGTTCAAAGGCGTTTGAGTTTCCGCCAACATGGGGCGAAATAATCACATTGGGCATTCTCCAAAGTTCATGATCGCTCGGTAATGGTTCTGGGTCAGTCACATCCAATGCAGCAGCAATGTTGCCATTTCTTAACGCTTCAACGAGATCATCGGTCTTAACGATTGCCCCGCGCGCGAGGTTCACTAAAAGGGCGCCAAGTTTCATTTTCGCTAGCTCTTTGGCGGTGATGAGGTGACGACTTTCATTTGTTAAAGGAAGAATTAGAACCACCGCATCAAATTCAGAGATTTTCGAAGATAGTTCAGAGATTGCATAGACACCGTTACGAGCGCTTCTTGCAAAGAACGTACTCTCCACTTTAAAGGCATCGAGTATTTCCTTTAGGCGAGTGCCAACTGAACCTGCGCCAATAATTGCAACACGCTTGCCATAAAGTGAATTCCTCCTAGAGCCATCCCACTTACCGATATCCATATTCTTTATATAGCCTTTTATTCCAAGGAAATAAGAGGCCAGCAAAGCAACGCCGAGTTCGGCGGTGGATTGATCATGAACTCCCCTGGCGTTGCAGAGTCGCACGCCTTTGCGCACATGTGGAAGGGCATCTTCGTAACCAGCCATAAGTAATTGGACAACTTTTAGATTGGGAAAGTTTGCTATTTCGCTTAAAGCTTTTGCGCCACCCATGTATTTTGGAATATAGATCTCGACTGATTCGCGCTCGCTTTGAGTGAGCTGATCAAGTTCGGTAGAGATGACTTGGTATCCACTAGGCGCCTTTAAATCGTGCCATTGGCAATGGATAAGTTTCATGGCCTGAACCATTCCAATTTCAAGTCTTTCATCACCTGATCATAAAGAATCTCTTCGGCCCTCGAGATTTGTTCACTCTTACTAAATCCTGAGTCGTTTAGCGAAATCACACCTGCGATTGGGAATTCGCCTTCAAGGCGCTTAACCACGCTCTCATCATATGAACCACAAACCAGGATTGCTTTCGCATTCTTCGCCTTCACGATCTCCAAGATTGGAAGGACGCACTTTCCACTCAATGAGCTCGAATCGATCCGGCCCTCTCCAGTAAACACGGTGCTATTTGAATCAATCTCTTTACTTGCCTCTAACAGATCTAAAAATGTGGCAGCGCCAGATTGATATTCGGCGCCTAGAAACGAGAGGGCAAAGAAACCAACTCCGCCAGCCGCTCCAGCCCCAGGGCTCTCTGACTCATCACGATTAGTGCTTTCAACTACAAGCCTGCGCCATCTGCGCATAGCTGCTTCACCTCTAATCCGACCGCTTGTGCCGAGCCCTTTCTGTTTGCCAAATGTTGCAATTGCACCTTGTCTTCCTAAAAGCGGTGAGCTCACATCAGATACAAGAACAATCTTTCGAGCGCGTAGTAACTTTGCGATTTCTGAGAGTGCAGATGAATCTATGTGCGCTGCTTGCTGTAGTCCACTTAGCCCTTTCTTTACGGGTTTACCTTTCGAATCGCTAACTTCAACACCAATACCTTGAAGAATTCCTAGACCACCATCATTGCTCGCACTCCCACCAAGTAATAACCAGAGCTCGCTCCAATCCAAATCACTTATCTCTTTGATTGCCTCACCAATTGCCTTTGTGTGCGCCTGGTAAGGCGAACGTTTTCCCTCTAAATACTTGATTCCGCATAACTCGGATAGCTCTAGCGCTACTACCTTTCCATCCGGACTCATGGCGAACTTGGCGTCATGTTCAATATCAAGCGGTCCGGTAACTCTTAGTTCTTGAAGATTCCAACCGATTGATGCAAGCGTTGCTAGGGAGCCATCCCCGCCATCAGCCATAAGAAAAGTTTTATATTCAAGATTGTGGGATTGAAGTACTCGCGCAAGAACTTGGTTTATCTGGGCTTGAGTCAGTGAACCTTTGAATTTATCGATGAGAACTAGGGCTCTGTTCTGCATCGCTAGCTACATCCCGTTAAGGGCGACCTCAGCTTCGCTGCGGATTGCAGAGATATCTCCAGATGCCACAGTTGACTCGCTCCAAAGCGCGCCGCCCATACAAACTCCTACGCATCCAAGGCGCAAATAATCTTGAACTTCGCGTGGTTGAACTCCCCCAGAAACTACTAATTTCAAATCAGGAAGCGGTTCTAATATTGCCTCAATATAAGAGAGGCCACCAATAGAATTTATTGGAAATATCTTCACACTTGTTCCGCCAAGTTCCTTGGCCCTAAAGATCTCACTTGGGGTAAGCGCCCCAGGAGTTATAGGAAGTCCAAGACTTACCGCCTCTTTTATGACTTTCTCATCGCTATGTGGGGCTACCGCAAAAGATGCGCCAATTCGCTTCAATTCTCTTACTTGCTCAACTGTTCGAACAGTTCCGCCACCAAGTCTTGTGACGCCTTCGCCCAATAATTTTTCAATTATCTTTAGCGCGTTAGGGACAGTCATCGTGACTTCAATTTGAGTAATTGAAGTTTCATTCCAAGCTTTTGCAAGACGATATGCAAACTCTGGATTGTTGGTACGAATTACTCCGACTACGCCATGTATTTTTGACATTAGACAGCTGTCAATCCTGCATCCATCGAAAAGACGCTGCCGTTGACAAAGCGTCCCTCTTTGGATAAAAGAAAAGCAATGCCATATGCAACTTCTTCCGGAGTTCCCATCTTGCCGTCGAGTTGGCGCGCTTCCATCATCTTTCGACGCGCAACTGGATCTGGATCATCAGCAAGGATTCTTCCAATCCAAGTTGAATCAACAGTCCCCGGAGCTATCGCATTAATGCGGATACCTTCCATTGCATGATCTGCTGCGATGCAGCGTGTAAGTCCGACAACTGCAGCCTTTGATGAGCAATAAGCAACGCGGTTCTTCAATCCAACTAGAGCACCTGCGGAAGCAACATTGACAATTGCGCCACCGCCACGAGCAATCATCTGAGGGACGATGTGCTTACAGAATAAGTATTGGGCGCGGATATTTACCGCAAAGGTGAGGTCCCACTCATCAAGAGTGGTCTGGGCAACGGTGCGGGCAAAGCCCAAGCCCGCATTGTTTACCAGGGCATCTACCTCGATTTTCTGCAATAAGTCGATGATTGCTCCTTCGGTAGCTACTGCATCAGAAAGGTCAAGCGCCAAAGATTCAACTTGCCTGCCGCTCTGCTTAAGTTCGCCCAGAGCAGTAGCGAGATTCTTCTCATCCTTATCGATTAGAAATAGGTCATAGCCATCTTTTGCGAGTTGGCGCGCAGTTGCAAGACCAATCCCGTTTGCGCCCCCAGTTATTAGAGCTAATGGAAGTGTTGAACCTTTAAAGCTCATCTGCAATTACCCTTACTTCTCGGCCTTAACGGTGTTCTTCAAGATTCCAATCTTTTCGATTTCGATCTCGATGACATCCCCTTCTTTCATAAAGATTGGAGGGTTATAGAAAGTACCAACTCCGTGTGGAGTTCCAGTAGTAATCACATCGCCCGGCTCGAGTGTGACTCGTGCGCTGATGTAGGCAATCAAGAATGGAACATTAAAAACGAGATTGCTGGTGTTGCTTGACTGCATCGTCTTTCCATTTAGTCGAGCTTCAATCTTCAGATTGTGTGGGTCGCCAATTTCAGAGGGCGAGACGATTCGAGGACCGATTGGACCGAATGTGTCGTATGACTTGCTCCGTACCCATTGGCCATCTTTGGATTGAGCTTCCCGGTCTGTTACATCGTTCATACATGTGTATCCCGAGACGTAACCCATAGCCTCACTTTCTGAAACTCGTGAAGCACGCTTTCCAATAACAACTGCGAGCTCAGCCTCCCAATCAGTTTGGGTTACGCCCTTTGGAATGATGATTGATTCGCCATCTCCAATTAGTGATGTAGTCCACTTAGTAAAGAGGACTGGAGTTGTTGGAACGGGAACATTTGCCTCTTTGGCATGGTCTCGATAATTAAGTCCGACAGCTATGACCTTATTTGGCCTTGGTAGTGGAAGTGGCACGAGTTCAACCTTTCTCGGAAATCTTTCACGAAACCCTATCTATAACCGCTCGGATTGTATACAGTAAACGCAGTTCGATTAGGAGGGGCATGAAGCTCGCATTTGGAACCGGCACTTCTAGTAGCACCACTTGGGTAGCAGATCTCTCCAAGGAGCTGGGTTTTACTTATCAAGAGGTCGATACCGAGACCGTGGAGTCACTCGTTGCTGGAACGCAAGGTTGCGATGCGATTATCGTCGCGCTGCATAAGTTAACCGCAGAGAAAATTGCAGCACTTCCATCATCGGTAAGGTGCATTGGTCGACTAGGCGTTGGCCTAGACAACATTGATCTTACTGCTGCTGAAGCAAGACGCACTCCGGTCATCTTCCAGCCGACATATGCATTTAATGAAGTGGCAAATCACGCGTTATCGATGATTATGGCTCTACATCGTGGCTTATTTCAGGCCAATAAAGGTATTCAGGCCGGTGAATGGATTCCGGCGCCAAAGACTGCGCGTATTACTTCATTGCAAGATACAACTTTAGGAGTTGTTGGATGTGGCCGAATTGGTCAATCGCTAATTGAGAAAGCCAAACCACTCTTTAAAGAAATTATTGGTTTTGATCCGGCAATCAAATCACTACCTGGTGTGGAGCTAGTTTCAAGCCTTGATGAATTGTTAAAGCGTTCGGAAATAGTCTCGCTTCATGCTCCATACATGAAGAGCACACATCACATGATTGGTGCAAAAGAATTAGCGACGCTTCGCCAAGGAGCAATCTTGGTAAATGTTTCGCGAGGCGGCTTGATTGATGAGGATGCCCTCGCTGCCGCTTTGAAATCAGGGCACCTTGATGGTGCCGGGCTTGATGTATTTGAAAAAGAGCCGCTCCAGGCTGATTCACCGCTTCGCTCTGCCCCAAATTTGATTATGTCGCCGCATATTGCTTGGTACTCCCAAAGCGCCGGTCCCCGGTTGATGGCTTGGGGCGTTAAGGATGTTCTTGGTTATTTGAGCGGCAACACAACTTTAAATGGCAAGTTCGCAGTAGGTCCCTTCTAGAGCAAACCCGGAGGAAATATGGAAGAGGTATTCGTACCAGCAGTCGGAATGGCGATGGATAACGCCGTCTTACTTGAGTGGCAGAAACAACCTGGCGATCAAGTAAATGCCGGAGATGTAATTGCCATTATCGAAACCGATAAGACAACGATGGATCTGACCTGCGAAACCTCGGGCACCTTAGGTCGCCACAGATATGCACCAAATGATGAAGTCCCTGCTGGTAACACAATCACGGTCGTCCTTGGCGCAGGAGAGAGTGAGTAGAAGATGAGCAACGATAAAGAATGGAAACGCAAACTCCTTCGCGACATGGTCGTGATTCGAACCTTCGAAGAGACTGCAGATAAATTGACGCTCCGTGGAAAAGTTGCTGGTGGTATGCATAACTCTTCTGGCCAAGAAGCTGTTGCTGTGGGAACTATGTCAGCCCTTGATCCAAAAGATGTAATAGCGACAACGCATCGAAGCCATCATCACACCCTCGCCAAAGGTATGGATCCAAAGCTTGTTATGGCTGAATTGTTTGCAAAGGCAACCGGCTGCTCTAAGGGTCGCGGCGCATCGATGCACTTAGCCGATGTAGATAATGGAAACTTTGGTGGAAATGGAATCGTTGGCGCTGGCGTAGGTATCGCGATGGGCGCGGCGATGGGAATCAAACAATTAGGCCATAAGAAAGTATCGGTTGGCTTTGTTGGCGATGGCGGCATGAATACTGGACGTACCTGGGAAGCGATAAATATGGCGGTTGTAAATAAGCTTCCATTTATCTGCCTAGTTGATAACAACCAATACGCGGTCGAGACCTTTATCGACAGAGTTACCGGTGGACGCGACATCGCAAAACGCGGCGCCGGCTTTGGTCTTCCATCTTTCACAATCGATGGTCAAGATGTCCTTAAAGTTAATCGCTATGTGAAAGAGGCGCGCGATCGCGCTCTTGCTGGCGAAGGACCAACTCTTATCAATGCACTCACCTATCGCTATTACGGCCATAACGTCGGTGAAAAGGGTCAATATCGGACTCAAGAAGAGATTGCTGATTGGCGAGATAATCGCGATCCAATCGATCGATTCTCAGCACAGCTAATTTCTGAAGGTCTCTTGAGCCAAGATGAATATGTTGCGCTACATGCAGAAGTAACTGCCCAGATAAATGCAGCGGTTGAATTTGCTGAGCAATCCCCTTACCCAGATCTATCCACGATTTATGAAGATGTTGATTCCGGATTGTTAGGAGCGAAGTCATAATGAGTACCCAGACTGAGACAACTCGAAACACTCTTCCAAGCTATTCCGAAGCTTTCCAGCAAGGTGTTCGCGAAGAGATGTATCGCAATGAATCAATCTTCATCTTAGGAACAGACTTGATTGAGCGCGGTGGCCACTTCGCTCAAGTGAGAGGAATCGCCCAAGAATTTGGACTTGAACGCGTTAAAGATAGCCCGATCTCTGAAGCGGCGATGGTCGCCTCAGGTATTGGCGCTGGCATGTATGGCTGTCATCCAATTATCGATTTGAACTTCATCGACTTCTCACTAGGCGCAATGGATGAAATCATCAACCAGGCAGCCAAGATTCGATTTATGTTTGGCAAACCAGTCCCACTAGTTATTCGTGCAACCTCAGGCGTTGCACTTGGTGGAGCTCACCATTGCAACTCACTCGAGGTTCTCTTTGCGCATACCCCAGGTCTCTCTGTTGCGGTCCCATCGCGTGCCTATGACGTAAAGGGCCTTATAAAGACTGCGCTGCGTGCCCCAGACCCCGTGATCTTTCTAATGCATAAGAAGTTGTCCGGCGTTCGTGGCGAGGTTGGCGATGAGAACGTCTTAATTCCTTTCGGTAGCGCCCACACAGTTCAGAGTGGAAAAGATGCTGCCATCATTACTTACGGCTACACCGTTGTAACGGCACAGAAAGCTGCTGCGAAGTTGGCTGAGAGCGGAGTCTCTATTGAAATCATCGACCTTCGCACTCTCTATCCGCTTGATGAAGATGCAATCAATGAAACAGTAAAGAAATTTGGACGCGTTGTCGTCGCCGATGAAGCTCCACTATACGGTTCGATTACGGGCGACATTGCTTCGACTGCTACGGAAGAGAACTTCAAATACTTAAAGGGCCCAATCGTTCGTGTTGGTGGAATTCGCGCTCCTATTAGCGCTCACCCACAATCAGCTGAAGCTGCAATCCCAACAGTTGAAAGCATGATCAACGCGGTTAAAAAGGTTCTTGCGTACTAACTTAGAAAGAGGAAAAGAAATGGTTCTCAATATCTTTGACTTGAGTGGTCGAGTGTCGATGGTCTCCGGTGCTGCTAATGGCATGGGTAAGGCGATGGCTACCGCAGTTGCTGAAGCTGGTTCTGATGTTCTACTTGTAGATCTAGATGAAGCTGGACTTGAGAGAACTGCGCAAGACATTCGCAAACTTGGAAGGAAAGTAGTTACTGCGGTCTGCAATATCTCAGACTTCTCAGCTATCGATGGTCTTTGGTCTACTTTGGATGAGGAGTTTGGACGAATAGATTTTCTTGGCAATGTGGCCGGAAACGGTGCCTCTGAAAAGCCAGAGGAGATGCAAATTGAGATGGTTCAGGAGGTCCTTCAAAACCTTGTAATTAGCCGTTTCTATATGTGTCAACATGGCGGGAAGAGAATGCTGAAGCAAGGTAAGGGCAGCATCGTCAATATTGGCTCGCTTGCATCATTTAATGCCCTAGGTCGTGGACATGTTGCGTACAGCATGGCGATGGGCGCAGTTATTCAAATGACAAGAGAGCTGAGCACCGAATGGAGTAGCCGAGGAGTGCGGGTAAATGCAATCTTGCCAGCGCAAGTCATAAACAAAGGTCTCGAGAAGCGTATGGCGGAGGATCCGGATCTTGAGAAGACTTTCCTAAGAGGATTGCCGATCGGTCGACTAGGTAAGCCCGAGGAAATCAAAGGGCTTTCAATTCTCTTGGCCTCGGACGCCTCTTCTTTCATTACGGGCGCCCTCATCCCAATGGATGGTGGAAATCTTGCAAAGAATGCTGGTGGCTCTCACTTTGGAATGCCTAAATAGAGATTCTGACCTCTTCTCAATAAACCTCTAAACTAGTATCGTTGTTGTTAACAAACAACAAGCAACTAGAGCGCTTGCTCAGTTATTTCTGAAATGAGGTTGGAAAGTGACTGAGAGCCCACTTGGTTTAGGAATCGCAACTCGAAGAGTCCTTGCCGATGTCGTCACAGACGATCTCCGTGACGCAATCATCGCTCATGAGTTAGAGCCTGGTCGACGCCTTGCTGAAGACGATCTCGCCAACCAGATGGGCGTATCGCGCGGACCGGTTCGCGAAGCGCTGGCTCGGCTCGAACGCGAAGGGCTAATAGTTATTGAACGGCATAAAGGTGCACGTATCGCTTCTTGGGGAAAAAGTGACGTGGAAGAAATCTTTTCACTCCGCGTGGTTCTCGAACAACTTGCGATTGAGTGGGCTTGTAAGAATGCAACAGCCGCCGATATTGCCGCACTTGAAGGTGTTATTAAAGAGTTTAGAAATCTAAGTGAGAAGCAACGAAATATTAAGAATGTCAGCAGATTAGATCTTGAGTTTCATTCTGCGATTTTCAACGCAGCGCATCATGATCGCTTGTATCGCGCCTGGGAAATTCTTCGCTCTCAAATTCACTCATTCTTGATTTATACCTGGACTCGAGATGAAGTAACAAATAAGTCGCTGATGAATACCTGGGATAGAGACCATCAAGTCTTCGCTCATATCATCAAAAAACGGGATGTCGAAAAAGGATTGAAGGAGATTAATGCCCACGTAGAACGCGGCCTTGCACGTGTTTCTAAGCACTTTGTAAACGAGGCTATCTAGAACTTAGATAGAGCCTACTTACAGGCTTTTCTGAAGCTCCAAGATGCTCTGCCAGATTGGCTCACTTATATGGACGCTCTCTTTATTGCGGGCGCGAGATTGATTCTCAACTTCTCCCGGAAGAAGGACTGGGCTTTCTGCTCTCGCCGGCCTCGTAGCTTTGATTTTTGCTGAAGATTCAGCGATTTCTGCTTCAAATTCAGCGCTTCCTACAAAGGCATCGGGATCCATAGCGATTAAAACTGTTCCATTTCCGCGGGTGTAGCCAGTCGCCATCGCAGCATGTCCGCCCGATAGCGCTCCGCCGACTAGCTCAATAAAAAGGCTCATGCAATAACCCTTATGGCCACCAAAGGGAAGAATTGAACCGCCGTCGTAAAAGGCATTTGGATCAGTGCTATCTCGTCCATCTTTATCAATAACCATTCCGGTTGGAACGGATTGGCCATTTGCTCTTGCTACTCTTAATTTTCCTTCCGCTGATGCGGCAGTTGCAAAGTCAATGATGATTGGGTTTTCGCCATTTGGAATTCCAGCAGCAAAAGGATTTGTGCCAAATAGTCTTGCCACTCCACCAAATGCCGCCACAGCAGGATCAGAGTTACACCACATCATGGCAAAGAGGCCATCTTTAGTTAGCGATTCCATATATTCACCAAGTCGGCCAATGTGATTTACATTTTTAACAGTGATTGTGTAGGTGCCGTATTTTGAAATTTCACTTCTAATTTTGGTGAGTGCAAATTTGCATGCGACTTGTCCCCAGCCCCAATTTCCGTCGATAATTCCGATTGCGCCTTTATCTCGAATCAAAGTTGGTTGCGTACCAGGAATTACAGTTCCCTTTTTAACAAAGCCCGTATATTCAATTAATCTAATTACTCCATGTGAGGCGTGACCTGCCTCTTGCGCTGAAACAAGTGATTGAGCTACTGAGAGCGCATTTTCTTTTGGGGTTTCAACTCGCATCAAGATATCTGCAGCGACATCAATCATTTCTTCTCGACCAATTCTAATTTCTGCAGGTTTTGCGCTCATGGCTCTTGACCTCTCCCCTCAAATCGTTAACAATTAACATCTCGAGGGTATCGGCCGAAGCCTCATATAGCAACGGTTTGGGTAGCAACGATCTATATAAAAGGTATAGCTAGGAGAGCAATGAAAGTCGTCGGAGTAGAGACCATTCAAATTGCTGAATATCCCGCGATGCTCTTCCTACAGATTCATACCGATGAAGGCGTGATCGGCCTTGGCGAAAACTGCGTTGGGATTGGTGTTGTAGAGGAGTTCATCCACGAATCCATTGCGCCAAGGCTCTTAGGTAAAGATCCGCTAGCAATAACTTCGATTCATGAAGTTTTACATCAAGATTTTCTTGGCTTTCAAGGTTCCGGAGTTGCAGTTCGGGCGGCTTCATCAATTGATATCGCGCTCTGGGATATTTTAGGAAAAGTCACAAAGCAACCGCTTCACCAATTACTTGGCGGAAAAGTACGAGATCGAATTCGCGCTTACAACACCTGCGCCGGTAGCGCCTATGCGAAAGGCTCTTCAAATATTGATAGAAGTAGAAAGGCCCAAGTAGGCGAAGTTCAAAATGGCGAGTATGAAGATCTGGTTGGATTTTTAAAGCGCCCAGCTGAATTAGTTGCAAGCCTTAAAGAGATGGGCTTTACCGCGATGAAGATATGGCCGTTTGATGAGGCGGCAGTTCGCTCCGGTGGTCAAACGATTTCAAATCAAGATTTGCGCGAGGGTGTTGCAATCATGGAAGCGGCGCGTAGCGCTGATAAGAACTTTGACATCATGTTAGAGATGCATTCGCTCTGGTCGGCTCCAGCTGCGACAAGAATTGCGCGCGCCGTAGAAGACCTTGATTTATTCTGGATTGAGGATGCGCTCCGCCACGAAAGTACCGAGGCGCTAATTCGCTTTAAGAATTCACATCGCATCCCAGTCACAGTCGGTGAGACGACGGGTACGAGATGGGATTACCTCCGCTTACTTTCTTCGCGGGCTGTTGATCACTTAATGCTTGATCCCGGCTGGGTAGGTGGCATAACCGAAGCGCGCGCCGTTATCGCACTCGCTTCTACTTACGGGGTTCCCGTCGCTCCACATGATTGCACCGGCCCAGTCGTTTTGACGGTTGGAACCCATCTCGGAGTGGCTTTCCCGAATATCGAACTACAAGAGATGGTTCGGGCCTATTACTACGGTTGGTATCAAGTGGTTGTAACGGTTCTTCCTGAGTACAAGGATGGATTTATTACTCCCCCAAATACCCCTGGAATTGGAACTGAACTTCACCCTGATCTTAAGAAGCGCTCTGATGTGACAACTCGCTGGAGCAAACTTGGCTAAGGATCTGATTCTTGGTCTAGATCTCGGAACCTCTTCAATCAAGGCAATTCTGATTGATTTAAGTGGAACAGTTGTAAAGAAGTTAGAGGCAAAGTTACCGATTCGAAGAGTTGAGGATCGCGTTGAGCAAGATGCGAACGATTACAAAAATGCGCTGATTGAAATTACTTCTGGCTGTAGGGACTTCTTTCCTCGAATCGCGGCAATGGGGCTTTCTGGACAAACTCCATCTTTGCTTGGGATAGATAAGAATGGAAATCCAACGTTTCCAGTTTTAATCTGGCAAGACAATCGTGCAACGAAAGAAGCTGAGGAGTTATCAAAGAAATTCGGTAATCCTTGGGAATTGATTGGCACTTCACTGCCCTGGGCCGCATCAGCTTGTCCGGCAAAGATGCTCTGGATCTCGCGCAACAAGAAAGAGTGGATTGAGAAGACAAGGTGGTTGCTACAACCGAAAGATTATCTCGGCTTTCTATTAACAGGTGAAGCGCTCTCAGATCCCTGGTCCACTAAAGGGATATGTAATGTAAGAAGTCGCGGCGCTATTTCAGAGTTGATTCAATATTGCGAATGGGATTCGCGCGTCATGCCAAAACTTGGCGATGGCTTTGAGTCGCGCGGACAAGTCACCCGCGCTGCAAGTGAGTTAACTGGACTTCCTGAAGGACTTGAAGTGAGCATCGGCTGGTCTGATGCGATGTGTGGAATGTTGGCACTTGGCGTCTTTGCTTCACCGACTTCATTTGTAATAACTGGAACCTCCGCAATTGTGGGAACTTCATCAAAGACCGCTCCAAGTGATGCCGGCGCCCTATATGTAATTCCGGATTCATGCGCCCCGCTCTCTGTTACATATGGCCCAACCCAGATGAGCGGTGGCTCAATCGCTTGGGCATCCAAGTTAATCGGTACTAGCGAAGAAGATTTCGTCAGTTTGGGAGATAGAAATGAGAGCGACACAGTCCCCATTTATCTTCCCTATATTGCTGGCGAACGCGCCCCGCTATGGCGCTCTGATATTCGCGGTTCTTTTAGTGAACTTTCAATCAGCGATGATCAATCTGCGTTAGCTCGGGCGACCATGGAGGGCGTAGCTTTTGCTGAGCGACAAGTTCTCGAGATGAGCCAGAAAATTTCAGGTAGTGTTCCAAATGAAGTTGCATTAGGTGGACATGCAGGAAATGATCCGAAGTGGATCAATACTAGAAAGCGAACTATGGGTAAAAGTATTCGAAGGATTTCGGATGCCGATATAACTTGTCGTGGTTCGGCAATCCTGGCACACGCCATCCTCTCTAAAGACCTTAATGAGAGCACTGAAGCCCTTGCGCCGAAAGCCGAGATTCATGAGATATCTGAATCAGAATATAGTTATGGAATGAAAAATTTTGAGAGATTCTTATCGGAGCAGAGTCTGCTGCTCTCCAAAGGAAAAGGAGCCCGTTGATGGCAACTAAAGGTAGTGGCCGCATTAAGAATCTTAGGCAGACTTTAAAATTTAGAAAACCAATTCTAAATCCCAAGAAGCGACGCCTTACTTACGCAATCACAATTCATGATTTAAGAACCATAGCCAAGCACCGCACCCCAATTGGTCCATTTGATTATGTCGACGGCGCCGCAGAAGATGAAGTCTCGCTCTCAAGGGCGCGGCAAGCCTTTTTAGATATCGAATTTAAGCCGCATGTACTCCGTGATGTCTCAAATACATCTCTAAATACCAAAATGTGTGGAGCAGATTTCTCACTACCTCTAGGAATTGCCCCAGTCGGTTTCTCCCGGATGATGCAGACCGAAGGTGAAATTGCAGGAGCTTCGGTCGCAAACCAAAAAGGAATGCCTTTTGCGTTATCCACGATGGGGACAACCTCAATCGAGCGCGTTGCCGAAGTTGCTCCTGGTGGAAGTAATTGGTTCCAGCTGTATCTATGGCGCGATAGGGAGCGCTCGTTAGAGTTGATAAATCGAGCCGCTAAAGCAGGATTTACGGGGCTAATTCTCACTGTAGATGCCCAAGTTGCTGGCGCTCGCCTTCGCGATGTGCGTAACGGCTTAACTGTGCCACCTTCACTTACCGGCAAGACACTCATTGAAGCTGCCCCAAAAGTTAATTGGTGGTGGAACTTTCTAACAAAGGATCCACTCGTATTTGCATCCCTTGAATCTTGGAATGGAACAGTCGCCGAACTAATGAATACCATGTTTGACCCAACGATGACACTTGATGATTTAAAGTGGATAAGAAAAGTTTGGGATGGAAATCTCTTGGTGAAAGGTGTGCAACGAGTTGATGATGCTGTTGCAATAGCAAAGTGCGGTGTTGAAGGAATTTGGTTATCAAATCATGGTGGCCGCCAATTAGATCGTGCACCAATTCCTCTTCATCTGATCGAGCCAACTAGAAAAGCACTCGGTAAAAAGGTAGAGATCCATGTAGACACCGGCATCATGCATGGCGCAGATGTGATTGCATCTCTTGCAAAGGGAGCTAATTTCACCTGGATTGGTAGGGCCTACATGTATGGCTTGATGGCCGGAGGGCGAGCGGGAGTTTCAAGAGCAGTAGAGATTTTGGAAACCCAGATGGTTCGCACTATGAAATTACTTGGAGTAAGTGATCTATCTGAATTGACGCCTGATCTTGTCGATACCGCGCTCGAAAAATCACTAATTGAAACTAAGAGAAAGAGATAGAGATGCTAGAAGGCCTATTGGTTCCAATGTTTACTGGCTTTCGCAGCGATGAGAGCGTCGCCTATGACGAGACGGTCGCGCTTGCGAAGTGGTTGGTAGATGCCGGCGTCGATGGCCTTGTTCCCTTCGGAACCTTTGGCGAAGGTGCTTCGCTCAGCCTTGCTGAAAAGATCCGTTTAACCGAGGAGATCCTCAAAGTCTCGGGCACTGCCAAAGTCGTCCCATCGCTTATTTGTAATAGCTTCGGTGAGATCGCCGAATACCTTGAATTTGCTAACTCCACCAAGGTAGATGGCGTGATGGTTATGCCTCCTGGATACTTCAGGCCCGGTGATGATGGCGCCTTGCGAAAGTTCTTTGAGCGGGTATCAACCCTTACAACAAAACCAGTCATTGCTTACAACTTCCCAGCGATGTCATTGACCATAAATCCAAAAGTATTGGTGGGGCTAAATCTCTGGGGTGTAAAGGATTCAAGCGGTTCTATCGATTCCGCTAAGGCTTATCTGGATTCAAATATCAAATTGCTGATTGGAAGTGATGTGCTACTTGCAGAAGCCATCTCACTCGGCGCCTCTGGTGGAATTTGTGGAATCGGTAACTTCTTCCCAAGGAGAATGAAGCGGATAAATGATCTTGCTAGGGGTGGAAAGTTGGATGAAGCCCGGCGTGAAGTGGCTCCAGTCGCCGAATTTTCAAGTGGAATTGTCCAAGATGGTTTTACCCCAGGCCTTGCGATAAGTGCAATCAAATCAGCCGCTCCAAAATTCATTCCAATCTCATTAGGAGATATGCGCACTCCTGTGCCAAAGATTGTTACTGAGTTTTCAAGGTGGTCAAAGTCACTCGAATACTCTGAAATCTCACTCTAAGCTAAAGATGATTAACTTTCGAGAGCTACTTAGACCTGCTCGCACAGTTCCACGAACACGATGGACTGCAAATCATGTTTGGGATATTTCTCTTTCGGGATTATTAATTCTCTTCTTTGGATTAACAATTCTCGGTATGGGTGGCGCCCTAGTTGTCCGAGCAAATCTAGGAAACGCACCTTGGACAGTTTTTGCCGAGGGAATTTCAATTCAATCTGGGCTATCAATCGGTACTGCTTTCTTTCTTAGCTCTTGCTTAGTTCTATTGCTCTGGATCCCACTTGCTATCAAGCCCGGATTTGGGACGATTGCAAATGCAACTTACTTCGCAATCGTGCTTGATTGGGCACTTGGCTGGATTGACTCCCCTACGAGCCAGATTCTTGAGTATCTAATGTTGCTTGCCGGAATCGCTTGTGTTGGGCTCGGCTCTGCGATCTACATGACTTGTGGTTTAGGTGGTGGTCCTAGGGATGGGTTGTTGATGGGATTAATTAAGCGAACTGGGATACGCATCATCTATATAAAGATGACTATGGATGGGACCGCACTTCTTGTTGGCTATTTACTTGGCGGAACTATTGGAGTTGGAACTGTGCTCTCGGTAATTCTTTATTCATGGTCAGTCGCGCTATCCATGACCCTGGTCTCCCAAATTCCGCTTGCAAAGGACGCTTCTTCATTACATCTATTTTGATTACATTGGTTTAGCTGGATCTGGTGGAGTTGTTTCATCTCCAGACTCGACTATTCGATTCGAAGCTTTTAAGTGCCTTCTACCTAAAGTGATTACTAGTAAACCTACAAATAGTGAAACACTCATAATGGCCAGCGAATATCTAGGCGAGAAGTGTTCGGCTAGATAGCCACCTAAAGCTATTCCAAAGGCTGCTGCAGTTCCTTCAACTGCCCAGAGCCAAGCAATAGTTTGAACTGCGGTTCCTTTTGGGCGAATCGCTTCGGTTATCTCCCAATAAAAAACCTGGCCAGCGCCACCAAAAAATCCGATGATTGCAACGGCAATCATGATTGACCAATCCATATTTGTGAATGCAAGCGGTACCGCCGCAAGCGCCCAAATCAAATAGTTAGATCGATACGCCCGGAGTGCAGAAATTTTTCTACTCATTGCACCAGCAACAAGTCCGCCAACTACATACATGGCCGCCATAATTGCAAGCACGGTTCCAACGCGACCCGGAACACCGGCAAGAGTTCCAGTTGCTGGAATGCCAATTTCAAATGCACCTCTACCGAAACCAATAACTATCGCTTCCAAAATCAAGATCTGAAATCCTCGAACTCTCCAGATTGGTAATTCGCCAACTTCTTTTGGTTCGGGTTGCCAGTTCTTAACTTGGTGAATCGGTGCCATAAGAAGGGCGCCCAGGATCATAAGAAGGGCGCAAACTCGGAGCGCGAAATTTGGACCGACCGATAGTGAGAGGGTTGTTGCTAAAACGGGTGCGAAGACTGCTACCGCACGCATTGATGAAGCATCTAAAGCGTAAGCGGTACGGAGACGATCTGCGGCAACGGTGAACTTCCAGAGCGGACGAATCGATAGGTTGATGGGAGGTGCTAGGAGACCATTGAGCGCTGCCAACAAAATCATCGCGTTGCGCTCACTTGCCAAACTCAGCGCAACTATCGATGCCGCATACAACGGCACCATGATTCGAAGTGGCCAGATAATCCCAAAGCGATCTACAGCTAGTCCTCTAAGCCCAGTCGTAAGCGCGCCAAAGAGCGCACATAAACCAGTTGCCAGCCCGGCAGTCGCAATTGATCCGGTTTCACGTTGGACTTTGAAATAAATCGAGAGCGTAATCATGCCGTAAGCAATTCGCGGCGGAACAACAGCAAGAAGGAGGCTTAACGCGCCTGGTGATTTGATTACATCTTTATATGCTTGAAGCGAGCCCTTCATCACCATAATCCTATTACGGCGAGCTATAAATCTTTCTTACATTTGGGTTGGTAATGGAAGTTTTTCCGGGGCAACTATTTTTACAATCTCACTTAGCGCTATATAAACAAATGGTTCACCGATCCAGAGATGCTTTGCATCTTTGATAGCAATTAATTTAAGTTGAGCAACAGGTGCAAATTTCACTTCGGCTGCTTGCGGGTTTAGAAAGTCATCGAATTCAGGAATAAGTGCGTAGATTGGACGTCCATCCTCGTTCCAAAGCTTTAAATCTGCCTCGGTAGTAGTCATAAGAGGCGGTGAAAGCAGAATCAACCCCTCAACCCTTGGATCTCTTCCATGTTGAAGCGCTAAATCTGTGCCAAAAGACCAACCGAGGATCCATAGCTTCTTAACTTTTAAAGTTGAGAAGCAATGTTCGATGGCCGCCTTTACATCAGCAGCTTCTGTGACGCCATTTCCGAACTCACCCTCGCTTTTACCTTGTTCACTTGAGGTGCCACGAGTGTTGAAACGCACGATAGTTAATCCAGCCATCGCGGGAAGTCGATTTGCGGCTTTCTTGAAGAGATGGCTATCCATCATTCCACCATGCGTGGGCCTTGGATGTAGACAGAGAATCGCCCTGCTTCGATCGCCATTTATAGGAGTTGTAACCTCACCTACTAATTTCAATCCATCAGATGTGACTATTGTTATTGATTCCCGCTGGGCTGGAAGGACGGTGCTGGGCCTAATTAACTCCGGTTGAGTCTGCTCAGACATGAAGAGGAGTTTAGTCTTAGCCCATGCTAATTAAGTCCCAATCTGCAAAAACTAAGTCCACTCGAGCAAAATCTCCTTCTACATTTGAATCGCTAAATCCTGCGACCGGCGAAGTTGTTGGCGTCTTTCCACTTACGACTAAAGATGAAGTAAATGATGCGGTATCTCGAGCAAAAGTAGCGGCAGATCGATGGGCTAATTTGAGTTTTCGCGCCCGCAATATCGTCCTTCGTGATTGGGCCTCGATATTAACGCGCGATATGAAAGAAGCGGCTGAGTTGATTCACCGCGAAACTGGAAAACCGCTAAGTGATGCAACTTTAGAAGTAGCACTTGCAATAGAACACATTGGTTGGGCTGGAAAATTTGCACCGAAAGTGCTCTCTAGGCAATCGCGCCCGGCAGGATTATTGATGTTCAACATGGCGGCACAAGTTCAGCGCGTTCCATTTGGAGTCGTTGGCGTAATCGGTCCATGGAATTATCCAATTTTTACCCCGGTCGGCTCTATTGCCTACGCTCTTGCTGCGGGTAACACAGTAGTTTTCAAACCAAGTGAATACACCCCAGCCATTGGCTCTTTCTTAGAGGAGAGCTTTAAGCGGATTGCGCCGTTTCGTGATGTTCTAACAGTTGTAACTGGAGATTCAACAACGGGCTCGGCGCTAACTGAGAGCGCTGTCGACAAGATCTCCTTTACCGGATCAACGCGAACTGCAAAGAAAGTAGCAGCGGCTTGTGCCGAGCGCATGACTCCTGTAGTTCTTGAGTGTGGCGGTAAAGATGCTGTGATTATTGATAAGGATGCTGATGTAAAGAAGGCTGCTGAGATGACGCTCTGGCATGCGATGTCCAATGCTGGACAATCGTGTATCGGCGCCGAGCGGGTATACGTTCATCACCAAGTCGCCGACCAGTTCAAATCTGAGATCGTTGCCCGCGCCAAGGAGCTCACGCCTGGTTTTGGTGATGGCGCGAAATATGGCCCGGCAACCATGCCCTCCCAATTAAAAGTCATCAAAGCTCATATAGATGATGCGGCTAGTAAAGGCGCAACCTTCTTACTTGGCGGCAGAGATGCCATAAAAGGTGGATATGTCGAACCGGTGATTCTCGCTGATGTTCCCGAGGATTCCCTTGCTGTAACTGATGAAACCTTTGGGCCAACACTTGTGATTAACACCGTCTCAGATATGGATGAAGCGGTCGATCTTGCAAATGCAACTAGTTATGGACTTGGCGCGGCGGTCTGGTCCAAGCGAAATGGAAAGCGAATTGCAACACTGCTTAAGTGCGGAATGGTCTCAATTAATTCGGCCTTCTCATTTGCCGCAATCGGCGCAGTCCCATTTGGTGGTGTTAAAGATAGCGGCTACGGAAGAATTCACGGAGCTGAAGGATTACTTGAATTCACTTATCCACGAACTGTTGTAAAGCGCAGATTTAGAATCCCACTTGAATTCACTACATTTGAACGAAGCGCGAGAGCTGACCGAATTTTGATTCGTTTAGTTAGATTGATGCACAAGCGCCGAATTCGATAAAGCTCTGCTCCTAATATCTTGGCGCATTTCTCGTGCGCTCAACATTTGGCTTGCGATGCTCCCGTTTGCTCCAGCATGCGCTATGCCAATGTCTGCGTGAATCAACATCACCTTCAATCCAAGCAACTATATGAGGAGTTGCCATGCGAATTAATTGGTCACACCCCGGGCAGCGATATGGTTTCGTTGAACTTGAGCCTGTGATTTTTCGCACCCGATAGATTCCTTCATCATGTTCTTCGATAGTTTCATGTGATGCCGCGATGTCACGCTCATCGTCACCCTTATTACCCCTCTTTGTATTCTTGCCACCCTTGCGCTTCGGGTGATTTCTCCGGGGGCTCACAGGGAGATTCTCACCTATATCGGGCAAGATTGAGCAATGCGATCTAGAGGCGCTATATCAATTGCAATTGCGCTCTCCCTAATCTTCGCATCAACACAGTTAGCCACTCCTGCCTTCGCTGCCAAGAAGAAACCAATACCGGCAACTTCACCGAAGCCTGTTTGGCCCCCTCCTGGATTTAAGGAAAATAATGGCGTCTATGCAAAAGTCCCAACTTCAAGTGAATTAGTAGGGCTACTTTCCGCTAAACGCTCACTACCAAAGCTTCTAAAACAATGTGAGCAAACCGCATGTGGCGCTGTCTTTGTTGCAGCTGAACGCGGATGTACCTGGTGGGAAGTTAATTCAGCAGTTAGAAAGGTAAATGATGCGACCTTGATGAGAGAGCGAATTGGAACGCTAACAACTATTGCAAAAGGTACTGAGGGTCGAATCCAGAGCACAATCTTTCTACTTAGCCCGGAACCAGTTGATCCGCGCGTTTCAGTTGGAAATATCCGCGTTGTCTGCCACCAAGAAACTTCGAACATTCCAAAACCTGGCAATACATACACACCTATAGTTGCGGTGGATAACTGATGTTGGGCGGAATCAATAACCAACTCTTCTTCCAATCACTTGCCGGTTTCTTTGTGATGTTTGTACTGATACTTTTACTGAAGTGGGCCTTTGCCCGAGGTAACTCAGTTGTTGAAAAGCCAACTCGAATTGGTGATGAGGGCGAGTATGGATTGCTCCGTGTAGTTGCTAAACCTGGTAGCCATATCGAAGGAGAGATGCTCCGGCAGAAGTTAGAGAGCAACGGAATTAAAGCGACGCTAACTCAAACTAAGCGCGGACCTCGAATTATGGTCTTTCCTGAAGAGGTTAAAGCTGCGGAAGCAATTTTGCGGAGCTAAATTCTTTTAGATTAACGATTCTTTCCAGGAACCCAGAGTTGATCGCCCTCGCCTTTATTTTCAAAACGAGCGAGAACAAATAAGAGATCTGAGAGACGATTCAGATACTTCGCAGTTAATTTATTTACCCCCTCGCCAAAGGCATGTATCGCTTGCCAAGTTCGGCGCTCTGCCCGGCGCACAACCGTGCGCGCGACATGAAGGTGAGCGGAGGCAGGAGTTCCTGAGGGCAGAACAAATGACTTGAGCGGTGCCAGCTCAGAGTTATAACTATCAATCTGCTCTTCTAAATATGCAATCTGTGATTCCAGAACGCGAAGTGGTTCATATTGGGGAGCATCAACGACAGGTGTACATAGGTCGGCGCCTACATCAAAGAGATCATTCTGTATTCGAACTAGGAGCTTGCGAATCTCCTCATTTAGGTTAGGAGCGGTCAAAACAACTCCGATGTACGAGTTAGCTTCATCAACTGTTGCATATGCCTCAAGGCGCGGATCATTTTTTGAGGTTCGGCTCATATCGCCGAGTGAGGTTGTGCCATCATCGCCAGTTTTTGTATAAATCCGCGTCAGATTAACCATGGGGTGAGCCTATTCCACTCACTAACATGTGACTACTCGGGAATCTTCAACACTAGGTCCAGCACAAGGTCCACGCAAGGTAGGTGTCAATTGAGCGAAGCGGTTTTAGATCGCTTTCAAATCTTTGGCGGTTCATCCCTAATTGGTGACGTCTCAATCTCTGGAGCGAAGAATTCCATTTTGAAATTGATGGCTGTGACCCTTATGGCTCCTGGTAAATACAAGTTACAAAATGTGCCCGATATTGCTGATGTAACGATGATGGGTGAGTTACTCGTAAGCCTTGGCTGCGAAGTTAAGCACGATACTTTGAAATGTGAAGTTGAAATAATTGTTCCCGAGAAGCTGGGACATCGAGCTGAGTATCAATTTGTAAGAAAGCTACGGGCATCAATTAATGCTTTAGGTCCACTTGTTGCAAGGCTCGGAAGAGCCGAAGTTGCACTTCCGGGGGGCGATGCGATTGGTTCTCGTGGTTTGGATTTTCACACCCGCGGCTTAGTAGAACTTGGCGCAGAAACTACAAATGAACATGGCTACATAATCGCAAGCGCCCCCAAGGGTCTTAAAGGCGCAAGAGTTGAATTGGATTTTCCGAGCGTCGGTGCAACTGAGAACATCATGACTGCTGCAGTTCTTGCTAAAGGAAGAACAATTCTTGAAAACGCCGCTCGGGAACCAGACTTAATTGATATTGGAAATTTCTTGATAAAGATGGGTGCAGATATTGAAGGCTTAGGCACGCCAACCATCACAATAAATGGAGTTTCCGAACTTCATCCAGTCGATCACGCCGCAATTCCCGATCGGGTAGTGACCGGAACCTGGGCATTTGCGGCAGCCATCACCCAAGGTGACATCTCAATTCACGGCGCCCGCCCCAGTGATCTTGAACTTCCGCTCGATAAATTAGTTGCAGCTGGTGCGGTTGTTACGACTATTGCGGATGGAATTCGGGTAAAGATGTCGCGTCGCCCTAGCTCGATTGATGTGTCAACCCTTCCCTACCCCGGTTTTCCTACTGATTTACAGCCCTTTGCCATCACTTTAAACGCAATCGCAGATGGGAGTGCGCTAGTAACTGAAAATGTATTTGAAGGTCGCTTTATGTTTGTAAATGAATTACTCCGGTTGGGTGCAAAAATTCGAGTTGATGGACATCATGCCTCAATCACCGGAATACAAAACCTCTCCTCAGCCCCAGTTGTTGCCTCTGATATCCGCGCTGGAGCGGGGCTTGTACTCGCCGGATTAGTGGCGGATGGAACAACTTTTGTTGAGGGCGCATTTCATGTTGATCGTGGTTACCCCAAATTTGCTGAACAACTCCGTGCACTTGGCGCCGACGTTACTCGCGTTCCCTAAAAGCAAATTACAAACTAGCCAACCGTGACTTCAGTTACCTCGTCATCTTTGATTTTTACATTTATTCGATTTGATCGGTAATCCATAGTTACTGCGAAATCTTCGCCATCTCGTTGGACTACCCGATAGCCCCAACCATTTATCTCAGCACAGAGCTCACTAGCTCGCTCTGATAAACCTACTAATTGTGAGGCCCGCTTTTTACTTACTTCCATCTCATCTTTCAATTTCTCTGGACAAGTTCCTTCTGTAGTTGAAATCTGCATAACTTCGCCGCGAACTTCTCTACTACCTACGGCAACAAGTGCAGATGCTTTAGCACGCGAGCGAAGTGTGATTGTGTAAATCCCAGCCTCACCTGCTCGACTCAAGCGCGATAAGAACAGATAGTTCTGTTTTCCGTATGGTTCGTAGAATTTGGTCCGTTCATTTATCTTCATTGAAAATTTCTTACCGCTAGGTGATGAAATTGTCACGCTAGGAAGCTGGGCGACCTTGAGTTGATTCTCTGGTTTTCTATCAAGAATTAGATACTCAAGTTTTAACGGTTCGTCTTTACGTAAAGCGAATCGAAAATGCCTACTTTGGCCAGCTTTTGTGAAGTTTGCCGTCACTGCAAATGAAATCAAACCATCTACTAAAACCGGGCTTTTTGTTATCTTGGCAGCGTCATTTTCAAGAAATACTGGTTGATGTGCGCCCGCAGGCAGAGCAGCGCTCGCAACAAGTGCGAGCGCAATTAACAGCGCTTTACTGCGCGCCAGCTTCACCAAGGATCGAGACTCGGTTATTAGCAACCGATAAGAAACCGCCATGGACTTCAAACTCTTGATCTGCGCCATCGACAGCTTTGATAACTACTTTTCCATCGACCAGCACGCCAAGGAGTGGGGTGTGACCTGGGAGGACTCCAAGATCTCCTTCCAAAGTGCGCGCTGAAACCATCTTCGCCTTCCCAGAGAAAATTCTTGCTTCTGGGGTTACGAATTCGACGGTTAGTACGTTATCGCTCATTAGCTCTTCGCCAATTCCTTTGCCTTACGTTCAACATTATCTAAGCCACCGCACATAAAGAATGCTTGCTCTGGGATGTGGTCGTAATCGCCATTAGCAAGGGCATCAAATGATGAAATGGTTTCAGAGAGTGGAACAAAGGAGCCATCAATTCCAGTAAAGACCTTTGCAACGAAGGTGTTCTGTGAAAGGAAGCGCTGGATGCGACGTGCGCGACCAACGAGAATTCGATCCTCTTCAGATAGTTCATCGATACCAAGAATTGCGATGATGTCTTGCAGATCTTTGTAACGCTGCAAGATCTGCTTGACTCGGTTTGCAACTCGGAAGTGATTCTCACCGATGTAGCGTGGATCCAAGATGCGCGAAGTTGAATCAAGAGGATCCACAGCTGGGTAAATACCCAACTCAGAGATCGGACGAGATAGAACTGTGGTTGCATCAAGGTGGGTAAATGTTGTGTGTGGAGCTGGGTCGGTGATGTCATCGGCCGGGACGTAAATCGCCTGCATCGATGTAATCGAGTTACCGCGGGTTGAGGTGATGCGCTCTTGTAGCACGCCCATCTCATCGGCAAGTGTTGGCTGGTAACCCACAGCAGATGGCATACGTCCGAGGAGAGTTGAAACCTCAGATCCAGCCTGGGTGAAACGGAAGATATTGTCGATGAAGAGAAGCACATCTTGCTTCTGAACATCGCGGAAATACTCAGCCATTGTTAGAGCGGAGAGTGCAACGCGAAGACGCGTTCCGGGTGGCTCATCCATCTGACCGAAGACGAGGGCGGTCTTATTAATAACGCCCGTCTCAGTCATTTCAAGGAACAAGTCGTTTCCTTCGCGGGTACGTTCGCCAACACCTGCGAAAACTGAAACGCCACCAAAGTTTTCTGCAACGCGATAAATCATCTCTTGGATAAGAACGGTCTTACCAACACCTGCACCACCGAAGAGACCAATCTTTCCGCCCTTTACATAAGGAGTTAGAAGATCGATAACTTTGATACCGGTCTCGAAAGTTTCAGTCTTGGACTCAAGCTGATCGAAATCTGGAGCTGCGCGATGGATTGGCCAACGCTCTTTTACATCAAGTGATGATGTTGGAACATCAAGTGATTCACCGAGCGCATTGAATACATGGCCCTTGGTGACATCTCCGACTGGAACAGAGATTGCCGAACCTGAGTCACGCACTTCTACGCCACGGACCATTCCATCGGTAGGTTGCATCGAGATCGCACGGACCATGTTGTCGCCGATGTGCTGTGCGACTTCAAGGGTCAAGGTGCGCTTCTCACCTCCGATTGAGATATCGATATGTAACGCGTTGTAGATCGCAGGCATCGAATCCGATGGGAATTCGATATCAACGACCGGTCCAATCACGCGCGCTACGCGTCCGGTTGCTGTCTTAGTTGTCATCATTCGCTCCCTGCGTTTGCTGAGGCAAGCGCATCTGCGCCGCCCACGATTTCGCTTATTTCTTGCGTGATTTCGGCCTGACGAGCCGCATTTGCAAGCCTGGTCAACGACTTGATTAATTCATCAGCGTTGTCAGTCGCTGATTTCATCGCACGACGACGCGCTGCATGCTCGGACGCTGCCGATTGCAGAAGCGCGTTATACACGCGAGATTCGATATAGCGCGGCAGAAGAGCGTTGAGGACTTCACCGGCATTTGGTTCGAATTCGTACATAGGAAGAAGTCCTGCTGGGGCTGGGCCTTCAGCTTCAACAACTTCAAGTGGCAACATCCGCTTATTTAAAGCGATCTGGGTGACCATAGATTTAAATTCAGTAAAGACAATATGTAATTCATCGACGCCATCTACATCAACTGCGGCATCCTTTAAGAAGGCTGCAATCAACTCAGTTGAGATTTCTTTTGCATTTGCATAAGTCGGCTTATCTGAGAAACCAGTCCAAGAGTTCCTAACTGCTCGGTTGCGGAACTTGTAATAGTTAACTGCTTTTCTTCCCACTACATAGGTGAGGACTTGAAGGCCACGCTCTTTGAGCGTGACTATTAGCCCCTCGGCCTCTTTGATGGCATTTGTTGAATATGCCCCAGCCATTCCGCGATCCGCAGTAATAATCAAAACTGCTGCGCGCTTTGGATTCTCCGACTCAGTGGTGAGTGGATGATTTGTATTTGAGAAGGTTGCAACTGCGCTTACGGCGCGCGTCAACTCATTTGCATAAGGAGTTGATGCTGCGACCCGCTGTTGCGCCTTGACGATTCGCGAAGCGGAGATTAACTCCATTGCTCGCGTAATCTTCTTGGTCGACTTAACCGAGCGGATTCGTCGCCGATAGATTCGTAGTTGTGCACCCATGAGTTACTTCTTATACCTCGTGATCTGCTCTGAGCCATCGCTGCCTTGCGCTTCTGCTTCGGCTTCATTGACCTGTGCCGCTACAGATGATTTGAACTCATTCTTAAATGCAGTTACAGCTGAAGTTAGTTTTGCGACTGTGTCATCGCTTAACTCCTTGGTCTCAGTAATTACATCGAAGATTCCCTTGTGAGAGCGACCCACGTAATCCAAGAACTCACTCTCAAAGCGGCGGATATCTTGAACTGCAACGGAATCGAGCTGGCCCGTTGTTCCAGCCCAGATCGAGACGACCATCCGCTCTAGTGAATAAGGGGTGTATTGGGCTTGCTTCAGTAGCTCAACAAGGCGTGAACCGCGCTCAAGTTGGGCCTTTGATGCCGCATCAAGATCAGAACCAAAGGCAGCGAACGCCTCAAGTTCACGGAATTGAGCGAGATCAAGACGGAGGCGACCGGCAATCTTCTTCATCGCCTTTGTTTGAGCCGAACCACCAACGCGCGATACCGAAATACCTACGTTAATCGCTGGGCGAACGCCAGAGTTAAAGAGATCTGTTTCAAGGAAGCACTGGCCATCTGTAATTGAAATTACGTTTGTAGGAATAAAAGCAGAGACGTCGTTACCTTTTGTCTCGATGATAGGAAGACCGGTCATTGAACCGCCACCCATCTCATCTGAGAGTTTTGCGCAACGCTCTAATAGACGTGAATGTAAATAGAAGACATCGCCTGGGTAAGCCTCGCGTCCTGGTGGACGGCGAAGCAATAGTGAGACTGCGCGGTACGCCTCGGCCTGCTTGGAGAGATCATCAAAAACAATCAATACATGCTCGCCCTTGTACATCCAGTGCTGACCAATTGCAGAACCGGTGTAAGGAGCTAAGTACTTAAAGCCTGCTGGATCAGATGCAGGTGCAGCAACGATCGTTGTGTATTCCATCGCGCCAGCTTCTTCAAGCGCGCCCTTAACTGATGCGATTGTTGAACCTTTCTGGCCGATAGCAACGTAAATACATTTAACTTGCTTCTTCTTATCGCCGCTCTTCCAGTTATCACGCTGATTAATAATCGTGTCGATTGCAACTGCGGTCTTTCCGGTTTGGCGATCACCGATGATTAGCTGGCGCTGTCCGCGGCCGATAGCGGTCATCGCATCGATAGCTTTAATACCGGTAGCAAGTGGTTCCTTAACTGGTTGGCGCTGTACGACAGAGGGAGCCTGAAGTTCAAGTGCGCGAGTTGCCTCTGCCTTGATCTCACCTTTGCCATCAATAGGCCGACCTAGTGGGTCAACAACGCGACCTAGGAAGCCATCGCCGACTGGGACCGAGAGAATCTCGCCAGTTCGGCGCACGGTCTGTCCTTCTTCAATTCCACTGAAATCTCCTAGAACAACAACACCGATCTCGCGCACATCAAGGTTGAGTGCGATTCCGAGCGTGCCATCATCGAACTTAAGCAACTCATTTGTCATGGTCGATGGAAGTCCTGCAACGCGGGCAATTCCATCGGCTGTTTCAACAACAGTTCCGATCTCATCGCGGGATGCAGCGCCTGGTTCGTACGACTTAACGAAGTTCGCTAAGGCATCACGAATCTCTTCAGGTCGAATCGTGAGTTCTGCCATGTTTTTTCTCCCTACTTATCCTGCGAGCGCTCTGCTCGCCTCGGCCAAACGATTGACGATTGTGGCGTCAATCAATTCATCTGCAAATCGAATCGAGATTCCGCCAATAACGCTCGGATCGATTTCGACATTTAGTCGGACTGGTTGTCCGATCTTTGCCGCAAGAGTTGCGGCCAATTTCTCTTTCTGTGCTTCTGTAAGTGCAATTGCGCTCTTCACATTTGCAATCATCCGTGCGCGTCTTGCTGCTGTAGCTTTAATGTAGAAAGCGATAGTTCCCTCTAGATTTCGGCCGCGCAGACCACTTACAAGATGTCCCAACATCCGCGAAGTTGCTGGCGAAACTTTTCCGCCAAATAACTTAGCAACAAGCACTCGCTTACCTTCTGCTGAGTACTTGTTTGAACTTAAAGCTTGCAATAAGTCATTCTCACTTGCTACCACTCTTGAAAATGAGAAGAGCTCCTCTTCCAGACGATCCAACTCACCGGAAAGATTTGCCGAAGTTGCCTCAGCTTCAATTGCAAGTTGTTCAATTGCATTTCCAAGATCGCTCGGCTTTGACCACTTAAAGCCAGCTAACTCACCAAGAAGTGAAACTGCCGAACCTGCGCTTTTTGCGAAGAGGTCATTAACTAATTTCACCTTATCTTTCGCATCTCTCGAGGCATCAGTTAGCGCTCGACGAAGTGGAGCAGAGGCATCAAGAGCGGCTAGAGCGGTAAAGAGTTCAGCCGCAAATTTTGCAGCCTCGCTCTCACTCTTTGCCTTTAGCGCAGCATCAAGGGCAGCGCGCGCAGTGGCAAGTGATTGCCGGCTCGTGCCACCTAGGTCTGCGATTGCTCTTGTCATCAGATTTTCCTACTTGCTCTTCTCGAGATCAGATAGGAATCGATCGACGATACGAGATTGCCGGACCTGGTCATCAAGTGCTTCTCCGACGATCTTCGATGCCAATTCAGTTGCCAAGGTTCCAACTTCATTGCGAAGTGAGTTGATTGCCTGTTGGCGCTCAGCCTCAATCGCAGCTTGCGCTGTTGAAGTTATCCGGGCCGCCTCTTCTTGAGCCTTAGTTCTCATCTCCTCGATGATGGCAGCGCCTTGTACTCGCGCTTCTTCGCGGATCTGTTGCGCTTCACCGCGAGCATCGGCAAGTTGAGTCTTGTATTGAGTAAGAGCCGATTCAGCTTCACGCTGCGCCTTCTCGGCGCGCTCCATTCCGCCCTGAATTGCTTCAGTGCGATCTGCGAATGCCTTCTCGAACTTCGGAACAACTGCTCTACGGAGCACGATGTAAAGAAGTGAGAATGCAACGAAGCCGACGATTATTTCTGAGGTGTGTGGAATAAGAGGATTTAACTCTTCGCCAGCCGCCAACTCAGTTGTGGCTAATTGAAATATGCGCATAGTCCTTTTGGTTCCTTATCGCTTCTTTGGTTAGAGAACGAACGCGAGAACAAGTCCGAAGAGCGCCAAAGCTTCTGCGAGAGCGAAGCCAAGGAATGCAATCGGCTGTAAGACGTTACGAGCTTCTGGCTGACGAGCCACGCCGTTGATATATGCGGCGAAGATCAATCCGGTAGCAATACCCGGGCCAATCGCTGCGAGGCCAAAACCGACCAGGTTGAGTGTGCCTTCCATGTTTCTTACCTTTCTTTCTTTTCCGTCTTTATCCCGCACTCCTTTTGGAATGGGAAATCTATTTTGTTAATGCTCGTCTGCGAGCGCTCCTGTGATGTAGAGAGCGGTGAGCAGCGTGAATATATAGGCCTGTAGACATTGGACCATAAACTCAAAGAACGTAAGCGCGATAGCAACCACGAATGAGAATGGGCTTACGACTTTGAGGCCAATCACTCCCGAAAGGAGATGCTCTCCACCGAGAATGAATACGAGAAGGAGCAAGTGACCAGCAAACATATTTGCAAAGAGACGAAGGCTCAGAGTCATTGGGCGCACGATGAAATAAGTTGCGAGCTCCAATGGAGTGATGAGGATGTATGCGGGCTTTGGAACTCCCGGAATAAACATAATTCCTTTTAGGTAGGCGATGATGCCGTGGCGACGGACGCCTATGTAATGGAAGACAAAGAATGTAATCGCCGCTAGAACATAAGGAAATGAAACGCGCGACATCGTTGGGAATTGAATAAGCGGAATAATTCCAAAGATGTTATTTACCAAAATAAAAGTGAAGAGCGTAAACAGGTAAGGCACGAAGCGCATGAATTCATGTCCGATTACATCTCTTCCGAGATCGTTACGTACAAAGCCGTAGATACTCTCGCCTGCGAACTGAAGTTTTGAAGGAACTAGCGCAGACTTTCGCGAAGCAAGAATGAAGAAGATAGAAATTAGTGTGACTGAGAAGAATGCGAGCAGAATCGGTTTTGTAGCGAAGGTGTTGCCATCAATAAATGGAGGGAGGTTAAAGTCACCGGCGTCGGGGGGATTAAAGCCCTCATCCTTTACGCCTTCAGTAGCTGCGTATGAGCGGAACATGACTCCTTGATGGGAAAATCGGTTAGCGGGGGAAGCCGGCGCAACCCTATTAGTTACTCGCTAGGTCTGAGAAATCGAAATCAAGCGGGCTGAAAGTTACCTGGGCGACCAAAAAGGGCTAGCTACTAGCGGACTAATTCCGACCAAAGCGGAGCCAGATCAGGTACAGGGCAGCGCCCATTCCGAAGATGAGGCCGCCTAATAAGAACAAATCGTTATCAAGCCACCTATCCAATCCATAACCGATACCGCCCCAGATCAAGAGTCCAGAGAGCATGTAGCCAAAGATGGTCCAGAAAGCATTCTCATCATTTTTTGGTGAATTCATATCTTTAGCCTTTAGCTCCTGCTCTCGGGTAGGGGTAACTGTAGCCGGAGCTTTAGGAAGGCTCGCACCTCTCCGCCCAGCCAAGCGAAAGCTATGACTAGAGCGCTCACTCCAAATGCTCGCCGATCAACGCTCTCTGGTGAGGTGAGCCGAGTGACCGCAATCAAAAAGATTGCCATGATGAAGAGCTTGGTGAAGTAAGAGAACATCGCCAGCGCCATTGTCGCTATTGGGTTTGCATCTTTTGTAAAGCGAGCTACGAGCAGTGAAACAGAGAAGAAAATTACGACCGTAAAGGAAGCAAGGAGCGCTCCAAAAAATCCACTTAAACCAGAAACAAACCAGGAGACACCCATAGCAATTACCGATGAGATAAATGATGGAAGTGCTGCGCCGCGCCACATCGCACGATTCGATTGAGACATATCCATCGCTAGCTCCTTACGCGATCTCGTTTAGTAATTACAATTGCAATAAGTAAGAGAGCTACACCACTAAGAAGAGCCAGCCATAACGGTATGAAAGCAGAGAGCATTGCTGGGATTGCCAGCATTGCAGTTGCAAAGTAGAGAATCACCGCGGTGCGTTGTTGCGAATTTCCATATTTCATCAACTTATGATGCAAATGCTCTTTATCTGGGGCAAATGGAGATTTGCCCTTTCTTATCCGGCGCAGAATTGCAAGGGCAAAATCGAGCAGCGGTACTGCAAGAACTGCAAAGGGAAGAATTAAAGGAAGTAGCGCTGGGCCAATATCTTCGGAGAAAACCGCGTTGGCATCGATCTGGCCCATGAGCGTGATTGCTGATGCCGCGAGGAGCAGACCTAAGAACATTGAGCCAGAATCCCCCATGAAGATTCGGGCCGGATAAATATTGTGTGGCAAGAATCCGAGGCATAGTCCGATAACTATCGCTGTAGCGAGGGAGGGCGCACCTGCTCTACTGAAACCGTTCTCAACCGCTAGTAAATAGGCAAAACCAAAGAATGATGCGGCCGAGATCGCAACTATTCCAGCTGCAAGTCCATCTAGTCCATCGATGAAATTAACTGCATTAATAATGACAATGACAATTAGGACAGTTAGCAGTTGTCCAATATTTGCCGGTAGTACAAGGATGCCATTTATTGGAAGCCATAAGAGTTGAATTCCAAAGAGAAGCAGAATTCCGGCTGCTAATCCTTGTCCCGCTAATTTTGTAATTGAATCTAACTCAAAGCGATCATCGAGTATCCCAATCAAAAGTACAAAACTCGCTGCTAAAAAAATCCCTAGAAGTTCCCGGCTGTAAGCCTTGCCAACGAGTTCCAGATTCTGAACTGCAATTAGCGTCAGTCCGGTAGCTAGCCACATTGCTACCCCACCCCAACGCGCAGTCTCTTCGGTGTGAATATCCCGATCACGAACCCGAGCAACAGCTCGAAATTTAAGTGCCAACTTCCGGACAATCGGAGTAAGCATGTAGGTAAGAGTTGCAGCAATAAGAAGAGTTAAAGAATATTCGCGCATTAGCGTGGATAGACCGGGAACTTCGCGGTGAGTGCGTGCACCTCACTTCGGATCATCTCCGCTTTTGCCTCATCTGCTCCGTCGCGAATCGCACGGGCAATCAGCGATGCAACTTGTGGCATCTCATCAACGGTCATACCTTGAGTTGTTACGGCTGGAGTTCCAACTCTTATTCCACTTGTTACTGCGGGACTTTCTGGATCAAATGGGATTGCATTCTTATTTAGCGTAATTCCAGATCTGCCGCATCGTTCATCTGCGACCTTGCCATTAATTCCAGTCGAACGAATATCAATAAGAGCAAGATGGGTATCAGTTCCACCCGAAACCGCTCTCATGCCCTCTTTTTCAAGCGCACTCGCGAGCGCTTTTGCATTCTCGATAACTTGCTTTGCATAGGACTGGTAGGAGCTTTGTTGGCACTCTTTTAGCGCAACAGCTTTTCCTGCAACCGCGCTCATAATCGGTCCGCCCTGCATACCGGGAAAAATCGCCTTATCAATCGCAGCTGCATGTGCCGCCTTGGAAAGAATCATTCCACCGCGCGGTCCGCGCAAAACCTTATGGGTTGTAAAGGAAACGACATCTGCATAAGGAACGGGTGATGGGATTGCCTTTCCAGCAACAAGTCCAATGAAGTGGGCCGCATCAACCCACATAATCGCGCCTACCTCATCGCAGATTTCACGGATTCGTTTGAAATCAATTAAGCGCGGATAAGCAGTTGCGCCGGAACAGATCATCTTGGGGCGAACTCGTTTCGCAATTTCTAGTAATTCGTCATAATCAATTAATTCATCAGCCTGGCGAACTCCATATGACTCGACGTTAAACCACTTTCCAGAGAAATTAACTTTCGAACCATGAGTTAAGTGCCCGCCGTGAGGAAGCGACATCGCAAGGACGGTATCGCCCGGTTTGGTGAATGCTTGATAAACCGCAACGTTGGCGCTGGCGCCTGAGTGCGGTTGGAGATTTGCGTGTTCGGCGCCAAATAATTCTTTGGCTCGCTCTATACCAATTACTTCGGCTTTATCTACCTCTTCACAACCGCCGTAGTAACGCTTTCCGGGATAGCCCTCTGCATATTTATTTGAAAGCGTTGATCCCAGTGCAGCTAAGACAGCGGGTGAAGTGAAATTCTCACTTGCGATTAATTGAATATTTTTACGTTGACGATCTAACTCGGAGAGGACAATCGCAGCGATAGCAGGATCTTGTTTCTGTAGTTGATCAAAATCAGCGCCGAAGAATTGCGACATGTGTTAATCCTAAGCCGGGACCGCGATATTCGGGGTGACCGTACGCAAATCAGCGAGTGATATTGCTCCCACACGCTTCAGAGTTACCCCATCTGATTTCACTGAGATTACCGTGCTAACTGGCCCTTCAGGTAGTTCATCGTTATCAAAGAAAAATGCATAGTCCGCATCGAGCGCTGGAAATAGTGAGCCTTTTCGCTTTGCTGTTTGGCCGGCGCGACTTGCTGATGCGATAGCGAGAGGACCAGCGCTCTTGGCCACAGCTCTCAAGAAATCCGCAGAAGGAACTCGGATTGCAATTTCATCTAAGGATCTTGCATCCCCTAAATCCCAAACTAATCCTTGGGCTGGAGCGATATTTACAGTTAATAGTCCCGGCCAGAACTTCTCACAAATACTTGTGATGGTAGGTCCAAATTCATTTGTTACACCAGTTGCAGTCTTTACATCTCCAACAATTACTTGTGCAGAAACTCCAAGTGCATCGCCACGGAGGATATGCATCTTCTTCACCGCGCCATGATTGAAGGCATCCGCGACAAAGACATAGGCATGTTCAGCCGGAGCAATGATTAATCTTCCGTCGCGGAGCGCATCGACAGCGCGCGTTACATTATTTTGGAAACTTTCATCCTCCACCTTGATTGATGAGATTTCGATGCGCTCGGCCACTTAACTCATCCTCCGCGCCGAAATCCAGCGAGGACGTTCGGCTAGATCTAAGAAGTGTGAGATCTCATTGAACTCAGCCTTCAAGAGCGTAGCTAGTGCTTCCTTCTGGCTTTCGTGATGCTCTAATAGAAGTAATCCGCCAGCTTTCAAGATTCGCGCCGCGCTCTCAATAAACCTGGTTGGAATCTCAAGGCCAGCAATCCCGCCAAAGAGGGCGCTTGCTGGTTCGTGACCAACAACTTCTTTGGGTAGCGCCGTACCTTCCGGAATATAAGGTGGATTTGCAACTACTAAATCGCACTTCACACCATCTAGCGCAGTTGCCACATCGCTTTCAATAACGCGCACATCAACATCATGCTTTGCAATATTGCGCTCTAGCCATTTGATGGCCGCTTCTTCGTGCTCGACCGCAACAACTTGGGTGGGCATTGCTCTTCGCTTTGCCTCATCAGCAATTGAGATTGCAATTGCGCCGCTTCCAGCACCGAGATCAACAACTGAGGTTCTAACGTTGCTCCGCCAATTTGGAGAAGATTGGATTCGCTCAATCTCAACGAGCGCTGCATCTACTAGTAACTCGGTTTCTGGTCTTGGAATTAAGACACCGGGACCAACATCAAATGTCAGATATCGAAAATGCGCTTCCCCAGTTAGATATTGAAGTGGTTTTCCTAACTTTCGCTGCGCGAGCAAACTCAAGAATTCTTCTTCTTGCTCTTTTGTGAATGTGAATTCCTTGGCATGTAGATCCATCCGACCAACGCCAAGGATAAATGCTGCGAGTAATTCGGCATCAACTTCAGAGATAGATGCATCGGCAAGTTCTCGTCGCGCCGCTCGCAATCTCTCTTTCAACATCGCTTATGCCTCTGCGGCGGCCAACTTCTCAGCTTTGTCCGCGTCGAGAAGTGCGCCAATAACTTCATCTAATCCACCATTTATGACCGCATCCAAATTATTTGCTTTGAAATTAACGCGATGATCAGTTAACCGATTTTCTGGGAAGTTATAGGTGCGGATTCGCTCTGAGCGATCCACCGTTCTTACCTGGGACTTTCTAGTTGCAGCAGCTTCGGCATCAGCAGCTTCTTGGGCCGCGGCCAAAAGGCGGGCGCGCAGAATTCGTAGCGCTGATTCTTTATTTTGAAGTTGGCTCTTCTCGTTCTGGCAGGAGACAACAATTCCGGTTGGGATATGAGTAATTCGTACCGCAGAATCGGTTGTATTAACGCTCTGTCCCCCGGGGCCGGAAGAGCGATAGACGTCAATACGTAACTCATTCATATTTACTTGTACATCAATCTCTTCTGCTTCAGGCAAGACAAGGACACCTGCGGCTGAGGTGTGAATTCGTCCCTGTGACTCAGTTTCTGGAACGCGCTGTACTCGATGTACTCCGCCTTCAAATTTCAACTTCGAAAAAGGTGCGCTTCCGGCTTCGGTATTTCCACGCGCCTTCACAGCGACCGATACATCTTTATATCCGCCTAAATCACTTTCCGTCGCATCGATAATCTCAGTCTTCCAACCTTGCTTCTCGGCATAACGTAGATACATGCGAAGTAGGTCTCCGGCAAAGAGTGCGGATTCATCGCCACCTGCACCGGCTTTGATTTCAAGAATTACATCGCGATCATCATTAGGATCTCTTGGAAGTAGTAACTCTTCAAGAATCTCACCGGCTGAATTAAGCGCTGCTTCCATAGCTGGAATCTCAGAGGCAAACTCTGGGTCGACATCTGCTAATTCGCGCGCTGCCTTTAGATCATCATCACATTTCTTGTAGTTTCGATAGCCGGCGATGATTGGACCGAGCTGGGCATAACGCTTTCCGAGTTGGCGAGCCTTGCCTTGATCGGAGTGAATCGATGGATCAGCCATCTGCGCTTCAAGGCTTTCGTACTCTTTCAAGATTTCTGGCATCGATGCAAACCGATCGCCTTCCTGCTTCTTCATCGCTCAACTCCTTTCTGACTCTTCCTGACTCTTTCTGACTAATTCTGACTCTTTCTGAATACATTGACGAAGTAAAAGAAAAGAGACCGCGCCCCGATAAACAGGTGCGGCCTCTCTCTGAAAAGCTACTTTTTGGTTGACTTAGCCTTCTGAATGCGCTCTTGGAATTTAGCTACACGTCCACCGGTATCAAGGATGCGCTGCTTTCCGGTGTAGAAGGGATGACAGACCGAGCAGACTTCAACGAAAAGTGAACCAGTCTCGATTGTGGAGCGAGTCTTAAAGGTCTCGCCGCAACCACATGTAACAGTGGTCTCGCCATAATTTGGATGAATATCGTTCTTCATTACATCTCCTAATTCGTTGCTGGGTCCGAATTAATTTCTTAAATCGGTGAACCAGCGCTGCGCAAGGCTACCCGGGCCCTGGCTAAAGGGCTAATTTCCGTTCTGATCAGGCCCGACCGTGGTCTTTTGAACCTGCATCAAGAACTCTACGTTGGATTTAGTGCCCTTCATCTTCTCAAGGAGAAGTTCTAGGGCTTGCTGTGAATCAAGAGCGTGAAGTACGCGGCGCAACTTCCAGACGATATTTAATTCTTCTGGGCCCATAAGGATCTCTTCCTTACGAGTTCCAGAGGCATCAACATCTACAGCTGGGAAGATTCGCTTATCTGCAAATTTGCGATCGAGTTTAAGTTCCATATTTCCAGTTCCTTTAAACTCTTCAAAGATAACTTCATCCATCTTAGAGCCAGTCTCAACTAGCGCTGTTGCCAGAATTGTTAGCGAGCCACCATCTTCAATATTGCGCGCTGCGCCAAAGAATTTCTTAGGTGGATAAAGAGCTGCGGAATCAACACCACCGGAGAGAATTCTTCCGGATGCTGGAGCTGCGATGTTGTATGCGCGACCTAGGCGAGTGATTGAATCAAGAAGAACTACAACATCATGTCCAAGTTCAACTAAACGCTTTGCGCGCTCAATTGCAAGTTCAGCAACAGAGGTGTGATCATCAGCAGGGCGATCAAAGGTAGAAGCGATAACTTCACCTTTTACTGAGCGCTGCATATCAGTTACTTCTTCAGGGCGCTCATCTACAAGTACCACCATCAGATGACATTCTGGATTGTTCTTAGTTATCGCATTTGCGATGGATTGGAGAACCATGGTCTTTCCAGCTTTTGGTGGCGAGACGATAAGTCCACGCTGACCCTTACCAATCGGTGAAATCAAATCAATTACACGAGTGGTGAGGATATTTGGCTCAGTCTCAAGTCTTAGGCGCTCTTGTGGGTAGAGCGGAACTAGCTTGGAAAATTCAATTCGATCTTTAGAAGTCTCTGGATCCATGCCATTAACGGTGTCAACGCGTACTAAGGCATTGAACTTCTCACGGCGCTCACCTTCGCGAGGTTGGCGGACTTGGCCGGTAACAACATCACCTTTACGAAGTCCATAGCGACGGACTTGGTGGAGCGATACATAAACATCATTTGGGCCCGGTAAATATCCACCAGTGCGGATAAAGGCATAATTTTCGAGAATATCTAGTAAGCCACCGACCGGTAGTAAGACATCATCCTCAGAGATCGTGATTTCACGCTCTCTACCTCTATCACCTCTATCGCCACGATCACGGTGACGGTCACGACCACGATCGCCACGATCACGGTGACGGTCACGACGGAAGTCACGATCTCCACCACGGTCATAACCACGATCTTCACGACTTGAAGAGTTGGAATCTTGGCTACTTGAATTATCAGTTTCAGATTGGTTGACGGTTTCTTCTCCTTCATCGCCCTCATCTGAATCACTGTCATCATCACTTGAGTTACGACTACGACGAGCCATTCGGGCGCTGCGACGAGCTTCGCGCTCAAGTCTTGCAGCTTCTCTATTGGCGGCTTGCAGGTCGGAGATTGCTTGTACAAGGTCGGGCTTTTTCATATCGCTCGCTCCCTCGATTCCGAGGTTTGCTGCGATCTTCTTTAGCTCTGGGAGTAGCAACGCAGATAGGTCGCCAGAATCTCTCCGAGCACGTGTGCTGGTTTCTGCCATTTATCTTTCTTTCTTCTTCTATTTACTCGGTTTTTTGGTTTTAAGAATTCACCTGTGGGACTTGCGAGGAATTGTTTTGGATTATCGCCTTGCAAGAATCAGATTTTTTAAGAGACTCGACTCAAATCCCGCCGAACAATGCGAGCCGAACAATGCGAGTCGAACGATGAGAAATGTATCAGGGGGCTAGCGATGCCACAAATCGGGTCGATTTACGCGTTTGAGACTTCAGCCCCCATAGGTGAAAGCTCCACATCAAGGGCCCGAAAGGAATCCCCCGCGCTCTTAACAATGTCATCATGTTCAGCGGTCGTGCTGTTATGAAGGACCAAGACTGATGGTCCGGCTCCCGAAATCATCGCAGCTACCCCAGCTGCCCTCAATTTATTTACTAGATCTACCGATTTAGGCATTCCCTCCCGGCGATAGCTCTGATGTAAATGATCCTCAGTTGCCGCAAAAAGTAAATCCGGACGGGTTGTAAGGGCATGAACTAAGAGCGCGGCGCGACCGGCATTTATTGCTGCATCTTTATGTGGAACGCTCTCAGGCAACATCTTCCGTGCTTTGCCAGTTGAGAGTTGGGTATTTGGAATAAGAAGTAGAGCGCGAATGGATTGGTCGACACTAAGCCGTACGGCGCATCCGGTTGGTACTCCGACTCGAGTTTCCATCCAAGAAATTGTTGCGCCGCCAAGTGCTGCAGCAGCGACATTATCGGGGTGCCCCTCAAGATCGGTCGCAAGTGCAATCAGATCATCATCGGTCATAAGAGATGAGCCAGATAAAACTAAGTTTCGAGCCAGATTCAAGCCGCCAACAATTGCGGCAGCAGAAGAGCCAAGTCCACGTCCGTGTGGGATCTCATTAAGCGCACGAAGTGCGATGCCGCGCGGTTTACCACCCATAAATTCAAATCCCCGCATCATCGCTTTTATAACTAGATGTTTGCCATCTTTTCTAATTTCATCGGCGCCTTCACCCGTTACATCAACATCAAAGAGCTCTTCATCAAGAATTTGGGCGATATAAATATCTCTAATTTGACATGCAAGTGCGAGTGCATCAAAACCTGGGCCAAGATTTGCGGCCGATGCGGGAACGCTGACTTGAATTGGAGTTGCTTTGTAGGTTAAGCGATCTTTAAATCCGCGGGCCATGGTTAAGCCAATCCAATCACTTCAGCGGCGCGCTTTACATCAACCGAAATCACAGTTGGAGATGGTGCGCCATCTAAGATCCATTGCACATCCTTTAACCCGTTACCAGTCACCGTAATAACGATTCGTTTGCCCTTCGGTAATTTCTTCGCATTCTTGTATTTGATTAGGCCCGCTATTCCAGCAGCGCTCGATGGTTCAACAAAAAGTCCCTCTTTAGCTGCAACTAATCGATAGGCGCTCAATATCTCGTCATCGGAGACCATATCTATTACGCCACCTGATTCATCTCGAGCTGCCAGCGCTTGTTGCCACGATGCCGGGTTACCGATTCGAATCGCAGTTGCAATCGTTTCGGGATTTTTTACTGGTTCACCACGCACGATTGGAGCGGCTCCCTCTGCTTGAAATCCCCACATCGCCGGTTTGTTTTTTGCCATTCCATCTCTTTCATATTCAACATAACCCTTCCAATATGCCGTGATGTTTCCGGCATTTCCGACAGGGAGGGCATGAATATCTGGAGCAAAGCCAAGTGCATCGATAACTTCAAAAGATGCTGTCTTTTGTCCTTCAATACGAAATGGATTAACCGAGTTAACTAGAGAGACTGGGTATTTCTCAGAAAGTTCCCGCGCAAGCGTTAAACAATCATCGAAATTTCCATCAACTTGGAGAAGTTTTGAACCGTGCGCAATCGCCTGCGCTAACTTTCCCATTGCAATTTTTCCTTGCGGAACTAGTACAACCGGGGTCATTCCCGCCCTAGTTGCATAGGCAGCAGCGCTAGCACTTGTATTTCCAGTAGAAGCGCAGATCACCGCCTTCGCGCCTACTTCAGCAGCTTTAGAGATAGCCATAGTCATGCCGCGATCTTTGAAAGAGCCAGTTGGATTTGCACCTTCGAATTTCAACCAGACTTGGTTATCCAACATCTCTGAAAGTACGCAGGCATATATAAGAGGTGTGCCACCTTCATTTAAAGTTACAACTGGAGTCTTATTGGTTACCGGAAGGCGTGAGCGATACTCCTCAATTACACCGCGCCACTGATGTGCGCCATGCTTACCCAAACTCTTTCCAAATAACTTCACTTAGCGCGCACCTTCGACTCGAAGCACGCTCTCAACGCTCTTGACTGAATCACTCTTAGCGAGCGCTCCAACAGTTGCACTCAATGAACCCTCAGTTGCCGAATGCGTCATAACAATTAACTCGGCTGAATCACCGCGCCCTGATTGGCGAACGGTTTCGATTGAGACTTTATTGCTTGCAAAGATCTGGGCGACCGAGGCGAGAACGCCAGGTCGATCATTTACATCAAGGCGAATTAGGTAGCGAGTATGAACGCTGCCACGATCTGCCTGCTTTAACTCAGCGTAATCACTCTCGCCATGGCCTTGGCCACCTCTAGTCATATTTCTTGCAATTGCAATCAAATCACCTAAGACGGCGCTTGCCGTAGGTGCGCCTCCGGCTCCCCGACCATAAAACATTAACTCTCCTGCAGATTCTGCCTCTACAAATATCGCGTTAAATGCATTTCTTACCGCAGCTAGCGGATGTTGCCGTGGCAGAAGCGTTGGTTGCACACGAACACTTACTTCACCTTTTTCAGTTAGCTCTGCGATTGCAAGAAGTTTTATTACATGATCAATATCGCGCGCAACTTGGATATCCCGACCTGAGATTTTTGTAATTCCTTCAACACTTACTTCGTTAATTGTGATTCGAGTATGGAAGGCAAGTCCAGCAAGTATCGCCGCTTTAGCAGCAGCATCAAGTCCTTCAACATCGGCGCTTGGGTCAGCTTCAGCAAATCCCAAGTTCTGGGCTTCCTTTAACGCCGATGCAAAATCACTTCCCGCTTCATCCATCTTGGTAAGAATGTAATTTGTAGTTCCATTAACAATTCCCATAACACGATGGACATGATCGCCCACAATAGATTCGCGCAATGGACGCAAGATTGGAATCGCGCCGCCAACAGCTGCTTCGTAATAAAGATCAACACCACTCTTATCGGCGGCCTCAAATAACTCAGCCCCGTGTTTTGCCAGGAGCGCCTTATTTGCAGTGATTACTGATTTACTATTCTTTATAGCTTTCAAAAGTAATTCTCGGGCCGGCTCAATTCCGCCCATAACTTCAATCACAATATTTATTGATGGATCACCAACGAGCGCGCCGGCATCAGTTGTGAGTAAGGAATTATCAATAAATTCGCGTTTTACTTTCAAATCACGGACTGCGACTCTCTTGAGTGAGAGTTTCGCGCCAGCACGGGCGGCAAAGTCACCGGAATCTTGAGTTAGAAGTCGGGCAACCTGTGAGCCAACAACGCCACAGCCCAACATTCCAACGCCGATTTCTTTTATTGCCGCGCTCACTTCACTTCTCCCGACTCTTCATTCGCCACGCTAATTACTCTCTTTACTCAATCGCTGCGGCGCTTCGACCACATCCAAGGCTAGAAGGTCGGCCTCGGTTTCGCTTCTAATTATGGTGCGAGCCGTGCCATTAACCACGCTGATTACTCCTGGCCTCGGTACATGGTTGTAATTACTTGCCATGCTTCTTCCATAAGCACCAGTCGCCGGAACTGCAATCAGATCACCAGGGGCGATATCACTCGGAAGATTGATGCTATTAATAACGATGTCACCAGTCTCGCAATGTTTTCCAACAATTCGACAATCACGCAACTTTGCATTTGATTCTCTATTTGCAATCTCAGCGCTATAGACCGCGCCATAAAGTGAGGTACGGATGTTGTCACTCATTCCGCCATCTACAGATACATATAGTCGGGTTGCGCCATCTTTCAATTGAACTTCTTTAGTTGTGCCCACGGTGTAAAGGGTTACCATGGATGGTCCAATTAATGCGCGACCTGGTTCGATTGAAATCTTTGGCGTTATAATTCCGGCGCGAGCAGATTCGCTATTAATTGCCTCTTTAACGTTTGCTAAGAATTCCTTCGCATTCATTGGCTTATCGCTCTCGGTGTATGCAATACCAACGCCGCCACCAATATTTAAGCTCTCAAGTTCATTTCCAAACTCTGACTTATATCGGGCAAGAAACTCAATTAGTCGAAGCGCACTCGCTTTAAAGGCATCAACGGCGAAGATTTGGGAGCCAATGTGGCAATGAGCTCCAAGAAGTTGCAGGCTCTCATGTTTAACGACTGCAAGAAGTGCATCCCAAGCCGCCCCACTTGAAATTGAGAATCCAAATTTCACATCCTCATGCGCGGTGGCAATGTACTCATGTGTATGCGCTTCAACGCCTGGGTTTAAGCGGAGCATCACTCCTTGAACCCGATTTTTCTCATGAGCAATTCGCGCTACCCGTTCAATCTCTTGAAGTGAATCTAGAACAATCACGCCTACTCGATAATCTATTGCAGCGGCAATCTCTGGTTCTGATTTATTGTTTCCATGCATTTCAATCCGCTCACCGGGAAACTTTGCCGCCCGAACAACAGCTAATTCGCCACCAGTGCAAACATCAACGCCGATTCCCGCCTCATTAATTAGCTTTGCAACTTCAACGGAGATAAATGATTTTGCCGCGTAATAAATCTGTCCAGAGTTTTGCGCAAATGCAACCTTAAATTCACTATTCCAATTTCCAATTCGAACTTTTAGATCGCTCTCATCTAAAATAAAAATCGGAGTTCCATAGCGAGCTGCGATATCGCTAACTCGGCAGCCACCAATCTCAAGTTCACCATCGATACGTTTCGCGTTGGTCGGAAAGATAGAAACCATCGCTACATCCGCTCCGGCGCGCTAACGCCAAGTAATGAAAGGCCATTAGAAATTGTCTGACGAGTAGCTTCGCACAAAGTCGCGCGAGTCGAATGAATTGCAGCGGGTTTCTCTTCGCCCATCGGTAGCACTCGACAATCGCTATAGAAGCCATGATAAAGAGTTGCCAATTCCTCAATGAAACGGGCGATGCGATGGGGTTGGCGCAGCTCGGCAGCGCTGCGGACAATCTCTGGATATTGCGCTAACCCACCCAAAAGTTCGCGTTCTCTTTCGTGTGTGAGCAATTCAGGATCATAACTATCGATGCCAACCGCTACGCCCAATTCCTTCGCATTCCTTAATACTGCGGCAATTCGCGCATGTGCGTATTGAACGTAATAGACCGGATTGTCATTAGTGCGTCGTTTAAGCAGATCAATATCTAGCACCATAGGAGTATCTACCGGATAGCGAATTAGCGTGTAGCGAGCGGCATCAACGCCAACTTTCTCAACCAGTTCTTCTAACGTGATTATGGTTCCGGCGCGCTTAGAGAGCTTTAACTCGACTCCGCCTTCCATTATTTTCACGAGTTGGCCGATTAATACATGAATGTTGTATTCCGGGTCATCGCCAGCGCAAGCAGCAGTTGCCTTTAAACGACCTACATAACCGTGATGATCGGCGCCGAGCATGTAAATACAGATATCAAATCCGCGCTCCCGCTTATCAATGTAATAAGCAGTATCAGAAGAGAAATAGGTCAACTCGCCCCCAGATTTAATGAGGACTCGATCTTTATCATCGCCAAAATCAGTTGTCCGTAACCAGGTTGCTCCCTCTGATTCAAATACATGGCCTTGTGTTTTCAATTTTGCAATGGACTTAGAGAGGTCATCTCCAGCATGAAGTGAGCGCTCCGAAAACCAGATATCAAAGTGAGTTCCAAAATTATCAAGTACATCCTTCTGCTCTTGCAGTTGCAGTGAATAGCCCGCCTCGCGAAATGCGACTATTCCTTCCTCCTCGGGAAGTTCTTTGAACTCAGGATGTTGAGCAAGAATTAACTTCGCTAAATCCTTTATATATTCACCTTGGTATCCATCCTCAGGTCGCTCTTGATTAATTGCAACCGCCCGAATTGATGCGCCAAATAAATCCATCTGATTTCCACGATCGTTTATATAAAACTCGCGTGTAACTTCTGCGCCAGCTGCCGCTAACACACTTGCTAGCGCATCACCGACTGCTGCCCAGCGAGTGTGCCCAAGGTGCAGTGGGCCAGTTGGGTTAGCGCTAATAAATTCAAGATTAATCTTCACGCCACTTAAAGAATGTCCTTCACCAAATTTTTCTTGCTCTTTTAATATTCGGGCCACAATTGCGCCTTGGCTAGATTTATTTAGCGTTACATTTACAAAACCAGGACCAGCAATCTCTACCTTTGTAATCGCTGAAATTTTCTCAAGTCCAACTTTTATCAATTCCGCCACTTCACGAGGGGACTTTCCTTCAGACTTGGAAAGTGCGAGTGCGATTGAACTTGCATAATCACCATGATCGCGATTCTTTGGCCGCTCGAGAGGTATCTTCTCCGCCGTCATCGACCTCGCTACATCGCCGGTAAGCCCCCCGCCTGAGACTTCGCTGGATACGACTTGAGCGATCGCCTCGGCAATGAGCTCTGCGGGGCCAGAAGATTGCGCCTCAGGTAGCTGGCCAGTTTTGGAACTAGATGGTGATGACACCCTGCTAAGGGTACTGAAGTAGACCTCTCTCACGGCTCGGACTTTTTACCGAATCGTTATCTAACCCCTCTCAAATAACGAAACTCAAGGTTTCCATAATCTCGGCTTAGGAGTAGGTTCACCTCGACTCAACGTACGAGTTGGGGCCCAACGCCCCTATCTATGTAAGTACTTTCGAAAGGGTAAAAATCTAATGAAGAAACCGCGTTTGGTGCTCTCTGCGATTATCGCAGCATTTGCACTAATTCTCACCGGTTGTGGTTCATCAGACGATGCGTCTAGCGACGGATTCGTCGGTGTAATCCTTCCTGATGCCGCTTCATCTGCTCGCTGGGAGACCGCAGACCGCGGATTCCTCCAAGCTGCATTTGATGCTGCTGGTGTTAAGGCAGATATCCAGAATGCAAATGGCGATAAGGCCGCATTCCAGACAATCGCTGACCAGATGTTGTCTGCTGGTGCCAAGGTTCTAATTCTTGTAAACCTTGACTCAGAGTCAGCAAAGGCTGTCCAAGATAAGGCAGCTGCACAAGGTGTCCCAACAATTGACTACGACCGTCTAACTTTGAATGGCTCTGCGTCATATTACGTCTCATTTGATAATGAGGCTGTCGGACGTCTACAAGGTGAAGGAATCAAGGGTTGCCTTGATGCCGCAGGTAAGACAAAGGCACGTATCGTCTACCTAAACGGTTCACCAACTGATAACAACGCAACCTTGTTCAAGGCTGGTTATGACTCAGTTCTACGTCCGCTAATTGATGCTGGCGATTACACACTCGTTGACGATCAGGCTGTCCCAGATTGGGATAACGTCAAGGGTGGAACAATCTTCGAACAGCAACTCGCAAAGGCTGGCGGCAAGCTTGACGCTGTCGTCTCAGCTAACGAAGGCCTTGGCCTCGCAGCTGTTGCAGTGTTGAAGAAGAACGGACTCAACGGAAAGGTTTGCGTATCCGGACAGGATGCAACCGTTGATGGTCTCCGTGCAATTTTGACTGGTGATCTATCAAATACTGTTTACAAGGCAATCAAGGCTGAAGCTGAAGCCGCTGCTGCACTTGCAATCGCACTTCTAAAGGGTGAGGATGCAACAACAGCTACCGGTTCAGTAAACAATGGAACAGCTGATGTTCCATCAGTTCTTCTTGTACCAGTATCAATCACCAAGGCAAACGTTGGCGATGTAATTGCAGATGGCTTCCAGACACGTGAAGCGGTTTGCGAAGGCATCGAAGATCTCTGCAAAGCTGCCGGAATCTAAAGATTTCGTAAGCAAGCAGAAATAAGTAAATAGGGTCAGCCCGGGCAGAAAATGCTCGGGCTGAACTATTAAATAGAGCAGATTCAAAGGAGAGAGCCGATGACCGAACCGATCCTCTCGCTCCGCAAAGTTAATAAATCATTTGGTCCGGTTCATGTTTTAAAAAATGTTGATTTTGATGCTTATGCTGGAAAAGTAACAGCCCTAGTTGGAGATAACGGAGCTGGTAAGAGCACGCTTATCAAGTGTATCGCAGGTATCTACACACCTGAAACAGGCGAATTCATATTTGAAGGTAATAAGGTCACAATTGCTGGACCGCGTGATGCAACCGCACTTGGTATTGAAATCGTCTATCAAGATCTCGCACTCTGTGACAATCTAGATATTGTCCATAACATGTTTTTGGGACGCGAAGAGAAAAGTGGCGTGACGCTACATGAGTCGCATATGGAATCTCTCGCCAAAAAAACTTTGGATGGCCTAAGTGTTCGCACCGTTAAATCAATCCGCCAAAAAGTTGCCTCCCTTAGCGGTGGCCAGCGCCAAACTGTTGCGATTGCACGTGCAGTTCTTTGGAATAGCAAAGTTGTAATTCTTGATGAACCAACTGCAGCTCTTGGTGTGGCGCAAACTGAACAAGTATTGAAATTAGTCCGTCAGCTCGCCGATAACGGCCTTGCAGTTATTGTAATCAGCCACAATCTAAATGATGTCTTCCAAGTCGCAGATAACATTGCAGCGATGTATCTCGGAACAATGGCAGCGCAAGTTGATAAGAATTCAGTATCACAAGGTGATGTTGTTCGACTTATTACAACTGGCAAGACTGAAGTATCTGCGGGAGCGAAATAGTGAGCGAGCAGATCACAATTGAGAAATCACTTCGGGATTGGGCAAGTAGAGTAAAGGCGGGACAAGTTGGTGCACTTCCTGCAATCTTGGGCCTTCTAGTTCTATGTGTTGTCTTCGGTTCAATGAGCTCGGTCTTCTTTACCCCAGGAAACTTCGCAAATCTGTTAACTCAAGCTGCTGCGGTGATTGTGATTGCGATGGGCCTTGTATTTGTGCTCTTGCTCGGTGAGATTGATTTATCAGCGGGTTATGCAGCCGGCGTCTGTGGAGCGGTGCTCGTAATTTTGATTACCGAGATGGACTATGCCTGGTACATCGCATTTCCTATCAGCATCTTGGTTGGAATCGTTCTTGGTGCAGGAATCGGATACTTAGTTGCTCAACTAAAGATTCCTTCGTTCGTAGTAACGCTTGCGACCTTCCTTGCTTTCCAGGGTTTGTTACTTCTTCTCGTTAGTGAAGGTGGAACGATTCGAATCGAAGATCCAGTCATTCTCGCAGTTGAGAATAAGAATCTCTCGGTCTCGGCGAGTTGGATCTTCTTCCTTGTAACTTCAGGAATCTACATCCTTACTGGTTTGTGGAAATTTGCTAAGCGACGCAAAGCTGGACTTGTAGATAGCCTCTTTAAGTTCTGGTTAATCAAAACTCTCGGATTGGTTGCAATTGGAGCTGTTGCAACTGTGGCACTCACTGTGGAGCGCAGCAACAATCCAGATTTAGTAAGCCTGCGTGGTATTCCCTATGTAGTCCCGGTAATTCTAGTTTTACTAGTTGGTGCAACCTTTGTACTTACAAGAACTTCATTTGGATTACATATCTACGCCGTCGGAGGAAATGCAGAAGCTGCGCGGCGCGCTGGTATCAATGTAAAGATGGTTCGCATCTCAGCTTTCATGATCTGTTCTGGATTTGCAGCCGTTGCTGGAATGATCTTTGTTTCGCGCGCTAATTCAATCTCACCAACAACTGGTGGAAGTTCAACACTTCTTTACGCAGTTGGCGCTGCTGTTATTGGCGGAACAAGCCTTTTCGGTGGTAAAGGAAAGGTAAGTGATGCAATCCTCGGTGGCCTTGTTGTTGCAGTCATCGATAATGGAATGGCCTTGCTGGGCTACCCTGCAGGTATCAAGTTCATGGTCACAGGCGCAGTCCTTCTAATCTCCGCCACCATCGATGCTATTTCTAGGCGGGGCGCGACCACGACTTAAGTAGGAGAGGACACCATGCAAGTCTCATACGTCAACATCTTCGTCACCGACCTCGAAAAGGCCATAGCCTTCTATCGCGACAAATTGGGCTTGGCCCTCCAGTTCTCGTCGCCGGAACATGGCTACGCGTCCTTCGCGGCAGGTGGCGTTCGACTCGGGGTCGCGCGGCCAGGGGCAGATCATGCTGAATTGGTGGGGCGTCACACAGGTGTGGGCCTCGAAGTCGCCAATCTTGAGGCTGAGCATGCGCGTTTGGCTGGTCTGGGCGTGCACTTCACGATGCCTCCCTCGAGGCAACCATGGGGCGGCTTCATGGCAATGATCTCGGACGCGGACGGAAATGTCCTTTACCTTGACCAGGTGTCCGCGGCTCATGGCTAGCGAGTCCTAAAGAGATACAAGGACGGGGTCAAAGAGAATTTCTAAGGCACCATAGAAGGCCTTTTAGAAATCACAAAGGTAGAAAGTGCGAAAGCAAATTAAAGTGTCTTAAAACAAATCCTCGCAAATTTCTAACAACATAAGACTATTTAGATATAACTAGTGTGCATAAGTTAAAAAAGGTTGAATTAAGAGGGTTTCTAAGTGATTGAAAGAGTGGGTATTCTTCTCGCTCATTCTCGCGGGAGTGGTGAAATGGCAGACACGCAGGTCTTAGGAACCTGTGTCTTCGGACGTGTGGGTTCAAGTCCCACCTCCCGCACCAGATTCAAATACGCGTTAAAGATGGAGGCAGGTCATGTCAGATAAGAATTTTCTCTCGTGGGTTGGCTTTAAAGGTGAAGATCAATCAAAAAATAAACCTCTAACAACAAGTAGCTCCTCTATCGAGCGGATCCGCGAATTAGAGACTCAACTTGCAGAACTTCGTTCCCGTCGAGATATCACTGCACTATCTAAAGAAGAGTTTGAGATTCTTGCTACTGAGACTGCGATGTCAATTATTAAGACCGCTCAACAGCGTGAATCTAAAGCAAATTCAAATGCTGAGCGAGTACTAAATGAAAGTAAGAAGAGCGCCGCGGCAGCGATTGAAGGCGCCGAAGCTAAGGCAAAGGCAACTCTTGCAAGTGCAGAGAGCCGTGGCCGCAAATATTTAGAAGCAGCTGAAGCCGATGCTGCCGAGATAATCGCAACCGCGGAGCGCGAAGGCGAAGATTTGATTTCTAATCGCAAACGTGAGGCAAATGCCCTCGCAAGTAGCGCGAAGAAAGAGGCCGAGAGATTGGTACAAGGCGCGACAACTGAAGTTGCCGAATACCGGACATGGCTTTCCCAAGTTATCTCAGAGGCAGAGCGTTTATATCGAATTCAAAGTCAATCACTTGATGCAGCAGAATCTGCAATAAATCAATCCCGACAGCGCCTAGATGCAGCATTTACAAAGTTAAGCGATCTTCAAAAGCAGGTGACTGACGCAATCCGCCCAGATGGAACCCCTGCTGGAGATAGCAAAGTTGCTGCAAGAATCGCTGCTTCCCAATCTGTTACCGCGGGAAATTCAAACTCCAATTCGAAATCAAAGAGTTCTCCTGCTCGAAAGAGAAAAAAATCGAGTGCTAAATCGGGAAAGAAGAGCAAGAAAGCTCCATCTAAGTCTCGCCGGTGATGTCCACCAGCAGTAATCGCTACATCCAATCCGTTGACGGGCTCCGCGCTGTCGCTGTAATCGCTGTACTTCTTTATCACTTAGGTATCGATTGGATACCGGGTGGATTTCTCGGCGTAGATCTCTTCTTCGTTATCTCGGGCTATGTGATTACTGGGCTCATCTTGGATTCAATTGAGCGCTCTGGCGGACTGGATTTACGCGCCTTTTACCTATCTCGAATCAGAAGGTTAGTTCCTGCCCTAATCGCGATGGTCGTTTTCACAACAATCTACATCGGTGTTTATGCCCCAGAAACTGTCCGTCGATTCCTAAATGACCTTCCATATGTCTTTACCGGAACAGTGAATTGGGCCCTTGTTAATCGCCAACAAGATTATTTCGAAGCAATTGGTCGCCCACCACTTCTTCAACACACTTGGTCACTAGCAGTAGAAGCTCAGTTCTATCTGATCTGGCCACTAGTTCTCCTCTTTGTTCTCCGTTACTTTGGCAAGAAGAACATCTCTTTTGTCGCGCTCGCAATCGCACTCGCATCTGGATTTGCACTCTTTATCTACTCCGTTCAGATTGATATTAGAGAGTCTGCAGTTAGCCATGTTTATTTTGGAACTGATACTCACTCAATCGGACTCTTCTTAGGTGCGGCGCTCGCTGTTAGTTGGAAACCACAGAACTTAACTAAAGAAATCTCCAAGCGCGCCCAAGACTTTGTTGACCTGATCGGAGTATTTGGATTCCTAGGGCTGCTAAGTGCATTTCTCTTTATCAATGAAAGTGATCCGACTCTCTATAGAGTCGCATTCCCATTAACTGCAATATTTGGTTGCGCTACTTTGATTTCAGTAATTCACCCGGCTTCTCGATTTGCTCCAATTCTAAGTACAAAACCGGCGCTCTGGATTGGTGAGCGCTCTTATGGAATCTACTTATGGCATTGGATTGTCTTTCAATTAACCCGCCCCTCTCTAGATCTCGTGGGCGATGATTGGGCTCTCTATTCCCTGCGCGTATTAATTGTCTTTGCGCTTGCTGATATTTCTTACCGCTACATCGAAACTCCAGTACGGCGCGGCTCTTTCGAACTCTGGTTGCGTGGAATGAAATATCGAACCAGAGCGGTTCGTTTTAGACAGAAGTTCTCTGCTCTTCTTGCAATCGCACTCACGCTCTTTGCCACATCTCTAGTTTCGATTAACGCTATTGAGCGGGCTGATCAGATTGCCGCTCAAGAGCAGCGCGCTCGTGAAGAAGCGGCAACGTTGACAGATAATGATGTAGTAACGGATAGCGCAACGCCTGGATTATGGGTTACTGGGGATTCGGTAATTCTTGGTATCCGAAATGTCCTCGCCTCTTTTGAGATGATTGAACTGATAAACGCTCGAGTAGGGCGACAAATCACCGAGCTAATTGAGGTCGCACGGACTGATCAGAAGTTTGTGGCTGGCTCGACTGTAATTCTTAATCTAGGTAATAACAATCGACTGGTAGAAAAAGATGTCGTTGAATTGCTGGAGATAGTTAAGAATCAACCGCAGATAATTATCGTAAACACTGCGGTGCCAAGAAGTTGGCGCGATGAAAACAATTCCATCATCGCTAAAGTTGCATCAAGATATCAAAACGCAACGCTCGTTGATTGGAATCTATTGTCCGCAAATCACCCTGAGTACTTTGCCTCTGATGGCGTGCATCTAAACCCACCTGGGGTCAATGCATATGTCTCAGCGATACTGGAAAAGCTTAAGAGCTAAGTTCTACTCGTACTTTCCTTTGAGTGCAAACTTTGCACCATCAGCTTTTGTTCCATCTGAGTAAACAGATTGAATGAAGAACTGGGTTCCGCCTTCATCTCCGACCCGTGCAATATCAAGCGATAGCGATCCGACTGGAACAGTCGCAACCTCTTTGAAATCAACGGCGTTATAAGAAATAGAAATTAGGTAACCAGTTAATCCCTCAGTCGCCATCGGAGCCTTCCAGCGCAAGGTCACGCCGCTGCCATTATTGATAGCAACGAAGCTAGTTGGGGCTTCATAAGTGAAATCACCGGTGCTCTCGCTATCAGTCTCCTCATCCGTATTTGTTGCCTCTTCACTCTCTTCCGCTGCCGGTTCATCTGAAACTGATTCAGCAGGAGTTGGCTTTGGTGAAGCATCATCATCCATAGATGAATTTGAGAGAGCAAAGATTGCAAGAAGAACAACTCCAGCAACAACTAAAAATAGAACTCGAGAAGAGCTCTTCTTAGCGGGAGCGCTCGGTGTAGAGGATTTAGAAACCGGAGTAGGAGTTGTACTTATTGATGTCGTTCCGCGCGAAGGGACTGGGGGGATAACAATTTTGGCTGCTTCAACTGCAGCGGATGATTTAGCTCCGACTTTGGACTTGGAAACTTTTTTCTTCGGCGCCGACTTCTTACTTGCGGCTGGGCGCTTAGTTGCTTTCTTGGCTCCAGATTTCTTGGCTACTGGCTTCTTAGCAGCGGACTTCTTAGCTGCTGGCTTCTTGGCTGCCTTAGCTGGGCGAGCGCTCTTCTTCTTCGTTGCCACTTTGGCTCCTTCGACCTTGGAAGTATCCCTAACTTCACCTTCCGAAAGCCTACTCGCTACCAGATAGGAATTTAGGGATTCTTGGCGCGATCTCGGAAAGGGCTTTGGCGCGATGACTTATTTCATCTTTCCTTCCCGGTTCAAATTCACCCAAAGTTTTCGTACTTCCCGTTGGGATGAAAACTGGGTCGTAGCCAAATCCATTCGCGCCTCGGCTTAAAAGGGCTATTTCTCCCGCCAATTCACCCCTTGCGGTGATAGTTGAACCGCCGGGTTTAGCCACTGCAATTACGGCAACAAATCGCGCCGTTCGCAGCGATGAATCTTTTCCGGCGAGCTCCTTTAATAGTTTCTCGTTATTTGCAAGATCATCACCATGAGTTCCGCAATAACGCGCCGAATAGATCCCTGGGGCGCCACCTAGCGCAGCGACTTCAAGTCCGCTGTCATCGGCAAGAGCTGCGATACCGGTAGCGCGCGCAACAGTAAGTGCTTTTAGTAAGGCATTCTCTTCAAAAGTCGAGCCGGTCTCTTCGATATCTTCGATATCAAAGTCAGCAACTGAGCGGACTTGAATACTTGAATCAAAGGTAAGTATGCGCGCAATCTCGGCGATCTTTCCTTTATTACGAGTTGCAATTACCAGCGTCTTCAACTCATTATCCCAGAACAGCTCAGGACTCGAGCGCAGCTCGCTGAAGTTTTACTAATTCAAGGCAGCCTTTGGAGCCCAGATCTAGCAACTTATCTAGTAGCGCTCGATCAAACGGCTTTCCTTCCGCTGTTCCCTGTACCTCAATGAACTCGCCACTTCCAGTACAGACAATATTCATATCAGTCTCTGCTGTTACATCTTCTTCGTAACAAAGATCGAGCATCGCACTTCCATTAATAATTCCAACGCTCACAGCCGCAACAGAATCGGTGAGTGGAATAGTCGTTATATGTCCCTTTGCTTTTGCCCAATTAAGCGCATCGACTAGGGCGACATATGCGCCAGTAATTGCAGCAGTTCGAGTTCCTCCATCGGCTTGCAAGACATCGCAATCAAGGACGATGGTGTTCTCTCCTAATTGCTTCATATCCACGATTGAACGTAAAGATCTTCCGATGAGACGCGAAATTTCTTGCGTGCGTCCGCCCAGCTTTCCCTTAACGCTCTCGCGATCAGAACGCGTGTGAGTTGCGCGCGGCAACATTGAATACTCTGAAGTTACCCAGCCTTTTCCGCTACCAACTAACCATCTTGGAACCCCAGGGGTAAATGAGGCGACACATAAAACGCGCGTATTTCCAAATGAGACAAGAACTGAGCCCTCTGCTTGACCGAGCCAATTGCGCTCAAATTTGATTTCGCGGAGCTGATTTGCCGCCCGCCCATCAATTCGCTTTCCTGATGAATTACTTTCCTGACTCATACGTTCCAAGCCCCTTCACTCGCGCGAACCTCAGTGACTTCTGGTCCTAAGAATCTCCGCGCCAATTTGGCGAAAGCCTCAGGGTTGCCACTTGAGATGAATTGATATTTCGGTTTTGAATCGCTCAATCTAAGTAAATTCTTCTCGACAAGTACTCGGTATGAATCCTTAGCCGTTTCATCTGCGCTCGATACAAGAGTTACTTCATTACCCATCACATAAGATATGACGCCGGCTAGAAGCGGATAGTGGGTGCAACCAAGAACAAGGGTGTCAACGCCTTTATCCTTCAGCGGTTGCAAGTAGCGCTCAGCGGATTGAGTTACCGAAGGGCCCGAGGTCTCGCCCCGTTCAACGAAGCTAACGAAATCGGGGCAAGCCTTTGTGGTGAGATCTAGTTGTGGCGCTGCAGCAAAAGCATCGTCATATGCCTTGGAATCAATTGTGGTCTGGGTTCCGATAACGCCAACTTTGCCGGTGCGGGTCGCAGATACAGCGCGCTTTACTGCCGGTTGAATCACTTCAATGACCGGAATCGTGTAACGCTCACGGGCATCGCGCAACATCGCTGCGCTCGCCGTATTGCAAGCGATCACTATTGCCTTTACTCCGGCCTCAATCATCCGATCCATAATCTCTAAGGCAAAGGTTCGAACTTCAGCGAGCGGCCTTGGGCCATACGGACCGCGAGCGGTATCGCCAAAGTAAGTGATTGATTCGTTGGGAAGCTGATCGATGATTGCCCGAGCGACCGTAAGTCCGCCTACGCCAGAATCGAAGATGCCAATAGGGCTGGTTGAAGTGGGAGTACTTGCTGGCACCCGTGAAGTTTAGGCGAGGCGAAGGATGTCCGATTTGCCCCATCAGCGGATTTTTGGAGGGGAAAATAAAGGTGAAATCTTCAAAATTCCTGCGATTTAGGGTTGAACAACCCGTGAGTAGGGAGGAACCTATCCCCTAATTGTGACCTATGACGCTCACTGCCAGGGCGTAGCAAGGCGCAACGGCTCATTTCCAAATCGGAGTTTGAGCAAGTCGAAAAGCCCACGGAGGCCAATTTGTTAACTACCATGGATTTAACGGCAACGCAGTGGAGCGCAGTTTATAACGTCCTTTCATTTGGACTTATATCGATGCTCGCGACAACGGTGTACACCCTTGTCTCTCAAAACCGCGTTCTCCCGAAGTACCGGAATGCATTGGTTCTTTCATCGATGGTCACATTCATCGCTGGTTACCACTACATCCGTATTTTTGATTCATTCCACCAAGCTTCAATGGTGGAAGGAAACGTAGGAAAGGTTGTTACCGCAGGACACCCAGATGCATTTAACGAGGGATATCGTTATGTTGACTGGATCCTTACGGTGCCACTACTTCTCGTTGAAGTAATCGCAGTTCTTGCACTCGCAAAGGAAACGTCGAAGTCTCTGATTTCACGGCTTGTCCCAGCATCTGCAGCAATGATCGCTCTTGGTTACCCCGGAGAATTGTCAGCTGATCAGGGAACAAAGATTCTTTACGGTGTTCTCTCAACCATTCCATTCCTCTACATTCTCTACATCCTATTTGTAGAGTTGAGCAAGTCCCTAGATCGCCAGCCTGAGGGAGTCGCCGCAACAGTCGGTCGTCTCCGCCTCCTCCTCATCGCATCATGGGGCGTTTACCCAATCGCTTACCTACTTCCGATCATCGACGCAGAAGGCGCTGCAAGTACTGATGCCTATGTCGGTCGCCAGCTTGGTTACACAATCGCAGACATACTTGCAAAGTGCGTCTGGGGTCTAACCCTTGTAAAGATCGCAAGAATGAAGTCGATTGCAGAAGGAATGAAGGACGATCACTAATTCTCTAGATTGAGAATATAGTGAGATAAGTTCTCACAAAGATTGGGGCTCGGGAAACTGGGCCCCAATTTTTTTATGCGCCACTTATGTTTCGGGAATCAAAGCACCTTTAGCGCTGAAACAACTTTTGTCAGCGACGCTTTTGCATCACCGAAGAGCAAGGTGGTCTTTGGATCATAAAGAAGTTCATTTTCAATTCCAGCAAAACCGGGGCGCATTGAACGCTTTAAGAAGATTACATTTCCGGCCTGCGAGACATCAAGGATTGGCATTCCATAAATAGGACACCCTGGAGTTGTCTTCGCGGCTGGATTAACCACATCATTTGCACCAATAATCAACGCAACATCAGTTTGTGGGAAGGTTGGATTCACTTCATCCATCTCAGATAGTTGCTCATAAGGCA
>Ga0194130_10000539_pt1 | contig 70045 bp, 41 predicted proteins | sample TA2KigsurfametaG_FD_160084 | JGI IMG/M metagenome (GOLD analysis project Ga0194130, IMG submission 160084) | Freshwater microbial communities from Lake Tanganyika, Tanzania - TA2015050 Kigoma 12 surface | ecosystem: Environmental > Aquatic > Freshwater > Lake | place: Tanzania: Lake Tanganyika...
GGCTTGCGCCTTGCCAGCGTCCTGACCCTTGGCGGCGGCTTGAGCCTTGCCAGCGTCCTGACCCTTGGCGGCGTCCTGGCCCTTCTTGGCATCCTGACCCTTGGCGGCGTCCTGGCCCTTCTTGGCATCCTGACCCTTGGCGGCGTCCTGGCCCTTCTTGGCGTCCTGACCCTTGGCAGCCTGGGGCTTGCCAGCGTCCTGACCCTTGGCGGGAGCCGCTTCAACCTTGGCGCACTCGGTGCACTCGGCAGCCTTCTTCTTCTTGAAGAAGAGGCCTTCGGGGGCGGTGGTGCCAGAAGAGAGAGCCATCATCAACACAGCGCTAAGCATAGGTGTCAACCTCCGGAGAAAAACATCAAAACCACAAGCAACCCCACCTACCCTGAAGACCAATGGGTCGGTTCGCCGGACATCCGGCGAGATCCACTTTCCTTCACAAAGCCTTCAGGGCAAGAAGGAAAAGATGGAATTGCTATGTGCATATGCTAATCAGGGTAATTTGGGAGTCAATGGTTGATTTGGCAAAGATTTACTGAAAGGTTATCCGCGGGGCATTTTGAGTTCCGGTTATTCCGGCTGATATTATCGCCCGCACCCTTCTTGCCTCAAGTCCCCAACCATGGGATATCTCTTCCTGACTCCATTTCGCCTTTGCGGAGATCGGCATGAACGCCCGATGGTTGTGGCTGCTGCTGCTTATCGGTTGCGCTCGCCGGGAAATTCCCGGGGAAACTCCCTTGGCGGTGACCCAGGTCGACCCGATCGAGGAGGCGCGCCTGGCCTCCAAGCGAAATGACCACGACCGCGCGATGACCTTGTGGAACACGGTTTTGACGCGGTTTCCCCAAAATACGGAAGCCCGTGTCCGTAAAACGATGGCATCGCTGGCCCTGGGGCGCCGCGCCGAGGCGGCAACGGAACTCGACGCCATGCTTCGGGACCGGCCCGACTGGATTGAAGCCCTCTACGCCCGCGGTGTCGCCGCGTGGGCCTTGGGTGATCCGGCCTTGGCAAAAAGGATGTGGGCCAAGGCGCTGGAGGGCGATCCAGAGCTTTCGAATTATCTCGCGCTTGTCTTTTTGGATTCTGACACCGAGGCGGTCATGCGGCAGGATGTGGGCCGATACCGGCAGGATTTCGAGCGGCTTGCCGAGGCCGGGCCGACGCATGCCGAGGTCAGGGAATACCTTGGCCTGGCCTGCCTGGTGGAGGCGGAGCGGACGCTCCGGCGCGCCGATTTCGAACGCGCGGGAGCGGAGTTTTCCGAAGCCATCCGCAACCGTGGCGGCCGGGAGCCGTTCTATTACAGGGCCAATCGGGGGTACATTCGCCTGTGCCTTGGTGACAACGCCGGGGCCGAGCAGGATTTCCAGTCGGCCCGCGCCAGGATCGATGGTCCCAGGCAGTCTGAACTGCTTGGGGAAAAAATCGCGCAGGCTCGCCGGATCGCGCCCAAGGTGCGATGAAACAAGCCATGCAAGGATGGTGGTGATGGAAGAGGAACTGATCGTCAGCGTGTCGGGCATCAGGGGGATTGTCGGGCCGGCGCTGGGGCCCCTCGAGGCCCTCAGGTTCGCCGGAGCGCTCGCCGACACGCTGCCCCCCGGCCCGATCGTGGTCGGCACCGACGGGCGGCCCTCGGGAGCCTGGTTGTCGCAGGCCGCCCAGGCCGGACTCCGGTCGCGGGGCCGCGATGTCATCGACATCGGCGTGGCGGCGACCCCGGTCGCCGGCAACGCGGTGCGGCAGCTTGGCGCCGCCGGGGGCATCCATGTCACGGCAAGCCACAATCCAGCTCCCTATAATGGCTTGAAGTTCTTCGGGGCCGACGGCCGCGTCCTCGGCGCCTCGGCCGGGGCCAAGGTTCGACAGGCCTTCCAGGCCGGACTTTCCTGCCCGGTGGCCCATGATGCCGGCGGCGGCCGTTCCGAGGCGCGCGATGTCTCCGCCTGGCATATCGCCAAGGTCGCATCCCTGGCCGAGTCCGACGGATACGCCGGCGCGATCCGCGTCGCGTCGCTTCGCGTGCTGGTCGATGCCAACGGCGGCGCGGGCGGCCCGGCGGCGTTGCGACTGCTTCATGCCGTCGGCGCCACCGCCGTGCCGGTCCATTGCGAACCCGACGGGATTTTCCGCCATCCCCCGGAACCCACGCGGGAAAATGTCGAAGGGATCGGCCGGCTTGTCGTCGCCAACAAGTGCCACCTGGGCGCGGTTTTGGATCCCGATGCCGACCGCCTGGCCCTGCTCGACGAGAAGGGCCGCTACATCGGAGAGGAATACACGCTGGCGCTGGCGGCCGATTTCCTCCTGTCGTTCAGGCCCGGCCCCCTGGTGACCAACCTTTCCTCCAGCAGGATGAACGAGGATGCGGCCGAGCGGCATGGCTGTCCGTTTTTCCGCAGTCCGGTCGGCGAAGCGAATGTGGCCGATGCCATGCTGGCCCACGGGGCCGTGCTGGGCGGGGAGGGCAACGGCGGGGTGATCGATCCGCGCGTGGGACTGGTGCGCGACCCGTTCGTGGGCCTTTGCCTGGTTCTGGGGCACATGGCCAGGAACAAGGTGCCGCTATCGGTGCTCCCGCGGTTGTTTCACGACTATGCCATCGTCAAGGACAAGGTGCCGCTCGACCGGGAGGCGCTTCCCGGGTTTCTCACCCGGCTGGAACAGGCGTTTCCGGGTTGGACCGCGGACACGCGCGACGGGCTGAGGCTCGACGGCCCGGAAGGCTGGATCCAGGCGCGGGCCAGCAACACCGAACCGATCGCCCGCATCATCGCCGAAAGCCGCGGTGAAGCCTTGGCGCGGGAATGGATTGCCCGGGCAAGGGCGGTGCTCTAGGCGCCCGGGGCCTTGGTTTCGCGCCTAAGCGCCTCCACCATGGCCGCCGCCTTTTGGTCGATCGTTTCCGAGGCGGGGATGTGGATGTGGGTGGGGTGGCCGCGCCAGGCCTCGCGGATTCGCGCGTCGACGCGCTTGGCCTCCTCGGCGTTTTCGAACCGGGTGAGGTTGTTTCCTGTGCCATAAAGGCCGGGTTGATTGACGGCGACCGATTCAAGGTGCACGACGATGTCGTAGCGGCTCAGGGTGGTTTCAAGCTTCAGGTCGAAGTGGTCGAGGTAGGCATCGCGGCCTCCCGGCCAGTAGGCCGCGCCATCGAGGAATCCCCTGTCGCACAGGATGAGCCTCTTTCCAGCCTGCCGGGCCAGGTGTTCCCAGGTTTCCTCGAGGTGCCGCTGGGTCGACAGGATCGCCGCCTGAAACGATTTTCTCCAGTTTTCGAGGTCGGCGGGTCCCATGCCGGCCACGGGCGGGGGGAATCCGGAGGCCATCACGAGCGTGCTGGCTTCCGGTACCAAGACGACATCGTTTCCCAGCGCTTGTCTGGCTGCGGCCGTGCAGACGGTTTTGCCGCCGCAGGGGCCCCCCGTGATGACAACCCGCCTGACCCCTCCCATTCTGTTTTGCCTCCACCGGTGTTTCCCATTCTAATGGCGGCTTGACCCGAGGTGCCGCCATGCTTTCCGCCTTTCTGTTGATGTTGGCCGTTTCGGCTTCGCCCCGCGGCGTTGTCGTGGTCTACGCCGATGACATCGGCTACGGCGACCTTTCCTGCCAGGGTGCCAAGTCCGTTTCCACTCCTCATTGCGACCGCCTGGCCAAGGAAGGGCTTCGCCTCACCGCGGGGTATTCGTGCGCCGCCACCTGCACGCCATCCCGCTACGCGCTCATGACCGGGGAATACGCCTTCCGCAAGAAGGGCACGAACATCCTTCCGGGTGACGCCGCCCTCATCATCGAACCGGGCAGGCCGACCCTGCCGTCGGTGCTCCGGTCGGCCGGTTACGCCACCGGGGTGGTGGGAAAGTGGCACCTCGGCCTCGGTGCCGCGGGAACCCCCATCGACTGGAACAAGGCGATTTCACCCGGGCCCAGGGACATTGGCTTCGACCACTCGTTCATCATGCCCGCCACGGGCGACCGCGTGCCGTGCGTGTATGTGGAAAACGGCCTTGTGAAAAACCTCGATCCCGCCGACCCCATCTCCATCGACTACAAGAAGCCGTTCGCCGGATTGCCCACGGGAGTTTCCGACCGCGCGAGCCTGCGGATGGACTGGAGCCACGGCCACAACATGGCGGTGGTGAACGGCATCGGCCGCATCGGCTTCATGAAGGGTGGCACCAAGGCGCTGTGGTCGGACGAAACCATGGCCGACACCTTCGCCGAAAGCGCCGTCGGATTCATTGAAAGCCAAAAGGACAAGCCGTTTTTCCTGTTCCTCGCCACGCACGACATCCATGTGCCGCGGGTTCCGCATCCGAGGTTCGCCGGCAAGTCGGGCATGGGCCCCCGTGGCGACTGCATCCTCGAGTTCGATGACACCGTGGGCAAGGTGCTGGGCGCGCTCGACCGCCTCGGCCTGGCGCGCGACACCATGGTGATCCTCACCAGCGACAATGGCCCGGTGCTCGACGACGGCTACAAGGATGACGCCGTGGAAAAGCTCGGCGCCCACAAGCCCGCCGGTCCTTGGCGGGGTGGAAAGTCGAGCCTTTTCGAGGGGGGCACGAGGGTTCCTTTCCTGGTTCGCTGGCCCTCGGCGATCGCCGCCGGCGCCGTCAGCGATGCCACATTCAGCCAAATCGACATGCTGGCCAGCCTCGCGGCCCTCTGCGGCGCCAAGGTTCCAAAAGGTGCCACGCCCGATGGACTCGATCATTCACGGGCGCTTCTGGGAACCGACCGATCGGGTAGGGAAATCCTCGTGCAGCAGGCGGGCGGCCTGGCGGTGCGCAAGGGACCTTGGAAATACATCGAGCCCAGGAACGGGCCCGCCAGGTTTCCCAACACGAACACCGAAAGCGGCAATGCCGCCAAGGGCCAGTTGTTTAACCTGAAGGAAGATCCAGGCGAAACCGACAATCGCATCGCGCGGGAACCCGGTCGCGCCAAGGAGATGGCCAACCTGCTGGAAACGATCAGGGCGACCAGCAAGTAATGGGGCGCGCTGGCGGCAATGGCGGGCGTCAGCCCAATGAGGCCTTTGCGTTCACGCCGGGTAGGTCCTGCCCCGCCAGGATGAACCCAGTCCCAATTGCTTGCGAACCATGGCCTGCCACTGGATGACAAGAAGCAGAATGACACCGCATGGATGCAGCAGGGCGCCCAAGGGGCTTTGGCGGTAGGCAATCGCCGCGGTGAACCTTGGCAGCCAGGCCAGGGCCATGCCGGCCCCCGAGAGGGCCAGGGCCGGCCACGGCGACCCTTGGGCGACGGCGGCGGCCATGACCGCGAACGGCGCCACTTGGCCCGCCAGCAAGAAAATCGTCGCCGGCACAATCATTCCCGGGCTGCCAAGGCCTTCGGTGGCGTTCTTGCCCAGCCCCTTCCAGGTGGCCATGGCCCCCTCGTACATGCGGCAGCGGGCCAGAGGCGTGGCGTCGCAGAGGTCGGTGGCCAGGCCGGCCCGCCGGAACGCCCGCGGCAGGCGGATGCCGTCGTGCAGCGTCTCGCGGATGGCCGCGTGCCCGCCGGCCCTCTCATAGCCATCGCGCGTGGCCAGGAACAACTGGCCGCACCCCGCCGAGAATGCCGGGCTGCGGCTTTGCCGCATGCGGCTGACGGGCAGGAAGCCCAGCAGCACGAAATGGATCATGGGGATCAGGATCATCTCAAGGATGGTTCCGGTCTGCTGCCGGGGCACGCCGCTGACGAGGTCGGCTCCCGAGTCGCGCAGGAAGCCGGCCAACCGCCCGATCGCTTCGGGTTCCAGCCGCACATCGGCATCCTGGAACAGCAGGAGGTCGTGGCGGGCCCGCGAGGCGAGCACATGGCAGGCATGCTGCTTGCCGCACCAGCCGGCCGGCAATGGCGGAGCCTGCTCGAGCCGCACGCGGGAATCGGCGCGCGCCAGGCCGCGCACAATCTCCGGGGTCTGGTCGGTGGAGCCGTCATCCAGGGCGACAATCTCCACCTCAATTCCGCCGGCGGCGGCCAACGCGGCGCCGATGGCCTCGGCGATGGCCTTTTCCTCGTTCCGCGCGGGAATCAGCACCGACACGGATGGCAGGCCGCCCGAGGGGGCTGGAGGCGGCCTGTAGGCTCGAAGGTTGCCAAGGAAAACAAGCGCGGGCAGCGCCGCGAAGGGCAGGCAGGCCAGGGCGGCCCAGGCGAGGGGATCCATGTCAGGCGTTCCTCCGGCCGGCGTCGTGGCCCGCGTGGAACCGTTTTCCCCGGCACGCCGCCCAAATCTGACGGATCCAGTCGTAAACGCCGCCCACGCCGGTTCGCCCGGCCACCACCGTCTCGAACGCCCCGGCGTCGCGGGATTCGGCCAGTTCAGCCAGCTCATCCATGGTCTTTTCAAGGCTTTTGGCGATCAAAATTGTCCATTCGTCGGCCGAACGCGACTTGCCGTCGGTCACCTCCAGCGGTTCGCCGAACATGGCCAGCGCCTCGGGCAGCCTCTCGTTCCAGAACGGGTACTCCAGCGCCAGGGGCACCACCACGCACCTGCCGCCCCGTCGCAGAAGGTGGCCCAGGCCGGCGCGCAGTTCCACGGGGCGCCTTCGCGGATCGGTGAACTCCCCCTGGGCGGTGATCCACAGGGCGGTGCCGGCCCCGGCGAGGATGGAGTGGCCCGTCTCGAGGAACTCGCGCGCCGAGCGGGGAGACCCCGGTTCCACCGGGAAGAAGCCAAGCCGGCGCAGGAGGGGATAGGCGGCCAGGGCTTTGGAGTCGATGGGGCAGTAGTCGGCCCTGGTGGCCCATCGCGGGCTCAACTGCGCGCACAGGATGGGGTCCCACCACGACGGATGGTTGCACACGAGCACCAGCGCCGTTTCGATGGGTGGTGCGGGGGCGGGCCTTGCCTTGGCCAGCCGGAACGCCGTGAACGACTTGGGAAGCAGGAAGGCGCGGCAGTACCACACGAACCAGCGGACAAGCCATGCCTGCCGAGTCGGGAGTCCGCGGCCGGCCACGGTTCAGGCCGTCGCGGGAGCCGCGACGCGCGGCTTGGACCCGCGGAGGTCGGTGTCGACCGTGTCGCCGGCGATCCAACCCGACATCAGCACCATCGGCATTCCCGGGCCGGGATGGGCCGCGCCCCCGCACAGGTAGAGTCCCGGCACATCCGGGCTGCGGTTGGAAGGCTTGAAGGCCCCGTTGAGCCGGCCATGGCTGGCAAGCCCGTAGATGGCGCCGTTGAGGACGCGGTAGCGGTCGTGGATGTCCTGCGGCGTGAGCGCGCGCTCCATGCGGATCCGGCCGCGGATATCCTTCATGCCGGCGGTTCGCTCGAGCTTGGAAAGGATCACCTCGCGGTACTTGGGGAACATCTGCTTCCAGTCGTGGTGCGGCCTCAGGTACGGGGTGTGCACCAGCACATAGAGGGACTCGCCCCCAGGCGGTGCCACACCCGGTTCGGTGATCGCCGGGGCGCAGAGGTAGCAGGTGGGGTCGGGCGCCGGTTCCCCCTTGTGGTAGATGGCGTCGAACTCCTCCTCGGCGTCGCGGGAGAAGACGAAGTCGTGGTGGGCGATATGCTCGTAACGCTTGTCGAGGCCGAGATAAAGCACCACTCCCGAGCAGGCCGGCTCGTAAGAGCGGCGGTTCTCGAACTTGCGCGACGCCTTGCCGGGCTTGAGCAGTTCGCGGTGAGTGCGCACCGAATCGCTGTTGGAAACGACGACATCAAACGGCAGCGACTCGCCGGTGGACAAGGTGACGCCGCTGACGGCGCCGGTGGGGTGCTGGTTGATCGCCGTCACTTCCACGCCCGTCATGACCTTGGCGCCCAGTTCGGAGGCGAGTCGGGCGAGCGCCTTGGGAACCGCGCCGGTTCCACCCATGGGATACCAGACTCCCTCGCCTGTCTGCATGTGGGCGATGCCGCAAAGCACGGCGGGCGAAGCGTAGGGTGAAGAACCGACATACTGGGTGAAGTGGTCGAGCATCTGCGCGACGCGGTGGTCGGGGACATGCTTGCGGACGGTGCCGGCCACGGTGCTGGCGGGGCGCATGGCGATGACATCGAGCAACATGGCCGGATTAAGGATGTTCTTCCACTCGAACATGTCGAAGACATTGCCGATCGGCTTCCAGAAGAAAAACCGCTGGCTGATGGCGTCGAGGCGCTTGGACAACGCGAGGAAGTTCCTGTAGCCCTGCGATGAGCCCGGCGAGAAGGCGTCGAGGTTGGATGACATCGCCTCGGTGTCCTGGGCGAGGTCGAGGACGCCGCCGTCCTCGAAGAAGCACCTCCACTGGGGGTCGAGGCGCACGAGATCCATGCGCTCCTCGAGCACCAGTCCGGCCTCGCCGAAGATTCGCCTCAGCACCGAGGGAATGGTGAGGATGGTAGGCCCCATGTCGAAGCGGTGGCCGTTGGCCTCGAGCACCGCGGCCTTGCCGCCCAGCCAGGGGTTCTTCTCGATGATGGTGACATCGTGGCCGCGGGCGGCGAGGGTGCATGCCGCAGCGAGGCCCCCGAGGCCCGAGCCCACCACGGCGACGCTCTTGCCAGACGACTGTCCCATGCGGATTCTCTCCCGTGGCCGCGGCGTCAAGCCGTCATCTGGTGCTTTTCACCGCGGGATTCCCGCGCGGCGAACAAACGGCCCAGCAGGTTCGAGGGACGGGCCCCCGTGTCCTCGGCCACGCAGTGATCATACGGAAGCCCGATGTCCTGGAGCAGGAGCCTGCTGCTGATGCGCGCCGACTCGTAGATCACCGGCAGGCCGCTGCCGGGATGCGTTCCGCCGCCCGTGAGGTAGACACCCTCGAGGTCGGCGAAGCGGTTGCCCGGACGCAGGTGCAGCATCTGACCAAGGTTGTGGGCCAGGTTGAAGGTGGCGCCGCGGTAGATGGCGTGGCCGTTTTCCCAATCGGGAGGCGTGATCATCCGTTCATGGCGGATGAGCGGTCGCAGGTCAGGCAGGCCGATCCGGCGGACCTGATCGAGAACCTTCTCCCGGAACCGGGGCGCCTCGGTTTGCCAGTCGATGTTCGCGTGCTGGTGGCTCACCGGCACCAGGATGTAAAGCGAACTGTGGCCGCGCGGGGCCAGCGATGGGTCGATGCGGCTGGGATTGTGGACATAAAACGAGGGGTCTTCCGAAAGACGATGCCTCGACTCGATGTCGCCGAGGTTCGACTCGTAGTCGCGGGACATGTAGATGGTGTGGTGCTCGACATCGGGGAATGTGCCCTCCACCCCGAGGTAGAGCATGAAGGTCGAGCAGGAGTAGCGGCGGGACTCGATCTTCTTGTTGTTCCAGTTCGAGCGGATGTTGTCGGGCACCAACTTGGTCATGGCGTGCGCGAAGTCGGCGTTCACCACCATGCGGTCGCAGGCGTATCGTCCCCGCGCCGTGTTGGCCGCGACGATCCTGCGGCCGTCAAACTCGAGCGATTCGACGGCCTCACCGAGCCTGATCTTCACTCCCGCGTCGGTGGCGAGACGGGCCATCGCCTGGCTCACGGCCCCACAGCCTCCCATCGGGTGGAAAACGCCGTTCTCGTATTCGAGGAAACTCAGGATCGAGAAAAGGCTCGGGCAGTTGAACGGCGACATCCCGAGGTATTTCGACTGGAACGAGAAGGCCAGCTTCACGCGGGGGTCGGAGAAGTACCGGCCCAGTTCCTGGTCGAGGGAGAGCCATGGCCTCAACAGGGGAAGCAGGCGGATCATCGGCCAGGTCATGACATCGCCGAGGCCATGGAACGGCTTTTCCAAGACCGGACGGAAGCGCTCCATCTTGACCCGGTTCTCCTCCATGAACCGGCGGAACATCGGGGCGTCGGCCGGGCTGACGGAGGCGATTTCCCGTTCCATCCTCGCGATGTCGGGGGTGGCGCGCATCGACCCGCCGCCACCGAACACAAGGTGGTATTGGGGATCGAGGCGGACCATCTCGACCTCGTCGCGCAGTTCATGGCCACAGGCGCGGAAAATCTCCTCGATCACGCGGGGGTAGAGGAAGAATGTCGGGCCCAGGTCGAATGTGTAGCCGCCGCTTCCATGGCTGCTGGTGCGGCCGCCCACATGCGGCTGCCTTTCGAGGATCGTGACATCCGCCCCGGCCCGTGCCAGGAGCATGGCCGAGGCAAGGCCTCCGGGACCGGCTCCAACGATGACGACGCGAGGCATGTTGGGACTCCAGACGGGCCGGGCATGACGCGCCAAGGACCTTATTCGTTATTGGTAGAGCATCCTCTCTTGCCAAGTCCACTTGATTTCCCCGGCCAAGAGGCACGAACCTGTTGACTTGCCCGCGCACCCGATCCATTAACGGGACGGCATGGAATCAGGTTTTTGCCGGGAGAGGTGGCACCATGGCAGCAGGCGTGTTGAGCATCCGCCAACTCACGGTCTGGTACGGTGCCCGGCGCGCGGTGGATCAACTCGACCTCGAATTGCCCGCCGGCCATATCCTGGCCTTGCTGGGGCCCAACGGCTCGGGAAAAAGCACAACAATGGCCGCCGTGGCGGGACATGGAGTCCGCGGCACCGGAACGGTGCGCGTGGATGGTGTTTCCGAGGATGACTCACCCGCCGAGTACCGCCGGAAAATCGGGTATGTCCCCCAAGACTTGGCCATTTACGAGGAACTGAGCGCCTTCAACAACCTCATGTTCTTCGGCCGGATCCAGGGAATTCACGGTCACAAGCTTCGCGAGCGGGTCGCCGATGCCCTCGACTTCGTTCACCTCACCCACCAGGCTGACCGTTGCCCCTCCACTTTCTCGGGCGGCATGAAGCGGCGGCTCAACCTGGCGTGCGCCCTCATCCATCAGCCCTGCCTGATGCTCCTCGACGAACCGACCGTCGGACTCGACATCGCCTCGCGCGATGCCATCTTCGATGTCCTCCGCAGGCTCAGGCGACAGGGAGTGGCGGTCGTGCTGGCCACCCATCATCTCGACGAGGCCCAGGCCCTGTGCGACCGCGTCGCCATCCTCCGGGAGGGCCGCCTGGCCATGGAGGGAACCCTCGACGACCTGACCCGGCAGTATCGCTCGCGGACCGGCTATTTCACCGGCGAACAGGCCCCCACGGTGCTCGAGGAGATCATGCGCACATCCATGGTGTCCGACAATTCCACACGGATTCCACCACCTTCGGCCCGACGGGCGGAGGCGGCCTGAGATGTTTTCCTGGTTCCGCGTGGCGCGCGATGTCGCCGTCAAGGACCTCATGCTCTTCCGGGCCGATTGGCGCGGGGCGATGCTGGCATTCCTGGTTCCCGTGGCGTTGGCCGCGCTCTTCGGTTTTATTTTTCGCAACGGCAGCCGGGGGCAGGTCGAACGGGTGGCCATGGGCCTTGTCGTGGAGGATGGCTCGGCGATGTGCGGCGGCGTGGCCGAGGCGCTGAGGGGGCACCGGCACCTGGCGGTCCGCTCGCTGTCGGCATCACAAATCGAGGATTGCCTGCTGTCCCAGCAGGTGGCGGTCGTGCTTATCCTGCCGGAGGGCTTCGGAGGCGGTGCCCCGGGCCAAAGGCCGCGGATGCGGCATGCCCCCGGATGCCTTTATGAAGCCAACTGGGCCGCCGGCATCGCCACCGAGGCGATCCTGCGTGAGGCCGGCCGGTCCATCCTGCCGCAGGCGGGCGGCGCCGGCCTGGTTGACATGCTCGAAAACCGGTTCGGGATTGTCCGCGAGGCGGCCACCCCCGCCGACCAGGATGGCGCCGTCTTCGGCCACAGTTTCTGCGGCATGACGCTTCAGTACCTCCTGTTCATGGGAATGGATTGCGGCCTGCTGCTTCTGCGCGAGCGCGCCGGCGGCGTCTGGCGCCGGCTGGCCTCCTCGCCGGCCTCCCCCACGGCCATCATCGCCGGTCGCGCCCTCGCCACGATGGTCATCGCCCTCATGCAGATCGCCTTCACGCTGGGATGCGCCTGGCTTGTGTTCGGCGTTCCCGTCAAGGGTTCGATCGCGGGCCTGATACTGGTGGCCCTGGCCGTTTCATGCCTGGCGGCGTCGTGCGGCCTGTTGGTGGCGAGCCTCGGCAGAAGCGAGGGGAGGGCGCGCAGCATCGCCATCCTCGTCATCCTCGCGGTCTCGTTGGTGGGAGGCCTTTGGCTGCCGGCGTTCCTGCTGCCTTGGTGGGTGCGCGACCTCGGCTGGATCATGCCGACCGCCTGGGCCCTGCGCGGACTCGAGGCAGCCACCTGGCAAGGCGCCGGCATCGGCCGCGCCGCGCTCTGCGCCGCCGTTGTTTACGCCTACAGCTTCGTGTTCCTTGTCGTGGCCATGGCGTTCCTCACCCGTCGCCCGGCCGGCCGCCAACCCCGGGGGATCCCATGAGAGTCCGGAAGGCTTGGAGCGTGGTATTGGCCCTGGTGTTCGCGTGGGGCGCAAGCGCGTCGGCTCAGTCGCCCGAAGCCCGCGTGGTTTCACTCAAGCCCGCGCCCGCGCCCGCGTTGGCCTTTGAAGACCAGTTCGAGCGCCCCCACAAGCTCACCGGGTTCCAGGGCGACATCCTCGTTCTCATTTATGGAGACCGGGAAAGCGCCGAGCAGAACAAGCTCATCGGCGAGTCGCTGCACCTGTCGTTCCATCCGCAGGCCCGCAACCTGCCCGCCTCCCAGGCCCGCAAGGCCCCGCCGCTGGCCATCGCCGAACTCCCCGCCGGCGCCCGTTGCCCGGATGTGCATGCCGTGCCCGTGGCGGTGATCGGCAAGGTTCCGTCGCTTGTCCGCGGGATCCTGCGCGGCGAGTTCCGCAAGGCCAGCCCCGACTGCCCCGTCTGGCTCGACTGCGAGGACTCGATGCGCCAGTCGTTCGGCATGGCGGCGGGTGTTCCCAACCTCGTTGTCATTGACGCCCGCTCCCAGGTGCGCATCGCCGCGGGGGGCCGCATGGGCCGCGAGCACATCCAGGAACTGGTCAACGGCATCGAGTCGCTCCGCCGCGAAGCCGCGGGCTTCCGCTGATTCATGCTTGCCGCCTTCGCCACCCGCCATCCCGCCATCGGGCTGGGAATCGTGACGGTATTCTGGGGCCTCTCGTTTTCGCTGATGCGCAATTGGCAGGTTCGCGCCCGCGAGTGGACCGGGGATGATCTCCTCCGCCAGTCGCTCGCCTCGCTGCTGCTGATGGTGATCCGCATGACGGCGGGCTTCACCGTATTCGGGCTGATGGTGGCCCGGGCAAAGCCGGGCCATGGCTGGATGGCCGGCGCCCTGGTCGGCGTGGCGATGGGCCTGGGACTGTTCCTGCAACTGTGGGGCCTGGCCTTCACCACCCCCGCACTGTGCGCCTTCTTCACCGGCCTGGCCAGCCTGTGGGTTCCGGTGCTGGCGTTCGTGGCCACGGGCGCGCCTGTCGGTCGGGCCAACCTCGTCGGCCTGGCTCTCAGCCTTGCCGGCGGCGTGCTGCTCGTGGAGGGCGGCTGGAGGCTTGGGGCCGGGGAATGGCTTACGCTGGCGGCATCGGTGATGTTCGCCGCGCAGATCGTGGTGCTCGACAGGCTCGGTCGGGGCGCTGACGCCGGCCGCCTGACGGCCGGGTTTTTCCTGGCCATCGCCACGCTCACGCTGGCGGCGTCGCTGGCGATGGCACCCGCCGTCGGCTGGACCGAGACCGGCGGTTTTCTCGCCGCCACGCTTTCCGACCCGTGGGTCGCCCTCGACCTGGCGCTGCTTGTCGGCCTGCCCACGCTGTGGGGCTTCTGGTGGATGAACCTCTGCCAGCCGCGCCTCGATGCCACCCGCGCCGGGCTGATTTACCTTTTGGAACCGGTATTCTCGACTTTCTTTTCCTGCCTGATCGGCCACGACGCGCTCACGGCGCCCCTTGTCGCGGGCGGCGCGCTCGTGCTCTTGGGAAACGCGGTGGCGGAACTGGGCTCCCGAAGCCGGAAAGCTGATGAACCTCCGGCTTAGTTCAGGGATCGAGGCTTGACGGGCGCCCCCACCTTGGCAAAGAAGGGGCATGAAGTCGCCGGGGACCAGTCACTCCGCCTTGGGCGGCGACACGAACGCCCGCGCGATCGCCTCGCATTGCGGCATGGTCATTTCGCCCGGCTGCACCCAGACCCTGTAGCGAAGCTTGAGAGGCTTTTCAGGCGTCAGGTCGTACTCGAAGTAATCCCCGAAGCGCCCATACTCCCGCTCGCTGCCCCGGGTCTCCCCCGGGTTGGAGGGATGGTTGACGCGCAAGGCGGTGTGGCGCTTGTCCCCGACCACGAAGCTCATGGCGTTCCATGGCAGGTTCACGGCCTTGGGGTCGCGGCCCTTGGCGTCCCAGTTGCGGGTCTCGCCGTTCTTGCCTTTGCCGTCGGGCCGGAGGTAGTAGGTTTGGGCCTTGCCGTTCTTGGCCACCTCCTGGTGGGCGCGGAAATGGAAGCCGGCGTGCTGGGGGTCGCCGTCAAGGCGCACGATGCCGGCCTTGGAAACCAGGACGGTGCTCCAGTCGAGGAGCGTGCCGCCCGGGGCGTTGTAGGCCGTCACCTCGCGGGTTTCCTCGGCGAACACCTTGCCGTCGCCGCCATGCCACGAGATGAGGGCGCGGTGGGTTCCGGCAACCTGTCCGGCCTCGGTCGACAGCATTTTCTCATGCTCGGAGTAGACATTGGCCGTTCCGTGCCAGATGTCGGCGGTTTTTTTCTTGCCGTCGGCGCCTTCGTAGCTGATCCGGTTGAACCCGAAGAACAATCCCCTGTGGTGGGGAAACTGCCCGTCCTTGGCCGACTTCGCCGAGCTGTTGGTGAGCATCACCTTGCCTTCGGAAGGGTCGAACAGGTTGTGGAACGGCTTGAAGGTGTAGTAGTGGTCGGCGGGATCCCTCTTGGGATTGAAATACTGGAGGATGGTTCGCTTGCCCGCGGCCGATTCGATCGCCAGCTCGGGGAAGCCGTCCTTCGATTCGGAGAACTTGAAGGCCGGGGGCGCCGCCACATGGTTGATGGTGACGGGCTTCACCTTAATATCCTGCCCGGCCTTGATCGCGGGAACCACGAAGACCAGTTGCTTTTCCGGGCCCGAATCCCGTCCCTCCAACTGGGCGGGAACCATGCCCCCTGGCGATAGTTCCACGGCGTTGGCCGTTGCCGGGGTGTCCTTGCCAGCGGGAACCCGGATGACCACCTCGGCGATGTCCTTGTCGGGACCCTTGATGGAGAAGTCACCCGCGGCGGCGAAGGTCGCGGCGATCAGGGCCAGGCTGAGGCAGGAGGCGAGTCGGGTCGTCATGGGATTCAATTCCAAAATGAAAAGGACAAGTAGCGATAATCTGGTTTTCCCGGGCTGCGCACAAGTGGCATGCCGAACTCATCTGTTCGAATTGGCAATAATCGCCCTGACCAACATGCTGACCGGCATGATTTCAGGTCGGGTTGGCCGATTTTCAAGCCGGGGATGGAAAGAAAATGCCTGTGTTTCAGGGTCAACAGGGTCGCGTTGAGCCCTCGAGCCATTTTCAAATACATAAGTTAAAGCAAACTTTAAATAACTGAGCTGCTCAAGACCCCAGTACCCGCCACCATCCTGTTAGCCCTTTCGTGCCCTTCAAGTCTCGAACGCCGCGAGCGGCCTCTGAACTGGCGCCAGGTTGTTGAATGTCAGGGAGGGGCGAGTCGATCAAGGAACAAATACATGAGCCATAACAGAAACGAAAGAGCCCCCAACGGTGGCGCGAAGCACCGGAGTGACCGGGCTGGTTTCAATCATGGGGATGCCCCCGCGGATGGCTCCTTCGCGGCCTCCGCCGCTTCTCCCGGCATGATGCTCACATGAAGCAGGAGGAGGCCCGCGCCGGTCACCAGGAACACATCGGCCATGTTGAAAACGGGCCAGTCGAACAGGTAGTTCCAGTGCAGGAAGTCGCGCACGCCGCCGTGGATCACCCGGTCGTGAAGGTTGCCCACCGTGCCGCCCAGGATCAGGCCCAACGCCACGGCAAGGATCCATTCAGGTGCCTTGCGCATCAGCGTCACCCAGATGCCGATCCCCACCGCCGCGGCCAGGCTGATGATCGTGAAGAAGGCGTTGCCCCACCACTGCGATCCGCCCATGCCGAAGAGCGCGCCATGGTTGACGAACGGCACCACCCGACCCGATTCGTCGCGTGAGAACGCGATGTCGAGGTGGAACCCCGGCACAGGTTCCATGGTTCCCGGCGCGCCAAGGGCGACAAGGGTCACCCATGAGCGGTTTTCCAAACCCTCGCTCAGGCGGGCGAACACCACCTCCTTGGAAACCAGGTCGATCACGCAGGCGGCGACGGCAAGGCCGAAGATCGTGGCCGTTCGGGACCAGGCAGTGGCAGGCTTGTCACTCAACGAAATCACTCCGGCGCGCGGGGGCGACATGCTGTCGCCACGGTACACGGGACGGGGCTTCCGGCGCCACCCGGCGCGCAACAATCAGGCCCCCCGGAAAAGGATCTCCATCGGCTTTCCGCGGTTGATGGCCATCGGCCGCGACAGGCTGTCGACAATCTCCGTGTGCGGGTCGATCCCGAGCACCTGGTAGATGGTCGCGCCGATGTCGTAGGGGGTATAGGCCGTCGTCACCGGGTAAGCCGCCTTGCTGTCGGACTTGCCGATCACCTGGCCGCCCCGAACCCCGGCCCCGGCGAACAACCCGGAATAACAGGCGGCCCAGTGGTCGCGGCCGGGCTTGGGCTGCCCCGGAAGGCTGGAAACCTTGGGGGTGCGGCCGAACTCCCCAACCACCGCCACCAGGGTGCTTTCGAGCCCGCCCTCGTCGGCTAGGTCGTCGATTAGGGCGGCGAGTCCCTGGTCGAGCCAGGGCAGAAGCCGGGTTTTCAGCCGGCCCCAGTTGTCGCTGTGGGTGTCCCAGCTTTGCACGATGCCCATGTTGGCCTGCACGACGCTCACCCCCGCCTTGACAAGGCGCCTGGCCAGGAGCAGGGTTTGACCGAAACTGGTGCGTCCGTAGCGGTCGCGGGTGCGTTCCGGCTCCGAACCGACGCGGAAGGCCCGGGCCACCTGGCTGGCTCCCAGCATCCGGAACGCCGTCTCGTGATGGGGCCGGGCATCGGTGGCATGGCTGATGCTGCCCAAAAGGGCCTGCCTTTCCGAAAGCCGCTCGGCACCCACCGACGCGTGCGGTTCGAGGGTGTCGAAGCGGAAGTCGGGCCGGTTGGGATCCTGCGTCACCAGCAGCGGATCATGCGCCGGCCCCAGGAAGCCAGCGTGCTGGCCGGGCCATGTCAGCGAGCCCTCGATGAGCCCGTGCGGCAAGGTCACCCCGGCGGGCACGCCGCTATCCGACTTCCTGATATGCGAGACCGCGGCGCCGTAACACGGCCAGTCGCGCCTTGAGAGCACATTGTCGAGGTCGGTGCCGCGCTGCACCGGCATCGGACTGCCGGTGAGCAGGCGGTGCGTTCCCGGCAGGTGTCCATTTTCCCCGTGGGAAAGCGACCTTACCAACGCCCAGTGGCGCATGCGCGCGGCCAGCAGCGGCAGGTGTTCGCACAGGCGCGCGCCGGGAAGGGTGGTGGGGATGGTGCCAAACTCGCCGCGGATTTCCGCGGGCGCCTCGGGCTTGGGGTCGAAGGAATCCAACTGGCTGGCGCCGCCCGTCAGCAGGACCAGGATCACGCTTTTTGGGGATTCGATCGATTTGGCGTGGCCGGCGCCCAGGCCAAGGAATGAGGAACCGGCCACTTGGAGGAAGGCGCGTCGGTTGGATTTCATGTAAGGCCCCAGAAACCGGTGCCGAGGAGTGATTCTGGAATATTACCTTCATTTTCGGGAGATGCCAGCGCGTCGCTTCACCGGCCCATCCACCATGCCTTCCATGCATCCGCCGCGCGGGCCTGGCTTTCGGGCGTGTCCCCGGGGGCGGCCAGGTCTTTCCGGGCCATGCGGACCAGTTCGGCATGAATGGCTTCCCTGACGGCTGGCACCGGATCCTTCAAGAGAGCGATGGCCGGTTCGCCCGCGGCCTTGCCGCCGGCCAGCAATGCCAGCCCGGCCGCCCGGCGCGCTTCGGATTGCTCATGCGACAGCAGGCGGTTGATCTCGGGCCGGGGCCGCTTTGAAACCCAGTCGAGCAGGTGCTTGCGGCCCACCTGCCGGGTGTTGGGGTAGGTGCTGCCTGCCCCGATGACGAGCACCTCGAAGGCGGCCTGGTCGTCGCGGCTGGCCAATTCGCCGAGCAGCGTGTGGGCAAGGTCGGCGTCGGAGGGGTTGGCGGCAAGCCCGCGCCTGATCTCGTCTGGCGAAAGCTTGGCCAGCCTGGGGTCGCGGTAGGGGGGTGGCTGGGGCGTCCCGGCCCTGTCGAGCTTGGCCAGGTGGGCCGTGATGGCCACCCGAAGGGCGGTGACGACGCCCCGGTGCTTGCGCAGGTCGACCGATTCGGATTCATCGCGGGCGAATTCGAGGAGTTTCCTGTCGGTGCTGGCCAGCAGGGTTAGCCTGAGTTTCTTGGCGATGACGGTGACCGGGCAGTCGTGGTCGAGGCGGGCGGATCGAGAAAGGCCGCGGAGCAGGGCGGGGATGGCCTCCGGGCCAAGGGCCTCGAAATCCTTTTGGGCCTTGAGGCCGGCGGGCCCGGGCAGCTTGCCGATGTCAAAGAGCATGAAGCGGTCGATGAGGGCGTCGAGATCGTCCTCCGCGGCGTCGGACAATTGGGGCAGGGAGGGCGCCAGCGGATGCGGCGGGCGAAAGTCAGCTGGAAGGGAATCGCAGCCCCAGGCTGAGCTAGCCATGAAAAACGCCAGCGTCAACAACCACGCCATGGATGGATAAGGCGGGATTTTCTGGTTCATGGCATTCTTGCACCTTGAATATGGCTAGAATTCAAGCTCAATAATTCGTGTTTTCTAATTTATGAGACAATCTTTTCATCCTTCAGTTTCATGAGAGCTGATTCATGTTTCACATTTTTTTCATAAGCCTGTTGATTATCTCATTTAAAGATTTTAAAGTACAAGTCGTCCTCACATCTTAACATTATCCTAATGGAGTTTTTGTCATGTCTGTGAGACTCGGGAAAGGAAACCGTAAAGGTTTCACATTGATTGAGTTGCTGGTGGTGATCGCGATCATCGCCGTGCTCATCGGCCTCTTGGTGCCAGCCGTGCAGAAGGTGCGCGAAGCGGCCAACCGCATGAGCTGCAGCAACAACCTCAAGCAGTTTGGCATCGCCCTGCAGGCGTACCACGATGTCTACCAGAAGTTTCCCGTGGGTGAACCTGGAACCCTTAGCCGTCAATGGGGTTGGGGCGTGACAGCCCTTCCGTATATCGAGCAAACCGCTCTTTACACGGCCATTACTTCAGCGGACGCTTCCGTTGCCATCTTCATTCCCGGCGGTGGCGCCAACTCTTTCGGACCCACTACTCCTTTCACTGCTGATGCCGCCGTGGCGGGGCGTAGTGCCATCATTAATGGAGCGGGAACAAGCGCGGCCTACCCTGCGGCCAAAACCCCCATCAAGACCTTCATGTGCCCAAGCGATGCGTGGGCTGCCACCACCAGGAATGCGGGATTTGGCAAAACCAATTACCTTGCCTGCATGGGTAACGGAATCAACATGTCGGCAAACCCTATTGCCGCCATCAACTTCGCTACCGCAGACGGTAGCATTCAAAATGGAGTTCTTGTCCAGGCCAACAATCCCACCCAAAGCTGGGCCAACAACATCGCCTCCATCACCGATGGCACCAGCAACACAATCCTTCTTGGTGAAGTTGCTGGCCAACTCCGAAGCACAAACTATGGTCTCACGGCTGCCAATACCCCAATTTGGGCCGGCGGCAATCCGTACATTACCGCGACGGTTTCTGGCGGACGGCAACACAACTATTTCCGTGTTACCGGCGGCCTTAACGGCACGGTATACCCTATCAACAGTACGACCGTTGCAACAATGGACTTGGCTTTCAACAGTTCGCACTCCGGGGGAGCCAATTTCCTCCTGAGTGACGCATCTGTAAGGTTTCTTTCCAGTAGCGTGACTCCCCTCGCCTACGCCGCGGCCGGTTCCAAGGCCGGCGGCGAACCGGTGAACCTTCCCTAATCATTCAAGAACGGGATTCATTCCCGACAACCTTGTTGATGATGCGGTCCCCGGAAATCCGGGGACCGTTTTTTGGCCCTAACGCGTTTTCCCAAGGATCGCCTCGGCGGCCAATCGGCCGGCCCTCAGGGCCCCATGGATGGAGGCCGGATGTCCGCCCGCGCGGAGAACCCTTACCCCCCGCACCATTGTTCCCTCGCCATCCTCATCTCCTGATCCGGGGTATTGCGCGGGCAACGCCTTCAGGACGCGGTGAACCGCGATCACCTCCCATGAGGCGGCTTGCGGACCAAACCACTCGGCCATCTGCCGAGCCACCGCCGGCAGCAACCGCGCGTCGTCGTCCCCGGCCCGTTCCCCCACGACATTCGCCGAGACGAGGTGCCGGCCCGGTGGCGCGTAACCCGGTGCCACCAGGCTGGGAACCGCCAAATGGTTGACGGGCCCGGTCCCATCCCCATTGAGCGCCAGTATCGGCAGCGACAAAGGCGATTTCTCCACCGTGAACGCCACCTGGGTGACGGGCAGCCACCGCCTTTCCGGCAATCCGGTGAGCGATGGAATCGCGCACGCCACGACCACGGCCCCGGCGTCGAGCCAGCGCCCGCTTGCCAGCCTGACGCCCCCCGCCTCGACGGAACCGACGGGCGATTGTAGCCAAATCGACTGGCGGGGCAGGTTCATCGCCAACTGCGAGGAAATCTTTCCCATTCCCCCCTCGGGCAGGCACACGGGGCCCAGCGCCATCATGCGGAAGACGAAGTCGAACACCCTCCTCGAGGTGGCCAGGCCGGGTTCGAGGAAAATACCGGCAAAAAGGGGCCTGAAAAATCCGGATATGAATTCGTCGGAGAAGCCGACTTTCCGGAGCATGTCGCCGGTGGCCATGTCGGGCCGTGAAAGCAGCCGGTCGAGCCTTTCCGCCGAGACGCCGAGGCGCAGCCAGCCCACCCGCAACCTGTCCATCAGCCCGCCGGGGCCGCCGAACAGGGATGCCAGGGAGGCGACCGGCCGGCGCCACGGGTCGGCGAAGAGTCGCCAGCGGCCCTGGTGGCGGAGCAAGGCGCCTGGATAGAAAGGGCGCAGGCGGAGGCTGCCGTAATGCAGCGCGGCGTTCGCCTCCGGGTAGGCCGCCTGCAGCACCTGGAAGCCGCGGTCGATCCGGTGGCCGCGCGCGGTGTCGGTGGCGACGAGGCCGCCCACGCGGTCGCCGGCCTCCAGCAGCAGCACGCGCCTGCCCGCTCGCCTTAGGATGCGGGCGCAGTTGAGGCCCGCTAGCCCGGCGCCGACGACAATGACGGGTGGCATGGCGGCACCGGGGGTCAGTCGCTGCGGTCGCGCAGTTGCAGGGCCCTTGAGCCGAGGCGGGTCAGGAACCGCGTCTTCTGGGCCACGGAAAGCTCGCTGATATAGCGCTTGCGGGTGGCGTCGAGCCAGCGGACCGGGCGGTCGGTGTACTCGGCCACCACGCGCACCAAGAGGGGGCCTTGGCCGGCCAGGGCGGCATCCACCGCCGCGTGCAGGTTGTCGGCGGGCCCGATCTCCATGTAGCCCACGCCATATCCCCGGGCCAGGGCCTCGTAGTCGAGGCGGGCCAGTCGGGTCGCCGTGGTGCGGTCGTACGCCTTTTGCTGCAGCGCCTGCATGTAGTGGTAGGCGTGGTCGTCGATGATGAAGAACGCCACGGGCAGGTTCTCGCGCGCGGCGGTGGAGATTTCCTGCCCGGCCATCAGGAAGCAGCCGTCTCCCGTGAGCGTGAAGACCTGCCTTCCGGGGTTCACCCGCGCCGCCCCGATCGCCGCGGGGATCGACCATCCCATCCCCTGGTTGTCGGTGGGGTTGAAGTAGGTGCGGGGCTGGCGCGCATGGACGGCCTCGGCGGCCCAGTGCTCGGAGATGGTGACATCCACGAACATGAGCGAGTCGCAGGCCCTGCGTTCGCGCAGCGCCAGCACGAGGTCCATGGGGTCGACGCCCGCCTGCTTGCGGCGGGCGTGCCGGGTTTGGAACTCCTTCTCCTGCTGATGCCTCCACTTGGCGATGTCGTTGTGCAGGTGCGCGTTGAATGGCCTGGCCAGGCGGCCTTCTTCGGCCAGCAGGCGATCGAGAAACAGCCCGGCGTCGGCATTCACCCCGGCGGCCACCTTCACCACCTGGCCGATGTTGTCGGCGCTGCTGTCCACCTGGATCACGCACTTGTGCTCGGGAATGGAGTAGAAACCCGTGGACACCTCGCTGTAGCGCGCGCTGATGGCCAGCACGATGTCGAGCTTGGCGAAGGCCTTCTCGGCGACGGCGCTCGCCGCGGCGCCGTATCCCCACCCGACCGAAAGCGGATGGAACGAGTCGATGGCGCCCTTGCCCGAAACCGTGGTGGCGACGGGGGCCTGCAGCATCTCGGCGGCGCGGGCCACCAAGGGAGCGTGGTCGAGGCATCCCTGGCCCACGAACAGGCCCACGCGGCACCGGCGGTCCGACAGGCAGGCCACGGCGCGGTCGAAGCCTTCCTGGTCCCAGGCCAGGGCTCGGGGCAGCGGGCCGGGTTCGTCGTAGCGGTGCGAGTCGACCAGTTGCGTGTACGGGATCATCACGCCAACGGGGCCCGGTTCCCCATCCATCGACAGGCGGAACGCCTCGCGAACCACCGCCGGGATCCTGCCGGCATCGGGGCAGTGGAGCACCTTCTTGGTGACGCCCTCCAGGACAAGGTGGGCGGGAATCTCATGCACCTGGAAGGGGCGGTATTTTTCCCCCCGGGCCACATCGCCCACCAGCGCCACCATGGGCACGCTGTCGAGCAGGGCCTCTCCCAGGCCGGTCGCCGCGTTGGTGACGCCCGGCCCGGGAACCACGGCCAAGACTCCCGGCCTGCCGGTGCTGCGGGCATAGCCGTCGGCCATGCAGGCGGCGCCATACTCATGCGTGCTGAGCAGGTAGGGGAGTCCCGCCTGCTTCATCGCGTCCCAGAACTCGTTTTCCTGGGCGCCCGGTATGCCGTACACGCACCCGGTTCCCTCGGTGATGAGGGTTTCCACCAGGGCCCTGGCGCCGGACATCTTGCCCCGGATGCCGCCGTCGGGCCTGGGCTTGCCCAAGGCTTGGCCCTGCATGGCGGGCAGGGTCGCGGCGGCGCCGAGAACCTGCATCGCCGTCCGTCGATTCGGAACCATGCTGGACATGAGGGACTCCATCCCCGGGCCTTCCACTCCCCTTCCCATCGGAAGCGGGGCCCGACTTCGCCATGCGGGGCGCCACCGGGTGGTGCGATTGGCGGCTGTCGGGTCGGGAGATGCGGGTCGTGACGGTCGCGCTGGCCAAGGCGGCCATTTCATTCAATTTTAGAAATGTGTGGGTTGCCGGGAAGAACCTTCTCGTCGGTAGGTTCCGGACTGGTATGTTGACATTAAAATCCATTGAAATCGCGGGCGGCCCTCCGATGGCGGACAGCGGAAATCCCGGCCAAAGCTCCCACAACCCCGAGACCCGCAGGGTCGGAATCACCCGGCATGCTGGCGAGGCAAGTTTGCCCGGCGAAGATCCCGCGGCAACCCGGCCGCGCGAAGCGGGTGCCGGTCTCAACGAGTCGATCCTTCAGGGCGGGCGCGTCGGCTCGTTCGAGGTGCTCAGGTTGTTGGGGGCCGGATCCAACGGCAGCGTGTTCCTGGCCCGCGAGGAGGGAACCGGCCGGGAAGTGGCGCTCAAGGTGCTGCGCGCCGGACGCGGGGACGGCGCCGGGGAAGCCGAAGGCCTCGAGGCCGAGGCCAGGGTTCAGGCCAACCTGAAGGCCGGTGGATTCGTCCGGTTGTTCTCCGCCGGTAAATCGCCTCGGGGGCCATGGCTGGCGATGGAGTACTGCGCCGGTGGCACCCTCGCCGGTTGGGTGGCGCGCCGCGCGCTGGCCCCGAGGCAGGCCGCGGGAATCACGCTGGCGCTGGCCCGGTCGATGGGACTGGCCCATGCCGAGGGAATGGTTCACCGCGACCTCAAGCCCGGCAACATCCTGCTCACGCGAGAACGGCTCCCGGGAGACTGCCCTGGCCACGACGATCTCCGGATCGGCGACCTCGGCCTGGCCAGGATCATGGGCGACGGTCCGCTGGAGCTTTCCGCCGAGCTTGTCGGCACGCCCCTATACATGGCGCCCGAGCAGGCGGAGCGCGGAGGCCAGGTGGGCCCTGCCGCCGATGTCCACGCGCTGGGCGTGATCCTTTACGAACTGATCACCGGCCGCGTTCCCTTCCAGGGGGCCGCCGTGGCCGAGGTGGTGGCCCAATTGCTGAGGGACGAGCCGGTTTCTCCCTGCGTGCTGGTGCCTTCCTGCTCGCGCGACCTGGAACAGGTTTGCCTCAAGTGCCTGTCGAAGGAATCATCCGGCAGGTATCGCGACGGGCTGGCGCTGGCCGCCGACCTCGAGGCCTTCCTCGAAGGCCGCCCGGTTTCGGCGCGTCCCCCCGGCGCGCTGGAAACCGCCATCAAGTGGGTGCGGAGAAAACCGGCGGCGGCCTCGGCCTGGGCCATGGGCCTGCTGCTGGCGGTGTCGGTCGTCGCCGGGTCACTGACCGTGGCCCGGATGACCGTGCTGGCGGACCAGAGGCAGGAGGAGGAGCGCGTCGGCGGACTATTGCGCGCGTTGCTGTCCGCCAGCGCCGACGGCGCCGCCGACATCCTGGACGCCCTGAAGGGCGGGGGCGAAACGGCGCGCCGGATGGCCCGCGACTGGCTTGCCGATCCGGGCATCGATGTCCGGGGGCGGGGAGCCCTGGTCCTGTTCCTGTATCCGGAGAACGCCAACGCTGAAATCCTGCTCGGGATCGCCGAAAGCGGTGAACCGGCGCTGCTTTCCATCATGGCGGGCGCCTTCGAGAGCCACCCTCCCGAACAGGAAATCGTGAAGTCGTTCTGGGGCGCCATCCGCGATTCCGAAGGGTCCGGCCCGGCGCTGGGCGTCGCCTCCATGCTGGCCGGGCTCGATCCGACGAACGCGGCGTGGGCATCGCTCGACTCCCGCGTGGCCAATGAGCTGTTGGCGGAAACTCCCGTCCGGGCGCGCGTCTTCGCCTCGCTGCTGGCCCCCCGCGCCGGCCCCCTTCTCGATGTCGTCGGCGGCATGGCCGCCAAGCCCGACGCCTCGCCGGTCGAGCAGGCCGCGGCATACCAGGTGATCGCGGCCTTGGTCGGCGACGACCCCGAAAAGGTGGTCGACAGGATGATGCGCTCGCGTTCGCCGCTGCCCGGAACGCTCGTTCCCGTGCTGAAAACGGACAGGGAGCGCGCGCTGGCCGCCATCGGCCGCTGGCGTGCCGCGCGGTTGGAACCGGCGCGTGAGGCGGCCCTGCGCGCCATGGCCATCGCCTTGGGAGACGCCGAATCGCTGCGCGCGCTCGCCTATGGTCCCGATCCCACGGTGAGGACGGAGCTGATCAGGCTGCTGCATACAGCCGTTCCCGACCCGGCCGAACTGGCCGCATGGCTTTCACACGGGGATCCCGGGGTGGTCTCGGGGATCGTCCTGGCCCTTGGCGACTACGATTCCGGCACGCTGAACCGCCGGCTTGGCAAGTCGCTGGGCCGGTTTCTCGAGGCTTTCCGGTCGCATCCCGATCCGGGAGTTCACGGAGCCTTGGAATGGCTTTTGCGCCGCCGGTTCGGGCGGGGCCGCGAGGTGGACGAGGCCATGGCCGGCCATGCCCCTTTCGCCGCCGCCGGGGGGCGCGGCTGGCGCGCGGGGCCGGGCGCGGCGTCTTGGCTCGAGGTGCGCGGCCCCGTCAAGATCGACGGATCCGCGCTGGTGTTGCCCGCGACACCGGACCTGATCATCGCCAACGGGGCGATGCCGCGGGCCGCCGAGGTGGTGATTCCCAGGTCGTTCGCCATCGCCACCAAGCTGGTGACGCGCAGGGAATACCGGTTGTTCCGACCCGAACTGCCCCCGGGCAACGACGATATCCACCCCGACGCCCCAGTTCGGGGCGTGAGCCTGTCCGACGCCTTCGCCTACTGCCGTTGGCTGTCGGCGCGCGAGGGGATCACCGAGGACCGGATGGCCGTGCCCGATGGTTCCCTGGGGCTGTTGGCCATGCCCAAGGGATTCCTTTCGCGGCCGGGTTACCGCCTGCCGACCGATTGGGAATGCGAGTACGCCTGGCGCGCCGGCACCACCTCCCGCTGGCACTGGGGAAGCGACAGGCTCATGCTCGACCGGTACGGCGCCTACCCCGGAGGAATCTCGGTGGCGCCTGACGCGGTGGCGTCGGCCAGGCCGAACGCCTTCGGGATGTTCGACATGGCGGGGGCCAACACCTGGCAATGGTCGCTCACCTGCGGCGGACCAAGGCTGGCCGCCATGCGGAAAACCATCATCGACGATGAGGCATGGCAGTTTTCCGTCGACGCCGCGGGTTACGCCCCGACGGACCGCCTGCTCATGCGCGGAACTTCCCTGCTGTCCCTGCCCGAATTGTCGGCCTCGTCGTACCGGGGACTGCTGTCGCCGATGGGCCAAGGCGAGGCCATGCGCGCGGTGTTCGGCATCCGCCTGGCGAGGACGCTGCCCGAAGGCGGCGCGCTCAAGGGGCCTTGAGCCAGCGGGCGCGCAGGTCCCGCCTCGGCCCGGCCGGCGGTTCACCGGGAACCACGCGCTTCATCCATGAGCCATCGGCAAACCCGTCCTTGTCGAGCTGGGCCAGCCAGTCCCATGCCTCGTTCTCGAGTCCGGCCTTGAGTGAGGCCTCGATGACGGCCAGTGATGCCTGCCTCTGGCCGGACTCGCGCGCCGCCCTGGCCAGGGAGGCCAGCCTGCCCGCCGCCTCGGTATCCCCCTTCGATCCCGCGAGCAACCGGGCGCACTCGCCCGCTGCCTGGGTGAGTCCGGAGCGGACGGCCGGATCGGCATCCTTGGATGCCGCCAGTCCGCGCGCCGCCTGCCCGGCCGCGCGCGTGGCCGCCGCCAGGGCCTCGCGCCTTTTGTTGCGTTCCTCGCGCCAGGCCGATTCGAGCAGTTCCGCCCTGGCCATCTCGAGGGCCCCCGCCGCGGCGGAAGGAAACTCGACGAGCCTGTCGCGCCTCAACTCGAGCGCCCGTGCCAGCAGGGCGTGGGCGTCGTCGAAGCGGCCCTTCGCCTTCTCGGCCTGAGCCAGCGCCCCGAGGTTGGCCGCCAGGCGGGAGGCGGGATCGGACAGGTTTTCCGAAGGATCGGTTTCCTTTTTCGCGCGGATCACCTCGAGCGACTCGAGCCAGAAGGCCCGGGCCATCTCGAGCGAGTCGGCGCGCGCCAGGCGGAAGCCGATCTCGTTGAGTTCCTCGACGAGGCGCCTGACGAACTCGGGGCGCGCCGACTTCGCGCCGGCGAGTTTCCTCAGCTCGCCGAGCGCCTTCTCGTAGGTCGGCAGCGCCGCGCTGATCCCGTCCCGCTCGTCCAACAGGTCGCCCAGGTGGGTGCCCGTTGTCGCCATGAGATAGGAAATGTCGGTTGAGTCCTCGTGGCGCCTGGCCTCGGCGAGGGCCTCGAGCGCCTTGAGGTCGAGTTCCATGGCCTTGGCGGGCGAACCGGCCAACTGGGCGTTGACCGCGGCGTTGGAAAGGCCGCGCGCGAGTTCCACGCGCCGGGCCGGTTCCCCCGGGAACCGTTCCACCAGCCCCGCCAGCAGCGCGATGGCCTCCGCCGAGAGCGGTTCGGCGGTTTCCGGCTGCTTCTGCTGGATGCGGAGCGCCGAGAGGTTCAGGAGCGTCTTGGCGAGTTCCTGGCGGTAGTCGGAGGCCTCGGGATGGGCCTTCATCAGGGAACGCAGCCTTTTCTCAGATTCGATGTAGCTTTTCTCGGCCCTGTCGAGCCTCCGCGCCGTCTGGAACAGCAGGCCGCGGTCGTTGAGGGCGCCGGCGAGCTGGCGGTCGTATTCGGGAACCCAGGGGACGCGCCGGGTGAGGTCCTCCCTCACCGAAAGGGCCCTGTCGAGGGTGGTCTCGGCGAGCGCCGAATCACCCTGGGCCAGGTGGAAATTCGCGAGGCTCACGAGGAGCGCCGCCTGCTGCTGACGGTATTCCGGCGTGGAGGGGAAGTCGGCGACGAGGTTCTCGAGGGTGTCGGAGGCCCTGGCCATGTCGGCGGCCGCGCGGGGCGGCGCCTCGTCGCGAAGGAGGTCGGCCCTGGCCACGAGCGCCGCCGACATCAGAACCCTCGCCTCGGGCAGCTTGGCCGACTTCTCGAGCAGCTTTTCGGCCCGGCTCACGGCCTGGTCGAGCCAGGCCGCCGCCGACTTGCGGTCTCCCGCCTCGCCGGCCAGCCGGGCCCGGGAGACCATCGCGTTGCCCAGCCTCAGCGCGGTTCGGGCGGCGGCCGAGGCCTCGCCGTCCTCGGCGCGGGCCGAAAGCTCCGCGATCGCCGAATCCAGCATCGCGGCGGCGGCCTCGGGCTTGCCATCGGACCGCTCGAGTTCGGCGGCGTCGAGCTTGAGCTGCGACACCTCCGCCTTCACCTTGTCCGGATGGCGCTTGGCCAGGTCCATCGCCGCGGCCAGCACCGACCGCGCCTCCGACAGGGCCCGCCTCTCCACCAGGAGTTCGCCAAGGGCCTGCCGCGTCTCGATGGCCTCGTCGATCCAGCGGCCGGCCAAGTCATCCCGTTCCACCGATTGGAGGCGAGACAGGGCGGTTCGCAGGTGGTTTTCGGCCTCCCCCTTGTCGCCCATGAGCGACGAGACGCCCGCCAGGTGCCTCAGGATCGAGGCCTGCTGAAGGGCCACGGCGGGGTCGTCTCCGCCATCTGCATCCTGGAATCGCCTGTAGAACTGGGCCGCCTCGTTGAGCAGCTCGCGGCGCAGCAACTCGAGCCTCGGCTCGTGGGCCAGCCGGGCCCCCCCGATGCGGTCGAGCAGCGAGTCGACGGCCCGGCAGGCCTGCTGGAAGTTTCCTTGCGCCAGTTCGCGGCGCTGCTCGGCCAGTTGCCTTTGCTGTTCCGCGCGTTCGCGGAGCGCCTTTTGCGTTTCGGCCTCGCGTTCCTGCCGGTCGGCATCCTCGCGGGCCATCCGGGCCTTCTCGGCCTCGAACCCCGCCACCATGTAACCCGAACCGGCCGCCAGCAAGGCGAACAGGGCGCCCGAGGCCACCAGCGCCGCCTGGGCCGGCTTGCGCCTCGCCCACTTCGCCAGACGCTCGGTCCAGTGCGTCGGCCTGGCGAGGATCGGCTCGCCCCGCAGGTAGCGCTCGAGGTCTTCCGCCAGCAGGTCGGCCGTCGCGTACCGCCTCGCCGGGTTCTTCTCGAGGCATTTCAGGCAGATCGTGGCCAGGTCGAGGGGCACGGTGTCGAGCACCACGCGGGGGGAGGGCGGGTCGCGGTTGATCACCTGCTGGATCGTGTCCATTACCGTCGTGCCGCGGAACGGCGGAGAACCGGTGAGCATGTCGTACAGGATGCCGCCGATGGCGTGGATGTCGGCCGCCGGGCCCACCTCCTTGTTGCGGCCCATCGCCTGCTCGGGCGCCATGTAAGAGGGCGTTCCCATGATGGCGCCGTCGCGGGTGCGTCCCGAGTCGTCGTCCACCTTCTTGGCCAGGCCGAAGTCGCTCACCTTGGCCACGCAATCGCCAAGCGGAACCCGCGTCGGGTCGGCGCCCTCAGGCAGCGACAGCAGGATGTTCGCGGGCTTCAGGTCGCGGTGGACGATGCCGCGCCGGTGGGCGAAGGCCATGCCGCGCGCCACCTGGACCGTCAGCCTGGCCGCCTCGCGCGGGTCTTGAGGCTTGTCGCCGATGCGGCCGTCGAGGGTTCCGCCCGAAACGAATTCCAATGAGAAGTAAGGCTTGCCGTCGAACGAACCGACCTCGTGGATCTTGACGATGTTCGGATGGTCGATGGCCGCGACGGCTTCGGCCTCGGCCTGGAACCGGACCAGTTCCGACCGCCCGGCCATGCCTCCCGCGAGGATCATCTTGAGCGCGACGAGGCGGTTGAGGCCTTTCTGCCGCGCCCGGTAAACCACCCCCATCGCGCCGCGCCCCAGTTCCGAGATGATCTCGTGGTTGAACGAGGCGGGGAAACCCATGCGGCTTTCCGAGGGAGCGACGGTGGCGTCTCCCGCCAGCGTTCCCGTGCCGGATTCTTCGGCCGCGAGTGTTCCCGTTTCCGGCGCCTTGTCGAGAGTAACCCCGGATTCCGCCGTCGGTCGCTCGAGCGTGGGATGGCTGGCCGCCGATTCCGACGCGGCCCCCGGATCTGCCGACCCACCCGGGGCCATGGCCAGGGTGGGCGCCGTCGCCTTGGAGTCTTCGGCCGGGGGCGGTTCAGCCCGGGGAACGGACCGCGAAAAGGCCTTGGGCTCGGGCGTTTCGGCGATCGTTCCGGAGAACACGCTTTCGGCCCTTCCGGAGAACACGCTTTCAGCCCTTGAATCGACGAGGGTTCCGGAATGGGCCGAGAGGCTTGTCGATTCCTCGGCGAGCGTGTCGTTCACCCTCGGCATGGTGCTGGGATCGTCGGCGAGTGTGCCGGTGGAATTCGACTTTGCCGGCTTGCCGCATTGCGGACATTGCTCGGCGCGGGCGTCAACCATCACCCCGCAGGCGCACATGACGACAGCCATCGATGTTCCTCCCGAGCCCACTCTTCTTCAGCCTATCTCACGAACGAAAGAAAAATCGCCGCTTTTGTCTTGCTTTGCCATTGGAAAAAAAACCGTGGCTCGATATCCCCAACTTGTGAAGCCATTTCCCTAGGCCGGGTTCTGGAGACAGTCGCGATGGTTCGGTCGCTCTTCAGGATGATTGGTACGGTTGCCCGGGCCTTGGAATTTCGGGTTGACGGCGAAGTCGCCGGACCGGCGGCGGAAAACGGCCCTGTCCAGTTTTACGCCAGCCACGACGAGATTCCGCGCCCGCGATGCCGGATGATCGCGGGCCCGGCCATCGACAACCCGGGCAACGGACTCACGATTCCGCCCTCTCCGCGCCGGACCGAGGTTCGGGCCGATGGCGCCGAGGGCGAGTCCGCCCTGCCGGTGTGGGCCGTTCCGCTCGACGGATCGAATGATGCGGCATTCGGAAATGTCAGGCCTCCCGAGGTGGATGACGCCTTCATGGATTGGAAGGGGCCCGATCCCATGCTGGTGCAAAGGGCGCGCGAATGCGCCGTCGACCGGGTCATGGGCTGACCCCCCGATCCCCGTGATCCATCAAATGGGTCGCCTTGGGGCCGTTTACCGACGAAAAGCTCTGTCTTTTTTCAATTTCATTTGTGATGTTTCCCGAATTAACCTATGGTTCATTTGCGAATGTATGTGATATAAAAATTAAGCATGGGGAGATTTGGTGGTATCCCTTGAAAGTGCTACCGGGTGACTGATGTCCTTCGGGTCGGGAGCAGAACGCAGAATCCATGCCGCCCGGCGCCGGATGCCGGGACTGCCCCTGTTATTGGAAATACTCGAGGACCGCATGGTCCCGGCCCTCGACATCGCCCTTTCCAGCCTCACTTTCGCCAAGGGATTGTTGGGCGGGCAGCAAATCGGCACCTTTTCCGTCAGCGGATCCACCACGCCGCAGAATTTTTCCTTCTCGCTCGCGCAGGGTACGGGCGACACCGACAACAACCGGTTTCAGGTTCAGGGCGACAGGCTTGAGATCCAACCGGGGCAATTCTTCCAGGCCAATGCCACCTACAGCATCCTGGTGCAGGCGACCGGCACATCCGGTGCGCTAACCCAGAAGAACATTCAGCTGATGGCCAAGCCCGACCTGGTGGTCACCCTTGGCGGGGATGTGGTCGATCCCAATGACGGCGGAGTTTCGCTGCGGGAGGCCATCGCCATGGCCAACGCCGGCCCCGACCACGACCGCATCGTGTTCGACCCTGCCCTGCCCGTCGACAAGATCATGGTTTCCACGGTCGGTTCCACCGTGGAAGGGCCCTCGGCATTCCTGGTGTCCACCGCCATTTCCATTGACGGTGCCAGGCCCCTCTCTCCATCAGCCCAGCAGGGAAGCGGCAATTTTTCAGCTATTGGCGATCGGCACACGGGCATAGCAAGGCCCGGCACGGCTCCCGAGATGCGCCTTTTCACGGTTTCCCCCTCCGGAAGCCTGCGCCTGGAAAAGATCGACCTCGAGGGCGGGTTGGCGCTAGGCGATGATCAACTCCACCCCAATGGCCGTGGCGGGGCGATCCTGGCCCGCGGGCCGCTCGCGCTGTTTTATGCCTCGGTCTCCAATTCCACGGCCGTGGGATTCAGCGGACTTTTCCCCGGCAAGGCACAGGGAGGCGCGATTTATTCCGAAGCGGGTCTCCAACTGTTTCAGTCCACGGTTTCGGGCAACTCCGCCGTGGGGGGGACCGGGGCCTCCCAGAATGCAACCGGCGAGGGTGGCGGCGTTTTCGTTGAGATTTCCGGACCGGGGCAAAGGTTCCTCCAGCTTGATTCCGTCACGATCGCCAACAACACGGCCACCGCGGGCGCGGGCATCGCCATTCTCCCGCCATCAGGCACGGTCGGGGGAGCGAGCCTGGCTGTCAACTTCCAGAATTCGGTCTTGGCGGATAACACGGGCGGATTTGATGCGGATATCCTCCCCGGTGCTTCCAGCACCGTCACCGTGTCGGTGAGCGGCACATTCGCCGAATCCGTGGGCTCGTCGCTCGCCAACGGCGGGTTCCAGACCGGAGACCCTTCACTGGGGCCGGCTGAAAGCTTCCATGGTTCGCGCATCCATCGGCCGCTTGCCGGAAGTCCGCTGATCGGCGCGGTCACATCCCAGGTGAATTTCACCGACCAGACCGGCGTCCAGCGGTTGTTTCCCTCGGCGGCGGGCGCCGCCGAGTACTACGCCCCGCCCTCGGACATCATTCTCGACAATCCATACTTTCCCGCTTCCATTCCGGTTGGTGTTGAAATTGGCAAGTTGTTCGCCAGTGGAAATGGCGCCGGATTCAGTTTTTCGCTGGCGCTGGTTCCCGGAGCACTCAACAACGACCGTTTCGAAATCCGTGACAACCTTCTCCTGACCGCCCCGGGATACACCCATACTCCCGGCGCCACCTATGTCATCAGGGTTCGGGCCACCGGCGCGACCGGCCTGACTTTCAACAAGGATATTTCCCTCTTCGCCAAGCCTGACATCATCGTGGACACGGCGGCTGATTCCATCAACGCCACCGATGGCAAGACATCGCTCAGGGAAGCCTTGGTGATCGCCAAGCAGACTCCCGGTTTCGACCAGATCGCCTTCGACCAGGTACTTTCCCATTCCGCCATCGAACTGGACGAGGACGCGAATTTTCCCGGTTCCGCCCTCTTCATTGATTCCAATGTGGTGGTGACGGGCGAATTCGCGCCCGGAGTCACGCTCAAGCCGATCCCGGGCAAGAATATCAGGATATTCCAATCCGGATTTGGATTTGCCCTCGGGCTCAAGTCGCTGACAATCACGGGCGGACGCGCGGTGGATGGCCGGGGCGGGGCGATCCTCGCCGATGGCGCGGATTTGTTCATTGATGGGGTCACTTTCTCCGACAACTCCTCATCGGGAGCCGGCGCGGCGGGAGGCGCGATCTCGGCCACGAATTCCCAGGTGGAAATTCGCAACAGCACCTTTTCCAACAACAGGGTGGAAGCCGCCACGGGCCAGTTGATCGGAACTGGCGAGGGTGGCCACATGTTCTTTTTCACCCAGGGGTCGGGTGGCAGTTTCACCGGTGGTGGAACCGGCGGCGGCACGGGTAGCCCCGGCGATGGTGGCATCGGCGGCGGAACCGGCGGCGGAACGATTGGCGGTGGAACCGCGGCTGGCGGTCCCATTCCTCCCGTGGTCACGATTGTCGGATCCACCTTTGCCGGCGGCCTCGCCACGGGCACGGTCGGCGGAGTCACGCTCAGGTCGGGGCGGCTGTTCTCAAGCCCGGTCGCCCAAATTTCCGGTTCGGTTTTCGCCGATTCCACCGGCACCGACCTTACCTTTGTCACCACCAGCGGGGCCCAGCCGTTCTCGGCGATGGGTGGCGGCAACTTCGCCGAATCGGCATCGGGCTTGCCGGCCGGATTCCAGCCGGCCACAGGCGACGCGAAATTGGGCACGCTGGCCAACAATGGCGGTGCCGCCTTCACCATCGCGCCCCAGCAGGGAAGTCCGCTGTTCATGGGCGTCAACCCGGTGGCGGACCTGCCGACCGACCAGCGTGGTGTCACGCGTTCCGCGCCTTTCACCATCGGCGCCTATCAGGTGGTTTTGGCCACGGGATCCTCTGTACAGGCATCAGCCAGTCCTCGTGGCATCGGCGCCACCGTCGATTTCACGGTGACCTTCTCCCAGCCTGTCAGCGTCACCGGTTCACCCGCCCTCAACCTGGGCATCACGGGCGCCAAGGCCTTCGCGATCACCCCATCGCAGGCATCCAGCGCGATTGTTTTCAGGTACACCGTGGCCGCGGGTGATGTTTCCCCCGGTATCACCACGGGCGGACCGATGGCGCTTGACTTCGCCGGTGGCAAGATCATTGATTCGGCCGGTGGCGCCGTCCTCACCGGCGTGCCCGCGCCGACGCCGTCGGGTCCCGCGATCGACGGAATCGCCCCATCGGGCTTCCTCGGGTTCGCCTCCCCGCTTCCCTCCAATCCGTCCAAGGCCGGTTCGTACGGGGCCTTCGCCTCTTTCGGGGAAACCGGCCTCGGGCCGCTCGATCCGTCCGACTTCCAATTGTCCAACGCCACCGTCGGTTCGATCAGCGGACCCGATGCCTCGGGCAAGTACACTTTTACAGTCTCTCCCGTTGCCGATGGCCCGGTCACCGTCTCCCTGAAGGCGGGTGCCTTGGTCGATGCCGCCGGCAATCCGTCATTGGCCACCCAGGCGCTCACGATCATGTCCGACCGCACGGGTCCGGCGCCGGTCGTGTCATTGACACCGGCGCCCGGCGCCGCCAGTTCCGCGCCGCAGTTCGGCGGGGTTGTCGCGTTCGGGGAAACCGTCCTCGGGCCGCTCGATCCCTCCGGATTCCAACTGGCTAACGCCACCATCGTCGGGCCGATCAGCGGACCCGATGCCACCGGAAGGTACACATTCACGCTTAGCCCGATCTCTGATGGAACGGTTTTTGTCTCGGTCGTGCCCGGGGCCGTCGCGGATGCCGCTGGCAACCCTTCCAAGGCGTCGAATGTGGTGTCGTTCATGTCCGACCGCACGGGTCCGGCCGCCATGGTCCAGTCGGCGCCGGCGCTTGTGAGCCTGCCGGGCGGCGCCCGGAAGATCAGCTTCACGGTGGCGTTTTCCGATCCGTCGGGAGTCAAGGCTTCCACAGTGAACAACTCGGCCGTCTCGGTGCTCGGGCCGGACGAGACAAACTTCACGGCCAATTATCCCGCCGTCCTCGAATCGTATGTCGGAGGTGTCGCCCGGTTCGGTGTTGCACTGGGTACCCAGCCGCTGGATGGAACCTACTTCGTTTCCCTGACCGGAACGGTGGAAGACTCGTTGGGCAACACCTCGTCGCAGGTGGGCATCGGCACCGTCACCATCGGGATGTTCGACGAAATTTCACCTGAATTGGTGTCGGTTACCCGGGCCAGCCAGCAGAACCCCAGTTTTGCCGCGCTTCAGCGCTTTGTCGTCTCGTTCAGCGAACCGGTCGTCGGCGTGACAGCAGGGCAGTTCATGCCGGTGGTTTCCACCGGCCTCGATGCTGGCGTCATCCGGGTGACGCTGCCCGGTGGCGCGCCACTCACCGCCGCGCCTGCCCAGGTGTTCGTCGTCGAGGTGTCGAGTTCCGGGGTGGGAACCCTGGGCCTTGAGTTGGCCGGGGAATCCGGCATCACCGACTCCGCCGGAAATCCGCTTTCGTTTCCATCGGAAACGATTCCGATGGAGGATTACGAGGTCGACACGACACCCGTCAAAGTCGAGTCGATCGGCCCGGTTTCCTCGCCGCGCTCGACTCCCGTCGACACGATCGACATCGTACTCAGCAAGCCGCTTGACGACACGGCCAAGCTGGTCCTTGCCCTGTCGATGGAAAGGAACGACAGGAAATTCCCGCTCGACGCGCCGTTCACGGTCGTGCGGACAGGGTACTCGAGTTACCGGATTGAGAACTTCGCCACCCAGTCGGGCGTCGCCGGCAATTACACGCTCAAGCTTAACGCGGCGCTGCTCGCGGACCCGGCGGGAAGGCCCGGCATGGGAACAGGCTCGGTTTCCTGGTCGGCGGTTTCGCCGCTGTCGGTGACCTCGTACAACCCCGTTTTCGCGGTCCCCAAACTGAATGGGCCCGATCCTTTCGTCGTCGGCGTCCCCAAGCGCGTGCTGCTGGGCACATTCTCGGATTCGACCGGGGGCCTGATGTCCGATTATGTCGCGCGGGTCAACTGGGGCGACTCGGCCGTTTCGATTCCGTTCACGGCGCTTGAGAACGCGGAGGTCATCGCCACCGCCACTCCCGGCGTGTTCGATGTCTTCGGCACGCACACCTATGGGCTCGACCGCAACTACCTCATCAATGTGCTGATCCGCGATACCGCCAGCGGCCCCGGATCGTTGCTTGGCCTGGCGGAAAGTTCCTCCGTGGTGGTGACGGCCGGGCAGGCCCTCAACCTTGTCCAGGAGCAGTTCCTGCGGGGAGACACCACCACCCCCATCCTGACCGCGAGCCTCCAGCCGACGGGCCAGGCACGGCCGCTGCTCCAGGTGCTGTTCGTCCAGCCGCCCGCCGTGACCGGGGCCGAGCGGACCCTTTACCTGGCCGCCTATGCCAACAACCCCGAACAGGCCAATGTGCCAATCGGGCCGGCCTCAAGCGCGTCATTCAACTGGCTCGACCTGAGGGCGTCCGGAGTCGAGGCTCAAACGGGTTCGCTGGTTACCCAATTCGCCTTTTCCGCCGGTACCGGACAGCAGGTGGCCCTTTTCTACTTCAACTCCGCCACGGGCGCCTATGAGCCCGTACTTTCCAGCGGTGGAGTGGTCCCTGCCGTTGACCGGGTTTCCGGGCAGGCGATGGTGACATTCGACGATACTTCCACGCCGAAACTGGCCAAGCTCAACGAGACGGTCTTCGCCGTGGCGGTTTCCACGCCTGTTCCCTCGACCGGTGGCACGGACCCATCCCCCACGGTCAATGCCGGCGCGGCGGTCACGGCCACCTTCAACAGCACGCTGGTGCAGGCGTCGCAAACCCTCAACCAGATGGGAGGAGCGCGGTCGGCGGTTTCCGACTCGGCTTCCGGCGTCTTCTCCACGGGCCTGTTCGTCGGCGGCCGCGCGAGCACGCTGGCGCTCACGCCCTCGGCGTTGGGTTCCCCGGTTCCGGCGCGCATGCGCGCCAGCGCTGGCGCCAGGCTGGCCCTGGCCTCGTCCAAGGATGCCGCCATGGCGCTGGGCGGCCTGCTGCGTGGCGCTTTCGCCCCGGTCGAACGCAAGATCAAGCCGCTCATGGAGGCCCTCGGCCTCACGGGTGGGGCGGAGGAATCCAACCCGCCGGCCAAGCCCCCGGAGGGCGGCGCCAAACCGGAGGAACCCCGGGGCGACGGGGCCGGGCCGGGCGAGAAGAAGCCCGAAGGCGCCGTCTCGGAATCCGCCCCCTCCCCCGAAATGATGATCCGCGCCCTGGACGCGGCCATGGCGGAAGGCATGGAGGATGAGTTGCCGGCGTTGACGGCGGGCGCCTGGGCGCTTGCCGGGACGGCGCTGCTGGCCCTGGCCCATGTCCGGGAAATCCGCGAGCGCCGCAAGCCTCAGGGTTGGTCGGGGCCCTTCACAGGCTGAGTCTCCGCCCGGGTTTCCGCCTTGTCGGCGGGCGGGGAATGGGACGCCGATACCTGGATGATCACGGCTCCAAGCGCGATGAGCGCCATGCCCACCAATCCCCAGGCGTTGATCGCCTCGCCGAAGAAAAGCCAGGCGACAAGGCTCACCAGCACGATTCCAAGGCCCGACCAGAGCGCGTACACGATGCCCGTGGGAATCCAGCGCATGACGACGGAAAACAGCCAGATGGCCAATAGGTAAGCCGTGAGTGCCAGCGCGGCGTGGGCCGGATGGGACATGCCGTTGCTGCGCTTGAGCAGCGTGGTGGCGCACACCTCCACTAAGATGGCGCCCAAGAGCAGCAGCCAAGGGCCCGACGATGGCATGGACTGGCACCCCTCAATGGCAACGCATTAGCCTGACAGGAATCGGAGGCTGGCATGACGGACATCATTTCCTTGGGTGACGACCTGCTTTTCTTCAGCCGGATTCGGGCCGAGGCCGAGGCCGCCGGCCGGAAGGCCTGGCAGGCCCGTGATCTCGCCTCGCTGCGGGCGCGCCTGGCGGACCTTAGCGTCGGCCTGGTGCTTCTCGACCTCGATGTCGCCGAGGCCGGGGCCGTGATCTCGGCATGCCCCGCCGGGGTGAGCGTGGTGGCCTATGGCCCGCATGTGGACGCGGCGCGCCTGAGGTCGGCGCGGGAGGCGGGCTGCGCGCGGGTCATGCCGAGGAGCCAGTTCGTGGCCGAACTGTCTGGAATCGTGTCGGCGGAAAAAAGTTGTTGAAACAACTATCTGATTCCGCTAGCCTTGTTTCATGACTCATCGTGACCCAAGCCAGCCAAACCGTCCCCCCCGATTCGATTCTCCCGCGCAGGAAGCCTACCTTCGGCTTTGGCGCCTGTACGACAGGCTCAAGCTCATCGAGGACGAACTGTTCGCCTCCCATGGCCTGAGTTCCCAGCAGTACAACACGCTCCGCTTGCTCAAGGCCGTCCTCCCCGGTTCCATGGGCACCCTCGAACTGGCCTCCCGGCTCATTTCCCGGGCCCCTGACATCACCCGGCTTGTCAACAAGCTGGAATCGCGGGGCCTCGTCGAGCGGCGTCCCGACCCCGCCGACGGCCGGGCCGTGAGGATCATGCTTACCCCGCGGGGGGCCGGCATCCTGGCCTCGCTTGCCGCTCCCTTGGCCGAGGTGCACTCCCGGCAACTTGGCCACATGCCTCCGGGCGATCTTGCGGAACTGATCCGGCTCACCCGCGCCGCTGGCTCGCCGCATGAGCCGGAAGGAAGCCTTTGGAGGCCGGAAGATGCTTGAGCCGGGACGCGTTGAAATCGAAAAAGTCCTGCTGCTGCTGATCCTGCAGGTCGGCCTCATCATCGCCGTGGCGCGCGCCATGGGATGGTTGGCGCGCCGCCTGGGTCAGCCCGAGGTTATCGGGGAAATCGTCGCCGGCTTGCTGCTGGGTCCCTCCCTTTTCGGTTGGCTCGCTCCGGCGTGGTCGACCGCCCTGTTCGATCCCCCGGGTCTCGAGGGCGTTCCCAGGGGCCTCATGCCCGTCGTGGTGAAGATCATCAGCCAGCTTGGGTTGATCCTGCTGCTGTTCGTGATCGGCATGGAATTCGACTTCGGGCATCTCATTCCCTCGGGCCGGGCCACAGCGGCGATTTCCCTGGCGGGCATCGCGTTGCCGATGGCCTTGGGCGCGGCCCTCGCCTGTTTTCTTTATCCCCGGTTGGTCGATGATCCCTCGACGGGACCGGCGTTCGGCAACTTCCAGCTCTTCCTTGCCGTTTCCATGGCGATCACGGCCCTTCCCATTTTGGGACGCCTGCTCGTCGAGTGGGGCGCCTCACGCACGCGCGTCGCCACCATCGCCATTTCCGCCGCCGCCATGGACGACGCCGTGGGCTGGATCCTCCTGGCCACCATCGCGGCGTTCGTCCGTCTCGGGCAGGCTTCCGAGGCCTGGGCCACCGGCGCCCTCATGGCGGCGCTCACGGTGGCATTGCTGTTCGCCATGGTGGCGGTCATCCGTCCGGTCGCGATGCGGCTGGTGCGCGCCAGCCTCGACGCCAATGGCGGCGAGGTCTCCCTGCTGCTGCTGTCGGGCGTCCTCGTTTTCGCGTTCGCCTGCGCGGCGGCCACCAGCCTGATCGGCATTTTCGCGATCTTCGGCGCCTTCCTGGCCGGCGCCATCCTGAGTGGAGAGAACCGCTTGGCCGCGGGCATTCAGTTGCGGATGAGGCAGTTCGTGACGGCGTTTTTCCTGCCGATATTCTTCGCCTACACGGGCACGCGCACCCGCATCGGTTCCATCGCCGACCTCGAGATGGCCGGGCTGACGATCCTCGTGCTGGCGTGCGCGGTGGCCGGCAAATTTGCCGGATGCGGCCTGGCCGCCAGGCTATCCGGGTTTGGCTGGCGGGAGGCCGGTTGCATCGGCGTTCTCATGAACACCCGGGCGCTCATGGAACTCATCGTCATCAATGTGGGCAAGGACTTGGGCGTGGTGCCCGACGAGCTTTTCACGATGCTCGTGATCATGGCGCTGGCCACCACGGTGATGACCACGCCGGGAATCATGTGGCTGGCCCGGGGCACCGAATTCGAGGCGCCGTTGCGCTCCACCGGATGGCTCACGAGTCGTTGACGAAATCCACCGAGGGGAGAGCCGGAACAATGCCCGCCGTGGCGCCCCGCGTGAGCAGTTCCCGAACCGCCGCCCGACCCCGCTCGCCGTAGTCGAGCGTCCAGTGGTTCACATACATGCCGACGAAGCGGTCCGCCAACCCGGTGTCGAGGTCCCGGCCATAGCGCAAGGCGTATTCCAGGGCCGCGGGGCGGTTTTCGAGCGCGTACTGGATGCTCTGCCTCAGCAGCCTGCTCACGCGGGTGATGACCTCGTTTCCGAGGTCGCGTCTCACCACATTGCCGCCCAGCGGCAGGGGCAGGCCGGTCAGGTTCTGCCACCACACGCCCAGGTCCACCACGAGGTGAAGTCCCTGGTTGGCGAATGTCAGTTGCCCCTCATGGATGATGAGGCCGGCATCCACCCGGCCTGACGCCACTTCGGAGAGGATCTGGTCGAACGGCACCACTGTGAAATTGAACCCTTTGCCCAACAGCAGGCTCAGCGACAGGAACGCGGTGGTGAGGGTTCCGGGAATCGCGATGGTGGCTTTTCGCAATTCGTCGATTGTCATCTTCCGGCGGGCCACCACCATCGGCCCGTATTGGTCGCCCATGCTGCAGCCGGTGGGCAAGAGCGCGTAATCCGCGGCGATGTAGGGATAGGCGTGCAGGCTGACGGCGGTCACCTCCAACTCGCGCCTGCGGGCCCGCTGGTTGAGCGTTTCGATGTCCTGCAGTTCATGCCGGAACTCCAGGTCGCCCGTGGGCAATTTGTCGTGGGCCAGCGCGTAGAACATGAAGGCGTCATCCGGGTCCGGGCTGTGGCCGACCCGTATCAATGTTTTGGCCATGCGACTCATCCTCATTCCTGTTGCGCAATCAACCGCTGCCGAGGCCTGTCCTTCAACCGTCAACGGGCCTGGGCCTGGCAAGGGCACCCATGACGATCCACATGGCCGCAAAGCACATGATGACAAAAACCAATCCCATCACGACCGTCCAATACCGCCGGGAATCGCCCCGGGCCCGATTGGGTTTCTCATCGGCTGGCAGTCGCACCTTGATCCTGCGCCGATGACGCTTCCCGCCATGCCTGGCGGGCCCGGCCGGGGAGGCTTTGTCGGTGGGATTGGCCGGCTCACTCGGTTCAAACATCGTCGTTTCAGGTTCCTGAGGCCGGTTAAATGGGTTCGCCGCGCTTGGGATTGGGGCTTGCAGCCATGTCGAGGCGGAATGGTTGCCTACTTGACTCGCTTGAGGCGAAGCAAAGTCACGCTGTCGGATGTCGCCTCGAACGACTTGGGACGGGTGCCCTTTTCGGAAAGCTTGCTGAAGCACAGGGCCAATTCATCCCCCTTGAGTTCGAAGATTCCCTCCAGCACCACGCTCTTGCCGTCCCTCTCGGTGACGAGGTCGATGGTTCCCGGATTGCCCGCTTTGGCATCGGAAAACGATGCCTTCTCGGTCTTTCCGGGTTCGCTGATGGCGATGGATTTTCCGGAAATGGAGACGGTGATCTTGGCCAGGTGCTCGCTGTCGATTTCCTGTCCGGCGCGTATCGCCTTGGCGGGTTTCCACTGGCCCTCGAAACCGGGCACTCCATCCGACTGGGCCATCAAAAGCGGGATGACTGACGCCACGAGGAAAAACGCCGCGAAGCGAGACAACAATGAAGCCATGGTTCCACTCCCCTGCAAGACACTGATATATTAACAGCATATATGTTGCTGGATCGCCAGCATCCCGGTGGCGGGCGGTTTCGCCCGCGGGGCGGGCGCGCGGGGAGTTGTGGTTGTGGAAGGGCGGCTTGTCCTCCGCGGCATGAGCGGTCCCGTCGCGGGCCGCGTGTGGGAGGTCCGCTCCGTGGCCCGGGTCGGCCGATTCGAAGGCGCCGACATCCATGTCGATGATTCCTCCGTCAGCCGCCTGCACGCCGAATTTCGACTGACGGCCCTGGGATGGCGCCTTGTCGACCTTGGCAGCACCAATGGCACCGTCGTCAATGGCGCCAAGGTCGGGGTGGCCCAGTGGCCGCTTCGCAAACGCGATGTCATCGGCATAGGTGGCGCCACGATCGAGGTGGCGGAACTGAGGGAGGATTCCGACCCGGCGCCTTCGGGTTCCAAGGCATCCGGCCAGGACGAACTCGGGTTGTTCCAGGGGATCAATGTGTGGGTCGAGGCGACCACCCGTTCCGGCCTGCATGCCGCCCTGGTGGATGTGGCCCGGGAACGCGAAAAGCCGGGCGCCGACAATCCGATGCTGATGGCGCTCCTGCAGGCGAGCCGTCACCTGGTGCATCTCGACAGGGAGGAAGACTTTCTCCAAAGCGTGCTCGAGGATGCCGCCGCCACGCTCAGGGCGCAGGGTGGCGCCATCGTGCTCGCCGAGGGTGAGCCACCCCGGCTCAGGCCGAGGCTTCAGGTCGAGCGTCCCGGCGCGCCGGGCAGGCCCCGGGCCTACAGCCAGCACCTGGCCGAGCGCGTCTTTTCCACCGGCCGTTCGGCTCTGTGCCGCACCCTTGAGGAGGATCCCGGGCTTGCGGGCTTGGCCAGCGTCACGGAAGGAAACATGGCCTCGATCCTGTGCGTGCTGCTGCGGACCCCGCGTGGTTCCCTGGGCGTGCTGCATCTCGACCGGGGATCGGGGGAATCGCCGTTCGGGCCCGCCGACCTAGCCTTCGCCGACGCCTTGGCGGCCCAGCTTTCCGCCGGAATCGAGGGTGTCCAACTCGTCCGCGGGCAGAGGGAGGCGTTTTTCGAGACCGTGGCGGTTCTGGGGCAGGTGATCGAGTTGAGGGATGCCTACACCGGCGGCCACACGATGCGGGTGACGGGTTATGCCGTCCGGCTTGGCGAGGCGCTGGGCCTGTCCGCGGCCGACCGCGAAACCCTCCGCCTTGGCGCTCCCCTGCACGACATCGGCAAGATCGGCATCAGCGACGCCATTCTCCGCAAGCAGGGGGCCCTGGACCCCGCCGAGCAGGCGCTCATGAGGAGCCATACCGTGATGGGGGACCAGATTCTCCGTTCGCATCCCGGCCTCGAGAAAGTGGCGCCGATCGCGCGGTCGCACCACGAGCGGCATGACGGGGCCGGGTACCCCGACGGATTGTCGGGCCACCGCGTTCCCCTTTTGGCCCGCGTGGTGGCGGTGGTTGACGCTTTCGACGCCCTCACGACCGACAGGCCTTACCGGACCCGCATGACCGTCGGGGAGGCGATGACTGTCCTGTCGCGGGAGTCGGGCCGCCAGTTCGATCCGGAAATCCTCGGGGCGTTCCTGTCCATGCAGCCGGAAACCTCTGTCAATCCATAACTTGCGCGTTGCCGCGCCCGCCCGAGGCAACCTGTTCCGGTTCCACCGGCCGCAACGGCCGGACGGGTTATTCCCACCTAAGCAACCTCTCCGGCCGATCGCGCGCCACGAGGGGCCAATCGCCGTGCGGAATCCGTGGGGTTGCTGACGAAAAACAGGTCACCCGGACCTGTTCGCGAATGGAGTCGCCTCATGAGTTGGTGCTGGATCGTCGCCTCCTGCCTGATGTCGATGCCATGCGGGCAGGTCTTCATCGAGCCGATCGAGTTCGACATCACCTCCGAACACGGCCTCATGCACCGCGACACCGCGAACCTCGCCGAGCCCGGGGCACGCTGGGATGAGCCGGAGTGGCGCTTCGGCAGGTCGAACATCGTTCCTTTCACGCATGACGGCGGCAAGCAGGCGCGCCTGGCGGGCCGTCTCAAGCTGAAGGTCGAGGGCGTGAAGTCGGGATCCCTGATCCGCATCCGCGGCCTCAGCCATGAACCCGGTTTCAATGTCGCCGGCGAGGTGGTGGTGTCTTCCGGCGAGGACGGTGGTGAAGACGGGGACGACGACGAGGCCGCGGCGAAAAAGCCCGCCGGGCCGGTCACCGTGGTCGCGGAGGTCAAGGCCGGCGAGGGCCTGGGAACCGCCGTCCGGAAAATCAGCCAACCCATCGTCTGGTTCGCCGAGGTGAAGCCGCCCGGAGATGGCAAGGTCTCCAAGCACGACCTCGGCCCCACCTCCCCCCTGGTCGGTTATGTCCTGCGCGGCAGGCCCAAGATGGCCGACCAGAAGCGCGGCACCGTCACGCCCCGCCGGTTGGCCATCGCCGTGGAACGCTACAACAACGCCCTCGCGAACGCCGGGGAAAATCCCACATCCCTGGCCATCGTGGCCGAACTGGTCGGCCGCATGGGCAAGCACTACCTGCCGACCAGGCACTACGAGGAGGAGGATGCCTGGAATGTCCCCGAGACATGGGTGATGAAGGATCCGGGCGCCAGTTGCTTCTCGATCATTTCCTATTCCATCAACCTGCTCAACATGGTGGGGCATGAGGGTGAATACGACATGGTCACCTACACCGCGACGCTGGAGAATCCCACCAAGGCCGTGCTTGGCAGCCTCGGATCGCCCCCGGTTCGCAAGCCGGCCATCGGCGACTACTGGCAACTGTTCCTCGTGGACGACCGCAACACCAAGCTGGGCCAGGCCGGCGGATTGGGAGGCGTCAACTTCTACGAGGCCGTCATGCGATACAAGTTCGGCGGCCGCACCTACTTCATGCCCGGTGGCACCTCGAGGGTGTACACCAACCCCGACGACATCCTGAGGGTGTTCCGCACGATGGCCTGGGCCCGCTACGACAACTGGAAGAAGGAGTGGCGCGTCGTGAGGGTGGTTCACACCTATGTGCGCCCCGGCGAGGGCTCGCCCTATGGCGTGGATGTCTCGGAAGTCTCGTCCCCCAGGCAGGAATGAGTTACGACTGCCCTTGCCGGCCCTTCCAGCGTAGGATGATGCCTCCTGCAGGCGCGCGGCACTGGGAGGCGGCATGGGTCGGCAATTCTTCCTGACGACGGCGATCGACTATCCCAACAGCCGTCCTCACATCGGCACCGCCTTCGAGAAGATCGGCGCCGATGTCCAGGCCCGCTACCGCCACATGGAGGGCTACCAGGTCTTCTTCCTGATGGGCAACGACGAGAACACCGTCAAGGTGGCCCGCCGCGCCCAGGAACTCGGACTTGGCACCCAGGCCTACTGCGACGACATGGCGCGCCAGTTCCGCGAAGTCTGGACGGCGCTCGACATCTCGTTCGACGACTTCATCCAGACCTCCGAGGCGCGGCATCACGCCGGTTGCCGCGCCTTCATCCAGAAGGTCTTCGACGCCGGGCACATCTACAAGTCCGCCTACGAGGGCTGGTACTGCGACGGGTGCGAGGCCTTCAAGACCGAGAAGGAACTCGGTGACGACAAGCTCTGCCCGGCGCACAAGATCCCCGCGGTGCGCCGCAGCGAGGACTGCTACTACTTCGCCCTGTCGAAATTCCGCGACAGGCTCCTGGAGTTCTACGAGGCCCACCCCGACTTCATCCAGCCGGAAAGTCGCCGAAACGAGGTGATGCAGCTTGTCCGGACCGAGCTTTTGGATGTGAACATCACCCGATCGGGGCAGGACTGGGGCATCCGTGTCCCGTTCGACGAGCGGTTCACGATCTATGTGTGGTTCGACGCGCTGCTCAACTACATCACCGCCGCCGGTTACGGCACCGACATGGAGCGCTTCTCCCGGCTCTGGCCGGCCGACCTCCATGTCATCGGCAAGGACATCACCCGCTTCCACTGCGCCCTGTGGCCGGCGATGTGCATGGCCGCGGGGATCGCCCCGCCCAAAAAGGTGTTCGGGCACGGTTTCGTCTACCTGAAGACCGACTCAGGCGAGGCGGTGAAAATCTCGAAGTCGCTGGGCAACGCCGTCGAACCGATGGACCTGGTGACGCGTTTCTCGCCCGAGGCGTTCCGTTATTACTTCATGCGCGAGTGCCCCTTTCCCGGCGACGGCGAGTTCGGGTGGCAGCGGTTCGCCGATGTTTACAACGCCGACCTCGCCAACAACCTGGGCAACCTGTATTCGCGGGTGGTGGGCCTGTTGGGGAAGAATTTTCCCGGCGAGGTTCCCGGCACCGCCGGCCGGGCCGCGGCGCTGCCGGAGGGGCCGTCCACCCGCCCGCAGATGATCGCGCGCTACCGCGAGCACATGGAGGCGCTGCAGTACAGCCAGGCCCTGGCGGGACTCTGGGCCGATGTGCTGGTTCCCGCCAACCAGCATGCCGAGAAAACCGCCCCCTGGTCGCTGGTGAAGAAGGATCCGCCCGCCGCGGCGCTGGTGCTTCACGACCTCGTCGAGGCCTTGCGCGTGGCGTCGATCCTGCTCAAGCCGTTCCTGCCCCGGCTTTCCGGGAAGATCTACGGGGGCTTCAATTTCACGACGCCTTGGGAGAAAGTATCCACGGCGTGCGCCGAGGCGCCCCATGTCCAGCCGGGGCCGCTGGTGGTTGTGGCCGAACTGGAGGGTGGCAAGGTCAAGCCCCTGGTTCCACGGGTCGAGATCGACAAGTCGTGAGCGAACCGGCCCGGCGGCCCGGCCGTAGGAGACAGTAGGGACATGGCGTCCGAGAAAGCCCGCGAAGGCCGGCCGGGAATCTCCGACGAGGAGCTGCTCATGGCTTGCCAGGGCGGCGATCCCGACGCGTTGCCGGAGATCATCAGGCGCCATGAGCGCGGCATCTACTCGTACCTCCGGCGGTACACCCGGGACCCCGTCCTCGCCGAGGATGTCTTCCAAGACACCTTCCTCAAGGTGCACGAGAAGATCGGGCAGTACCAGGAGGGAAGGCCGGCGCGGCCGTGGTTGTACACCATCGCCACGCACCAGGCGGTCGACGCCCTTCGCCGGGCCAAGCGACGCCGGGGCGCCAGCCTTGACGAGTCGCGGGACCGCGCGGGCGGCAGCGAGGGCGCCAGGCTCTCCGACGCCGTTGAATCCCACGAGGAGGCCCCGTCCGAGAGGATGGAGCGCGGCGAGCTCGCCGAGCGCATGCGCGCCGCGGTGGACATGCTCCCCGACCTGTACAGGGAGGTTCTGATCTTGGCGTACTACAATGAAATGAAATATCAGGATATCGGCGAAGTTCTCGGGCTTCCCGTGGGCACTGTCAAGTCGCGCATGCACGCGGCGATGAGCAAGCTCGCCGAGATCCTCAAGGGCGCCACGCCCTCTGGCACCATGCCCGTCCTCAAGCCCAGGCAAGCCGGAGCCAAGTCATGAGCGACAAGGAATGCGACATCGTGGGCCTCGTCGTGGGCTGCATCGACGAGGGCGACAAGGGACGGGCCGCCAAGGCGGTCTCGGAATGCCCCGGCCTCCAGTCCAAGGCTGTTGAACTGCGCGAGGTCCTGGCCCTGCTTCCCCGGGATGGCGACGACGCGGCGCCTCCCGCCGACCTGGCCAGGCGCGCCGTCGAGCGGGTTTCCCGCCAGAACATGCCCGTGATCGCCCGGCCGTCGTCGCCGCCGGGTTCCGGCTGGGCCGAATGGACCCCGCCCTCGTGGAGGCTGGCCGACCTGCTGGTGGGCGGCGGCATCATGGCGCTGGCCGCCATCGTGGCGTTCCCCTCGGTCAACCGCGCCTGGACCACCTACCGCGAGGCCGCCTGCCGCCACACCCTCGGCACCCTCGGGATGTCCCTCAACCGCCACGCCGACCAGGCGGGCGGACGGTACCCCGATCCCGGCGCCAGCGGATATTCCGGATCGTATTTTGTCAGCCTGAGGGAGGGTGGCCTCCTTCCCGAGGGCTTCCGCACCCGTTGCGGCTCGCACGACGGCGCCCGGTACCCCTCCGCCGCCGACATGGAGTCGCTACGCTCGATGGATCCCGCGGAGTTCCGCCGCCAGGCGCGCCGCCTCGGCGGATGCTACGCCTATTCGCTCGGCCATGTCGATTCGCAGGGCAGGCACCGGCCTCCCGAGCGCTCCATGGGCGACTTCACGCCCATTTTGGCCGACAATCCGCCCGAGGCGGGGCCCGGCAACAGCGACAACCACAGGGGGCCGCACCGCCCCAACGGCGGGCAGAATGTCCTGCGCATGGGCGGCGATGTCCGGTTCCAGGCTGAAAGGCATTCCGCCGGCGACGACCTCTACACGAACCGGCACAACCGGGTCGGCGCGGGAATCGACCCGGCCGACTCGGTGCTGGCCCCGGGCGACTCGCGCCCCTGAGCCCCTCCGCCTGATATAACTTCATGGGGCGCGCGGGAAAGCGACGCCCCGCGCCGGCACCAGGGAAGTCCGATCACGATGAAAACCAGCGTGCGCATCGTCGCCGGCACCTTGCGCGGCCGGAAGGTCGAGTGCGTCGTCAACCCCGACCTCAGGCCCACCCCCCAGAGGGCCCGCGAGGCCCTGTTCAGCATCCTGGGCGGGTATCTCGACGGCTACCGGTTCGTCGATGTCTTCGCCGGCACCGGGGTCATCGGCATGGAGGCGCTCAGCAGGGGCGCCACCCGCTGCCTGTTCATCGAGAAGGACCCCAAGCTCGCCATCAACATCGAGCGCCATGTCGCGCGCTTCGGCGTCGGACTGAGGACCGACATCCTGAGGGTCGACGCCTACCGTTGGGCCGAGCAGTTCCTCGCGCCCAAGGAGCCCACCATCGTGTTCATCAGCCCGCCGTTTCCCGACTTCGGGGCCCGGCCGGCCGATTTGGGTTCCATGATCAGGCACCTTTCCGCCGCGCTGGTTCCCGGTTCGATCTTGGTGCTGCAGGCCGAGGAGCACGACAACCTGCCCGGCATCGCCACGGGCGACGACTGGGACATCCGCGTCTACGGCCGCAACCAGCTTTGGTTCCGGCGTATTCCCCTGCCGGGGGAAGCCGATCACGCCGAAACGGTCGATTCCGAGGAGAAAACCGATGCCTGATTATCCGGAGATTCCGCTGGGCCGCGGCAAGGTCTTCATTCCCATCGGCGACGGCACGGAAATGATGGACACGCTCTATCCCATCTTCCGCCTCCGGGAGGAGGGGTACGAGCCGGTCGTCTCCGGGCCCGAGGCCCGCATGTACAACGGCGTCATGCACGAGATTCCCCCCGGCGAGGGGGTCCGCTGGGACATCACCCGGGAGCAGGCTTCCTACCATGTGCGGGCCACGGTGGCGTTCCGCGACGCCCGGGTGGAGGACTATGCCGGGCTGTTCCTTTCCGGCGGGCGGGCACCCGAGTATTTGCGCTACGACAAGCCGTTGCTCGAGTTCATCCGGGCGTTCTTCGCCACGGGCAAGCCGGTCGCGATGGTCTGCCACGGCGTGGAACTGGCCGCGGCGGCGGGTTGCCTCAAGGGGCGCACCGGCACCACGGTGGCCAAGTGCGAACTCGACATCACCGCCTTCGGCGGCGCCTATATCGACAAGTCCTGCGTGGTGGATGGCAACCTGGTCTCAGGCCGCACCTGGCACGACAACCCGTTCTTCCTGCCGCCGTTCATCCGCCTGCTCAACGCCGCCAACCCGCGTTGACAGGGTGAAAGCGGCAGCGGCCGCTCGACACCACCGTGCGGCCGTTAGCCTTGAACCGGCTGAAACCCGACCAAGTTTCGTATTCAACCACGGCCGCTCCAATCATGTGATAGATTGAATGGGTAATCCTGAAAGGATATACGAGGGGTAATCGGTTCCATCCTGGTCCGCGCCGCATCCTCCGGCGGGCGGCCCAGCCGACCTGGATGATCCATGAATCCGGCGCAAGGGCGGGGAAGCGAACGGGCCGATGCGACGGGCGTGGAAGCGCCCGACGCCTCCGCCACATTGGCATCCAGTCATCCAACCCATGCTGGCGATTCCACCATCCATCGTGGCCCCGGTGCCGACGAATCCATTGCCAGCGAGGCATCGTCCTCCGAAAGCGTCGGGGCGCCGGTCAATTCCGATGGCGCCATCCTTTCCTCCGGCATACGGGTGGAATTTGTGTCCTCCCCCGCCGATGCAACCGGCTCCACCCTGTTTTCCCGTGTTCCGGAAATAACTGCCGTCGAACCGGTGCCTCGGCCGTCGGTTTCGGATCGTACCCTGCCCGAAGTCGGCAACTCCGCCATGGCTTCCCGGCCCTTGCGGCCCGCCGACACCCTCGCCGAAGCGGCCGATTTTCCAACCGGCCCCACGGAGGCCACCCTGCCGGATGGGCCTGGCGGTTCTTCGGATTCGGGATGGGTTCAGGCCAATGACGGGCGCCGGGCCCGTCACGACGCCACTTTGGCGGAAACGGCACCATCCGGGCGAAGCGGGTCCGATTTCACCCTCAAGTCGCTTTCAGCCGACTCCGGCTCGCAAACCCTGCCGACCGACGGCGCGAGAATCCCCGCGCCGCCGCCTGACCGCACCCTGGCCACGGACGATGTGTCGTCAGGCGGCAACGAGGCGACCGGGCGGAGTGATGATTCGGTTCGTTCCGGCCTTGACGACATGCCGTCGGCCCCGACCTTGGCCGACCTTCCCGGTCGGGGTGATTTGGCGGCGCCCACAACGGGAACCATTCCCGATCTTCCGACGCCCCAATCCACGCTGTCGAAAAGTCCCGGGGAGGGCGGCGCCACGGCGGCGACGATGAGATTGCCGGGGGAATTGTCTTCCGCGGGGCGCACGGCGCCTCCCTCGCAATCGGCCGGAACCTCGGACTCCCAGTTCAGCCTTCCCGACTACGAGATCCTTTCCGAACTGGGCCGCGGCGCCATGGGCGTGGTGTACCGGGCTCGCCAGAAGGGCCTCAACCGAATCGTCGCACTCAAGATGATCCTCAGCGGCGGCCTGGCGGGACCCCGGGAGATCGTGAGGTTCATGACCGAGGCGGAGGCCGTCGCCGCCATCGATCACCCGAACATCGTCAGGATCTTCCATGTGGGCTCCCATGCGGGAACCCCCTTCTTCTCGCTGGAGTTCGTCACGGGAGGCTCGCTCGATTCCCGGATCAACAAGACGCCGCAGGATCCCGCCCAGTCGGCCCGGATGGTGTCGCAGGTCGCGAGGGGGATGGCCCATGCCCACAGGCGCGGCATCGTGCACCGCGACCTCAAGCCGGCCAACATCCTCATCGCCCCGCCCGAGGGTGCCGACCCGGCGAAACTGCCGCTGGCGGCATTCACCGCCAAGGTGGGTGACTTCGGGCTGGTCAAGAAGATCGACGACGACTCCGGCCTCACGCGCGAAGGCGCCATCATGGGCACCCCGAGCTACATGGCTCCCGAGCAGGCGCGGGGCCTCAACAACCAGGTCGGCGTGCCGGCGGACATTTACGCCATCGGCGGCATCCTCTACGACCTCCTCACCGGGTCGCCCCCGTTCCGCGGCGCCACGGTCATGAACACCATCCAGCAGGTGATCGGCCGCGAGCCCGTCTCTCCCCGCCAACTGGTGGAAACGATCCCCGCCGACCTGGCGACCATCTGCCTCAAGTGCCTCGAGAAGGATCCTCAAAAACGCTATTCAACGGCCGACGCGCTGGCCGACGACCTTGACGCTTTCCTGGAAAACCGCCCCATTTCGGCGCGGCCGGCGGGCCGGATCGAGAAGGCCTGGAAGTGGTGCCGGCGCAATCCCGGCCCCGCGCTGGCGGTCGGGGCGCTCGCCGCTCTCCTGGTGGCGCTGGCCTCCGCCGGGGGTCTCGCGGCGCTGGCCTACCGTGCCCGGTCCGAGGCCGCGACGGCGCAGGCCGAAAAGGACCAGGCGGAGGCCGAGGCCTCCCGCAAGGCCCGCGAGGATGCCGAAACCATCGCCATATCCGAGGGCAAGGCGCGGGAACTGGCGACGCGCAACCTCGAGCAGGCGAGGAAAAACGCCACCGAGCGCGCCCAAGGCCTGGTGCGTTCGCTCGCCAGCGCCGAACCCGCGGCCATCGGCGAGATTTGGAACCAGCTTGATGCCGTGCTGGCTTCCTCGGACGACGCCGCCAAGGCGGTGGCCAGGGAAGAACTCGAGGCGGCATCGCGTGGCCCCGATCCCAAGGCGGCCCTCCGGGCGATGCTGGCCCTGGCGCCCACCGACCCGCGCCAAGCCGCCGATGCCGCGGCGCGATACGCGCAGTTCGAGGTCCCGTCTCTCGACGCCACGATCGTCCGGATCCCGGGCGCCCTTTCCCTGGGTGACTGCTGGAACAAATTGCTGGCCGGCGGGGGCGAGGGCAGGGGAAGGCTTGTGCTGGCCGCCATGCTTGCCCGGTTTCAGCCCGCTGAAAGCCGTTGGCAACTGGCGGGCCCCTTGGTGGCCGACGAGCTGGTCCGACTCGGGCCCGCCTCCATCGACCTCTGGCTGCCTTCGTTCCTGCCTGTCGCCCGTCATCTGGCGCCCAGCCTGGAAAGGCTCTATTCCGAGTCGATCAGCCCGGGGCCCGACCAGCCGACGGGATTCGAACCGGCGGCCTATCTTGTCAGCCGGATGGTTGAAAGGAACACGCTCAAGGACCCGGCGCTGTTGGCGCGCCTTGTCACGCTCTCGACGCCCTCGCGCTTCCGCGTCATCTGGCCGGTGTTGGGAACCATGCGCGGGGAGGTCGCCGACGCCCTTGAGGCCATGGGGCCCGCCGCCCCGGCGGCCGTCACCACCGACTGGATCTCGAAAGTCGTTCCGGCCCAGGCCGCCGTGCGCATGGCGTCCATCGACAAAACCAACGCCCTTCGCCGGGAAGGCGTCGAGCGCGAGGCCCGGCGCCTGGTGGCCTTGGCGCGCGCCGGCAGGCATGGAGCCCTAGTCAAGGCGCTTGGTTCCGTCACGGAACCCGACCTGAGGTCGATGGTGTTCCGGTATGCCCCGGGATTCAAACTTTCCGTGGCCGATTTGGCCGCGTGGCGCCTGGCGACCCGGGACCCGCTTGAGCGCATGAACCTGCTCCTGGTGATCGGCCAGTTTCCACCCCCGGCCAACCGGGCTGAAGTCGACAGGTGGCTCAAGGAACTGGAAGGCGCCGACCTCCGTCATCCGTCCGCCGGCGTCCATGCCGCCGCCGTCTGGCTTTCCCGCGCCTGGCTGGGTCGTGAGCCGCCTGTTGTGCAACCCGACGCTTCCATCAGCCTGCCACCAGGGCACCCCGGCTGGATCATCGACCGTTGGGTCGGCGCGATGACCGTGGTTCCGGCGGGGCAAAGTTTCGACATGGGGGCCGCTCCCTACGACAAGAGCCGTTCGGTGGAGGGCCGAATCGACCTGGAAGCGAGGCACGCGGCCGGCAATTCCCGCCGCTTTGCGATCGCCCAGGAGGAGATCACGGTCAGGCGGTTCCGCGAGTTGTTTCCCGAGCACAAGGTGGTGGGTTTGGCGGTGGACGCTTCCGACGACCATCCCGTCAACGCCGTCTCGTGGCTCGACGCCGTGGCGTACTGCCAGGGATTGTCCCGCCGGGCCGGGCTGATACCGGTGTATCCCCCCACCGATGGCATCGACTTCAGGGATCGGCTTTCCAAGGGCCTGAGGATGGCCCCGGCAATGCTGGGCGCCACGGGCTACCGGCTTCCCACGGAGCTGGAATGGGAAATGGCGGCGCGGGGGGGAATCACCACGCCTTTCCCGTGCGGCCGCGATGACGCCCACCTGGGCCTCTTTGCCAACACCTCCGCCAACAGCGGCGGGCGCCCCAAGCCGGCGGGACGATTGCTGCCGGGCGCCTGGGGCCTGTTCGACGCCTGCGGCAACGCGGCGGAGTGGACCATGACGGAGTTGCTGCCTTACGAGGGTCTCAGGCAGGGCATTGTGGTGGAACGGCCCTATGCCGATGTCGCTCCCGAGGTGGGTGCGCAAACCTTCATGGTGATACGGGGTGGTTCCATGGCGAACAATGCCCTGCAATCGCGATTTTCCAGCCGCTTGGCGGTGAAGCCCGACACCCGCGCGGTTTCGATTGGTTTCCGTGTCTGCCGCACCTGGCCGGATTGAACCGTTTCTGGCTCACCGGCGCGATTATTGAGCTGATTGATTGGGTAATGTGGGCCAGATCTTTCAGGCAAAAAGAAAAAAAGTGGACAGTTCAAACTAAGTGAGTATCCTTATATATGTGTTCTGGATCGTCTGCACAATTTGAGCATGCCCAAGTTTTTGGCAAAGTCACGAGGAGTTTTACGAATGTCCCGCCGAACCTGGTTTTCTCTCTTCCGCACCCTTTTCGGGGGCATCTCCTCCAACCAATCCAAGCAAGCCCTCCGGCCCAATCTGGTGCTGGAGCGCTTGGAAGACCGGGCTGTGCCGGCGTCAGTCGTTTACAACGACACCAGTTTTTTGCTTACCATCCAGCTCGACATGGCCGACGAGTCGATCACCCTCACCGCCCAAGGTGATGGAAATTATGTTTTCACTTCAAACAACAACTTTACAGGTGATGGTGTGCCCGGCTTAACGGGTCTTAATACCAAGACGCTAACCATTACCAACCAGCTTGTCCTGACCAATGTCTCCATCGACAACGCGGTCACCGGAACATCGGTTGTTTTTGGGACAAGCACAGGATCCTATGACGACAACTTTTCTATTATATTTGAAATTGCCGGCGATATCAAGTTCACCAGTGACACGACATTCGATAACGCAGAAAACAATAACCTTGTCGCCATGACCACAGGCGGTGGTGTAATAACCCAAACGGAGGGAACGCTGGTTGTCAGTGGTTCTTCCACCTTTGAAGCTATAGCAAACATCACCCTTGACAATCCCAACAACGACTTCAAGGGCGTCGTCAGCTTCAAGGGTGGAACCGTTGAGATCACTGACAAGAACACCCTGACACTGGGAACTTTCGCCTCCGAAGACCTCACCGCCACCTCCACCGGCATGCTCAACCTCGGGCAAGGCTCCGTCGGAGGCACTCTCACGGCCAACAGCAACGGCGGAAACATCACCCAAGCCGGACCTCTCTCCATCGAGACCGGCACCGGCGGCATCCTCTCCTCCATCAACGCCGGCGCTGGAAACATCACCCTCGCCAACGGATCCAACAACTTCACGGGCACCGTTAGCCTCACGGGTGGAACCGTTCAGATCACTGGCATCAACGAGACCACGCTCGGCACGCTGGCCATCGGGCAAGACCTCACGGTGAACTCCCTCGGCAGCCTCAACCTCGGGCAAGGCTCCGTCGGCGGCACTCTCACCGCCAACAGCATCAACAACAACATCACCCAGGCCGGACCTCTCTCCATCACCGGCACCTCCGCCATCAACGCCGGCGCTGGAAACATCACCCTTACCGACTCCAACAACTTCACGGGTGCTGTGACGCTGACGGGCGGCGTGACGCAGGTCACCGACGCGAACGCGCTCACCGTGATCCTCGCGACCACAGGAGACGCCACCCTGATCGCCGGTGGCAACCTCACGGCCAGTGGATCGGTCTCAGGCGCCGGGAGCGACCTCACCACAACCACCACCAACGGCGGTACCACAACCTTCGGCGCCACCACCGTCGAGGTCAATCTCTCCGTCACCAGCGCCGGTGCCGTCAGCCAGACCGACGCGCTGAGCGTGACGGGAGCCGCCACCTTTGGTGCCGGTTCGGGCAACAACATCACGCTCGACACCGACTCCAACGCCTTTTCCACGGTGACCGTCACCAGCGGCGGCAATGTCTCGCTGGCCGAAACCGGCGGCTTCACCATCGGCGGCATCTCGGGCATCGGCGCGGGCAACATCGGGATAGAGTCTTCTGGCATTGTTGCCGCCTCCGGCGCGATCACCACCACGGGCACCATCACCCTGAACGGGCTGGCCACGACTTCCTCCATTGACATCGCCGACGGCTCGGGCGATGTGCAATACGCTTCATCCGTGTTCACCAACCTCACCGACGGGGCCAGCCAGATCGTCGTGGGCAGCCTCACCCAAACCGGCACGGTGACCGTGGGGGGCGCTGTCAGCTTCAGCGACCCGGCGGTGATCTGCTCGGCCGGCGCGGGCGGATCCATCACCGTCATCGAAAACATCACCGGCACGGACAACGCCTCGATCACCCTGAGCGCGTCCAGCACCATCCTCCTCAATGCCTTCATTATCACCGCGGGCCAGCCGATCGTGCTTGACAACGGTTCCGGAGGCGCCACCTCGGTGGTGCTCACTTCCTTTGCGGCCCTCAACACCACCAATTTTGGAGATGTTACCTCGGGCGCGGCCATCACCATCACTGGCACGGTTGACAGTGATGATCCCTTCCGCATCCTGTCCGTCGACGCGGGCTCCAGCGGCCTGATTTCGGTAACGGGCGCGGTCGGCGGCGGCTTCGCCCTCGCCAGCCTCACCATCACCAACTCGGGCGGCACCACCTTCCAGTCTTCCGTCGACGCCTTCACCGTCACCATCACCGACACAGCGGATACCAAAACTGTCGCCTTCCAGGGCAACCTCTCCGTCGTCACCGCGCTCACCGTGTCGGGGTCGGCCGGCGACAACTACAATGTGAGCATCACCGGATCCTCGAACTCCATCGTCGGCACCACATCCTTCAACAACGCCGGCACCGTCACCATTGGCGACGGCTCCAGCGACTCCACCACCTTCGTCGGCGGCGTGACCGCCACGGCGCCCTCCGCCATCAACATCGCCGGCACCGTGGCCGCCACGATCGGTGCCAGCACCATCACGCTGGGTGACGCGAACACCGCCGTCTCCGTGACCGCCAGCGCCACTGTCGGCGGGGCCGCCACCGGCCTCATCGACCTCGGCGACGCCACCATCGCCGACGGAGCCACCCTCACCGTCGGCACGGGCATCGCCAACGCCATCAACCTCGAAGCCGTCACCGGTGTCGCGGGCGGATCCGCCTCCAACCTCACCATCAACACCACTGGCGCCGTCGCCGTCTCGGGCGCCGTGGGCACCGACATCGGCACCCTCAACATCCCTGACTCGGGCGGCACCACCTTCCAGTCTTCCGTCGACGCCGCCGTCGTCATCATCACCGACACAGCGGATACCAAAACTGTCGCCTTCCAGGGCAACCTCTCCGTCGGCACCGCGCTCACCATCACCGACTCGGGCGGCACCACCTACAATGTGAGCATCACCGGATCCTCGAACTCCATCGCCGGCACCACATCCTTCAACAACGCCGGCACCGTCACCATTGGCGACGGCTCCAGCGACTCCACCACCTTCACCGCCGGCGTGACCGCCACGGCGCCCTCCGCCATCAACATCGCCGGCACCGTGGCCGCCACGACCGGTGCCAGCACCATCACGCTGGGTGACGCGAACACCGCCGTCTCCGTGACCGCCAGCGCCACCGTCGGCGGGGCCGCCACCGGCCTCATCGACCTCGGCGACGCCACCATCGCCGACGGAGCCACCCTCACCGTCGGCACGGGCATCGCCAACGCCATCAACCTCGAAGCCGTCACCGGTGTCGCGGGCGGATCCGCCTCCAACCTCACCATCAACACCACTGGCGCCGTCGCCGTCTCGGGCGCCGTGGGCACCGACATCGGCACCCTCAACATCCCTGACTCGGGCGGCACCACCTTCCAGTCTTCCGTCGACGCCGCCGTCGTCATCATCACCGACACAGCGGATACCAAAACTGTCGCCTTCCAGGGCAACCTCTCCGTCGGCACCGCGCTCACCATCACCGACTCGGGCGGCACCACCTACAATGTGAGCATCACCGGATCCTCGAACTCCATCGCCGGCACCACATCCTTCAACAACGCCGGCACCGTCACCATTGGCGACGGCTCCAGCGACTCCACCACCTTCGCCGCCGGCGTGACCGCCACCAACCCCAGCCAGGTGAACCTGGCTGGCACCACATCGACCCTCGACAGCGCCATTTCGCTGGGCGATTCCGACACGCCGGTAACCCTGGCTCAGGACACCACGCTCTCCGCCGGCAACGCCACCATCACCCTGGGCGGAACCGTCGATGGAGCCAATTCCCTCACGGTCAACACTTCCGGCGCCACCACCTTCTCCGCGGCGGTCGGCGGCGGCACCGCCCTCGCCAGCCTCACCACCAACGCCGGCGGAACCACCAGCCTGAAGAATGTGACGACCAGCGGAGCCCAGAATTACGGCGACGATGTCACGCTTGATGGCACCTATGCGACCACCAACAACGCCTTTAGCGTAAGCGGAACAACAACTCTTGCGGGAGGCACCACCGTTTCCACCGGCAGTGGCACCGTCGGGTTCACCGGCATCGTCGATGGAGCCAATTCCCTCACGGTCAACACTTCCGGCGCCACCACTTTCTCCGCGGCGGTCGGCGGCGGTACCGCGCTCACCAGCATCACCACCGACGCCGGCGGCACCCTCGCCATCAATGGCGGATCGGTCAAGACCGTGGGAAACCAGACCTATGGCGATACCTCCGTCACCCTTGGCACCGCGCTGACGCTGACCACCACTAACAACGGAAGCATCACCTTCACGGGCGCCGTGAACGCTGTCGGCCATTTGGTGACATTCAATGCCAATGGCACCGGATCGGTGGAAGCCAAGAATACCGGCAACGATTTTGGCACGGTAACGATCACGGGAGCGGCGACGCAGATCACGGACACCAATGCGTTGACGGTGTCGCTGACAACCACGGGCAGCACGGTTCTTTCCGCCGGCGGCAACCTGGTGGCCAGCGGTTCGGTCTCAGGCTCCGGCAGCAACCTGACCACGACAACCACGGGCACCGGCACGACGAGCTTCGGCGCCACCACCGTGGGCCAGAACCTGTCGGTGACGAGTGTCGGCGCGGTGAGCCAGACCGGCGCGCTGGGCGTGACGGGAACCGCCAGCTTCGCTGCCGGCACAAGCAACATCACGCTCGACACCGACTCCAACGCCTTTTCCACGGTGACCGTCACCAGCGGCGCCAATGTCTCGCTGGCCGAAACCGGCGGCTTCACCATCGGCGGCATCTCGGGCATCGGCGCGGGCAACATCGGGATAGAGTCTTCTGGCACGGTTGCCGCCTCCGGCGCGATCACCACCAATGGCACCATCACCCTGAACGGGCTGGCCACGACTTCCTCCATTGGCATCGCCGGCGGCGCGGGCGATGTGCAATACGCTTCATCCGTGTTCACCAACCTCACCGACGGGGCCAGCCAGATCGTCGTGGGCAGCCTCACCCAAACCGGCACGGTGATCGTGGGGGGCGCTGTCAGCTTCAGCGACCCGGCGGTGATCTGCTCGGCCGGCGCGGGCGGATCCATCACCGTCAACGAAAACATCTCCGGCACGGACAACGCCTCGATCACCCTCAGCGCCTCGCCAACCACCATCCTCCTCAATCACGACATCACCACCGCGGGCCAGCCGATCTTGCTTGACAACGGTTTCGGAGGCGCCACCTCGGTGGTGCTTGGCGCCAATGTCACCCTTTCCTCCGGTGCCGGCGCGATCGATGTGAATGGCACGGTTGACGGCGCCTTCTCCTTGACGCTCAACTCCACCAATTCCACAACCCTGGCGGGGGCCGTGGGCGGCGCCACGCCGCTCACCAGCATCACCACCGACGCGGGCGGCACCCTCGCCATCAATACCGGATCGGTCAAGACCGTGGGAAACCAGACCTATGGCGATACCTCCGTCACCCTTGGCACCGCGCTGACGCTGACCACCACTAACAACGGAAGCATCACCTTCACGGGCGCCGTGAACGCTGTCGGCAATTTGGTGACATTCAATGCCAATGGCACCGGATCGGTGGAAGCCAAGAATACCGGCAACGATTTTGGCACGGTAACGATCACGGGAGCCAGCGATGCGTCCCTGGCGGATGCCAACGCGTTTGATTTCGGTACGAGTTTCGTAGCGAATGATCTTTCGCTGGTGGCGGTTGACGCCGTGACCCAGTCGGGGCAGATCACGGTGAATGGCCTCGCGGCATTCCAGACCAATTCCAATGCGAACATCACTTTCAACAACGCAGCCAACGCGTTTACCACGGCGGCTTTCGCCGGAAAGACCGTTCTGGTCACCAACTCCCGTAACATCAGCCTGGCGGGAATCGGCAGCGGGAAAGATTACGACGGAAATACGGTCACTCCGTCAAGCCTAGATGAGGTGGCCACCCTGGTTACCGGCGACCTGACCCTCAAGCTGGGTTCCAGCGTGCTCCGTTCAGCCGATACCGTTTTCAGCGCGGGCACCGGTGTCAGTTTCGTCCCGTTCCGTGTGCAGGGCACCCTGGCCATTTACTCCACGGGGCAGGCATCGGTCATGGTGACGGAAGGTTCCCGCGCCGGCGGCGTGGTGTTCGATGGTCGTCCGCTGGATGCGAACGGAAATGTCCAGTTGGAAGCCGATCCGACCGGCCTTCTCCTTTACGATCTCGACAATTTCCTGCCACTGGTGCCTGACAACAGGAATGCCAACAGCCAGGGCAGAATCATCGTGATTGGCCAAAGCCTGAACTTCGACAACGGATCCGTGGTGTTGACTCCGTCCAAAATCACCACCTCCAACGATACCTTGTCCGTTGGCGCGCCCACGCTTGTTCCCGGGATGAAAGTCAACCTGACAACAAGTCAATCCAAATTCACCCAAGCCTCGGCGAAAACAAGTAACCAGAAATTCGTGTTCAATAATCCCACGGCCTTCTCAGCCAATAACCTCACCATCGGTTCCGTGAACCCCGGGAAGACGGCGGTGGTGCTCAACCAGGGTTCCAAGGCATTCGATTTCAAGGGTGCCGCCAATTACACCAATCCGCCCGCCACTCCCTTGATTACACTCGCCTTCCAGCAGACACTTCTCCGGGTGAAGGCGGTTGATTCCGGCAGCGGGGACACGCTTTTCATCCTTGACAACCGGATCAGCAAGAACCTCGTCACTGCGGGGACCACCTTCCAGATCACCAACGAGGGCAATCCGAGCGCCAATGCCCTGCCAACCGAACTGCAGGGACTCACGGACCAATCCTTCACGATCCAGATCCCGAATTCACCCGAGAACAGCGGTGACACCTTCGAGACCTTCTTCCTGATCGATTCAAGCCAGGCCAAGGTGTCCGTGACAAATAATTTCAATATCCAAAATGTGCTTCTTTACAGCACCGGGCCCGGCGCGAACAACCGTTCCGTGGCGGCAGGGCCCGTTGGCAAGCCGGCGGGCGGCCAAGCCGGTTCCAGCGCCATGGGGCGGTCGGGCCTGCGTGCCCCGGGAGATATCCAGAGGTTTGATGTCGAGAACAGAAGTGTATCTTCATTATTTGTCATCAGCGGCCAGAATGTCGACTCCCTCGACCTTTCCGTGGGCAATGCGATCGCGTTCATCAACGGGCCCGCTCCCGGAGTCGGTTCCGACCAGTATTCCCAGACGATTGTCAATGGCGACGTGAAGCTGGGTGGATCCTTGTCGCTCGTCATCAACAATGCCGATTTTGACCCGGAATTAACCCGTACCTTCACCATCATTGACAACCAGGGCAACAATCCCGTGAGCGGAGTGTTCGACGGGGTTCCCGAACGGGGGATCGTCTTTGCCGGTAGCCAGGCATTCACCATCACCTACAAGGGTGGTGATGGCAATGATGTTGTCCTGATTGCCTGCAACGATGTTCCCGAAGCCACGGGCGCCATTGTTTCACGACCGTTCGCCGATAACCTGCTGCCTGGAAATGTCATTAGCACCATTGGCAACGCCGTGCAGTTCACAAGCCCGGCGGGCGTCTCGCGGCAAATCCTTCCCTTCCTCAACACGGGCTACAAGGGCAACCTTTCCGCCAGTGGCGTCGACCGAACAGGCGATGGCGTCACCGATGCCATCGCCGTGGGTGTCGCCTCCGCCAATCGCAAAACGACATTAAGGGTGATTGATGCCGAGAACGGACGCGTTGCCTACACGCTCACCCCGTTCGGCCCGAACTTCCGCGGCGGCATGCGCGTCTCCGCCGGCATCGCCGATGTCGATGGGGAAATCCAGTCCGTCATCGTCGTGGGCGCCGGACCCGGTTCCACACCGAGGGTCAAGGTGTTCGACAGTGTGAACGGGCAAATGCTGAAATCCTTCAACGTCTTTGGAGCAGGCTACCGCGGAGGCGTCACCGTTTCCATCTCCACCGCCAATGTCAATGATCCGGCAACCACGGGCCGACTGGTTGTTTCAAGCCTCGTCAATCCTGTCGTCAAGGTGTTTGATCTCGCCTCGGGCGGTCTGGGTGGGGCGCGATTGGTTACCAGCTTCAATCCATTCGGAAACCGCGTTGTTTCGATGGTCAATCCGAGCATCCAGATCGGCAACCTCGATGACGACCTCACCACCCTGGAAATCATCGTGGGGGCCGGATTCGGCAGGAACAGCGTGCAGGTGTTCGATGCCTCCAACGGCACAAGGCTGGGTGGGATCAACCCGTTCCCGCCCGCCTACCGGGGTGGCATGCGGGTCGGACTGGCCGATGTCGACCGGGATGGAATTCTCGACATCGTGATGGCCTCATCCTTCGCCCCATCTCCCGCCCCGAACCTGACAGGTTTCGCCTCGGCGATCTACATGCTCCAGATAAACGGCAACAACGATTACCTGTTCTCGAGCATCCGTGGGGCTGGTGACGATTTCTTCAATCTGTTCACCCAAAGCCAGGCGACGGGCGATTTCTTCCTTGGCATTAACCCGGCACTCAACCGCCTGCCCGGTTCGACCCGCTGATCCGCCGATCCAGCGGGAATTCGCCGTCAAGATCCCGGGTGAAAGCCCGGGATCCCATCGTGGAACAGTTCGCACTGGGGCTTTCACGATCATTGCCAATACGACAGCCTTCGCGTCGGTGACATAACGGGCCGGAAGCGTCGGCGGCAATATATTTTTGGCTCATGCTCGCAATGAAAAAGCCTATTGGCAAGAGGCTTGAAGGATGCTTCAATTAACTGGCCTGTTCTAATCCCCGGCACCGGGCACTATTCCGTTGGGCTTTCCATGTTCCTGAAGCCTCAAACGGCGCGGGTGATGGCTGAACTTGCGTCAGATTGTTGAATGTCTGTGAGGGGCGAGTCGATCAAGGAACAAATACATGAGCCATAACAAAAACGAAAGAGCCCCGAACGCAGGCGCGTAGCGCCGGAGTGAGCGGGTCGATTCCGGATCCAAACCCGCTCATTCCGCCTTCGACTGTGTTCGGGGCTCTATTGGTTTTAATCAACGCACATGTGTGTTTGTTCTGTCAGCGTCAACAATCCAACTCATCTATTTGAATCCGGCTCCAAGTGCCCTGAACAGAGTAAGAAGTTTCGTTGAATTTCTAAAAAAGATCTTAAATTGTGAAGTCTTATCAGATTGATGCTGCCTTGCCGGTCTGGATTTTGCCCAGGGTGCGTTTGCTGTCACGCCTTGTGGGAATCCATGAGCATGCCGCCAGGGCGGTGGAAACCATCACGGCGAGCGCGGCATCGGTCCAGTTCCGCGGGGGAGTGGGTTCCAATTCCTCCATGGATGGCGATTCGGGCGTCCGCCGGGGCGCGGTCGGTGCCCCCGTGGCCGCGATGTCATCCCCGGCGCTTGGCAGACGGCTTGCCGCGGCGGGGGGAATGATGGCAGGGGTGCCGGTCTCAGTCGGTTGGGGCGCGTTCCATTCGGAAATGGCATCCGCAAGCCAGGCGACCGCGCGCCACAGAGCCGGTGAGTCGGGCGGGCCTTGCCTCGCGAAGATCGCCAGTTGGTCGATCGCGCCGGTGGCGATGATGTCGAGCGCCGCGCCCTGCAGGATTTCCTGCTCGGAGATGACGGGCCGCGCATCGGGTCGGGCCGATCCGACGGGCACGCCGGGAGCCTCGGGCCGGGCCGGTGGCAGTTCGGGTTCGGGAAGGGTGGCCAGCGGTTCTCCCGACGGACCCAAAGCCACCACCAGCACCACGCGCAAAAAAGCCGGATCGTTGAGGGCAATGGAAACCTGCTTTTCCATGGTCGTGGTCGCCAAGGGTTGTGCCGGTGGAGCGGGGGGAAGTGAGAATTGCAGGTCGAGCGAGAAAGATGCCTTGCTCGTGGCCCCCTCCGACTGCGCCGAAGCCCCGCCTTTTCCGGAGTTTGGGAAAAAATCGTAGGCGACATCGGCTTCGACAGGCAAGGACTCCACCGCGCCATCCTTGGAGCGCGCGATGACAAGGCCGTTCCTACGCACCTCAAATTCGAGACCCTTGGCGGCAATCGAGGCATCCGAAAAAAGTTTTGTTGAATTGACGGAGATCAGGCCGTTGCCAAAGCGATTAAAGAATGTGCCGAATGGCGTTGTTTCCTGAAGTATCGGGCCTTGACTCAGGAATCTCCCGGGACCGGTCGGGTTGAAGTTGCCGGCGGAGGACCCTGCCGTTTCCAACAAGATCCTGTATTTGCCGGTCTGGTTGGCCGAGGGGGCCTCTCCGTTGGCGGAGACGGATATGTAATAGAATTTTCCCTCGACCAGGTCCAACTGGTCGAAGTTCGGCCTTGGGCCAGCCACAAAGATATTGCCACACATCCTTTCTCCGCGCTCGTCGAGTACCACGGCCTCGAACGCCAGCGCGTTGTTCCTTGCCGGATCGTTTTCAGGGATGATGTTGAGCGTGAAGGTACCGCTTTTGGGCGCCTGAAACCGGAAGACATCGACATTTCCCGGCCGGGCGGAGTCGCCGGCGAAGTCGATCTGGCCCCGAATGGTTCCCCTTGATCCTTCCGAAAGGGGAACGAATGTGATTTCGGGAGCCTTGCTGGCATCTTGGTTGTCTTGGGAGGGAAGAAGCGCGCCGCTGGCCAGTGGGAGCACCGATAGCATGCCGGTTCCAATGAAGCCGCGTTTTCCGCGGCATTCAATGAGCAAGGACGCTCCGCCCTTGAGGTTCAGCCTTACGGTCGAGTCGCGGTTGCGTGCGGGATGGTCCGGGTCGAACACCGCTGAATTGTCGTCAAACCCGGCGATGAAAGGAACTATTTGGGGCGATGGGGAACCGTCGCCTGGCACACCGCGGACAACAATGAATGTGTCCAGCAGGTTGGGGTCGTCGCTCCGGAAGGAAATCTCCACATCGCCGTCACGCGGCATCACGAACGGCACCAGCGGCCTGTGCCCGGGTGACTTGATCTCGATCGGGACGGTTTGGCCCAGCAGGATGGGATTCGGCTGGTCATGAACAAGTTTGGCTTCGATGGAAAAACCGCCCGAATTGACACTGGATGCGGAACTTCTGGCCAGAAGCAGGTATTCTTTTCCCGCTTCCAGGGCGTACCTGGCGGGCCAGAATCCGGGCAGCGGAGAAACGGAAACTCCGTCGGACGACACAAGGGAGGTTTGTGCCAGCGGACTGGAAACAGCAATCTCATAGGGGCCTGAAATAGCCGGAGTGAAACGGAACGCATCCGATTCATTCACCGACGCCTTGCCCGACTCGGACCACTGATTCGTTCCGGTGTTGAGAAGGAATTTTCCCTTTTGCCGGATGTCGATGATGAACTCGGCATTGGCTGTAAGGGTTGAGTTCGGTTTGGGAGTTGCCGTGGTTTGAATCCGGTAGGTTTCACCCTTGCGAAGAATGAACTGCTGGATGACACCTTTCACCGGTTCGCCTGAAACCGGCTGGCCCGACGCGTCCGTGATGATGACGGGGGAGAGCGAGAATGGGAATGGGTTAAGGCGAGCCCTATTGACCTGGTAAAGGTTGGTTTCAGCGGGCGTGAAATCAAAGGTTTTGGTTGTCACGGCGAGTTGATCAAGGCCGGCCTTGGCCAAGTGCCTGCCGGCGCCCACGGGCAGGAATGCCTGCGAAAGGTTTCCGGAAATGGTCGCGTTGTTGGCGGTGATTTTGTCGGCCTCAAGTCTCTTAAACTGGATACCAACCTTGAAGTCGCGCACCAGTCCCCTTGCTTCGGCGCCCGAAGGGACAAAGTCCACGATCACGAGGGTCAGCTTGGTCGCTTCTCCCTCAGAATAATCGATCTGGTCATTGTCAGATTTGGTGAATCGGTATCTGAAACCACTGGTGATTTCAACACCCGGGGGTGTGGCGGCATCGGCATCCAGGACGATGTTTTGCAGGCCGTTGGAAACGCCGCCAAAATCCGATTCACCCGGTTGACGGAACAATCTTTCCACCCTGGCGCCGTTTTGGGTCGGCACCAGGACAAACGCGACCAGTTGCTGCGGGCTGGGATGATCGAGCGTCAATTGGAAATCCATGTCCTCGAATTGAGCGCTCTTGTTGCTCCGGATGATTTCGGAAGCAATCGTGTCGGTGGGATTTGCCATGAGCGAGAGGGGAATGTCGATGAAAGTCGTGGCGCGTGGTCCACCCGCAAGCATCAATTCGTCCAATAGTAAATCCGATTCGTTGATTCCATTGTCAATTACAAGTTTGCCAACCCTGAAAGAACTCTTAAGAAATTCCTCTATCTGACCTATTTGTTGCCTGTTGTTTGCGGAAACAAATCGGGCATCTCCTCCCGCGGGGTCTTGGATCGGGATGCCGCCCGTGGATTCGTATGCCGGGGCGCTTAGCCGTGCCGCATCAAACGAAGGAATCCTGCCCTTGGCGTCGAACCACAGCCTGGCCGAGAAATCTTCAGCAGGATTCGGAACGGGAGGGATTGGGCCGAAAATCGCCGCCGGCATGCACCGCTCTTCCAGCACCTCCAAGCCTAGCAAGGAGGCGCGTGCTTGCCGGTTTGGAACCTTGGAGGCCATTGGATTCACCAAAACACTATCAAGCCTACTCTTTGCAATACAATGCTAGCACAGAAAAGGTTCGGCGCCAATGGTCTGAGTCGAAACATTTCAAATGTATTTTTGCTTTTTCCTAAGCTTGAAAGCAGCCATATCCCTTCCAATTGATGACGCCCTCCCTTGTTCTTCGGTTACCATCGGGAAGATCCCCACCGGAGCGGCTGCCATGTTCCGACTTGGTTTCAATTTGATTATGGCCTCATTTGTGATGCTGCCGGCCTGCGACCCGCATTTCGTCTCCGAACCTGTTCAACAAACACAACCCGTGTCGTTCGAGTGCCGGTGGACCGACGCGCCTCCGGTGATCGATGGCGACGGTGCCGACGCGGCCTGGAAATCCGCCGCGGTGATCGACTCGTTCCACCTGCCCTGGCTGGGGCCCAAGGCGAGGCCGGCGCGCCATGCCACCCGCGCCCGCCTGCTGTGGGACCGCGAACACCTTTACTTCCTCGCCGAGATGGACGACCCGTCCATCGTCTCCTCCATCACCGAGCACGACGGCGCCCTGTGGACCAACGACGCGTTCGAGATGTTCCTCAGGCCCGACGCCTCCAAGGCCGGCTACTACGAGTTCCAGGTGGCTCCCAACGGCACCCGGTTCGACGCGTTTTATCCCCGCTACGGCATGGACATGCTCGCGAAGGGGCCCAAGGACGGCGCGTTCGGCTGGCAGGCCGTGGCCAAGCCCCGGGGCGCCGGCAAGCCGCCCGGCTGGACCGTCGAGGCTCGCCTCCCCTGGACCGACTTCCTGCGCACCGGCGGCCGGCCCGTGGCTGGTGAAACATGGAAGTTGAACCTGTGCCGGGTGGATTATTCCAAGGAGAACGCCGAGCCTGAACTCTCATGCGTGGCTCCGATCGCCGTCAAGAAGATCGGCCCCTACTTCCACCAGACCGATGATTACGCCGATTTGGTTTTCAAGGGTTCGGGTCAGGGGGCGGCCAAGCCCCGCGGCATGGAATCGCGGGTGCCCCTGACCACCTCCAAGGTGAACGGCTTCCCCGATCCTCCCCCTCCCTACGCCGCCGCGCGCGCCGCCGGTTTCCCCAAGCCGGCCTTTCCCATTTCCGTCCGAACCATTCCCGGCTCCGGCGAAATGCTCATGGTTGGCCAGCCGCGCGCCTACGGCCCCAGCGCCGTCTACCGCGTGGCGGTCTCCTCGGAGGGGCCGACGCCCGCTCCCGTGAAACTCATCGACACCCCGGGAGAGGGCACCGCCTACGACATCGCCTTTCATCCCCGCTGGAAGGAGAACGGCTTCGTCTACTTCGGCTGGAACGGCAAGCTACCCGGCAAGGCCGACAAGCACAGCGCCATCTCCCGCTACACCATGTCGACCAAGCCGCCGTTCACCATCGACCCGGCCTCGGAAACCACGATCATTTCCTGGCCTTCCGACGGCCACAACGGCGCCGCGGTCTGCTTCGGCAAGGACGGCCTCATGTTCGTCACCTCCGGCGACGGCACCTCCGATTCCGACGGCAACCTGATGGGCCAGCGCACCGACACCCTGCTGGCCAAGGTGCTGCGCCTCGATGTCGACCACCCCGCCCCGGGCAAGGCCTACTCGGTGCCCAAGGACAACCCGTTCGCCGGCGACAAGAACTTCGTTCCCGAGACCTGGGCCTATGGCCTGCGGGCGCCCTGGCGCGTCTCCTACGACGCCGCGGACGACCAGTTGTGGGTCTGCCAGAACGGGCAGGACCTCTGGGAGCAGGCGTTCCTGGTGAAGGGAGGCGAGAACTTCGGCTGGAGCGTGATGGAGGGGAGCCATCCGTTTTATCCCGATCGCAAGGCGGGCCCCACGCCGTTCACCAAGCCCACCGTCGAGCATCCCCATTCCGAGGCGCGCTCGCTCACCGGCGGATTGGTCTACCGGGGCAAGGCGCTGCCCGAACTCGCGGGCGCCTACATCTATGGCGACCACAGCACCGGGCACATCTGGGCCGTCAGGCACACGGGCGGGAAAATCGCCTGGCACAAAAAAATCGCGATCACCACCCTCAGGATCACCGGTTTCGCCACGGATCCGGACGGTGAGTTGCTGGTGCTGCACCACGCGGCGGAAGGGGAGGGCGGTTTCTTCCGCCTGGAGCCCAACACGGCCAAGGCCGACGCCTCGTTCCCGAGGCGGCTTTCCGAAAGTGGCTTATTCGACTCCGTGAAGGAGCACCGCATGGCCCCGGGCGTGATCCCCTATTCGGTGAACGCGCCGTTCTGGTCCGACGGCCTGCACAAGGCCCGGTTCATGGCGGTGCCGGAGGGCACGGTGGGCTGGAACCCGTCGAAGTCGTGGGACTTTCCCGAAAAGACGGTGCTGGTGAAGAGCTTCGCGCTGGAGACGAGGGCGGGCGACCCCGCCAGCCGGAAGTGGATCGAGACGCGCTTCATGACGCGCCAGGGCGGCGAATGGTACGGCTACTCCTACCGGTGGAACGACGAGGGAACCGACGCCACGCTGCTGCCGGCGGCGGGCGCCGACGCCGAGTACCGCGTCGAGGGGGGCCGGAGCGTGTCATGGCACTATCCCAGCCGCGCCGAGTGCATGGTTTGCCATAGCCGGGCCGCCAATTTCGTGCTCGGCCTGTGCGACGGCCAGCTCAACCGCGACCAGGAATACCCCGGCGGCGCGAAGGACAACCAGTTGCGGGCGCTCGAGCACATCGGCCTGCTTTCGGTGAACTGGGCCGGCCATGTCGCCGCACCCAAGGACGCCGCCCAGCGGCAGCAGCCCAACCAGCGGACGGCGAAGCCGGCGACGATGTTGCCGCGGGCCCCCGAGGGATTGGCCCGTTTCGCCGACCCGTACGACAAGGCCCAGCCTCTTGAGGCCCGGGCGCGGGCCTGGCTTCACACCAACTGCGCCACCTGCCATGTGGAGGCGGGGGGAGGCAACGCGCAAATGAAGCTCGACTTCGCCACGCCCTTGGAAAAGATGGGCATCATCGACGCCCGGCCGCTGCATCAGGCCTTCGGCATCCCCGATGCCCGGCTGATGGCGCCGGGAGATCCGGCGCGCAGCGTGCTGATCCGCCGGATCGGGGCCCGCGGCCCCGGCAGCGGCCAGATGCCGCCGTTGTCCTCGGCGGTGCCCGACCGCGCCGCGGTGGAACTGATGGAGGAGTGGTGCCGCGGCCTGAAGCCCAAGCCCTGAGCCGACC
>Ga0194130_10000544_pt1 | contig 69595 bp, 65 predicted proteins | sample TA2KigsurfametaG_FD_160084 | JGI IMG/M metagenome (GOLD analysis project Ga0194130, IMG submission 160084) | Freshwater microbial communities from Lake Tanganyika, Tanzania - TA2015050 Kigoma 12 surface | ecosystem: Environmental > Aquatic > Freshwater > Lake | place: Tanzania: Lake Tanganyika...
TGAAGGAACGTAGATCAGTCAAAGATTCTATCCCGTTGCAGAGTACTATACCCTCTCTACATTGATCAGAAATCCTAATTTAAAAACTGGAGCAATTGACGGGGGCTTGACATCTGGAGCATTATGAACTTGGTAAAGATTATAAATTCAGTGCTTATGCAACTTGGTGGATTAGAAATGAAATTCACAAAGCTTTCAATATGGCTCCTAAATAGTTTTGATTATCTCGATCACAATTCATTATAATTGATATAGTCTTATAAATCGTCCTGATAGCAGAGTTAGAAACTAACACTGTGTTAGTCCTTCCACGCACTCCAATTAAGGAAAAGGTAATACAGATTGTCGTATTATAATACGGTATTAAAATTAATGATTCAGATTAGGAGTCGCCTGTGCATATACAAATTTTCAAAAACGTTCTTTTTTTAACAATTATGTCATTTATTGCATTGGATTCTCAAGTAATAGCAACAAGGGAACCACGGGAAGTTTATGATCCTGATCGAGACACCATTAATAATAGATATCAACATCGTCCTAATACTGCTGGGATGCGCCAATTTCAGGACATGGCCGGAATGCCTCAACCACAGGGTATGGGCGGAATGGGCCTGCAACAAGCTGGCCTTAAAGGTAAAGGTGCTAAGATTCAAATCATCGAGCTAAATCATAATTCAAGCGGCCAGATTTCGGCGATTGGTATTGTTACAGATATAGCAAGAAATGAGACCAATCTAAAAATAGGTGAAAAAGTTTTTCTTGATCAATATATACTTCGTAATTTTGGTGTGCAAATAGCAATTGGTGATAAGCTTAAAATAGGTGGGGCGTCTCAGACAGCAACATCTGGATATGGTAACACAAGATATAAAGACGTAGATTCTTTGGTAGAAAGGGTGTATTAACAACCTGCATTGCACGAACCAGACGTTACTATATGGAATAGCAACTCATTTTGATAATGTCCTACTTTCTTCTATATAGAAATGTCACTACTATAATATTAATAAATAGAAGGTTTTATAGTCATGCTTGGATTAACAGTAGATAGCGAAAAAAGAGTCGAGGCATTCATAATTGAGGCAATAAATACTCAAGTCGTTTATTTTTTAAAAATGGGTAATGGAAATGCTGAGTCTACAGAATCAAATAACCATACAGATAAAGATGGTAATCCAGTACCAGTTATTCCTTTCTGGTCCAGAAGTTATCTACCATACGCTCGGAAATGGAGCCAAAATTGCCCCATGGGTGAATTATCATTAGAGGATTTTATAAATTACTGGCTTCCAGGAATGAATAATGATGGCGTGATTCTCGGGCTTAATTGGGATCAAAATGGAATTGGTTGTGAGTGCCAACCTTCTAATCTCTTAGACAAACTCGTAATTAACATTAAAGATCCGCAAATTGATTAAATGCAGCTTTCAGAGTAGGCGCGCTGACTAAACCTAAATTGGAGAACACCCATTGTCAACGCTAAGTAGACAAGTCCCCTACAAAATTCTTTAGATGTGTCACCAACATAGAGTGTGAAGGGAGAAGGTGAATTGAGCAATCTCATGTCTAGCTCCACTGCTCTGTGAACTATAGAACAAGTTTGCCAAACTCTTTCATAATAGTTTCAAGATCTTCAATACCTTCGAAATATCCCTGACTGAACCAAAAAGTGGCGAGGAACCTATCAATTTATCAAATATTTCAAAAGATTATGCTTTGCCGAATGATCTTAAAAGGTGCCTTGTAATTATATGCGCTAAGTATTGACTTTTAAATAAATTTTACTATACTTATAAATAAGGGTATTAATTATATTTATTATTTTCTAATTTTTCATGTCAAGAAGGAAGATGTGTCATGATTATTTTAAACGACAAAAACTTAAAACAAATTGTTGCGGGACAAACAATTGCTGAATATGCATTAATTCTTGATAGTCATTCTGGGGATCTCTCTAAGAACCCAGTTATTGCTATTGGGAGTGATAATAATCCAGTAAAACCCGATAAATTTAACGAACAAACATTTAAAGGATTATTTTTAAGCGCCGTTTTAAGTAACATTAATGGCCTAAGTACAATAGATGATAAGAGCGTCGTTTCAGACTTTATGCCTCCCCAATAACTTGGAGGGTAGTATAATATTGTTCAATGATATATCAAAAAGGCGGTCTTTGTGCTTTTTTCCTAATTGGAGCATTGCCGTAAGCATTGAATTATTTATAGAATAGTGCTTAAGACTTGAACACCGTTAAAAAAGTATCATTATTGAAGAAAGAGAGATGTAATTAATAAATACCTCTATTTTCTTAGCTAATTAAGGATGGCGGAAGGTTAAGGTCGCCATCAATTCTCTATCGTGTATTTACACACAATTCCTAATTATATCCTATTTAGCATCCCATTACTGACGAAAAATCAAGGTTTAATTTGTAGTAGTAGGCAAGCAGCTTATGATTGCTCTATAGCGTTGAACTTTTTCAATAGTATCTCCTGTGAAGCGATTTTATGAATATCTCACAATACAAGTAGGCGACTTTTTAACTAAACGCAAAGAAGACATTTCAAAAAACATCTACATCTTGTGATCGCATAATATATATTATGGAAAATGATGGGGGCTCGTTTCTATAAGATTATACCTTATAGGATGAAGACTGGCTCTTAGACTTCTCAAATAATTCAAAGAAGGTCCGAATGCAGAAAATGCTGAAGATGTGATCACTCTTTTTATATATCGACGAGATACTTGATCCCTTTCAAATTTGGCAGAAATATCGACAGCACTTGGCTGAGTGGTCCTCGAAATATGTTTTTTAATAAACCTTAATGTCTCCTGCAAAGCATCAATACCTGCTTCTGGGTTAGTTTGGAGTGTAACACCATATTTAACATTTTTTTGAATATGGCTGGGAAAATCTTTCCATGGATGCCGAGTATTATTGGCATCTATGAAACCCCTGTCATTTGGCAGAGCACGGACATGACAATCTCTTAGATTCATAACATTTGGTAATCGTTCTTTAAATGAGCCGCCAAATCTACAGTGCCACTTATATAAGGCTAATTGACAGAGGTCTTTGATAAAATTTAGGGGTGTACGAATGTTTTTAAGCGATAAGTCAAAGTTGGATAACTCCGCATCAAAAGCATGTCCAGCATTAGTATACACAATAAGCTTTATAGCGTCTAATTCTAATGAAACTTTTTTCTCAGAAATTTTTGGAAGTACATAACGTGTTCCCAATAAATAATTTATATAGCTAAACAAGGAGGAAAGCGGCGTATAGTCATCTTCTGCCCCGTGCAAAAAAAGTATGGGCGAAAGTGGTGTATCTTGTCTATGAATGAGTGGCATTGTGTAATAACACACACAAAAAGCAGGGTTAAATCCTGGATAAAAAAGATCAATATTACGTTTCATAATGCATTCCAAAACATCATTTCCTCCACGCGAAAGCCCTACAAACCCTATTTTATCTGGATCTATCTTTTTATGAGATGAAATGAGTTTTGCTGTGTAAAGTGTTTCAATAATTTCAGCTTCCTGAGGAACAACCAGCTGATTCTCTGCGGTTGATTGAACATACCTAAGAGTACCATCAGTATGTTGGTACACATGATGCAAAAATCTATTCATGGATAGGGTTGCTATCCCTTCTCTTTCTAAAGCTTTCATTATACCTGGCATAAAGGCGCCACCATCACTTCCATGACATAAAATGGCGCACGGAAATGGGCCATCCCCTGGCGGGATACAGAGAAATCCGTGAGCATTTCTTTTTGATTCATTAAGGTCATACCAATGAAGATTAAATAGAGTGAGGGTTTCTCTTAAGAATTGCTTTTCATACATATCCAAGGGATTGAAAAAATACCAAGGTATTTTTACAAAAATACCTTTAATGTTAGGATATTCTTTGCAAAAACTCTCAGATTTTTCAACTCTCTGGATAGTTTTTTCATCAAATATATGTATAGTTTCACCTGAATAAAACTTGAATGATCCCGATGGAGACCTGATTTCCACCATAAGTTCGCCTCTTTGAGAAGGTTCAGGAGCATCAGTACAGGGTGTGGGGGAAATATTAAACAAACCACCAATAAATAGGATTGTAAAAAACTTTTTTATAAATGAACTATTGATAAACTTCATTATTATTTTAACACATTGATGATCGTTTTAATAAAATGTACATAAAAATAAATAGTGCTATTTTATAGGCATATATTTATATATTTATGTAAAAGTCATCAATAGCACAAAAATATGATGCCCACAATGTTATTTTTTTATTTATATTAAGGAGGTTTTTATTTAGATTAAACCTCATTCCGCCTTCGTTGGAGGCGTATATAGATGCGAATGGTCCGAGAAAATACGGTGGAAAAGATGGCGCGCAAAATGAGTATACTTAAGCGTACTAGAATTATGATATTTTCCTGTATAAAGATGCTGAATGAGGGCATGCCTTGGCGCTCCAGTTAAATCTTTAAAGCGCAAGTGTATGGTCCCCTCTTCAGTTCTAACTACTTCACAAGGCATAGGTTTAAGGGATGGAATGGTCAGGGTAACTTCCTGTCCATTCGAGAGTGCTTGGCGTTCTGGATTAAGGTAATGGAGACTTACGCCACCCAATGAAATGTCTTGAATATGAATGCGAATATCTTTCCCTTCAATCTGTAAATAACCCTCTTCATCTACTTGAAATCGCTCATCTGTTCTCGGACGAGGGTGCTCAACACTGATCATAGACATGACAATAAGCATAAAAACGTTCATCGTTGCCCAAACCGCAGCAACTGGGAAAAATCCACCCTCTGAACTGGGGCTGCGCTCTGGTATAATGTTGACCAACATTCCGACACTCGTAAGAACAAGTAAAGTCATACAAATCCAAAAGGAAAAGTGGAATATATTTTTCTTTTGTGCGGGACGACCTAAAGTTCCTTTAGGAGTTACTCCAAAATCATTCTTAAAAGGAGTCGATAAACTACTCACCACAGTTGGCAGGACTTGTATAGCTTCAAGAGAGGATACAGAGCTGCTGAGCAAAGGGATGTAGTGACGTGGCGCAAGCCATAAGGTTACAAATAAGTTCATCAAAAACGCAGGAAAATGATAATAAATTAATTCCGAATAGTGGGTAATTAATAGGGCCGGATATCCTGTCCATAAAAATACAATTGGAACAAGGAAGCTGAAAAAGCGGGTAAATGGACTAATAAGCCAGTGCCATGGGAAGAATAGAACACGGTGTATAAACCGCAGTCCGGGACCTAAAGGACCATCTTTCATAAACATCGTTTGAATGGTTCCACGGCACCAACGTTTACGCTGCGTAAGCAAGCTTGGTAGAGACTCGGGCGCCAAGCCATGACTTAGTTTTTCGTTGAGGTAACGGGTGATATATCCATGACGAAGCAGCGCAAGTGTTGTTGTCAGATCTTCAGTAATAGATCTTGTTGGCACACCCCCTGCTTCACGCATTGCTGTACGTCTTGCTAAACTGCAAGAACCACACCAAAATGCAGCATCCCAGCCATCACGAGCAGGCATCATTACATCAAAGAATAAGCGTTGGTCATCAGGCGCAGAGTCATGTAAGTGAAGGTTGGATTGGACATAGTCTTTATTAAAGAAATGTTGTGGTGTTTGTAAAATAGCAACCTTTGGGTCAACAAAAAACCCAACTGTTCGATAAAGAAAATTTCTAAAAGGGACAAAGTCTGCATCAAAGACTGCGATGAAATCCCCATTTGTCATCTCAAAAGCATGGTTAAGGTTACCCGCCTTAGCATGAACCCATTCTTTGCGACTAATATACCCCGCCCCAACTTCTTCACAAAATTGGCGTACCCATTCACGCTTGCCATCATCTAATACCCAAACTTTCAATTTGTTTTTCGGCCAATCTAAATGTAAGCATCCTAAAATTGAGCGTTCAATCACTTCAATGCCTTCATTATATGTTGGTAAAAATACATCAACCGTAGGAAGCTCTTCGGGTGAAAGTTCACGTAGAGCCTTTTCAAACTTATCTGCTTGAGAGGTTCGATCTGTGTGGCGCATGAGGGTGATGTAAAATATAAAACTTTCAATGGAAACTAAAACTTCTACAAAAAAGCAAAGCCAAATCCAAAGCCCATGCCCAGTAATCATAGGGATGGGTAGAGTTGTATAGAAAAGACGCCACGTCATATAGCGCATCCAAAATACTGAAAGAACCCCTATAATGCTCAGGCGAACCCATCTATTGTTTCTATCCAGGTGGGGTAAGAATAAAAGGCAAAAACCGATTACTGCTACTGACAATGCAAATATAGTAAATTCCATAGACTACTCCTTCTCATTTTAAATTTAGAATCATAAATGCAAATAAATCGTTAATTTCATTAAAAAAAAGAAAGAATTTATGAAATTTTGTTGGAATAAAAATTTTGTACGTGTAGACTTTTAATATGAATGTAAGTTGGAGATACTTAAGTGTCAGATAAAAGCACGTTTTTAACTTGTTTGAAGAAAAATAATGTTGAGTATGTTGACTTTCGGTTCACAGATTTTCGGGGCACATGGCATCATATGTCTATGCCGGTCTCTGCAATTACCCCTAAGATTCTAACAGAAGGTATCTTCTTTGATGGATCATCTATTGTGGGATGGCAAGAGATTCATGAATCAGATATGATTTTAATTCCTGATTTTTCCAAATTAATGATGGACCACTTTTCTGCACAGCCTACGGCAATTGTTATTTGTGATGTTAATGATCCTGTTTCAGGCCTACCATATGAAAAAGATCCGCGCTCTATTGCGAAAAAAGCATTGTCTTATCTTAAAAAAACTGGAATTGCAGATGAAGCTTACTTTGGTTCAGAAGCTGAATTCTTCATTTTTGATAATATCCGCTTTGATGTTTCACCTACTGGAGCAACGTACGAAATTGAATCAGATGAATTTCCTCAATCTGGAGGCAAATCCCTAGAGCAAGGAAATCATGGGCATAGGTCATTACAGAAAGGCGCTTATTTTCCTGTCTCTCCCCGTGACTCTTTATGTGATTTACGAGCAGAAATGGCGTCAATAATGGCTGGATTTGGTTTAATATTGGAAAAGCACCACCATGAGGTAGCGCCATCACAGCATGAAATTGGCGTGAAATATTCTGATCTGGTAAACGCTGCTGACATTTTGCAGATATATAAGTATGTTGTGCATAATGCTGCTCATTCTTATGGTAAAACAGCAACATTTATGCCAAAACCTGTTTTCGGTGATAATGGATCTGGAATGCATGTCCATCAATCCCTATGGAAAGAAAAAAACCCACTATTCCCAGGGGAAAAATATGCCGGATTATCTGATACTGCCCTCTATTATATTGGGGGTATTTTAAAGCATGCAAAAGTTTTGAATGCATTTACCAACCCCACAACAAACAGCTATAAAAGGTTGATTCCAGGTTTTGAAGCACCCGTTTTGCTTGCCTATTCCGAACGAAATCGCTCTGCATCTTGCAGAATTCCTTTATCACATGGAAATGATTCTAAACGGGTTGAGGTGCGCTTCCCTGATCCATCATGCAATGGTTATTTGGCATTTTCTGCTATGCTCATGGCTGGATTAGATGGCATCAAAAATCGTCTTCATCCAGGTGACGCTATGGACCATGACTTGTATGCTGAAAAAGAAATTGCTAACACCCTACCCACCGTTTGCTCATCCTTACGAGAGGCTTTGGAATGTCTAGAAATAAATAACTCATTCCTCACTGAAGGGGGGGTTTTCACAGAAAACTTCCTTAAATCATATTGCTCTGTGAAGTGGTCTGAGGTTTATGCCTTTGAGCATACCCCTCATCCCATTGAATTTAAATTGTATTACAGCACATAAACATTAAAAGTTAATGAAACCTATAAAGTCCGTTCTCTTGGGTTTCTTTATAGTCTTCGAAGGGTAAGATTTTTTCCACGTCGATGTCATACATATTTGGCGCAAAGGCGTAGTAAAATGTGTTCTTCTTTCCTTTAAGTGTTTTGGCAGGATGTGCATAAATCTCCCAGTGTCCTTTATCAGGTTCTAAGATACCGAGACTGGTGTGATAGCACATCATTTTCTTTCGATTTTTAAGGGCTTTTAAAAGAGGAAAGCTAATTCCTTTTGCTTGGCCAGTTCGTGCCCATCTATCAAGTTGTGTTGCAATATTTACCACTAGACCATGATCTTGAGCTTGTTCATCTAGAAATAAATAACTTCCTGTGGATTCCCATAAATAGGCCTCAGAAAATCCATGGTTTGTAATGAGAGCTCTAAAGAAATTATGGAAATTAGGATCAACAATTGCATGATCAAGTATATCTACAGAACCAACCGGACCCATAAAATCTTCTGTTAGCTTATTAAAATATGACCACTGGGTTTCTTGAAGAACGTTTTGCAAGCTTTGCCTCCACGCTGTGTCAGCTTTACATATAAACGAGTGAATTAAACCACTATTTGAGGCATGAATTGCATCTTGTAGATTCTTTTCTTCACACAGCAAAATTTTTTGGATATGTGTGCTTTTGATTTTTTCAAAAAATTCTAAACCATTTATATTGAAAAGAGGATCGGTTGAATCATAATCTAAGACGACTGTTGATATTTCCTCAAATCTTTGTGGGCGGTATATCTCTTGGTGTGTATCTAATATCCGGCCGGATTGAAATGGATGTATTTTATTTTCAGACAATCTACCGTTATAACGTTTTGTGAAAGGACTTGGATTATATATTTCATTAATATAATGGAGTGCTTTATGAGGTGTATGAAAAAAATCAAATGTCAAATTAAATTTAAATAATGTTTCATCAAGCCATTTCATAAGAGTAACTGACTTGTCAACTATGACTACACGCGTAGGGTGGAAACAGCAGGGTATCATTTATTTTTCTCCCTTCTATGGTAAAAGTTGAACGTGAACCATTTTGTTTAATTTGGGCAGTATTCTATCTATTTTATGCATACCTCATATGGTTATAACTGTTATAACTTACCCGCATGGGTAATATAAATCTATGCGACATAACGTCAGTAAAAAGGAACGCATAAAATGCAGAATCTTTAAGAAAAGTCTTGCATGATAAAACTATATGAACCTATGAATAGAATATGAAATATATCAGTCATTTATTGCGTCCTGGATTGTGGCTTATACCGTTATTAGTCGTATGGTTTAGCATGTTTTTAGGCAATCGACCCTTTGCTTCGCCAGATGAAGGGAGATACGTTGAAATACCCCGAGAAATGGCGACCACACAAGATTATATCACACCTCGCCTTAATGGAGTTAAATATTTTGAAAAGCCCCCATTATTTTATTGGCTTCAAGCAGCGCATATAAAAATATTTGGCATTCAAGAATGGGCAATGCGCCTTATCAGCGTGTTATTTGCTATTATTGGGTGCTTAGCAGTGTTTTTGTTTTCCCGACGTTTTTATAACGATAAAACTGCTTTTTTAGCATGCATAATTTTAGCAACAAGTCCTCTTTATTATGCCTTGAGTCGTCTTATTATCCTGGATATGGCGGTAACTTCGCTTATAACCCTGAGTTTATTATCTTTCATATTAACAGTATATACGCCTCCTGGAATGAGTCGACGCTTATGGGCTTGGGCCTTTTATACATGCTCTGCGCTGGGAGTTCTTACAAAAGGGCTTATGGTTTTAGCCATTTCTGGTCCAACTATATTAATCTGGACTTTAATAACCAATAAATGGCGAGAATGGTGGCCTGCATACATACCTACAGGGTGTATCATATTCTTTCTAATAGCAGCGCCATGGCATATTGTTGCGAGCATACATAATCCTGAGTTTGCTTATAAATATTTTATTATAGAACACTTTATGCGCTATACAACTTCAGTACATTTACGCACCCAACACTTTCTGTTTTTTGTGCCTGTTTTATGCTTAGGTTTTTTTCCTTGGATTGGATTAGTATGGAGCGCTATGCGACAAGAATTAAGTTTACCTTCTTCGATTCCTCAACGAGATATTTCTTTATTTCTTCTAATTTGGGCTGCATGGGTTTTTAGCTTTTTCTCGGTTTCTAATTCAAAACTCATCCCTTATATTCTTCCTTGCTTCCCTCCTCTTGCCATCATTGTGGGCTCTTATTGGTCAGAAATAATTCAGGCAGCCACATCAAAAAAAATTTACCGCCTGATTATAAAATTTTCATTGTTAAATGTTATTTTAAGTGTTTCTGGGCTTGTTTTGCTTTGGCAATTGCCTCATTTAATTGACCACAAACCTTATCTCTGGTTGGATTTTACTGTCCTTGCTTGCCTTATATTACTTCTGGCACTTATTGCCCTTGTTTTTTTATATATAAAGCAGATAAAAATTGCCACCGTGGCCTTGCCCCTATCTGCCGTGGTTTTAGTGGCCTTTGTCATACGTCTTATGCCAGAGCTTCAACACCCTTCAGTAAAACCATTAGCACAAACGATTAACACGCTTAAAAGATCCGATGATATTATTGGAAGTTATAAAGTCTATTATCAAGACTTGCCTGTCTACCTTAACCAAATTGTTCATGTTTTTGGAGTCAAAGGTGAAATGGAGTTTGGGTGTGAGGTTGAAGATTGTTCAAAATGGATGCTAAATGAAAGCGATTTTCTAAATCTTTGGAAGAGTAAGAAGCGCTTACTTATTGTTACCAGGCAAAGTGAGATTCTTAATATTGCTAAGAAAAATCCTCTTTTTCAATTCACAACTCTTGGAATAAGTAATGGAAATGTTCTTATAACAAATTCATCTTAGGGGATTGATAAAAATAAGGTACCTTCTTTTTAGGTTATCTTGTTCGAATTTTACGCAAAACTTGGGTTGAGGGCTTTTTAAGCTTGGGAGCTAGTTTGTCATGCTTAAAAGAAACATTAATGATTTTTCCAGTAAACGCACCATCATTCTGCGCTTGCATCACTTTCTGTGATGGAAACTGTACTCCCATGGTATTAATAATAATTTTTGCATTTGCTTTTATAGGTTTTCCGAAAACAAATTTAGCGCCATTGTTTTCTTGGACTCTGTGATAAACCATTCTAGGTATTCCGCCGTTAAATCCTTTATAGGGGGCAAATCGAACAATCATAGAGACCTTACGACCACTGGGGGCATCAATATTGTTTACAATTTCTCCTTTATGCTTATTTAAAAGGGCAGGTGTAATTTCAGGCTGCATTTGATCCATTTCAAGAAATGATTGATGCAAAGCAAAGGGCAAACTTTGCATTTTTTCCCACGTTTTTAAAACACGCGCTCGATAGGGAATGTGATATTCAGGAGTAGCGGAGTGATAATGTGCTATGGCATTCACCCAAGACCCTTTATTTTCTTTCTTACTTTTAAGAAATTTTGCTGCATATGCAATATTCGTTGCTGGATCAAAAGCTGCTTCAAGAGAAGGAAAAGCTTTTGGGTGTTGTTTTAAATTTACCTGCATACATCCAACGTCAATACTGTTTATGCCCTGTGATTGCAACCTTTTAACCGTAGAAATGGCTTCTTCTTTAGTAGCAAAAACAAATGGTTTACCGTTGGCATTAATTGTCCATGGCCATGCAACGACAGAACGCCCTACTTTACGGCCGGATTCTACGTGAGAAATAGCAGTTAAGAGCTTTGCGGGAATACCGTGTGATATTTCATATCTGCGAATCAAGGGTTCACATGTATTCCATGCATAGCTTTGGGAGAAGAGTGTGCACGCAACCAAAAGCAGAATTAATCTTTTCACCATGGGATATACTCCCTTAAATATGTATAAATTTACATATTTTAAGAAATACGGTGATAATCGTTAATTATTAGTTAATATTTTAAATGCAATAAGGAAAACATAGAAGAGAGAAATGGGGTGAGGTCTTCCTCCTCAATTAGATTATCTTAGGCAACGAAATTAGGAAGAAGACCTCAAATCTTACTATGATTTTAGTAGGTAACTTTTTTACCAGAACAGCCACAATCGCTCATTGAATTAGAACAATTGCCACGCTTCATTGAACAACAAGCACTTAGTACAATAGAAACACATAGACATAATAATAATTTATACATTTTTACCTCCATTATTTAGTCTTTAAATTATAGCTTATAATTAGTAAATAAATTATTGATAGTATAACTTCTAGGTCTAGATTCCTTTTTATAAAAGATACATACTTATATTAAGATTTTTATAAATTACTGGAGATTTAGATGTCATCCCTAGATTTTGCTTTAAGTGAGACTGCCCTTAATGTTCGAGAATTGGTTCAACAATTTTCTTCAAAGCATATTTCCCCCCTTGCTGCAGAAATTGATGAAAGTAATATATTCCCTAGAAACCTTTGGCCGGAACTGGGCAAACTCGGCCTCCTTGGTATGACCGTATCTGAAAAATATGGTGGGTCTGGAATGGGATATGAAGAGCATGTCATTGCCATGGAAGAAATTTCGCGTGGTTCGGCTTCTGTCGGCCTGAGCTATGGTGCACATTCTAATCTATGCGTTAACCAAATTCATCTCAATGGCACTGAAGAACAAAAAAGAAATTACCTGCCGGGCCTCATTTCTGGATTGCATGTAGGCGCACTTGCCATGAGTGAAACAGGCGCAGGATCCGATGTTGTTTCTATGAAGCTACGAGCAGAGGATAAAGGCAATCATTACTCCCTTAATGGCACAAAAATGTGGATTACTAATGGTCCAGACGCTGATGTGTTAGTAGTTTATGCAAAAACCAGTCCTGAAGCTGGATCAAAGGGAATAACCTGCTTTTTAATTGAAAAAGGAATGCCTGGTTTTTCTACCGCCCAAAAGCTAAATAAACTGGGAATGAGAGGGTCTAATACGTGTGAATTAGTGTTTAAAGATTGCCTTGTTCCTCGGGAAAATATATTAGGTAAAGTGAATGAGGGCGTTCGCGTGCTCATGAGTGGTCTCGACTATGAGCGCGTGGTCCTTTCAGGGGGGCCTTTAGGTATTATGCAGGCAAGTTTAGATATCGCCCTTCCCTATGCTCAAGAGAGAGAGCAATTTGGCCAAAAAATCGGAGAATTTCAACTCGTTCAAGCAAAACTTGCAGATATGTATACACAAACGAATGCTGCCCGAGCCTATGTATACTCCGTTGCGAGAGCCTGTGATAAGGGGGTCGTAACCCGCAAGGATGCAGCGGCTGCAATCTTGTTTGCTGCAGAAGCTGCTACCAGGATAAGCTTGGATGCAATCCAAATTTTGGGAGGGAATGGCTATATCAATGAATATCCAACAGGGCGCTTATTAAGGGATGCAAAGCTTTATGAAATTGGGGCGGGCACTTCTGAAATTCGAAGAATGCTCATTGGACGAGAATTGTTTAAAGGAAATTGAAATTGGCTAAATCTCTTATTGCTTTTCTGCCAAGAGATCGGCTATAAGTAAGGGTGTTATTAAAAGACGGCGTGGCTAAGGGTATGCCTAATCCGTTATTACATTTTTATTAATTTTAATTGAAGAGAGAGAGAAATGCCCAAGTTAAAAACAAAAAGCAGCGCAAAGAAGAGATTCAGAGTTACAGCAAGTGGAAAGGTTAAAATGGGCCAAGCTGGAAAACGGCATGGTATGAGAAAGCGTACAAACAAAATGCTCCGCAATGCTCGTGGAATGACCATTATGCATGAAGCTGATGCAAAAAAAGTTCTCACCTATTATTTTCATATGTAAGGAGTCTCCAGTATGGCACGCGTAAAAAGAGGCGTTACAACACACGCCCGTCATAAAAAGGTTTTAAAGTTATCTAAAGGTTTTCGTGGTAGATCCAGCAAATGCTTTCGCATTGCACTGCAACGTCTTGAGAAATCATGGCAATATGCATATCGTGATCGTCGCAATAAAAAGCGTGAATTTCGTGCTTTATGGATTCAAAGAATTAATGCAGCTGCCCGTGCTAATGGTTTAACATACTCTCGTTTTATTAATGGTTTACTCAAATCAGGTATTACTGTTGATCGAAAAGTCATGGCAGATTTAGCTGTCAACAAACCTGAGGCCTTTAAATTCTTAGTTGAGCAAGCACAGAAAGCTCTTGCAGCATAAACGTACCAATTAGATTTAAAGTATTTCACTTATGAAAAGGAAGCTATATGCGTTCTTATTATATATTAAGTAAGCCCCCTACTCGCTTTCATTTTTTAAAATGTAAAGTGCTTTTTAGGTAAACAATGTCCGACCTTTTCCGCCAAAGTACAACGAAGAAAAAGAATGATCTCTTAAGCAGCACCTCACGTAAAGGAGGTGATGCAGAGAATATAGGTTCTTATTCTGCCAAAGACATCGAAGTTCTTGAGGGGCTTGAGCCTGTTCGTAAACGTCCTGGGATGTACATTGGGGGCACAGATGAAAAGGCTATGCACCATCTGGTTGCCGAAGTTTTAGACAATGCTATGGACGAAGTCGTTTCAGGGCACGCAAGTCGCATTGATATGCGTCTCGAACCAGGTAATATCATCAGTATTCGTGACAATGGTCGTGGAATTCCGACGGACCCTCATCCAAAATTTCCCAAGCTTTCCGCTTTAGAAGTTATATTGACGACACTGCATTCAGGTGGAAAATTTAACAATAAGGTTTATACGACCTCGGGAGGGTTACATGGTGTAGGAATTTCCGTTGTAAATGCGTTATCTGACCTTCTTGAAATTGAAATAGCGCGCTCAAGAAGTATTTGGCGCCAGACTTACTCTAAGGGAAAACCCTCCTCTAAGCTTCGTTTACAAGAATCTGCAACCAGTCGCCGTGGGACAACAATTCGCTTTCATCCCGATCCTGAAATTTTTGGAAATTCTCATCATTTACGACCTGCTCTTCTATACCAAATGGCGCGAGCTAAAGCCTATCTTTTTAAAGGGGTGGAAATTAATTGGTCGTGTGACCCTTCGCTTATACATGCTAATGATAAAACACCCTTAACCGCTCGCCTACACTACCCTTCCGGATTAATGGATTACTTATCAGATCAGCTAGTGGATCGCCCAGTAATAACGGAAAACCCTTTTGCTGGAGAGGCAATCTTTCCAAATAAACAGGGGCGCGTTGAGTGGGCCGTTGCCTGGCTTGGTGGTGATGAGAGCGGCGATGAAGTGGGATGGATTTCGTCCTTTTGTAATACCATACCGACCACTCTAGGAGGAACTCATGAGAGCGGCTTTCGCCAAGCGTTAACGCGTGCCTTAAAAGATTATGGTGAACGTGTTGGGAATAGGCGTGCCTCCCAAATAACCAGTGATGATGTAACGGGTGGGGCTACGATTATCTTATCTTGCTTTATAAATCAGCCCCAATTTCAAGGACAAACTAAGGAAAAATTAGCCAGTGTCGAAGCAACTCGCCTCGTTGAAAACAGTGTTAAAGACCATTTTGATCACTGGTTAGGGGATCATCCGCAAGGAGCCACTCAATTATTAGAGCACATAATTGCTCGAGCTGAAGACCGCATTAAGCGCCGTCAAGCAAAGGAAATTGCTCGATCCAGTGCAACACGTAAAATACGTCTCCCAGGTAAGCTTGCAGATTGTAGCTCAAATCAGGCTGATAATAGTGAAATCTTTATTGTGGAAGGTGACTCCGCAGGGGGTTCAGCAAAACAAGCTCGCGACAGAGCAACCCAGGCAGTCCTCCCTCTACGTGGTAAAATATTAAATGTTGCCAATGCCTCAGTTGAAAAACTCCACGCAAATCAGGAAATAAGTGATCTTATCCTTGCCCTAGGCTGCGGTCGAGGAGATGTCTGTGATCCTGAAAAATTGCGCTATGATAAAGTTATTATTATGACAGATGCTGATGTAGATGGAGCGCATATTGCTTCCCTCCTTCTCACCTTTTTCTTTCAAGAAATGCGCGCTCTTATTGAAACAGGACATATTTACCTTGCTCAACCCCCTCTTTACCGCTTAACCCATGGTGCGAAATCAGTTTATGCTAAAAACGATAAAGAAAGGGACCGTTTTATTCAGACACAATTTAAGGGTGCCAAGAATATCGACATTGGTAGATTTAAAGGTCTAGGCGAAATGCTCCCTGCTCAGCTGAGAGACACAACCATGCATCGGGATAAGCGAACGCTCTTAAGAGTCCGTATAGAAGAAGGCGAGAATGTTTCTCAATTCGTAACACGCCTTATGGGAAAAAATCCTGACGCACGCTATGCTTTTATTCAAGAAAATGCCCCCTACATTCAGGAAGTGGATATATAAGGCTTCTCTTTGTTAAATGCCTGAGTCTTACCCAATTTTTAATCCCAAAAAACCTCCTTTAGAGTCTGCCTTTTTTGGCTGACCGACAGGATGTTTAACAAAGTATTCATTAAGCCATCCTTGAAATTGTCCATGCTTCACTTTGCAATCTTGGGCGACCAATAGACTTTTTTCCTGGCTCTTTTGAAATATACTCTTAATATTTTCTACAGTGAATTTGCCATTTAATGAAGGAGGATTCATTTTATATTTTTTTTCCAAATCTTCTTTAGAAATTCTTCCGGTAATATCAAATAATTGTACCCAATCTAGTGCGTCTTTCGTTTCTTTCTCTATAAGGGAAATAAAGCCTAAACCAGTTTTTGTTAAATTTACCGCATCAGAATCTGGTAGGTTATTAATTAATTTTATTCCGGCTTCAATTTGAATTTTTGCGGAATTGCAGCCAGTTGTGACTTCACTATAATGATCTTCTAATAATTTTTTTAGAAGTCCATTCAATTCATTCACTGTGTAAGTGGATTCTGATGCCTTTTCAGCGGGTTTTTGTGGTGTTCCACTTTGAGCAGCTGCACCTCCTGCTCGAGATTGTCCAATGACAGGTCCAGTCCCAGCAGGGCGTTGTGCAGGAGTACCGGCAGGAGATGGTGCTTGTGAAGGGAGCCCCTTTCTTGCAGGAGGAAGTGGAACAGGTCGTTTAGGGGGCGAGTCTGAGGCACCTTGCGCAGGAGGTTTACTAACCGCAAGCATACAAGACTCCACGGTTCCGGGAGTACAATTTGCAATACATTCATCTTTTTTAACAGCATCAGAACATGCTACCTTTGTACATTCTCTTAAACATTTTACATGATTCCAATTGGCACCAAAAACGCATGTACTCATTGAGAGAGCGCTGGCAATTGTAAGAACAACATATTTTGTACGCATTTGACACTCCTTAAGAAAGAACTTCATGAATATAGAATATCGTATTTTTCTTAATTAATTCTTAATGGATATGACTTGCTTTTCAGGTCGTAAATTTAACCAACCAGATTAACACTTTATCAATAATTTTTATTTTATAATGGCAAATTATACTTGCATTTTCACTTATAATTACTTTTGTGCTGGTGTATTTGGAGCAAGTAGAAACTAAACACCAGGAAAGGAAAAGCGATGCTTATAAAAAATTTATTAGCAACAGCCATTTTAATTCTTACAACTTCCCAAACCTTGGCGGCAGAAGATAACGAAAATAGGAATAGGTGCAGTTTAAGTGCCGCTTCAGCATTGTTGAAAGATACTCACAGTACTAATGAACAACTTCTTCAGCCAAACAGTGACCAAAAACTTGTGCGCGGTGCGATAAAAAACGTGGGAGCGATGGTACATTCTTTCATCTCAAAGCCCGATGGAGCACTTCCCTGGGAAATGCGTGAACTATATGCCGATCATCTTCTGGGACTTGTAAGCCTTTATTTAGATATGAATGAAAGAAATATAGGTAATATAACATCACGTCTTAAGGAACTTGAAAAGAGTCGTGAAGAGAATATTCTGCAAGTTCTTATGCAAAAACCATCCTATTCTTTTGCACCTCAAGTTGCAAAATCAGATGCTCAGCAAGAAGAAGCAACGCTAGAAACTGCTAAGCCTCCCTCTCCGATTCTTGGAAGAGTATCGGCTGCTGCTGAGATTGCAGTATATTAAAATCATAAACAAGCCTGAGGGTCCTTTAAACCCTCAGGATTATTCTTTCTTCAAATCATAATTAATCTTTGATCTTTATCAATTTAACATTAAAATGCAATGTGGAATTGGGAGGAATTGCTCCGCCTGCACCTTCGCTGCCATATCCTAATGATGCAGGAATTATAAGGTCGCGTTCTCCACCCACGGACATGGTTGCAATGCCTAAGTCCCAGCCTTTGATGACCTCCCCTGCACCTATGGTAAATTCAAAGGGTTCTTTGCGGTCATATGAGCTGTCGAATTGAGTCCCATCATCTAAGGTTCCCACATAATGCACAACCACTGTTTGCCCCTGCTTTGGGGTTTCGCCCTCTCCCTTTTTGATATCAATATATTTAAGGCCGGAGGCAGTATTAACGATGGTTGGGTTTGCGGCCAGAACGTTAGGTACTATAAATGTCATCATTAACCCAGATGTTAATGCGACAAGAATACTTTTTTTAATCATAAAATAGGCTCCTTTAGGGTGTTTGATCACCTCTATATTCATATTGAGCCCCGATTTTTGTCAATACGTATATAATTATAAAATTAGATTCAATATACCACCTAGACAAAACTCATTCTTTAAATTAAGTTATCGATGATTCCATAAAAAAGAGGTTATTGTGCGTTACTTATTTTCTTTATTCGTTTGTTCATGGATCATTGCATTCCCTATAATTTCTTCTACGTATGCTATGGAAAAAGAAACAAAGGAAGAAAAGAAAAACGAAGTAACGCTTGAAGCAACCATTGAAAAATTTAGAAAAACATTTTTATCTTTACAAGATAATATAAAGGATTGGCCTGACGACGCATTTTCATTTTCTGATGAAGAATTTACAACTTTAGGTTTGGATCCTGTAAAAGTTGATCGGCAAAAATGGAAATTAAACAATGGTGAAAAAAACCTTCCGCTTCATCATGGAATGGCCCACATAATTGGAGTAGCGTCAGAAGAGTCAACAAAGCCTATTCTTAATTTGGAAACGCTTTGGAAGAAAGCGATCCTCAACGGTTTTGTGGCTGATCTTATTGCCAAATTTGGTTCTGTTGCAGAAGAAGTTGAAGTTGAACCTAGGAAGTTTGTTAGAAAAGTATCTCCAAAACACAAAGAATTCACACATAGCTTTGAACATCCTGATTTTGAAATGTTTAGCAGCAGAGCAGCGAGCTATTTTCTAAGAATTGGGGGTATGTTTGAAACTGATAATCAACTAAATGCTGCACTTGATTCTTATTCCTTGGGAATTTTAATGCTGAGGCTTCCTATCCTTTATTGGCAGCCTGTAGGAAAATTAAATATAGGCGATCCTCGTGGAAAACTTGGAAATCTTCATTTTCAAAGTACAGGTTTAACCGGTGTAGAACTTTTTGACGCTGTTAAGAATTTGATAGCTAATCATGGCGGTTTGCAGTTGAAAAACATGAGTCGATTATACTTCTATCCGTTCGCGACACAGAAAGAAAATCTTCTTGGGGCTGTTCTATGGCAGATTCAATTTTATGAGTGGGCTGGTGAGGCGGAAGATCAAAAAGCAGAAGCTGCTCCTGGTGAATATTATTTCCCTTTTGCAGAGAAAACCCGCCTCCTTTATGAACAAGCTGGATCCTTAGCAGAAGCCTATGCGAACTTAAAAAAAGGAGCACAAAGAGCGCATGCTTTTAAAGAAGCAAGAGGGATATACTTAGGCCTTTGTTGGTCTCTTAAAAAAAGAAAACAGAATACAGATGCAGGAAGGGACAAAGTAACTAGAGTCCCCTTAAGTGCTTGGAGTGATATTCATGACAGTTCAGAGGGCGATTTTTTTTGGCTAAAAGTTATAGAACTTTCAATACGCGCTCACCAAGAATATAAAAAAGCTGCTGAAGAGCTTATATCCAAGCAGAGAAATAAATTAGAAGCAGCTGATCTTTATTTTGCAGGCATTCATATGCTCATTCGATTACCGCGGACTCCTTCAGAAGGCCTCGTACAATATTTACAATGCTATAATTTAGTACAAGAAGGTATTAAATTGTTTACAGGCGTTGATTTGTCACGATGCACAGAATTCTTTGAAGATCCTTATGGGGATATAAGATATCCCTTGGGGAGGAGTACGAAGGGAGAAAATCTGGCTCAGTTCGCGTTAAATCGGATTTATAATTCACTTTGGGCCCGTTTTGCAGAAGAGATGGAAATTTCTTTTAAAGATAAAGCAACCCAAAGCAATGACCAAATCACCCAGGAATTCTTAAGCAGACATCAAGCAGCATTTGCAGTACTTGATGAAGGATATAAAAATGCATTGCATGCGCGTTTAACTGACGAACTCGAGTTTCAAAGAAAACAAGCAAAGTAATAAATGCACCAAATATAATATGTACATGTATCATATAAAGCTCTGAAACAACCTGATATAAAAGAGGGCCAATATTTAAACGGTCTTCTTTTTTTTAAAGATCAATCTCCCTTAAGATCCAGTTCTAAGTTAGATCTTTACCAAAAATTAAATCTAAACAGTCTATCATAATGAGTTACCACTTCAGTATGGAAATCATTATGAATTTAAAAAAACAATTCTCCAAACAAATTGCCAAAAATGGATATTTGCAAAAGGACTTCCTGGAAAAAGTTGGTAAACACTTTTTAAGTGGGACCTGTAAGCGTTTGTCCACAATTCCTCCTTTAAATTTGGACCGAAAAATTACCTCCAGCATCGATCGTAAGATTCATACGCTTTGTGGCAATTATAGTTTCTTTTCCCCTGGTACTCTTTATACAACCTATTTTGATTGGTATGTTCACCTCATGCTTTCTCCAGGTAAACAATTAGAGCTTTTAGAAAGTGCTTGGAAAAAGTCATTGGTATTGACTGAATATGTCTTGTCTGGGGGTGATGGGTCTAAAGAATATGTTTCACCCCTGCCCCAAGATAAACGTTTTCAGGCACCCGCCTGGCGTAAATGGCCTTTTTGTGCCTATCAGCAAGCCTTTTTATTGACTGAGCAATGGTGGGTTGATGCAACAAGTGGCGTTCGAGGTGTCACGCAACATCACTCTGATGTCCTGCCTTTTTTAACGCGTCAATTTATAGATGTGTTTGCCCCGGTCAACGTTCCTTTCATGAATCCCCTTGTTTTGCAAAAGACTTACACACATCGAGGTGCAAATTTTATTAAAGGAGCCCAAAACCTTCGAGAAGATATTGACAGACTCTGGCGAAAATTACCACCTGTTGGTGCGGATAAGTTTAAGGTAGGAAAGAATCTCGCAGTTACCCCAGGGAAGGTTATTTATGAAAATCAACTTATCGAATTGATACAATACTCCCCTACCACAGAAAAGGTCTATGTTGAACCAATTTTGATCATTCCTGCTTGGATCATGAAGTATTATATTCTTGATCTCTCATCAGAAAATTCTCTTGTTAAATATCTTATTCAAAAAGGGCATACGGTTTTTATGGTTTCGTGGAAAAATCCTGGGAGCAAAGAGCGCTCAATGGGATTTGATGATTATTTACACCTTGGAATTATGAATTCACTCGACGCTATTTCTACACTTCTCCCTAATCAAAAAGTTCATGCGGTTGGTTATTGTTTAGGGGGTACATTGCTGACTATTGCAGCCGCAAAAATGGGGCATGTTAATGATGCACGTTTTAAATCGATAACGCTCTTTGCGGCCCAAGTTGACTTTGAAGAAGCCGGTGAACTCCAGTTTTTTGTTGATGAAAGCCAACTTACTTTTCTTGAAGACATTATGTTTGAGAAAGGTTATCTCGAATCAAATCGGATTGCAGGCACGTTTTATATGCTGCGTTCTAACGATTTGATATGGTCCCGCATGGTCGAAAACTATTTGATGGGGGAACGCCAAGAACTTACAGACTTGATGGCTTGGAATGCAGATGCAACGCGTTTACCTTACAAAATGCATTCGGAATATTTACGAAGTCTCTATTTAAATGATGATCTCGCCAGTGGTCGCTTTAAAGTTGACGGAAAGGCGATTTCTCTTAATGACATTAACGTCCCTGTTTTTGCTGTCAGCACACAGAAGGATCACATTGCTCCCTGGCAATCTGTTTATAAAATTCATCTCTTTATTGGCACAGAAATTACATTCGTTCTCACGAATGGAGGCCATAACGCAGGGATAATAAGCGAGCCTGGTCACCCCGGACGCCACTATCAAATTTCTACGCACAAACCAACCGATGTTCATCTTTCACATGATGAATGGCAGCAAGTCATGCCCTACCATGAAGGTTCTTGGTGGCCGACATGGCAAAAGTGGCTCGTTAAGCACTCAAGCGGAAAAACACAAACTCCTGCTATAGGGAACAAGAAGCAATATAAACCTATTAGAAACGCCCCGGGCAAATATGTTCTTGCTAGCTGAGGAGTGATTATGGTTGGCAAGTATATAGAAAATAAAACCTTTGACGAGATTAAAGTTGGCGATTCAGCTTCTCTTCAAAGGAAACTCACTTTCAAAGATCTGCAATTGTTTGCAATTGTCTCTGGAGATATGAACCCCGCTCACCTTGATGAAGAATATGCCAAAAGTAGTCACTTTCATACAATAATTGCCCACGGGATGTGGGGAGGGTCGCTTATTTCTGCAGTTCTTGGCATGCTTCTTCCTGGACCTGGTACTATTTATCTAAGCCAAACGCTCAAATTTCTAAGACCTGTAATAGTAGGTGATGTTATTACAGCAAAAGTCACTGTGAGGCGAAAGCATTCTACAAAATCCCTTGTTGTTTTAGAGTGTATTTGTCAAAACCAAAACGGAAAAAAAGTTATTACAGGGATTGCAAAGGTCTTCGCTCCAACAGAAAAAGTCAGCCGACCAAAAATCAGAATGCCCAAAATTGTCTTGAAGGACAATAAAACAAACCCCTAAGCTTGTCTTTAGCACTTGAAGTTTAGAATGAAAATAACGATACTAGGGATAATAAATTATCTTAGTATTAAAGTTACTTAAAGCGAGGATCAAACCATGAACTTTACAAAACTATTTAGCACTGTCATAGCACTATGTGCCTTTTTTACTGCGTGTGATGGTAAAAAAGAAGACTCAGCAAATACATTAACCGTTGGTACATCTGCTGATTATGCTCCTTTTGAGTTTTTTAAAGATGGTGAAATTATCGGCTTTGAAATAGACCTCATGCGTGAGATTGCTACGCGCCTTGGCAAGAAAGTCACTTTTAAAGATATGGCATTTGATGCTATTTTAGGCTCTCTATCTACAAAACGTATTGATGCTGCAATTTCCTCAATTACACCCACGAAGGAACGCCTAAAATCTGTTGATTTTACTAAGGAATATATTCAATCAAAGCGTGTCATGCTCTGCAAGGCAACTTCCTCCATTGAGTCAGTAAGTGATTTGGCTGACGCCACAGTGGGTGTACAAAGTGGTTCGATCCATGAAACTTATGCAAATGATACTTTAAGCAAAGATGTTCGTTTGACCGTAAAATCACTTACAAAGGTTCCTGATTTATTACAAGATATGGAAAATGGGAACGTCAGTTGTCTCATTTTAGGGAACTCTGAAGCAGAAGAAATTATGAAGTCCCGTGCTAATTTGAAACTTGTATCACTGCCTGGTGAAGTAAGTGGATCTGCGATTGCACTTCCAAAGGGTTCTCCTTTAACAAACCAAATAAATACAATCTTGGACCAAATGGAAACCGAGGGCTTCCTTACAAAACTTAAGGAAAAGTGGCAACTCCCTTCATGAGCTTGCATTTTGAAAGCATTATACCTTCCCTTCCATTTATTTTGGAAGGGATAGGTGTAACAATTAAATTTACAACCTTTTCACTTTTATGTGGCTTACCCTTAGGCATTTTACTTGCGCTGGCTAAAATTTCTCATCAGTATATTTTGCGGTGGCTTGCGGAAGCCTATACGTCTATTTTTCGAGGAACCCCCCTTCTCGTACAACTTTTTATCTTTTATTTTGCAACCCCACAAATTACAGGCTATGCCATTACGACATTTGAAGCAGGGGTCTTAACATTTTCATTAAATTCTGCGGCCTATAGCTCTGAGATTATTCGAGCAGGCATTCAAGCTATTGATAAAGGTCAATGGGACGCAGCATTCGTTTTGGGACTTTCCTACGGACAAACCTTAAGAACTATTATTTTACCTCAGGCTGTTCGGAATATTCTGCCTGCACTCATAAATGAAATTGTAGATTTGCTTAAAGAGTCTGCTCTTATTTCAACAATTGGAGAAGCAGATTTACTTCGTCGTTCTCAAATTGTAGCAAGTGAAAAGTATCTTTTTTTCGAACCCCTTCTTGTAGCAGCTATCGGGTATTACATTATGGTAATGGTTGTCAGTCTTGTGGCTAAAACCTTGGAAAGAAAATTGCGCCATGCTTAAAGTAAAAGCTCTTACTAAATCTTTTCATAATCATAAAATATTAAGGGATATTTCATTCGAACTTAAAATGGGGACAATTACAGCCTTATTGGGGCCCTCAGGGAGCGGCAAATCAACTCTTCTTCGTTGCCTCAGTCGTCTTGAGGTCAGTGATAGAGGATCTATAGTGTTCCAAGGTAATTCGTTAACAGATCTCTCTTCTTCTTCCATTGGAATGGTTTTTCAAGGCTTTCATCTTTTTCCCCATATGACAGTTCTGGAAAATCTTGTTCATGCTCCTCTTCAGCTCAAACAAATGACAAAGAAGAATGCTGAAAGGTTTGCAGTGGCCCTTTTAAAAAAATTTGATCTTAATGGTAAGGTACACCATTTTCCCAATCAGCTCTCGGGAGGACAAAAGCAGCGTGTTGCCATTGCCCGTGCGCTTATTGTTAATCCACCTATTCTATTATTTGATGAGCCAACATCAGCTCTTGATCCTGAAATGGTGAATGAAATTGCCGCTCTCATCTATAACTTGAAATCCCCTGATCGATTAATTATTATTGCAACACATGAGCTGAGACTCGCAAAGCTCATTGTAGATCAGATTTTGTTCTTAGACCGCGGTGCTTTAGTAGAGAATGTATCAAAGGCGACTTTTTTTAAGACACCAAAAGCCAAGAGAGCACGACAGTTTATTAAAAATTTAATGTCTACATAAAAAACAAAGGAGCCACTCGTGGTTCAACTCACAGAAATCAAACGTCACAAAACCCATAAAGTTATGGTGGGAAAGTCTTTTATCGGTGGTGACGCCCCCATCCTTGTACAATCAATGACAAATACAGACACTGCAGATGCGAAATCAACAGCAGATCAAGTCATTAGCTTGGCTAAGGCAGGATCAGAAATTGTGCGTATTACGGTTGATCGTCCTGAATCAGCACAAAATGTGGCAAAAATTCGGGAGTTAGTCGAAAAAGCCGGGCTTGATGTTCCTCTTGTGGGATGCTTCCATTTCAATGGTCATCGTCTCTTAAAAGATTACCCAGACTGTGCCCAAGCCTTAGCAAAGTATCGCATTAACCCAGGGAATGTAGGATTTGGCGAAAAACGTGACAAACAATTTGATATGATGGTTGAAACGGCACTGGCCTATGACAAACCTATCCGTATTGGCGTAAATTGGGGAAGCCTTGATCAGGATCTCGCTCAAGGACTCATGGATAAAAATGGTAAATCTGCATCTCCGCGCTCGGCTGATGAAATTCTTAGAGAAGCTTTAGTTCTTTCTACATTAACAAGCGCTCAACGTGCTGAACATGTTGGTATGCGACCTGATCAAATTATTTTGTCGGCTAAGGTAAGCCGCGTCCAAGACCTTATCTCTGTTTATCGTGAGCTTGCTCGCCAATCAAATTATGCGCTCCACCTTGGTCTTACTGAAGCAGGTCTGGGGTCTAAAAGCATTGTTGCTACATCAACAGCACTTAGTGTTCTCCTCCAAGAAGGTATTGGGGATACTATTCGGGCCTCCTTAACTCCGACGCCTGATGAAGCGCGTGAGCGAGAAGTTATCGTGTGTCAAGAAATACTCCAAACCATGGGATTACGTTCATTTGCTCCCCAAGTATCAGCGTGTCCAGGATGTGGACGTACCACTAGTACCTATTTCCAAACGCTCGCTCAAACAATACAGGACTTTGTAAGAGAACAAATGCCCGCATGGCGAAAACATTATCCTGGTGTTGAGAACTTAAATCTAGCCGTGATGGGATGTATTGTGAACGGCCCAGGTGAAAGCAAGCACGCTGATATAGGCATTAGCCTCCCAGGGAACGGTGAAAACCCAGTTGCTCCTGTATTTATGGATGGTGCAAAAACACACACATTGCGTGGAGACCACATTGCTGATGAGTTCAAGGAACTTCTCATCGATTACGTCAAAAGACGGTACGCAGCTTAAAACAAAATTCCCCCTCACCCATGGCTTCGCCATGACCTCTCCTACAAGGGTGATGTATATTATAAAGAGTGTGTCACTGAGAGCGCGGTGTAGCAGTCCATGTACTATTAATACATGGATTGCCACGGCCTTTGGCCTCGAAATGACGTGAAGTAGACTCCTCGCCTTCTCTCTTCCTTTTTTGCTTTTTTCTTTCGCTTTCTGTATCCCCATTGGTGTCCGCACCGGAAGGCTCCAAACTCGACTTGTTAGTCGGTAGGAGAGAGCGCTTCCTTAAGGTTATTAAGGATGCGAGTTAACAGCTATCCTTGCGGATAGATAGGCGTGATCTTGCTATAAAACTTGGGCTCTTAAAGTGAGCTTCAAATTTGAAGCAATGCACGCAGAGCCGATGCGGACGCAAATGGGGATACATTTGTTGAAGGACTTGTGGATCAGTGATGTCGACGTTTATGATCCTTTATTCTTCAGGAGTAGCGAGTGATACAATAAAAAATTATAAAGACATTTTTATCTTCCTTATTAAAAAAACTGAGGACATTAAACAACCTCATTAGGTGAGCACTTTGACCACCTTCATGTCATCACGAGCAACCTTAGGGAGTGTGGTGATCCATGTATTTAATTAACTGAAGGTATCTATGAATACATGGATTGCCTCGTTGCATACGCTCCTGGCAATGACAAAAAGAGAATGCCTCGCAACGAGGAGCCTGTTCAAAGTGTCCAAATGTTTACCTAAGTGTTTTTAAAAACGCGCTAGCAGGAAGAGTATTAAGAGATGCCCATTACAAAAGTCAAATTATTAAATTGCCCATGAGAAAAAGAATTTAATGCGTATACCCCTCACCCGTTCGCCAGGCTATGCCTGACTTACGACCTCTCCCACAAGGGGAGAGGTATACGGAAGAGCAAGGGGTAAGGGAGAGTTAGGAGTTAGGAAGCCTTTGTTTCTTTATTAATTTTACTTTCTTTCTCATTCTATTTGGAGAAGCATCGGAAACTAATAAGTCCGTGGGTGCGTTAACAGATGGAAGAAGATCTTTTACTAATGCGAAATCTATATTCACAAAGCAATTTATTTCATCTGCTAATGCTGTATAAGGTTCTGTTAAATCATCTCGATTCAATTCTTGAAGCCGACTTACAACTGAGGATGGATATTCATATTCAATTCCTGACCTCGTTAAAAGCAGGAGTCTAACTTCTAATTTATCTATTTCAGTCCCTACATCTTGAGGTAATTCGTTTATGCAGCTTTTAATTTCATCAGAAAAAATATCACTCGATCTAAATTCAGGAGGGGACGCACCCGTAGAAGAAGAAGTGCCATAATTAAGTTCTAACTTTGGCTTGTTTAGAACGCTTCCTTCCTTTATTTTATTGCTTACCTGGAAAAATAATTCTCTACAGGGATAGTTAAATGCAGCAGAAAACTGGGCACATAATGTAAAAGCCTTACTCATTTTTTGGGGAATAAAGGAAGGAGTTGTGCCAGTATTAAAGAAGGTAATTTGGTGCAAGGCTTTTCTTATATAATAAGAGACAGCTTTCTTTCTCTCATCATCTTTTTTATCTTTAATAAAGGTTAGACAAGTAAATGGGGTTTCTGGAAATTCGGGAGGCTTTACAGAAAATAAATTAGCATCTGCGTGGAAAATTTTTTTTACAAGAGCAAACTGTTCTTTGTTTAAAGCTTTCTCAGCACTCAAAACATTACAAGCCCCTATGCCCCATAAAAATGCAATTGAAAATACAGTCAACTTAAACAATATAGAATCTCCTTAGAGGTCAATTAATTTTTGTGAAGTGATTTTTTTCCATTAAGGAAGTGCTTTATTCTTGTCAATCTGGAGGTGTTTGGCTGTGTTAATTGTGACATGAGTGTTATAAAATTCCAAAGCTTTGGTCGAGGTTCTTTCCTGAGTTCTAACCACCAACAAATAGATTTCAAATGGTGAGTAGCAACCTCAGCTCTGCGTAATTTAATTAGTGCCAAAGAAATAGGTATAGCCAACTTGGCCTGTGTGTCTAATAATTCCATATAAAAAAGATTAAGCTCTAAGACATCAGCCGATGCTTTTAAAATCTGGGAGCCCATTCTTATCGTGAAAGGAGATAAAAAATTTACGACCCACTTTGTAAATTCGCCCTCTCCATAAAATGTACCCATTTGTAGCGAGCCAAGATTTTCGGTTGCATACGAAAACACATCTTTCAAAGGGTAATCCCATGCTATACAAAACTCTGTACTCAAGCGAAATATAGTGCGCAAATGGTCCAATTCTTTAGGAGAAAATTTTATAGATACAGTTGTCAAATATGAAATAAGATATGTTGAATCTCTAATAAAAAATGACAATATAGCAGCATCTTCATCACTCAGTTCGAGAACTCCCTGCTTTCTTTCTGTGGTTAGACAGGCTAAAGGAGTTCGAGGATGCATTTCTCCATCATAGTGAAAAAAGTTTTCTGGGTGTTCATGCAAATGACTTTGAATATCTTTTAAATTATTTTGCTGGAATGAATCCTTTGCTGCTTGCTCTGCTGCCAAAGAAGAAAAGCTGAGATAAATCATTTTCACTAAGATGAATACGGATAGGACTTTATACATTAGAAACTCTCCATTCCAGAATTGCATATACCCAAATTTCTTTATATGCCTTAATGAACATACTCAACTTCCTATCTTTCCAGAACGAGTTATTTTTACATTGTGCTTCCTGTGTTGAGAAGAAATTGATCTGAGAATTCTTTTAAGTTTTTTTGCCTGATCTTGCTCTCCTCGCTCTCCTAGATCTAGCCCAAGAATAATATGTTTCAAATAATGTCGTGCGATTTCAATTTTCTGAAGGTGAATTAACTTTTGAGATAAAGGTTCCGCTAAGCGAGCAAGAGGATCAAACAAAAATATATAAAAAAGGTTGATCTCTATCTGGTCCACGTCTTGCACCCAGAGCGCTTCGGAATCATTAAGCATAAGCGGTTGTAAATATCCTTTAACATGAACGAGATATTCCCCGCTTCCATCCAATTGTAGTTTCTGTAAACTTAAAAGATAATTTTTGGTATAGAGGAATAAATCTTGCAAAGGGTAGGTCCACAAAGAGCAAAACGTTGCCGCTTCATTAAACGCATCAGCCAAATGAACTATTTGAGGAAGAGAGGTGAAGGTATTCTGTCCCGTCGTAAATCTAATAATTAAAAGAGAACATCTTCTCATAAAATGAGATATTTTTTGAGGGTCCTCATTCCTGAGTACAAAATCTCTTTCTATGTTGGATGACGTTAGGCATTCAAGCGGTGTAGTTGGAAAAGAATTATCCTTAAAGTCAAAAAAGTGACCATGGTGCGTTTCCAAATGGCCAAGAATATTATTGCGATTATCCTTTAAGAGATCATCATCAGAAGCATGGAGTTGATTATGGAAAGAAGAGAAAACTATAAAAATAATCGAAAACAAAAACTTCTGAGTCATTTCTTTTTCCTTCTCAAAAAATGATCGTTTTAATATAAATATTTACCCCTTTTCAATAACGCTCTACAAGGTAATAATTAGTTTTCTCTTATTTGCAAAATGGAATTAAAAAAGAACGATTAATTTTTTCCTGAATAAGGATTTTTACCTTTACGAACATACATACGTAGAGGCACTCCTGGTAAGTCAAAATCTTGACGCATTTGATTGATCAAATAACGAATATAAGAGGTGGGGAGGTCTCCAACTTGATTTGCAAACAAAGCAAAAGTTGGAGGTCGCGTCTTTACCTGTGTCATGTATTTCAGACGAATACGCCGACCCGCAACAGCAGGAAGAGGATGGTGAGCTGTGACATATTGTAACCATTGGTTAAGCTTAGCAGTGGGCAGCCGCTGATTCCAATATTCATAAATCTGAAAAACAGCTCCTAACAGTCGGTCCAAATTTTTTCCATGAATAGCTGAAATTGGAATACATGGTATTCCACGAGCTTGTGTCAGTTGAATGTCTAGGATTCTCTGAATCTCCTTCATGGTTTTATCTTTTTCTTTGACTTTGTCCCATTTGTTTAAGGCTAAAACTAAAGCTCGTCCCTCTTCTATAACATCACTGGCTATGTTTAAATCTTGCTTCTCAAATGGCATAGTTGCGTCAATTATAAGGACCACAACTTCAGCAAATTGAATTGTTCTTTGAGTATCCATAACTGCGAGACGTTCTGCTGAAGCAGTAACACGACTGGTTTTGCGCATGCCTGCCGTATCCATTAACCGAATAGAATGTCCTTGATAGTTCCAATCAATTGAAATTGCGTCCCGTGTGACACCTGGCATATCCGCTGTGAGGAGGCGATCTTCTCCAATCAATTGATTAATGAGTGTAGATTTTCCTACATTAGGACGGCCAACAATGGCAAGGAGAAGAGGCTTTTGTGATTCTTTTTGCTCCGAAACTGGGTCATCTGAAACAGAAATATAAGGCTGCAAAGCCTCATACAACTCTGTAAGACCTTCTCCATGTTCGGCTGAAAGAGGAATAACATCCCCTAGTCCTAAAGAAAGAGCCTCAGATACGCCTGAGTGGTTTTGAGACCCTTCACATTTATTAGCTAAAACGATGATAGGCTTTTTTTGCTTTCTTAAAAGATTTGCTAACTCTTGATCATAAGGCGTACATCCTTCACGCCCATCCACGACAAATAAAAGAAGATCTGCTTCCTTAATAGCCAGAAGCGTTTGCTCTCTCATTGCATCCGTAAGCTGAGAGACATTCGGATCAGCCAAACCTGCAGTGTCAACAATTGTAAAGCTTAAATCGTAAAGATGCCCCTGCCCTTTACGTCGATCCCGCGTCATGCCCGGCTGATCATGAACAAGAGCCAGTCGTTTGCCAACTAGGCGATTAAATAATGTCGATTTTCCAACATTTGGGCGACCGATAATCGCAATAGTAAAGGAGCCCATTTTTTGAGACATCTGTCCAATCGCTATTTCTTTTCTTCGCTTGAATATTTTACTAAATAAGCATCGTCAGTTAAAACATAGAGAGCACCATTTGCAACAATCGGAGATATGCTCGAACCACTTGGCATATCAAGAACTTTCATTGTTTTACCGTTTTTGGCAGATGCAAAAAGTAATTGGCCGTTTGATCCTGTCAATACCAAGGAATCATCGGCAACAATTGGCCCAGCCCACAGAACAGCTTTTTTATCATTATCGGTCTTTGGTAAGGGAACTGCCCAATGGATTTGTCCTGTTGATTTTTTCATACAAACTAATTCGGAGTCATTTGAGACAACAAATATTGAATCTCCTATTACAGCAGGACTTCTGATTCCACCAACTTCACGCTGCCATAAACGACTTCCTGTTTTAAGGTCAAAGGCAACCATTTGGCCTCCATGACTCACAATGTAAACTGTATTGCCACTAATGACTGGACGTGCGCGGATATGGGCAATACTTGCAACTGAATCTATTCGTAAAGCAGGATTTAAAAGATCATTCCAGAGTATTTGACCTGTATTGCTTTGAAGGGCAAATACTTCTCCTGAAGAATAAGCAGCAATCACGATACCGTCTGCTATCGCAGGGCTTGCTCCTCCCAAAATTCCTGCTGCCTCTGAAATGCCTGCATGATTCCACACCTTATCACCCGTTTTCGTTGTGTAAACCTGCACTTCATTATTGATGGTTAAAGCATATACTTTTCCGTCTCGAATCGTTGGAGACACACGGGAGGGGGCGCCTAAAGATTTACGCCAGATAACTTTTCCATCTTTAGCATTGAGGGCGAGGAGTTCACCAAACGCTGAGGCGCAGAAAACAGTTCCGTTATCAAAGGCAACTCCGCTTCCCATGGCTTCAGATGTGTTTTCCTCGGGAGAAGTATTAACAGTCCATGCAATTGATCCGTCTTTAATGTTGACTGCAGTAACATTGCCCATAGCATCACTTGCATAAACATAACCATCCCCTACAATAGGTCCAGACGTTAAGCGATGATCTTCGCTGGCTCCGGATCCAGCGCTTGTGCGCCATGTTTCCTGTAGCGGTTTATCGAGCGCTAAATTTGGCATTAAATGATAGGGATTGCCACCAGCTTGTGGCCAATCTCTATTTTTTTCATTTGGAGGAAGCACAATGGGTAATTTTTCGACTTCTGGGTCCGGCAGTATCGTGGTATCGATGGACAAAATATTTTCACGCTTGCCACTCAAAATAACTTTTTCTTTAAAGGTATCGCAGCCAGTTAGTAAAATAGCTGCACCAGTGACATATGCTAATAAATAAATGTTTTTCATTTTCTGAATCATACTTTCTCTCGTTTCTCACCTTAATTTAAAATATTTATTCATTCACACCAGAAGACACAATTTGTGCCATTAATCGAGCACGAATGGAGATACCTGCAGGTGTATGGCTATCTTGTACTAACTTAGCAAAGACTTCAGCTGCTTGAGCTTTTTCTCCCTTTTTATGGAGAAGAACACCCTTCATCTCCTGAGCAAGGTAGCGCCAGGGATTTTTTTCAGTTGTCAGTGTGCTTATTTGGGATAATAAATCTTCGGCTTTTGATTCTGGCTGATCAATACTCACCATGACGGACAATAAGGTTGCTAAATCACGCCACAAAGGATCTAATTTTTTATTGGCTGATAATTGACGATAAATGGTAATTGCATCAGTCTGATGTGTCTTTGGCCCGTCTTGCAACAGAAGACCTGCCTTTTGAAAAAGAGCAAGAGAAGGATAAGTATTGCCAGATTCTGATGATAAATTATTTAAGAGGACCAAAGCTTTGTCTGCTTCGCCTTGAGCAATATAGTTCTGGGCAGCTATAAGTTTTTCTGCCATCTGGATCCGCTTGTTCTGCTCATAATGTCCCCAAAAATTATAGCCAGCAATGAAAATGACGATGCCAACCACGCCCCCGATAATTTGCTTACCATATTGCTTCCAAAGATTAAGCAGTTTCTCTTGGCGAATGTCTTTTACAACTTCTTCTAAAAATTCATCAAATTTCTCTGACATTAGGGCGCCTTTCTTGTTAAAAAAACAATTTCTTTTATGCACTATAGCAATAGTTGTCATAATTCCGTACAAAAAAATGAAGTAACATCCTTCTTTAAATCTTATTTAGTCTGTCAAGGGGGGATATTTATATAAATTACCTTTTGAGAGCTGTTCTTACAGGAAATACCTGTTTTTTCAGAGTTTTTAATTTATAAAACATGAATAATTTTCAAATACCAAAAAAACTGCTAAAGTAATCTTAGATTAAAGAGGAGTCAGTAAATGGGGTCCGAACCAACCTATACTCAAACGACACACGCAGTCAGCGTATCTGTTTTGCCAATATATCTTAAAAACCAATCACGGCCAGTCGATAATGTTTTCGTATGGGCCTATAATATTTGCATCGAGAATAAGGGGAGCCACGCTTTTCAGCTTATATCCCGTTATTGGAAAATTACGGATGCTTTGGGACGTATCCAAGAAGTGCGCGGCGGAGGTGTTATCGGAGAGCAACCCATTCTTCGTCCGGGTGAGAACTTTGAATATACCAGCAGTGTCACTCTCACACTTCCTTCTGGAATCATGGTAGGGAGTTACAAAATGCAGATCGATGGGGGAGAAAGCTTTGACGTTGCAATTCCTCTCTTTTCATTGGATTCTCCCCATGAGGTGAGAACCATACATTAGCATTCTATTTGTAAATGCATATCCCCCTTTTAATTTTCTTGAATATGGGGGGTTTACCTTGTACCTATAGGATATTAGATACCTTATTTTAAGAGCCACAATTTATCATGAGTCGTGCTGCAATTGCTATCTTATCGACGGAAAATCTTCTTCATAACTTGAGTGTTATAAAGAAGCAAGCACCTCATTCAAAGATCATTGCTATGGTAAAGGCAAATGCTTACGGGCATGGACTACGCTCAGTTTCTGCTCGCCTTGAGAAAAACGTTGATATGCTGGGGGTTGCTTCCATTGATGAGGCACTCGCCCTCCGTAAGGTCGGGATTCAAATTCCAATTATCTTGGCAGAGGGAGTTTTTGAGCCCAATGAACTGCTCCTTGCCTCAACAGAAGGGTTTCATGTTGTATTTCATGAGGAAGTGCAACTCCAGTGGCTAGCCAACTTATCTTGCCCCTTGCCCATCCAAGCGTGGATAAAAGTAGATACGGGTATGGGAAGACTAGGGTTTGATCCAAACCAAGCGGAGAAGTTTTATCAACAGCTTTCTCAGAGTCGTCAAATTGCCAAACCCATTCGCATTATGTCACATTTTGCCTGTGCAGATGAGCCTGATAACTCCTTAAATCAAAAGCAAATTGATATTTTTAATGCTTTTATTAAAAAAATTCCAACCAATACAGAATATAGCCTCTGTAATTCGGCTGGTGTTTTTCAATATCCCAAGAGCCATTATAATTATATTCGCCCTGGCATTGCTCTTTACGGAGCTTCTCCCTTCTTAGGTAAAACCGCCCAAGACCTCAATTTAAAACCTGTTATGACCTTACAAACGAGCTTGATAGCTATAAAAAATCTCCCAAAAGGCTCCCCCATTGGATATGGAGCGCGCTACACATGCCCTGAGGATTTACGCGTTGGAATTATCGCTTTTGGCTATGGGGATGGCTATCCGCGCACCACGCGAGATGGAGCACCCATTTTAGTGAATAATTCAAAGTGTAAATTAATTGGTCGTGTCTCTATGGACATGACTGCGGTAGATTTAACCGCTTGTCCAGAAGCGAAAGTGGGAGACCCTGTGATTTTATGGGGGAACGACCTTCCTATTGAAGAAGTGGCTCAATTTACAGACAATTCAGCCTATGACCTTTTGACAGGTGTTCAAAATCGCGTCAAATTTCATTGGACACGCTATGTTAACACTCCCCTAAACAACGAGGCTTAAGCTATGATGGAACGGCAGCCCATTGGGGTTTTTGATAGTGGAATTGGTGGTTTGACAGTTTTAAAAAAGTTGCAGACTGTCTTACCGCACGAGAATTTTGTTTACTTTGCTGATACGGCTCATCTCCCCTATGGAGAAAAAACTCCTGAACAAATTATTGATTATGCTAGAAAAATCATCGGTTGGATGCAAAATGAAGTGGGGGTAAAACTCGTTGTTGCAGCCTGCCACACCAGCTCAGCAATCGCGCTGGATACTGTTGCAGAAGACGTTTCCATTCCGGTGATCGGGACCATTTACCCAATGATTGAAACAATTCTTAATAATCATTTAAATAAACGCATAGGCCTTATTGCAACGCCAGCCTCTGTCAGAAGCAAAATGCATGAAAATATTATAGTAAAAGCTGGCTTTAAAGGCGAATTTCACAGTATTAGCTGTCCAAATTTTGTTCCATTAATAGAAAATGGGCATATTTTTGGACCAGAATTAATTAGAAATACTACTGAATACTTGAGAATATTTAGTGAACGCGAATTAAATACTTTGATTTATGGATGCACACATTATCCCCTTATTGCAGAAACGATTGAGCAAGTCCTGCCAGAAAGTACAGAATTCATAGATCCTGCAGAACATATGGCTAAAAAAGTCTCCCAGGAATTATATAATAAAAAAATCATTAATATTTCAAACGAAGCTGGAAAAGTCGATTTCTACAGTAGTAGTGACCCTGAGAAGCTCTCTGCTCAGGTTAATTTGCTGTTATCCATTCCCAAGCCAAGCGTTACGTTGAAATACTTAAGTGAATCCACAGAAACTCCACAAAAACTTGTTGTGAATCAGTAGCTTGCCTGTTTTCCTCTGAAAACCTTCAGGCCCTATATATCAGTCTCCGTATTATTCATAACTTCAACAAATAAATCTTCAGGCCAATCATCATCGCCTCTATCTTTTTCATTTTTTAAATAGAGATCAATAACCAGGAAAGGGTCTAGATTCTCTAATACGGATTCTAATGGCAACGATAGCATTTCTAAAAATCTAGGAATATTCAACCGTCTTCCCTGTACTTCCTGTCCTAAGGTCGTACACCACCTTTGATAATGTGTTTGGCAGGGTTCCTTTTCCCCTAAATGGTAATATAAAATGGCTAAACTTATTTCATCTAGCATATTTACACCAAGATTCTGCATCAATTTATAAAGTTTATCGCCTTGCTGCTTAAGATACGCGACATCCCCTCCTCTTTCTTTTTCAATTGATGCGAGCTTAAAGAGAACTTCCATGAAAGGGTAATTAATATCATTTCGTGAAATGCTTGGCATACTTGTTACTAATTCTATTGCTTCTTTTAAACCGGCAATCAAAGCAACTCTATGAATATTTAGAGCGTACAACCGATCTATTAATTCTCTAAAAAAGGTAGTTGATTTAGGCTCAGCAACAAATTGACGAGTAAGTTGTCTCAAAGCATTCTCGTCATTTTTATGCTCCCAAAAATACAACGCATCCTCGAGAGACATAGCATAGACAGCTGCTCTCGAATGTTCGGGATCTTCTAACACGCTATACCACGCCATCAAGGCTGCATCAGCCTGTTCGGGAAAGCCCGTTGCAGTGAACAGGCGAGCGGCATCACCATAAAGGTTGGTGGGAAGGTTTTGCCATCCGCCGCTCAATTCGCGAGCGAATCGGTGAATTTTAAAGCGCACACGTTTGTCATCTACATAGCGTGGAAAAATTCTACATTTAGAGAATTGATACTGTTCAGTATTTGGTAAATCGATGAGCTTATTAACAATTTGAAAAGCCAAATCAGGCCGTCCCAATGCTTCAGCATCCATCACTAATCGATGAGCGTTCTCAAAATCAAAGAGATGATCACAACACCACTGAATGATTTTAAGTGCTATCTCTTTACTTTGCGCATCTGGTCTTACTCCTAAAGCTGCACGTACATTTAAGCGATGATTAACATCTGCAACGTGAAACCCACGAGAAAGAAGATTGATACCTAAATCTATCTTATGATGACTCTTTACGAAAGTAGTAGACACATCATCTAACCAACCTAAAACCCGATACAATATATTGATACCTACTATAGGAAAAACATCATTAATAAGAAGCACTCTCGTAAAAGTTAAAGGCTTTATCTGATCAACATTTTCAGACATTGCAATTAAGTTAATACGAGCTGCAGGAGCTGTTAATGCCATGTTTAGCCTAATTAGAGGATAAAGCTCAGCAAGCTCTTCTTCTGTCTTATCTTCAAGTTGGTCAGGAAGCGTACCCAATCGATTGCGAACAACTTGCAAATAGGGTTCACCAAACCATGCTAACACCTGATCGAGAGAAACGCTTGTGTTACTTAGAAGCCTAAGGATACCATCTTTTGAATTTTTAGTTTTACGTACAAGAACATCGAGTGGCATGGCAAACGGTCTAAGGCCCTGTAAACAATAGTCATTTAAGATAAGACCTTCAGCTCGAATTAAAGAATGAAAAGTTTTACATGTAGTTCCAAACCGATGGAGCGGCAAGACATCAACAAATTGGAGAAGGTAAAGTACAAGGTCTACGGGAAGTTGTAAAAATTTGTTCGGACTCAATGCATCGTTACTGAGACTCCTCGCGCTAAAATGAGAAGAAATGCTATCTGAATATTTTACTAAGTCCCCTTTCTCATCATAGGGCGGCACACCTGGTAATACAGGAGCCATTATATGCCTAAGTTCTTCTGTGGATGCTTCGGGACGGTAGTCATCGTTTGCATTTAATTTTAAGGAACAAACAATTAAGAAAAACAGAAAATAAAGTAAATGCTTCATACGATTTAATAACCTCCTGTAACTTTCTTCTGTAAATAATTAAATTTTTTTATTTAAATAAGACTGCTAGCATTATTAAGGAGTCTTTAGCAAGTATATTTTTTCTCTAAAGTTCATAGATATACAAAAATACTTTTAACGGCTACCAATATGTTTTTGATTGCGCCCTTTAGCAATAAGTATTTGACGATGACGTTCAGAGGCGCGGCGTATTTTTTTTCCGGATGCTTCTTTAAAACATTGAGGACACGTAACACCTTCCACATAGTAGGGCGATTTTTTATCTTCTTGAGAGATCGGATTCCGGCACCCGTGGCACAACTCAAAATCGCCTTCTTCAAGGCCATGCTTAACCGTTACGCGGTTATCAAAGACAAAACATTCCCCTTCCCAAAGGCTATTTTCTTCTTTAATGTTTTCTAAGTATTTCAAAATTCCACCATTTAAGTGGTAAACTTCTTCGAAACCTTGCTCAAGCATATATGAAGATGCTTTTTCACACCGGATACCGCCTGTGCAAAACATTGCTACCTTTTTAGCACGCGAAGGGTCCAAATTTTGTTTTACAAATTCAGGAAATTGTCTAAACGTGTCTGTTTTTGGATTTAGGGCACCCCGAAATGTTCCAACCTTATATTCATAATCATTTCGCGTATCTATCACAACGACATTGGGATCTGAAATCAGTTCATTCCATTTTTCAGCTGACACATATGTTCCTACTTTTTTAGTGGGGCTAATTTCGGGCAGTCCCAATGTGACAATTTCCTTTTTAGGACGCACTTTCATGCGGTAGAAAGGCTGCTCAGTTGCAAAGGATTCCTTATACTCTAAATCCTTAAATCGTACATCGGAACGAATGAAGTCTAAAACAGCAGCTATACCTTCACGAGAACCAGCAATAGTTCCATTAATGCCTTCAGCAGCAAGCAACAAAGTTCCTTTGACCTTATGCTTTGTGCACAAGATTTTTAATGGTATAATCTTATCTTGAAAGTCAGGCAAATCAGCAAACTTATAAAGTGCTGCAACTGTATAATGTGTCATTGGGCAATAATTCTTATAATTTGCTTTGTTTTCCTACCTATTTTGTACTATAAGTGATCAGAAAGTTGCAAGAACAAACCGATGTTTTAATTTAAAGCATTTGGAATGTGATAAATTTAAGAAAAAATCCCAAATTACCTCTTGTTTTCTTCATTCAAAATATGACATTGTGCAACATTAATATTTACAATGAAAGAAACCATATATGACTCAAACAATTACCACATCATCAGGACTTCAATATGTTGACGTTCAAGTTGGCGACGGGACAACCCCACAAAAAGGACAAACAGTGAGTGTTCATTATAAGGGAAGTCTCGAGAATGGAACACAATTCGACAGTTCTTATGATCGAGGGACACCACTTCAGTTTATGGTTGGGGTCGGCCAAGTTATTCCTGGCTTTGATGAAGGTCTTTTGACGATGGCCGTCGGCGGCAAGCGTCGTTTGCATATACCTGCTTCTTTAGGGTACGGAGAACGCGGGGCTGGACAGTCCATTCCTCCCAATTCAAATTTGATTTTTGAAGTTGAGCTTGTTTCCATAGATTAGTGAACCTTTCTTGACAACAGAAGACTTTTTATGGCTCTTAATGATTAAGAGGAAGACAGATATTTTTTCTGCATGCCCCTAATAAAACTGCTAAATTGAGGTTTATATGCATCCATATAGAACACATACTTGCGGCGATTTACGCCCATTACATGTAGGCCAACAAGTTCGTTTATCTGGTTGGGTTCATAGGAAACGAGACCACGGTAATTTACTCTTCATTGATTTGCGAGATCATTATGGGTTGACCCAATGTGTTATTAATGTGGATAGTCCAGATTTTCCAAAGGCAGAGTCAGTACGCAACGAAAGCGTTATTACATTAACAGGCACAGTTGTTCAACGCACACCCGATACCATCAATGATAAAATGCCAACTGGGCATATAGAAATTCAAATTGAAAATGTTCTTCTTCAATCTCAAGCTGAGATGCTTCCTCTTCAAGTCAACAGCAATGCAGAATTTCCTGAAGAAACACGTCTTACATACAGATTTCTTGATTTACGTAGAGAAAAGCTTCATGGGAATATTGTCTTGCGCTCAGCTATCATTTCTTCAATACGCCGCCTTATGATTGAGCAGGGTTTTATGGAATTTCAAACCCCCATTCTCACCTCTTCCTCACCTGAAGGTGCGCGTGACTTTCTCGTTCCCAGTCGGTTAAATCCAGGGCATTTCTATGCCCTTCCTCAAGCACCTCAGATGTTTAAACAACTTTTGATGGTGGCTGGATTTGATCGCTATTTTCAAATCGCCCCTTGTTTTCGTGATGAAGATGCTCGGGCTGATCGTTCTCCCGGAGAATTCTATCAATTGGACCTTGAAATGTCCTTTGTAACACAAGAAGATGTATTTACCGCAACAGAGCCCGTCCTTTATGGTGTATTCCAAGAGTTTGCTGCCGGACGTATCGTAACCCCTCCTCCCTTTCCACGGATTCCTTTTGAAGAGTCTATGCTAAAGTACGGTTCTGACAAGCCGGATTTACGCAATCCTCTTATCATTAGTGATGTGACAAATGTCTTTCAGGGATCTGGGTTTTCTGTCTTTCAAAAAGCTATAGATGACGGAGCAATAGTGCGCGCAATTCCTGCACCACAAGCAGCGGCACAGCCCCGCAGCTTCTTTGATAAGCTCAATGACTGGGCACGCGACTTAGGAGCCCCTGGCTTAGGATATATAACATTCTCAGAAGGCGGTGCAAAAGGCCCAATCGCAAAGTTTCTTGACGATGAAAGAGTGGCACAGCTAAAGTCTGTGGCCAATGTCGGCGAAGGAGATGCAGTTTTCTTTGTCTGTGATAAGCCGACAGGTGCAGCCAAGTTAGCAGGCCTTGCACGCACAAAAATTGCTCAAGACTTAAATATTGTTGAAAAGGACGCATTTCGTTTTTGTTGGATTGTGGATTATCCTATGTATGAAAAGGATGAAGAGTCAGGGAAAATTGACTTTAGTCATAACCCATTTTCTATGCCACAAGGAGGCCTCGAGGCTTTAATGACGCAGGATCCGCTTACCATTAAAGCTTACCAGTATGACATTGTCTGCAATGGTGTAGAGCTGTGCAGCGGAGCTATTCGAAACCATTTGCCTGATGTTATGTTTAAAGCCTTTGAAATTGTTGGTTACCCGCAAAGTGAGGTGGAAGAGCGCTTTGGTGGTCTTCTGAGCGCGTTTCGTTTCGGAGCACCTCCTCACGGTGGATGTGCACCTGGGATTGATCGTATTGTGATGTTGCTTGCAGATGAACCAAACTTACGAGAAGTTATTGCATTTCCTATGAACCAGCAAGCTCAAGATTTATTGATGAAGGCTCCTTCACCCATTCCACCAGAACGCTTAAAAGAGCTGTACATAGAAGTAAAATTGCCGCCGAAAAAACCTGATACCGTTGAAAAAAAGGTAACCCAAACCGGATAGGTGAACATGGTTCAAACTGATGAGAATAAACTTGCCTGGTTGCGACTTATTCGCAGCAAAAAAGTTGGTCCCATCACTTTTTGGCAATTGCTCAACAGATATGGATCTGCTCAAGAAGCCCTTGTTGCCTTATCAAATTTTACAAAGCAGGGTCTTCATAAATACAGCATCGCTTCTGAAAATGAAGTGGAGAAAGAATTCCTAAGCCACCAGAAAAAGAAGCTGTTCCTTTTAGCCGCCAATGAACCAGACTTTCCGCAGTTATTACGCCCCCTCCCTGATTGCCCGCCATTACTCAGTGTTTATGGACAAGTGTCTATTCTTAATAACTCAACGCTTGGGATTGTGGGCGCCAGAAATTCCTCCTTAAATGGCCGCCAATTTGCTGAACGTTTGGCTGTAGATTTAGGGAAAAGTGGGTGGAAAATCGCATCAGGACTTGCTCGTGGTATTGATCGCTACGCTCATCAAGGTGCCTTATCAACTGGCACCATTGCGGTTATTGCTGGGGGTGTCGATGTTGTTTTTCCCCCAGAACATGAAAAGTTGTACCATGAGATTACCCATGCGGGTGCCATTATTTCTGAAATGCCTCTCAGTCTTTTTCCAGACGCCAGTCACTTTCCCCGCCGGAATCGCTTAATATCTGGATTGAGCAGAGGACTCATTGTCATTGAGGCGGCTTTGAAATCAGGCTCTTTGATCACCGCTCGTATGGCTCTTGAGCAAGGGAGAGAATTGTTTGCCGTGCCCGGCTCACCGCTTGATCCACGCTGCAGAGGGACTAACAATCTCATCAGAGAAGGCGCAGCGTTGGTTGAAACAGCCCAAGATGTCTTGAATGTACTAGGAGAGCTCAATATATCTGACTCACGTGCTTTGAGTTCTTTGCCTTATGAAACTCGGGTGTTTACAGATTGGAATAGTCTCGAGACGGATTTACTAGAAGATTTAAGCCCAACCCCTATTTTACTTGACTCTCTTATTCAACGTCATGCTGTACCACCGCAGACAATTCTAACCCTTATGCTTGAATGGGAATTGCAAAATCGTATCCAACGCCACCCAGGGAATAGAGTATCTTTGGTTACATCTTAATGAATTTTTTCAAGAAAAGCGGCGTGTTTAATATTTGGGATTTCTAAATGATCTCCATAGGCAACATGCACCGAGTGAAGCCTTCCATCCAACGACCGACTCCAAAAATCAAGAAAATGCAACAATTTGGGAAAATGGGGGGGCAGATCATAGTCCTGCCACACAAAGGACTGCAACACGGAAGGATGATCCGGAAGATGGTATATGATTTCTACGGTTGTGAGCCTAAAGTCTTCCAGTAAGCTTTTTATATGGCGCATAGAAGTTCTCTCTATAAATCCAGCATACTACCTTTTATAATATAGTATAATTTTAGAAAAAATAAATATGCAAAACTGTTTTTTTATAAAAAGATCAATATTACATGTTTGTTAATCTTTTAAATGTAAAATGATATATAGTTAATATTTTTTAGCAATTATCTTATTACTTATGTGGAGAAAGAAAATGAGAGATAAGAACCATTATAAGCAATCAACAAACTTAAGAAAATTTACACTCTCTCTCTTGCTTTTCAATAGCTTATTGCTGACTCAAGCAAATTGTGTTGACTCTCATAACAAAGCCCTTCTTTCAAAAACCCAGAAAATGATAAATGATGTGAATGGAATCTTAAAACAATATTATAATGAAATTGAAAAATCGAGTACGTCCACTGAACAAGGACCAACACCGGTTATTGCCCCTGAACCGCAAATGGGTCCTCCTGCGCAAGAATCACCGGCGGATCATCCCCCTGTTGCAAGTTCAGAACCCCAAAGTGATCATTCTAATGTCACAATGACTCATGAAGAACATATGGATATGTATCATAGTCTTAACCAAAGATTGGAAGGGCTACATAAGAAAAAAGAAGAAGTCGAAGAACTTACAAGGAAATTAAAAGAGAGTAAGCATGATAAAACTATTTTTGAACAATATAAAAGTGTGCGTGCAGAGTACTTGAGAATGCTAAATGAATACAATCAAGATTTGGCTCGGCATACTGAAGCCGGAAGAAAGCTCACTGAGGCCAAGAAGGGATAAAAAGGAAACTTTAAACTTATTGTATAGCTGCTCTATTGCTTGACTTAGCCTCTTTTATCCACTATTTTAATTTTCAAAATACGGCAAGAGATCCTTGTCTCACACCCTAAGAATAAAACGCACATAAAGTGAGCCTATCTCATTTTATCCTATCTAAAATGCGTATATAAATTCTTGTACATCTATTTATTTTACCTAGTGCCATGCCTTATCCCATGCTAATGTTATCTTGTATGTTAGAGCCATAAAGGATATGAAAATAAAAAAATGAATGAATCTCAAATTTCTTATTTAGAAAACTACATTCCAATCCTTATTTTCTTTTCCCTTGCCATTGCCTTATCCATTTTTTTATTAATTCTCAATTATTTACGCGCAAAGAAACACCCTGACCCAGAGAAGCTTTCGTCCTATGAATGTGGTTTTGATGTTTTTGATGATGCGCGCCGTCCCTTTGATGTGCGGTTTTATCTTATCGCCATCCTCTTTATTATTTTTGATTTAGAAATTGCTTTTCTTTTCCCTTGGGCTATTTCATTAAAGAAAATTGGGTTATTTGGCTTCTGGTCAATGCTGACCTTCTTAAGCATATTAACCGTTGGATTCATTTATGAATGGAAAAAAGGGGCTTTAGAATGGGAGTAACAATCACGCCGTCAAAACTTTCAACTTTTCAAAATTCTCTGCCCGCTGACATGCGAGATGAAAAGCAGCTGTTCGGGACAGTTTCTAATGCTCTCCAAAATAAAGGGTATATCATTACTAAATTGGACAATTTAGCTTCATGGGCGCAAAGCGGCTCCTTATGGCCCATGACATTTGGCCTTGCTTGTTGTGCAGTTGAGATGATGCATACGGCTGCCAGCAGGTACGATATGGATCAATTTGGATTTCTTTTTCGTCCAAGCCCACGCCAATCTGATGTGATGATTGTGGCGGGAACATTGACCAACAAAATGGCCGCCCCCTTAAGAAAAGTTTATGACCAAATGCCTGAGCCACGATGGGTTATTTCCATGGGAAGTTGTGCAAATGGGGGTGGATATTATCATTATTCCTATTCTGTCGTCCGAGGATGCGATCGAATTGTTCCCGTTGATGTTTATGTGCCGGGATGTCCTCCAACTGCCGAGGCACTTTTGTATGGCATTACCCTTTTGCAAGACAAGATTAAACGTGGTTCACAAATACCTCGTTAAGACCTATAAATATACGTAAGGATACTAATTTTAATGGAGGCTATGTGGCTGTTACGTTAGAAGCCTTGACCACTACAATTGAAAGCTTATTAGGGCCTGATCTTATTCATAAAGAGCAGGCATATGGTGAGCTTACTTTGACAGTCTATGCGGGCTCAATTTTGCGCGTCTTGACCATCTTGCGTGACAATGAAGAATGCCAATTTAAACAGCTCATTGATATTTGCGCTACTGATTATCCAGAACGCACCCAACGTTTTGAGGTTGTATACCACCTCTTAAGTATTTTTCATAATCAACGGTTACGCATTAAAGTTACGACCGACGCTACCATTCCAATTTCATCTGTAACAGGAGTCTATGCTTGTGCAAATTGGTATGAGCGTGAGGCGTGGGACATGATGGGAATTCCATTTACTGATCACCCAGATTTACGGCGCCTTTTAACAGACTATAATTTTGAAGGGCATCCTTTACGTAAAGATTTTCCCTTAACTGGTTTTTATGAAGTCCGCTATGATGAAGAAGCAAAGCGCGTCGTTTATGATTCCGTCAGTTTACCGCAAGATTATAGAACTTTTGACTTCCTCAGCCCATGGGAAGGAATGTTAAAAGGAGAGCCTACAACTTCTTCTCATACACCGAATTCCTCTTCAAAGGATGGAACTATGATATCTGATCGTGGGTCACAAAATGACAACTAAACAAACTCTCAACTTTGGTCCACAGCACCCAGCTGCTCATGGGGTATTAAGGCTTGTCCTGGATTTAGACGGCGAAATTGTTGATAGGGCTGATCCGCATATTGGTTTTTTACATCGTGGTACAGAAAAACTTATTGAACATAAAACATACCTGCAAGCCATTCCATACTTTGATCGGCTAGACTACGTTTCCCCCATGAATCAAGAACATGCATTTGTTCTTGGTATCGAACGTCTTTTGGATATTACTGTTCCCATAAGAGCTCAATATATTCGTGTTTTGTATTCAGAGCTGACACGCATTATGAATCATCTTTTAAATATCGCAACGTTTGCAATGGACGTGGGAGCAATTACACCATTCTTATGGGCATTTGAAGAACGCGAAACAATAATGGAATTTTATGAGCGTGTGTGTGGTGCGCGCCTTCATGCTGCATATGTTCGTCCGGGAGGAGTTCATCAAGACCTACCAGATGGACTTTTAGAAGACATAAAAATTTTTGCTGACAAATTTCCAAAACTGATAGATGACATTGAATCTCTATTAACTGAAAACCGAATTTTTAAGCTTAGGACTGTTGATATTGGTAAAATTTCTCCAGATGATGCTCTTAATTGGGGATTTACTGGTCCTATGCTCCGCGCTAGTGGAATTCCTTGGGATTTAAGGAAATCTCAGCCTTATGAAGTTTATGATCAAATGGATTTCGATATCCCTATTGGAAAACATGGTGATTGCTATGACCGTTATTTGGTTAGAATGGCAGAAATGCGTGAATCTATAAAAATAATACACCAATGTCTTGATAAAATGCCCGCGGGTCCTGTGATGACTGATAATCGCAAAGTAGCCCCTCCCCCGCGTGCTGAGATGAAGCAATCTATGGAAGCGCTCATCCATCATTTTAAACTTTATACTGAAGGGTTTCATGTTCCGCCGGGAGAAGTTTATGCTGCAGTTGAAGCGCCTAAAGGCGAATTCGCTGTTTATCTTATTTCTGACGGCACAAATCGTCCCTATAGATGCAAAATACGGGCTCCTTCATTTGCTTTTCTCCAAGCAATTGATTTTCTATCCAGAGGTCATATGCTCTCCGACATCGTTGCAATCATCGGTTCCTTAGATATCGTTTTTGGAGAAATTGATCGATGACACAAGACAAAGAAATGAATGTTTCTTCGGAAGCAAATAAAGGACTAAAGGTATTTGTATTTAGTCCTGAAAATCAAAAAGAAGTTGCGCTAATTTTGAAAAAATATCCAGAGAATCATCAAGCCAGTGCCGTTGTTCCATTATTAGATCTTGCGCAACGGCAATGTGGTGGTTGGTTGCCTCAAGCAGCCATCGAGGCAGTCGCTCATCTTTTAAAAATGCCTGCTATTCGCGCCTATGAGATTGCAACGTTTTATTCGATGTTTAATTTAAGTCCTGTCGGGAAATATCATATTCAGACCTGTCGAACAATCTCTTGCTGGCTACGTGGAAGTTCTGAACTTCAATCTGTCTGTGAAACACATCTCAGAATTAAACCAGGTGAAGTCACACCTGATACTAAATTCAGTTTAGTAGAAGTAGAATGTCTTGGAGCTTGCGTAAACGCACCTGTTGTACAAATTAATGATGATTATTATGAAAATTTGACTCCCGTCGCATTGAAAGAAATTTTACAAAATCTTGCCATTGGAAAAACTCCCTTACGTGAAGAAAAATCTTCTTCACTAAAAACACTTGAGAACCAAGTTGAGGGGGAATGAGGGAGATGTTTAATGCTGCGTGATAAAGATCGCATCTTTACAAATTTATCTGGAACATCCTCTCCCTTCTTAAAGGAAGCCAAAGATAGAGGGGATTGGGATAATACAAAGAAGATTATTGCCAAAGGACGTGAATGGATCGTTCAGGAGGTGACAAATTCTTGCCTTAGGGGACGCGGAGGCGCTGGTTTTCCCACAGGGAAAAAATGGTCTTTTATGCCAAAAGAAAGTGATGGACGCCCCTCCTATCTAATTATTAATGCGGACGAAAGCGAACCAGGAACCTGCAAAGATAGAGACATTATTCGTTATGAAGCCCATAAGCTTATTGAAGGAGCTTTGCTGAGTGCATTCGCTATCGGGGCGCATACAGCCTATATTTATATTCGGGGAGAATTTGTTCGTGAAGCACGTATCCTCCAACAAGCAATAGATGAGGCATATAATGAAGGTTTATTAGGAAAAGATGCGGCAAAATCTGGATGGGATTTTGATTTATATCTTCATCGTGGAGCAGGCGCCTATATTTGTGGTGAAGAAACGGCACTCCTTGAAAGCCTAGAGGGTCGAAAAGGTATGCCACGTCTTAAACCACCCTATCCTGCACTCGTTGGATTGTATGGATGCCCCACCATCATAAACAACGTGGAAACAATCGCTGTCATTCCAACTATATTGCGTAGAGGAGCCGCGTGGTTTGCTGGACTTGGCAATCAGAACAATACAGGCACAAAAATATTTTGTATCTCCGGTCACGTCAATCACCCCTGCAATGTCGAAGAAGAAATGGGCATTCCTCTTAAGGAGCTCATTGAAAAACATGCAAAAGGCGTTTCGGGGGGATGGAATAAACTGAAAGCAGTGATACCTGGCGGCTCTTCAGTATCCTTACTGCCAAAAGATATATGTGATACTGTACTTATGGATTTTGATAGTTTAGCTGAAGTACAGAGCGGTTTAGGAACAGCCGGTGTTATTGTCATGGATAAATCTACTGATATTATTAAAGCCATTGCTAATCTATCACGATTTTATATGCATGAAAGTTGTGGACAATGCACGCCGTGCCGCGAAGGAACCGGGTGGATGTGGCGCACGTTAGAAAGAATCGCTGCTGGAAAAGCACACTATCAGGATATTGATCTTTTAAATGCAGTTACCCACCAAGTTGAGAACCACACCATTTGCGCTCTTGGGGATGCTGCTGCCTGGCCAGTTCAAGGACTCATACGACATTTTCGCAAAGACCTCGAAGAGCGGCTTAACATATTGGATGCAACCCAACTGGCGGCAGGAGGCTAAAGGAAGACCGAATGCAGAAACTAACCATTAATGGAATTGACGTTACAGTTGAAGACGGGACTACCGTCTTGCAAGCGTGTGAAACTTTAGGTATTGAAATCCCTATTTTCTGTTATCATCCTAAGCTCTCTATCGCTGGAAATTGTCGTATGTGCTTAGTGGAAGTAGAATCCTCATCAAAACCAGTCGCAAGCTGCTCAATGCCTGCCACCAATGGAATGGTCGTCAAAACTAACACTCCCCTTATCACCCACGCACGAGAAGGCGTTCTTGAATTATTACTCATAAATCATCCCTTAGATTGTCCAATTTGTGACCAAGGGGGAGAATGTGATTTACAAGATATTACACTTAAATATGGTCGTGGGCAGAGTCGGTTTTCTTTAAATAAAAGAGCTGTTAAAGACAAGACAATGGGCCCCCTTATTAAACCTATTATGACGCGCTGTATTCACTGTACGCGCTGCATTCGTTTTGCCAATGAGATTGCGGGAGTCCCGGAAATGGCAGCTTTGGGTCGAGGTGAGAATATGGAGATCACAACGTACTTGGGTAAGGCTCTCACGTCTGAATTGTCCGGAAACATGATTGATATATGCCCTGTGGGAGCATTAACCAATAAGCCTTACGCTTTTCATGGTCGCCCTTGGGAGCTGACAAAAACAGAAACGATCGATGTCTTTGATGCTGTAGGAAGCAATATCCGCGTAGATAGCGTGGGTCGAGAAATTATGCGAATTTTGCCGCGCCTCAATGAAGAAATTAACGAAGAGTGGATTTCAGATAAAACGCGTTTCGCATATGATGGTCTCAAACAACAACGACTCGACCAACCCTATATTAGACAGAATGGTAAATTAATTCCGACCACATGGGAAAATGCATTTACATTCATTAAGAAAAATCTCGACTCTTTATCAGGAAAGGAAATAGCTGCTCTGGCAGGAGATCAAGCAGATTGTGAGTCCATGATGGCTTTAAAAGATCTAATGATAAGTCTTGAGAGTCCTCACTTAGATTGTCGTCAAGATGGAACACACTGGGATAACCGGAACAGAAGCGCATATATATTTAATACGACCATAGCTGGAATAGAAAAAGCAGACCTGATTCTCTTAATCGTAACCAACCCGCGCTATGAAGCTCCCCTCATCAACGCACGTATTCGGAAAAGATATTTAAAAAGTGGACTCACTCATAAACTCGAAATTGGAATGATTGGTCCGAAAAGTGACTTAACATATCCTTATGAACACTTAGGAGAGTATGCCAAAACAATTAGAGAAATTATTGATGGCAAGCATCCATTTTGTAAGAAATTAAAGGCTGCAAAAAAGCCCGTCCTCATCTTAGGTCAAGGTGCAATGAATAGACGCGACAGTCTTGAAATTTTATATTTATGCCAAAAGATTTCTGAAGAATATAACTTTATCCAAAAGGATTGGAATGGTTTTAATGTTCTCCATACTGCCGCTGCGCGTGTGGGAGGGTTGGATCTAGGATTCCTCCCTCAGAAAGGTGGCCTTGATACTGCTGGTATCTTGGGTGCTGCACATAATGGGAAAATAAAGGCACTGTATCTTCTTGGGGCCGATGAAATTCCTATGAATGAATTGGGAAATACATTTGTCATCTATCAGGGACATCATGGCGATAAAGGCGCCCATCGTGCAGATGTTATTCTTCCAGGAGCCGCTTATACAGAAAAAAGCGCAACGTATGTAAACACAGAGGGGCGCCCTCAGCGCACCACACAGGCTATACTGCCTCCTGGGCAAGCAAAAGAAGATTGGCGTATTATTCGAGCGTTATCAGAAGTACTCGGACACTCCCTTCCCTACGCAACAGGAGAGGATATTCAGAGGCGCTTAATCGAGGTCAATATTCATTTTAAAAATATTGATAAGATTACCCCTTCACCTTGGGAAATCATTCCATTAGGAACACCTGAGACTTTAAGTCAACTTGCGTTTCAATTGCCCATCACTAATTTTTATTGCACTGATCCGATCAGTCGTCATTCAACTACAATGGCGCATTGTACAGCACTACTCCCTAAGCAAGAACAAAAGGAACAGTATGAATAATATTCTTAATACTCTTTGGGAATACGCTCTAACAGCACTTTACATAAGTGGAAAAATCTTACTCTTGGTTATTCCCTTAATTTTGGCGATTGCTTACCTAACACTCGCAGAAAGAAGAATTATTGCTTATATGCAGCTGCGCCGTGGTCCCAATAAAGTAGGTCCTTTTGGACTTCTTCAACCGATTGCTGACGGTCTCAAATTGCTTCACAAAGAAACAATCATTCCAACAAATGCAAATCCGATTCTTTTTATTTTAGCACCCGTGCTCACCTTTAGTTTGAGCCTAGCTGCTTGGGCCGTCATTCCTCTTAATGTTGGGGTTGTGCTCGCGGACATAAATGTTGGTATTTTGTACTTGTTTGCAATTTCTTCTTTAAGTGTCTATGGCATTATCATTGCTGGATGGTCTAGCAATTCTAAATACGCCTTTTTGGGCGCTCTTCGTTCAGCCGCCCAAATGATATCTTATGAAGTTTCTATGGGCCTGGTGATTATTTCTGTCCTCTTGTGTGCAGGCTCATTGAACTTAAGTAAGATCATCCAAGCCCAAGAAAAGTTGTGGTTTTGTGTTCCTTTGTTCCCAATGTTTGTGGTGTTTTTTATTTCGATTCTTGCGGAAACAAATAGAACACCCTTTGATTTACCTGAAGCTGAAGCTGAACTTGTTGCGGGATATCATGTGGAATATTCCTCCCTCGCTTTTGCCCTCTTCTTTTTAGGAGAATACGCAAACATGATCCTCCTCAGTGCCATGACAACCATTTTGTTTTTTGGGGGCTGGTTACCTCCTCTTGACATTGTACCTTTTACGTGGATCCCTGGGTACATTTGGTTTATCCTTAAAATCTGCTTCTTTTTGTTCGTATTCATATGGGTTCGTGCAACACTTCCACGCTACAGGTATGATCAATTAATGCACATAGGGTGGAAAGTATTTTTGCCGTTCTCTCTTGTTTGGGTCGTATTAACTGCAGGTGTCTTATTATTTACAGGATGGGGGCCTCATGGGTCATAAAAATCAAAGATCGTCCTCTTTTTTCCATTTTATTCGCTCATGGACTCTCCTGGAAATTATAGTGGGAATGGGAAAGAGTTTAAGATACTTTTTTAAACAGAAAGTAACGCTTAATTATCCCTTTGAAAAAGGACGACTAAGCCCCCGCTTTCGAGGAGAACATGCATTGCGACGTTATCCAAATGGCGAAGAACGGTGCATTGCCTGTAAGCTTTGTGAAGCAGTTTGCCCTGCTCAAGCCATAACCATTGAAGCTGAGGAACGGCCAGATGGAAGCCGAAGGACAACACGGTATGACATAGATATGGTTAAATGTATTTACTGTGGTTTATGCCAAGAGTCTTGTCCTGTTGACGCAATCGTAGAAGGCCCCAATTTTGAGTTTTCAACATTCACGCGTGAAGAGTTATACTACGACAAGGAAAAACTTCTCGCCAATGGAGATAAATGGGAGCGAGAAATTGCAGAAAATCTTGCAGCAGATGCAAAATATAAATAGGCTAATGATATGATTCAAAGTGCTTTCTTTTACTTGTTTTCAGGCACCCTTGTAGGATCTGCATTTATGGTTATTGCAGCTCGTAACCCCGTACATTCTGTTTTATTTCTCATCCTGGCTTTTTTAAATGCCTCTGGTTTGTTTTTAATGGCAGGTGCAGAGCTCTTGGCCATGATCATGGTTATTGTTTATGTCGGTGCTGTTGCCGTTCTTTTTCTCTTCGTTGTGATGATGCTTGATATTAACTTTCGCGAGCTTTCTCAAGGGATTGCAAAATATGGTCTCGTTGCGTCCCTCGTAGGCCTTATCTTTGCAGGCGAATTAATCACGGCAGGTATTGTATGGGCGTCCCATCCCAAAGCACAACAGAGCATTTCTCTGCCCATCCCCACATCGACAACAAATGCACATGCCATTGGCGAAATTTTGTATACTGATTATTTTTACCCCTTTCAACTTGCAGGCGTCATTTTATTGGTGGCTATGATCGGAGCCATTGTACTGACATTGCGCAAACGCTCCAGTGCTCGTTATCAATTCAAAAAAGAACAGCTCAACCGTTCCCCTGCAAATTCACTTAAAATGGTTAAGGTAGGCCTACGAGAAGGTGTTTCTTATGAGAATATTAGTTACAATGAAAAATAAGATTGTTTAAGGAAAAAACTTATGAACACAATCACACTTACTCATTATCTTGTTGTATCCGCGATTGTTTTTACGATGGGGGTCCTTGGGGTATTTTTAAACCGGAAGAACATCATCATTGTATTGATGTCCATTGAGATTATGCTCCTAGCTGTCAATATTAACATGATTGCTTTTTCATGGTTCTTAGAAGATTTAAATGGACAAGTTTTCTCTCTTTTTATTCTTACCGTTGCTGCAGCTGAGGCATCCATCGGACTTGCCATTCTTGTGGTGTATTTCCGGAATAGAGCATCCATCAGAATTGATGATGCAAGTCAAATGCGGGGATAGAATAAGTGAATTTTTATTTTTCTAGAAGATTGAGATATACTGCACCTTGGTGAGTCACCCACTTTTCCAATTGTGTTAAAAAAGAATGTTTCAGTTCTGTTGTAAAGCATTCATTTTTTATCGTCAACATTTCTAACGATGCTTGTAAATTATCTTCTAATTTTATATGGGCATATCCAATAATATCGATACCTTTCATCAAAACGATATGATAGTTGCAATTTCCTTCCTCAATCTCATCAAGATTTGACATCTGGCGAAAATTTTTAACAGCAGCCCATTCCCGAGGGGTAAGCGCTTGAACCATCACCAGGCCGTCAAATCCTGCCTTCTTCACCATTTCATTAATGAGGTCAGATTTAGACATGGTATAAGAATTGCGATCTTCTTTATATTTAAAAGCCAATTCCATTTTAAGGGATTCATACCTTCTGGCTTCTGATGGGTTTTGTCTTAAATAGTCTCTGAACCTGAGGTGCTTATCTATTTCTGGATTAACTTCTTCCCAAATGTGGAGATGATGTGTGCGCACCTCTTCTCCCTTGTAGAAGAAACGTCGAAAAAGCATTCCCAATTCTCCACGCGCCGTGTAGCCTAATTTTTCCAAAGCTTTTGAATTAACTTTAAGAATATTCTTTACGACGGGAATCATATCAATGACAGGTTTTGCAGCAAGTCCTGGTACTGAAGTTGAACCAATGTGATGAATGATTAAACAATTCTCACCCAATGCTTGGCGAATAAGAGCAGCTTCCTGCTCAAATAATTCCGGCCAGCGTTCGTTGTAGGGAACAACTTCAATAGAGGGTTTTGAAGACGGAGCTTGAAAATTGGATTTCATCGTTTGTAAATTCATAGCGCATTAACTTACAAGAAATCAAACTTTCTAAATTACCATTTTAAGAGCTTGCTCCAGAGGCACTTCGCTTCGCTCACCTGAGCGGCGATTTTTAACTTCCACAGTGCCAGCTTCAATGGTCTTTGTCCCAACAATCAGTTGCCAGGGCAAACCAATTAAATCCATATCCGCAAACTTCGTTCCTGCTCGTTCGTCTCGATCATCATAGAGAACTTCTATGCCACGCTCATTCAAGGAATGGTAAATGGATTCAGCAATAGTTTCTGTCCGCTTGTCTCCCATTTTGAGATTGAGCAATCCCACTTTGAAGGGTGCAACTGATTCAGGCCATTTAATTCCTTGTTCGTCATGATTTGCCTCTATGATAGCGGCAACTAGGCGAGACACCCCAATGCCATAGGAGCCCATTTCAAGGGTTATTATTTGACCATCAGGTCCAACGACTTTTGCACCCAGGGGCTCTGAATATTTGGTTCCGAAATAAAAGATATGACCAATTTCAATTCCTCGCGCTGATTTCAATTTATCTTGAGAAATAGGACATGCTGCTGGGTCGTGTTTTTCATCCGCAGCTGCATAAAGTTTTCCAACATTTTCTAAAGTCATTTGATCAAGAGTTAAATTATCAAAAGCTGCGTCATAATAAATGCCGCTTTCGCCGGTTGGAGCTACAATCTGAAATTCGTGACTCATATCTCCGCCGATAGCTCCACTATCAGCTCGAACAGGTATCGCCGTTAAGTCCATACGTGCAAATGTTCTCAAATAAGATTCAAAGATACGTTCGTATGTCTTTTTAGCACTCTCAAAATCAATATCAAAGGAATAACCATCTTTCATTAAAAATTCACGGCCCCGCATGACACCAAAACGCGGGCGGACTTCGTCTCGAAACTTCCATTGAATTTGATAGAGGATCTGGGGGACCTGGCGGTAACTCTTGACATATTGGCGAATAATGTCAGTAATCACCTCTTCGTTTGTTGGCCCATATAACATCTCCCGCTCGTGACGGTCTTTAAAGCGGAGCATTTCTTTACCATAATCTTCATAGCGACCGCTTTGGCGCCACAGTTCTGCAGGCTGGAGAGTTGGCATGAGGACCTTGTGACATCCGATTCGATCCTGTTCTTCACAAATAATTTTTTCAATTTTTTCCATCACCCTCAAACCCAAGGGTAACCATGTGTAAATACCCGCGGTCGTTTGATTAATCATCCCTGCGCGCAACATCAGACGATGAGAAGCAATCTGAGCTTCTGCAGGTGTTTCTTTCAACGTTGGTAGGAAATAGTGTGTTAATCGCATAAGCGCATTCCTTTCTTTTTAACCCTTTTCTTTTAGTTTTCCATCTGCTAAGCGAACAGTGCGGTCCATTTTAGCTGCTAAATCTAAGTTGTGAGTCGCAACGAGGGCCGACAATCCTGTTTCCCGGACAAGGCTTAGCATTTCATTAAATACGGCGTCAGCTGTTGACGTATCCAAATTTCCCGTGGGTTCATCTGCCAAAAGTATTTTTGGTTCATTTGCAATGGCGCGCGCAATTGCAACGCGTTGTTGTTCTCCACCAGATAATTTCTTAGGCCGATGGTGGAGGCGGTGCTTTAGACCCATACGTTTCAATAAATCTTCTGCCCGAGCTTTTGCTTTTGGCCGGGACTGACCGGCTATCAGGCAAGGGAGCATCACATTCTCAAGGGCTGAAAACTCCTGGAGTAAATAATGAAATTGATAAACAAATCCAGCAAATTGACACCGTAAGGCTGTCCGTTCTGTGTCTGTTAATTGATTGCAATTTTGACCATTCATCTGGACGGTGCCCTTACTTGGCAATTCGAGTAATCCGGCAATTTGTAAAAGAGTGGTTTTACCAGCACCACTTGGACCAACCAAAGCAACTATCTGTCCGGGAGCAATTTTAAGGTTTATCTCTTTCAGTACATGAATGATTTCATCCGCCTGATGAAAATTTCGCACTATATTCTTTAATTCAAGCACAACTGTCATTGACGCAATGCCTCCACAGGATCAAGACGCGCAGCTCTCCATGCAGGGTATAATGTCGCCAAAAAAGAAAGTCCTAAAGCCATTCCTACTGTTGCAAACACATCATGAAGATCAACTTTGCAAGGCATCTGGGTTAGAAAGTATATCTCTGCGTTGAATAATTCCATATCAAGGAGTCGTTCAAGCCACCGTCGGATGGTTTCAATGTTATAAGCAAAAGCCAATCCACCCCCTACGCCGGTAAGCGTACCAAGAACACCAATAGTTGACCCTGTTAAAAAGAAAATACGTAATATTGTTCCGCGCGTCGCTCCCATTGTTCTCATAATTGCGATATCACGCATCTTGTCTTTAACCAACATGATGAGGCCCGAAATGATGTTAAAGGCGGCAATTAGGATAATGAGAGTGAGTATGATAAACATTACGTTCCGCTCAACTTGTATAACTTGAAAGAAACTCGTGCTTATGTGTTGCCAATCTGAGAGAATGACCCTGTCTCCCAATGTATGCTGGAGGATAAAACCGTATTCAGCGACTCTATCAGGATCATCTACGAATATTTCCAGAACAGAAGCTCCTTGCCCAATTTTAAAAAAACCTTGAGCAGTCTCCAGGGGCATAAAAATAACTGTTTTGTCGTATTCATGGAATCCAACCTCAAAGACCCCAGTCAATTTTACGCTTTTCTGCCGTGGCATTGTCCCAAAAGCTGTCATGTTTCCTTCAGGACTAATTAAATTAAATCTATCTCCCACCCGAATGCCTAAACTTTCCGCTAAACGACGTCCCATAATAACTGTATCGCTTGGATGTAATTTGTCCGCCGTTTTACCAAAATTATCCAGGCTACCAGCTTTGATGTTCTTTGAAATAATTTCCCTTTTTTGCAAATCTTCAGGACGAATCCCGTGCACATACGCACCACGGGCTTGAGAACGATAAGTAACCATGGCTTGCTGCGCCACGACTGGGAAAGCAAGCTTCACGCCCTGAACCGCCTTCGCCTTTGCAGTAAGATCATCATAGTCTCTTATGGCACCACTTACAGGTTGGACTGCAATATGACCATTCATGCCAATAATGCGCGTGAGAAGTTCTTGGCGAAAACCATTCATAACAGACATAACAATGATTAATGTTGCAACGCCAAGAGCTATGCCAACAAAAGAAAACCCAGCTATGACAGAAATGAACCCTTCTTGTCTTGGTGAGCGCAGATATCGATAGGCTACCAGTCGTTCAAATAAAGAGAACATGAAATACGATTCATAAAAGAAAATTGATTCAAGTAATATACAATACCTAGCATAAATTATACCGTTATCCTATACCCATTCTTTGTCATAAAGGGGGTTTTAGGATAAAGATAGATCAGTGACAACATTTATGCTATGAAGGTAAAAAATATTCAAAGGTTGACAATGATTATTGCCATAGATGGCCCAGCGGGTGCAGGAAAAGGAACTATTGCCGGTTACTTGGCTTTGAAGTTTAATTTTCAATATTTAGATACCGGAATGCTTTATAGAGCCCTGGCTAAAGCTGTTATTCAAGCAAACGTTGATCCAGCTCTCGCCCCTGAGGAAGTAATTCAAATTGCCCAATCTATCACAATTGAAGCAGCTCAAGACCCTGATTTGAGGGGAGAAAAGGTTGCTGCAATGGCTTCTCAGGTGGCCGTGATCCCTGAGGCACGCTTGCTCTTAAATGACCTTCAACGAAAGTTTAGCCATTCAATTGCTGCCCCCTACCAGGGTGCCATTCTTGATGGCCGTGATATTGGTACAGTCATTTGCCCTGAGGCTGAATGTAAGCTCTTTATAACGGCTCGACCTGAGGTTCGAACACAACGTCGCCTTTTGGAAACCCAGGAAAGTTCTGATCTTCTTGCAACAATGTCCCAACAGATTGCTGAACGCGATAAACGCGATTCTACTAGGCAAATTGCGCCTTTGACTCCTGCAGTTGATGCTATTATAATTGACACGTCAGACTTAACAATTGACGAAGCATGCTCAAAAGCGGCAATGTATGTAACCAAGTGCTTGAGCGAATTGAAAAAATCGCAAAAGCAAAGTATTAACCACTAACCGTGTTTTTTAAGGATTAACCATAAACATGACAACAACATCAACAACTGATAGATCAACTGAAACAACCCACACCTCAACTGAAGACTTTGCCTCCTTACTGGACAACTCGCTTGCCGGTAAAAAAAGTTTTGAAGGTAGTGTCGTTAAAGGCCTCATTGTCGGCATCCAAAACGATATTGCTGTGATTGATGTCGGATTAAAATCAGAAGGACGCGTTCCATTAAAAGAGTTTTCTGGACATGGTCGTACAGCAGAGCTGCGCGTGGGCGATACCGTTGATGTTTATGTTGAACGTATGGAAGATAAAAATGGTGAGGCCCTCCTCAGTGTTGAAAAGGCGCGCCGTGAAGCTGTCTGGGGCGAATTAGAGAAGTCCTATCAAGAAGGCATCCTCGTGAATGGCGTCATTTTTGGAAAAGTTAAAGGCGGATTTGCAGTCGACCTCGATGGTGCTGTTGCTTTCTTACCCGGAAGCCAAGTTGATATCCGACCCATTAGAGATATTTCTCCTCTCATGAATATTGTGCAGCCATTCAAGCTTTTAAAGATGGACAAAGCCCGCAGTAATATCGTTGTGTCTCGCCGCTCTGTACTTGAAGAAACACGTGCAGAAGCGCGAACAGAACTTGTTTCTAACCTCTCTGAAGGTCAGATTTTAACAGGTATTGTTAAAAACATTACTGATTATGGTGCCTTTATTGATTTGGGAGGCGTTGACGGTCTTCTTCACGTAACAGATATTTCCTGGCGCAGAATCAATCACCCAAGTGATATTTTAAAAGTTGGTGAGAACATCCAAGTTCAAGTAATCCGTTTTAACAAAGAAAACCAACGCATTTCTTTGGGAATGAAACAACTTGAAGAAGATCCTTGGAAGGGTGTTGAAGAGCGTTACTTGGTCGGCACAAGACGCCGGGGGACAGTTACAAATGTTACTGACTATGGAGCTTTTGTTGAATTAGAACCAGCTGTTGAAGGACTTATTTATGTTACAGAAATGAGCTGGACCAAGAAAAATATTCATCCTGGCAAAATTCTTTCATCAAGCCAAGAAGTTGAAGTTCAAGTGCTTGACGTTGATATGAACAAACGTCGTATCAGCTTAGGATTAAAGCAATGCCAAGAGAATCCATGGCAAAAATTCAAAGACAGTCACCCCACTGGAAGCATTTTGGAAGGTGAAGTTAAAAATATTACAGAATTTGGTTTATTTGTTGGTGTTTCAGAAGATTTGGATGGCATGGTTCACCTTACTGATCTTTCTTGGTCAAAGCCAGGCGAAGAAGCCTTATCAGAATATAAAAAGGGCCAGGTTATCAAAGTTAAGGTTCTTGATATTGATGCAGAAAAAGAACGGATCAGTCTTGGTGTAAAGCAATTAGAAACTGATTCTTTCTCTGCTGGTTTAGAAAATATTAAGAAGGGTGACGTGGTAACAGGAACAATCACTGCAGTATTAGACAAAGGGATTGAAGTGGAGCTTGATGGTGGTCTTGTTGGATCTATCCGCAAGGCAGACTTGTCCCGTGACCGCGATTGGCAAAGGCCTGATCGTTTTGCAATGGGAGAAAAAGTTGATGCAAAAGTAACCTCCATAGACAAACCAGGTAGAAAGGTTATTTTATCTATCAAAGCACGGGAAATTGATGAAGATAAACAAGTCATGTCTGAATTTGGTTCTTCAGATAGTGGTGCTAGCCTTGGAGACATCTTAGGTGCCGCTATGAATAAAGCAAAAGCCAGAGCTTCTGAAAAGCAAGACGAAGCTCCTGCCAAAAAGGCAGCATCTAAAGCTACTAAAAGCACTGAGGAAGAAGAACCTGCTAAAGAAAAGGCGGCTTCTGCTAAGAAAGAAAAAGCCCCTGCCAAAAAAGCAGCTTCTAAAAAGAAATAATATAATTGGGAATTAGGGACTTAATATATAAGCACCCTAATTCCCATTTATGGATGTAATTTAGTTCCATATTTTCTACTGGAACACGTAGCATTGCAAAAGTTCCGAACATCTGCGTTGGTTTCATAATCATGGTCGTTGCATCCATAAAAACAGAAAGCACGAAAGCATTTCTTTTCTTTTCTTCGTGCTTCTTTTGTTTTCAAGCAAGACTTTGCTATTTGTAAATTTGACGAGCAATTAAGACGATTACATTTACTCTTGTCATTTTTAAGAAGTTCATCAATATTTTTAGCAGAATAACCCTTCTTTTTTCCTCTTCTCTTTTTATGTTTTTTCTTATGTTTTGATTTTTTCTTTTTCTTCTTTTGTGCGTTAATTACGTAAATGGAGCCTGATTGTTCCTGGTGACTTAAGAAAACTAAAGGAGTGAAGCTTCCCTGAAGCTCAAAACTCCCAAGCATAACCCCCAAGACCGCTAAGCTGAACATTACTCATTCCTAAACCATATTTATTGACCTATATTACTATAGTAAAAGTTAATATTGTCCTGAATGGGTACTTTAATAGCCAGGAATAAAGGAAATTTATATGCGCTTAGGAATTTATGAACATTATAAGGGATTCCGTTATGAAGTCATGGGCATTTGCCGTCATACTGAAACTTTAGAAGAACTGGTTGTCTATCGCGCTCTTTATGGCGCCTTTGAACTCTGGGTTCGCCCTAAGGAAATGTTCCTTGAAACTGTTCTAATCAACGGAACAACTGTTCCAAGATTCAAGTTTTTAAGCGAACTTGAGCCAATGACTCCCTAGAAAAAATAGGTGCAGAAAACTCTTTTTTTTGTGAAAATTAAATCTAGTTTTAAATTACTTAAGTATTTTTTGCAAAAACCGACTGATTTTTTTCTAATTCCAAGAATCCATATTCCTTTTTGTAAGAATAATTTGGCAAACAATCTCTTTAAAACTCTAGTATTAAATCCCTGCGACAATTTTGTTCTTTTTTTATGCTTGCAAGTATCAAAATAACTTGTTATAAATAAGATATCTCATGCATTTGAGAAAATTTTTCGATAATTTTAGGTTTTTAACTTGTAAGAACAATTGAGAATTACCATATCTAAGTTAAACCTGAATGAACCAAAAATGAACACATAACAAAACGGTTTATTTGAGATTTTTTGCGGAACTGCGTTAAGTAATGACCTGGCTTTATCAATAAGCCATAGGTAACGGCTGTAAAAATTCTCTTAAGTAATAATGTGAACACATTTGTAAGGTCTATAAAGGCAATTCAAATTTTCAATGGTTAGGAGACCCGAATGAAGACTCAGCGTAAAAAAGGTGCCCCCGCAGTTCAACCTCACGACAGTTTAGCCTATGATTTGCGTTTAGCTCTTATGACACAACAATTGCAGTTGGTATTCCAACCAAAGGTTTGTATACAAACTCAACAAATCGTAGGAGCAGAAGTTTTATTGCGCTGGCAACATCCTGTTGAGGGATTGATCTCTGCAGATCGATGGGTGTCTTTAGCTGAAACTCATAACCTCATGCGCCCTTTAACCTTATGGCTCCTCGACAAAGTTGTTCAATATCTTGAAAATGCCAATGACTCTGCTATACCTCTTGCAATAAACGTATCACCCAATATCCTCGATGGTGCCTTTGCTATTCATATTTTAAAAACACTCTCTGCAGCTGGCATTGCGCCCCACTTATTGGAAATTGAAATTACAGAATCAACACCTGTAAGTAATATGACAAATTTGGCTAATGCGCTCCACCTCTTGCAATCTAGGGGCGTAAAAATTTATTTAGATGACTTTGGAACAGGGTACTCAACGATGCAATATTTAGTTGATGTACCAGCTGACGGAATTAAAATAGATAAGAGGTTTGTTCAACAAGCCCCCCTCTTACCAGCTGCACGCCTCATTTTACGCTCGCTCATTGAGCTTGCTAATGAAATTGGGGTTACAGTTGTTTGTGAAGGCGTTGAAACAATTGAGCAACTCACGCTTGTAAAGCGCCTGGGAGCTCAGATCATTCAAGGATATATTTCTGGCAAACCAATGTCCTCTGATGCATTTACTAACATGATTGAAGCTCCGAGTGTTTCAGCACTTCCTGATACCCAACTTTCACTTTATAAAGTTCAAGCATCGTAATAAAAGTATAAATGAGAATTTGTTCTTTCTAAAACTCAAGCAGTTTAAAAGGCTGCTCTGCACCTAGCAAGAATAAATACCGCTTCGGATACTTATAATTTATTGCAAGGGTGATAGTTTTGCCCATTCCGAATAGTAATTACGAAATGCTGTATTACGACTTCGAACATGCTGCCATGGATAACTAGGCAGCCGTGTGAATAATTCTGCTATCTTAATTAAAGAAGGATCTTGCAGTTTATTATCTGGATTGAGCTTATCATAGAGTTCGGCAGCATTCTTAAAAGTTTCATAATGTGCATAAAATGAATCAGTAGCCTCTTGAAGAGGACCTGAAAGTACTTTTACTAATTTGGTGGATATGTTATTTGCTTGTTCTCCAAAATTCACATATGTACAACCATAAGCTTGTACAATACTAAGTGAATGAGTTATAGGTAGCATCGTTAACCGATATGGATTTAAGCAAGTTAAAAGGAGACCGACAGGCTCCTCAATCGGGTTTAAACTATCACCATATATATTTGTTAAACTAATTACAAACTGCAAAACCCTTGCTATCTCCCCGTTTACAGTTCGCACATCACTTATTATTTGTTTGGCTACATTTTGTTCTTCAACAGTTAGACTCGCTAATGAAGGTATCGTAAAACGTGAATCACTTAATCAATAAAGCTTATGTAAATCCTCATGTACCAGATTTACTAAGGTATAAGTTCTATTCCATGAACTCTCTAGAGCCTCTCCCGTGCCCAAATACAAGTTCCGAGCAGGCAATAACGGCAAAAAATACCGATGCATAATTTCATTAGCTGATTTAAAAGTTTTTAAAATGCTGTTCTTGTCATCTTCACCATAATTACTTTCTATCTGCTTTAAATCCATAATCAAAGGAGTGCCGTATTCAACAATAATGCTAACTCGTTGTAATTCTTCTGTATTAATTACCTGCATATGTAATAATGTTTCTAGTCTAATACGAGAACCTAGATTAACAATTATAGAAGCATTACCGCTTTTAAGGCTTTGACGATAGTATTCTACGCCTCTATTCCTATCTGTTATTAACTGTCCTGAGCTATCATGAAATCCCGAGATGTATAGATCACCCAAAAAACCTAATGCCTTTCCATAACATTTTTTAATATTTCTTTGCTCAGCAGCTGGGTAATCTGTTCCAAAATGGGCTGAGTTGAATATGCCGGCTGCCTTATCAATAACAAAGGAACATAGATGGAATGCTTTTAGTTGATTTTTGGGAACATCCTTTGTCCCACTTAAATATGATTGAGCCCAAAACATTAGATAAGAAAGTGATAAACCCCAACCACTTTCAACGCTTTGGCGATAGTATTCTATACCTCTATCAATTTCATTTATCGACTGTTCTAAACTATCATGAGGTCCTGCGGTGCAAGTATCACCTAATAAATTTAAAACATGTCCAAAGCTTCTTTTAATCATGCGTTGCGCAGTTGCTGAGTAATCTGTTCCAAAACGGGCTGAGTTGAATATGCCGGGTGCCTTTTCAATAACAAAGGAACATAGATCTAATCCTTTTAGATCATTTTTGGGAACATTCTTATTCCCTGTAAAGTATGATTGAGCAAGGAACTCGAGAACTGGAACTGATTGAGCATAACCATTTACAAGGGATAGCTTTGCATATCTGATGACTTCCTCAAAAACAGCCTCTAAATTGGTTTCTAATGGTTCGCTTGTTATACCTAAACTGTATATATGATGAGCAAGTTGCACGCATGCTATGCCATCGCCCTGATCTGCTCTTTCTTTTATTGTTTTGATGAGATCTGGAAACAAATGTATTTGCTTTTTTATTGACAGCGCAGCAACATAGGACGGATGATTAATCGCTTTTGCAGCTATGGGGGGTCCAATCAGAGACTTTAAGATCGTCCCACCTTTTTTTACCACAGTAGCAATCCTCGATAGATTGGTGAATATCTTGTGAAACTTGATGAGGTGCTGTAATATCTTGATCATCATCTCGCATAGGTTCTCGTTGTTTATCATCGGATTGTGGGATTTCAGGTACAATCTTAGGGGTTTCCTGGTTCTCTTGATCCTCAACGCGTGCAAATTTGGGTGGATTATCGTCCCGCTCTAATTGTCCAGGAGACAATACCTCCTGTAATGGGCGTTTAACGACTCTTTTGATTGCAGTTCTCATGGAGTCAGGTTCGATTTGGGAGCCATCATTCTCAGCAGCATAAGAGATGGCTGCATAGGATAAACATCCAACAGTAAAGAATAAAATTCTATACATATTATCCCATTTCATAACTAAAAAAATCACGTGGTTGATACATAGGTATTATAATTATTAATTTCAACCTGTATTTTTTCTCAATACATGATAAGCATTAATTGGCTAAAACTAAATCAAGCATTAAATGAAATTATAATCCTTTCTCTATTTTAGACAATGGACTTTTCTATCATTCGTAAAAGAAGCCCAGATTAAATACAAATGGCTAGCTGACAAACGAAAAAAAATCTGCAATATTCTTTTAAAAGAATATCCTGTAAGCATGGAAAGCCATTGTATGTCCTCTTCTTCCCCTATGCCAACAATATTATGTATTTTAGACGGATGGGGCCTCGCACCTGATTCACAAGTGAATGGCATTTCCAATGCATATACGCCCACCTGGGATCATTTTATGCAAGACTATCCCCATGCTCAATTACAAGCATCTGAATTATATGTAGGATTACCTGCCGGCCAAATGGGAAATTCTGAAGTGGGTCATATGACTATTGGCGCGGGTCGTGTAATCTTGCAAGACCTTCCACGTATTGATTTAAGTCTCGAGGGAGAAAAAAATGAGATCACTCAAGATGAAAAACTTACTTCAAATCCTAAATTTATTAATTTTATTGAAAAACTAAAAAATACCGGTGGAGCCTGTCACCTCATTGGACTCATGTCGCCTGGTGGTGTCCATTCTCATCAATCACACATTGAAGCTATTATTCGACTCTTGCAAAAAGAAAATATCCACCTTCATGTGCACGCGGTACTTGATGGCCGTGACACTCCTCCCCAAAGTGCTTATTCGTATCTTCAAAAATTTTTAGAAAACACAAATCAACCTTTAGCATCCATTGGCGGACGCTATTATATGATGGATCGTGATAAACGCTGGGATCGAATAGAAAAAGCCTACCAAATGGTTGTTCATGCCCAAGCACCGCGCATTGACGACCCTTTAATTTTTTTAAAAGAACAATATAAGCACGGAATTGGAGATGAGTTTATGATTCCACATTGTGTAGGAAATTACTCTGGTATCAAAGAAGGCGATGGTCTTTTTATTGCTAATTTTCGAGCTGACCGCGTCCGACAAATTCTAAGTGCTCTTCTTATTCCTTCTTTTAATGATTTTGACCGAGGCCCTCTTATTCCCTTTGCAGCAACACTTGGTCTTGGTGAGTATGCAGCTGACCTCACGCCCTTCATTCCTGCGCTATTTCCTAAAGAACAATCTACAAATCCTTTAGGGGCAATAGTATCAGCGGCAAGATTAAAGCAACTGCGCATTGCTGAAACTGAAAAATATGCCCATGTTACATTTTTTCTAAATGGAGGCAGAGAAGAAGTATTCCCCGGAGAAGATCGTATACTCGTTCCCTCACCTGACGTTGCAACATATGATTTAAAACCTGAAATGTCTGCAGTTGAAGTAACAGACAAGGTGGTAGAAACTTTGTTATCTTCACCCTGTCCCTATTCGCTCATTGTTATAAACTATGCAAATACGGATATGGTAGGGCACACTGGAATACAAGAAGCCATTTTAAAAGCTGTAGAAACAATTGACCATTGCCTGGGAAGGTTAGAAAAAGCCGCTACAGAGGCAGGGTTTGCGCTTGTTATCACGGCCGATCATGGAAATGTTGAACAAATGATTGATGAAACAACAGGCCTAGTTCATACAGCTCACACATGCAATCCTGTACCAATTGTCTTGGTAAATGGGCCAAAATATGTAACAGGACTTAACAATGGACAACTCAGTGATGTTACACCCACAATTTTAGAACTTATGGGACTTTCTAAGCCTTTGGATATGACAGGAAAATCCTTATTGAAAAGGACCGTTGCTCATGCAGTGGCTTAAGCGCGTTATTTTCCTTTCTCTTTTACTCACACAGGCGCCTGCAGCGCAGCCTTCTAAAGCATCTTCGAAACGTACAGTACAAGAGCAACTTGTGAATATTGCAACAAACATGCAAAATTTTGAAACACAACTCTCCACAGTTGAACAAGACTTGAATCGTGCCCGAGAAGACGAGGATGCAATTTTAAATGGAATAAATCACTATAACCAACGGCTCCTTGAAACAATCCATTATTTGCGCCACGCGACGCACTATTCTCCCCTCCTCGCTATGCTCTCAGCGTCAAAGCCGCAAGATGTTATTCATAGTTCCATGCTCTTAAGAGCTATCACACCTGAATTACATGCGCGCAACCAACAACTTTTACAAAATGTAAAAACTCTGTCACAAATTCGCTCTGAATTGGAAGAAAAGCAGGCACAACTCCATAATATCACGTTTCAATATCATCAAGAGCGTGAGAAGCTAGATTTATTGATTAAGGAACGGCCAAAAAATAATGCTTCGTTCAATGTTGGCAGTGAAAATAACAATATCTTATCTTTAATTCCTCCCGTTGCTGGTAAACTTATCCCAACATATAAAAATCTAGAACCTGAGTGGGCTTCTTATACACAAGGTGTTTTATTTTCAACGCGAAGTGGTGCGCAAGTTGTCTCCCCCCTTTCAGGCACGATTGCTTTTGCGGGAGAATATGCCAAAAACCAAGGAAATATGATTATTATTGATACACCTCATGCCCACATTGTCATGTCTGGTCTTGGAACATTAAACTGCTCAACAGGTCAAAATGTTATGGCTGGTGAGCCAATTGGTCGTATGCCAATCGTTCATCAAAAGAAAGATAAAGGTAAATCTCTAAGTCTCCCAAAGCTTTATCTTGAAACCTGGTGCCAGGAACAAACAGTTGATCCACAAACAATTCTTAGAATGTAAGGAAAGATATTTAGAATGTTTCGGATTTATCTTTTTATTGTTATAGCAGCTATTCTCTTCACCAGTTGTCGAGATTCCAAAAAGGATACACCCTCTACAACTCAATTTTCTGAACCACTCATTGTGAAAATACTGGAAGTTGTTCGACAAGAATATGTTGACAAACCAAATGAACTGAAAATGCTCGAGGGCGCTCTTAATGGCATGTTAAGAGCTTTAGATCCCTATTCCTGCTTTCTAAATACAGAATCCTATAAAGTCTATACTCAATCAGCTAGGGGAGAGTTTGGCGGATTAGGCATGGAAGTAGTTTATGGTCAGGAAATGATTAAAGTTATTTCACCCATGGATGACATGCCAGCTCAAAAAGCAGGAATTAAGGCAGGAGATCTTATCACTCATATTGACGACATTCACATTTCCAAAATGACGTTGGAAGATGTGCTGAAATATTTGCATGGAAAGCCTGGTTCCGCAGTATCTTTAAAAATTCATCGAGGGATGGCAGCTCCATTTACAATTAAAATTACGAGAGAATTTATAGTTGTAAACCCAATAAAATATAGGATTGATGGAAATATAGCATATGTGAGAATTAGTAGTTTTAATGACCAAACAACCGAAAAATTAACTGCAGCCCTTAAAGCAATTAGCAAGAGCGTCGGAAAAGATCTTCATGGACTTATTTTGGATTTGAGAAATAATCCAGGTGGAATGGCTGAACAAGCGTTTTCCGTCGCAAGCCTCTTTTTGGACTCTGGAATGATCACGCATCATGTTAAACGACGCGATGCAGCCTATCACCAGACATTCAAAGCAAAAGGCAAGGATCTTCTTAGAGGCATTCCACTTGCTGTGCTTATAAATAAAGGATCTGCCTCTGCTTCTGAAATCGTAGCAGCAGCGCTGAGAGATAATCATCGTGCTGTTCTTATAGGAGAAAAAACTTTTGGTAAAGGGTCCATTCAAGCAAGCTATCCATTAGAAAATTATGGGGGAATCAAAATTACAATTGCTCGCTTCTACACCCCCAAGGGTGAAGAAATCCAGGGGCACGGAATACAACCAGATATCTTCTTATCCCCTCCCCCTGTCGCTGCTCCCCAGATTGAACATACCAAAGATGCAGGCTCTGAAGATAAAGAATACCAACGCGCCATTGACCTTTTGCAAGGTTTATGGGCCATAAAGACACGCACATGAGTAGAATTTTAAGATTTTTAAAAAGGCTCTATTCTTTAAATACGCTCTTTATTTTGGTGTTAATGACTGTACTTGGTGGAGGTGGATATTACTGGCACAAAAAAACGGCCATTGAGTATTCTCATTATAAAATAGATTCTTTACCAACTGCAGTAGAGAAAGAAGATGCTAATACGCACGAACAATCTGAAGAAAAAGATGAAGAGAGTGATGATCAAGATGAAGAAGAAGTGGCCCAAGCAGAAAGTCCTTGGTCACTTCTTAAAACCGCAGTCTCAGAGAAATATTCACAACCTTCATTTAAAAACAATAGCCCCAAAGTAACCATTATTTTATTTAGCTTAGGTCTTAATAGAATTTGGACCAATCAAGTTATGTCTCTTTTAAAAGGAAAAATCACACTCGCTTTCAGTCCCTATAGTCCTAACCTTGATGAATTTTTACAGCAAGCTGTAAATAGGGGTTATCAGGCACTTATTTCACTTCCTATGGAGCCCTATGCTTATCCAAATCTTGATCCTGGACCGTACACTGTTTTAGCAGGTGTGAAGCCAGAGGAAAATATTAAGAAAGTTAAAGCTATTCTAAGAAAAATCCCAAAAGGAATGGGTGTGCTCGGAGAATATGGCACAAGATTTACTATATCTTCTGCCGACTTAGAACCAGTTTTAAAAGAAGTGAAGGAGCATCAGAGTATTTTTATTGACTCCAGCAGTCATCTTTATTCTCAAGTAGGACAAACTTGCAAACTTCTGGAAACTCCTTGCTACCAAATTGATATGAAACTCTCTTCATCTATTAATTATGAGGAAGCTGATGATTTTTTCAAAAAAGTAATTCAAAATGCAAAAGAAAATGATAAGATCATAATAAGTGTCCCAGCCATTCCAGCATTTGTAAATCATTTGCTAGAATGGATAGATATGATGGAAAAAAATGGCATCACTCTGACGAGTGTTGCTGATCATAAAACCTCAGAAACTCCCTTGGTTACTCCCAAGGAAAACCTA
>Ga0194130_10000548_pt1 | contig 69125 bp, 74 predicted proteins | sample TA2KigsurfametaG_FD_160084 | JGI IMG/M metagenome (GOLD analysis project Ga0194130, IMG submission 160084) | Freshwater microbial communities from Lake Tanganyika, Tanzania - TA2015050 Kigoma 12 surface | ecosystem: Environmental > Aquatic > Freshwater > Lake | place: Tanzania: Lake Tanganyika...
GAACCGGGCGGGGTGAAGTATCGGAGATCGCGCCACACCGCTTCAACGAGTCTCCACTAAACGCCTCAGACCGACTCATGAGGGCTCCAGGAAATTGCGCAGCATCGCGTATCCATGCTCGGTCAAGACGCTTTCCGGATGAAACTGCACGCCCTCGATGGCCAGGCTGCGGTGGCGTACGCCCATGATCTCGCCGTCAGCGGTCCAAGCGGTCACCGTCAAGACCGCAGGGCAACCGTTGGGGTCGATGGCCAGCGAGTGGTAGCGATTGACCGCCACCTGCTCAGGCAAGCCGGCGAAGACCCCGACCCCGGCGTGCGCAATCACGCTGGTCTTGCCATGCATCAAGGTTTTGGCGCGCACGATGCGTCCGCCAAAAGCGACGCCTATGCTTTGGTGACCCAAGCACACGCCGAGGATGGGCAGCCGGCCAGCGAAATGCGTGATGGCGGCCACGGAAATCCCGGCCTCGGTGGGCGAGCAGGGACCGGGCGATATCAGTAGTCGGTTGAAGAGCCCAGCGCGCTGACGCCGATCAAGCTCCGCAAGATCTGCCTCGTCGTTGCGCAACACGCAGACCTCGGCGCCGAGCTCTCCGAGGTACTGCACCAGGTTCCAGGTAAAGCTGTCGTAGTTGTCGATCACCAGCACCCGGGAGCCGGCCGCAACAGGCTTTTGAGCGATGGCCTCGGGCAGCGGTGCACAAGACAGCGCGATCACTGTAAGCCCTCCTCGACCCGTTCGCTGGCCCGCAGAAGGGCGCGCGCTTTGGCCTCCGTCTCCTGCCATTCAAGCTCGGGCACCGAATCGGCCACGATACCTGCTGCCGCCTGCACATACAGGACCTGATCCTTGATGATGCCGGTGCGAATGGCAATGGCCACATCCATATCGCCGGCGTAGCTGATGTAGCCACACGCCCCGCCATAGGGACCGCGTTTGCTCGGCTCGAGCTGATCGATCAATTCCATCGCATGCACCTTGGGCGCCCCTGTGAGAGTGCCGGCCGGGAAAGTGGCCTTGAGTACATCCATCGGACTTACGCCCTCCTTCAGCAGGCCCTCGACATTGCTGACGATATGCATCACATGGCTGTAGCGTTCAACCGCGAAGGCCTCGGTCACCTTGACCGTGCCAACCTGGGCCACGCGACCGATGTCATTGCGGGCCAGGTCGATCAGCATCACATGCTCGGCCCGCTCCTTAGGGTCGGCCAACAACTCGACCTGCGCGGCCTCGTCGAGCTCGGGCGTGGCCCCGCGCGGCCGGGTACCAGCCAGCGGCCGTATGGTGAGCTTGGTACCGTGCGCCAGCGTCTCCTGGCGCACCAAAATCTCGGGGCTGGCACCGACCACCTGAAAATCACCAAAGTGGTAGTAGTACATGTAAGGGCTGGGATTGAGCGATCGCAATGCCCGGTACAGTGACAGCGGCGATGCGGTATAGCGCTTGCTCAAGCGTTGCGCCACTTGAACCTGCATGAAATCGCCAGCAGCAATCAGGGTCTTGGCCCGCTCGACCGCGGCCAAATAACGGTCTTTGGAAAACTCACGCTGGACCGGATGGGCATCGCAAGGGCGTACCTGGGGCGCGCTGACGGGATACCGCAGCTGCTGGACCAGTTGCTCAAGGCGCCGCCCAGCCTGGGCGTAAGCCTCGGGCTGACCCGGGTCAGCGTAGACGATGAGATAGAGCTTGCCCGACAAGTTATCGATGACGGCCAGCTCCTCGCACTGCAAGAGCATGATGTCGGGGCAACCGAGAGTGTCGGGCGGACAGCTGGCGGCCAGGCGCGGCTCGATGTAGCGTACCGTGTCATAGCCGAAATAACCGGCCAGTCCGCCGCAAAAACGCGGCAACCCCGCGCGCAAGGCCACCTTGAACCGGCGCTGGTAGGCCGCGATGAAGTCCAGTGGGTTGTCTCGCGAAGACTCCACCACTTGCCCATCGGTGACCACCTCGGTGATCTGTGCCGCACCGAAATCGCGGGAGCGCACAAAGGTACGCGCGGGCAGTCCAATGAAGCTGTAGCGGCCAAAACGCTCGCCACCGACCACCGATTCAAGCAAGAAACTGAGGCGGCCCTCATTCTGGCTGCGGGCCAGCTTGAGGTAGAGAGACAGCGGCGTCTCCAGGTCTGCAAAGGCTTCGAGCAGAAGCGGGATGCGGTTGTAACCCTGCTGGGCAAGGCTTTTGAATTCCGGTTCGGACAACATGAGGCGGACTTTCTTCGCAAGGACGGACGGCTCGACAGCCGTGACGACACAAAGGGGCCAGACGAAGGGGCTCGCACGGGCGAGCTCCCTCCAGGAGGGGCGCCGGCCAAAGAAGAAAGGAGGGAACCGCTTGGCGCAAGCCCTGCTTGAGGGCATGCGCAGAGACTTCAGCCGCGCCGAGTCGGGCAGCGACGCCAGGGCCAAGCTCCCCGGTCGCCTGACCCCGTCGAAACAATGCGGTGAATGAACATCTCGGTAGTTTAGCAAAGGCGCGCGCGCTGCGCGGTCCAGAAAGGCTCAAGCCACATCGACCGCGCCCTCTTCGCTGTTGAGCGCCAGCTCAGGCACAGGCAGTGCAGTTGGCACGCGGTTGCGCAGCGACTCCAGTCGATAACCGAGGCTGTAAACCGAGCTGAGTCGGAAGCCATTTTCTGGACGCAGATCGAGCTTGACCCGCAGACGCGAAATGTGCGTATCCAGCGTGCGCGAAACCGCATCGGCCTGTCCGCCCCAAACGCTTTCTTGCAGGTATTTCCGCGACAACAGTTCGCCCAGTCGCGAAAACAAAAGATAGGCGAGCTCGTACTCGCGATGCTTGAGCTCGATGAGCTCGCCTTTGATTGTCAAGGTTTTGGCCTTTTGATCAAAGACATAGTCGCCAGAGACCAGCACCTCACCGGTCTGGTCCGGGTAAGCGCGCCGTAGCAGCGCGTGCAGTCGAGCCAGCAGTTCGGGAACCCGAACCGGCTTGCACATGTAGTCGTCGGCACCGGCCTTGAGCGCCTCGACCAGGTCAGCCTCATCGACATGGCAGGTGACAAACAGCACCGGCACCCGGGCCTTGATGTTGGCGCGGGCCCAACGCGTGACCTCCAGGCCCGACATATCGGGCAGATTCCAGTCGAGGATCAACAAATCGAAGTTCTCTCGACGCAGTTCGCGCAAGAGAGCTTCGGCGGTCGAGAAGGAATGACAAACATGACCCAATGCGATCAGGAAAGAATTCATCCAATCGCGCTGGCTTTCATCGTCCTCAAGAACAGCGATTCGCATGGCCGGGCTCCGTGTTGTGAAAAAAAATTGTCAATGAGCCGGGATGTTAGTTTTTCCTAATCGAAATGTTGATCCTTGGAGTCGGGTGAAGGACGAAAAACCTCAATTTTTTTCTATATTTAACAAATAAAGGCGGTCCGCAGACGGCGGTCGACACCGTCGGGATGACCTTAGCCCGTCCGTAGACGCGCACGCATGCCGGCAATCACCGCCCCGTAATCAGGCTGGCCAAAGATGGCACTGCCGGCCACGAAGGTGTCGGCGCCGGCGGCGGCCACCTGGGCAATGTTGTCCAGCTTGATTCCGCCATCGACCTCCAGGCGTATGTCCTTGCCGCAGGCGGTGATGCGCCGACGCGCCGCCTCGATCTTGCGCAGCGCCGAGTCGATGAAGCTCTGGCCCCCAAAGCCAGGGTTGACGCTCATGATGAGGATCAGATCGATGTCGTCGATCAGCCAATCGAGCACATCCAGGGGCTCGGCCGGATTGAAGGTCAGGCCTACCCGACAGCCGGCCGACTTGATCGCCTGCACGCTGCGATGCACATGCGCTGACGCATCGGGATGGAAGCTGATCAGGTCGGCCCCGGCTTGCGCAAAAGCGCCGGCCAAGGCATCGACCGGTTGCACCATCAGGTGCACATCGATAGGCACTGCCTGGCCTTGCGCGGTACGCGCATGGGGCCGCAGCGCGCTGCAGACCATGGGACCAAACGTTAAATTGGGAACGTAATGGTTGTCCATGACATCAAAGTGAATCCAGTCGGCACCGGCCTCGATGACCTTTCGCACCTCCTGGCCTAAACAGGAAAAGTCGGCCGAAAGAATGGAGGGGGCGATACGGTAGGTCATGGCAGGTCAGTGTCAAAACAACGACGCTCGATTGTGCAGCAGCGCGCCTGAACGCCGAAAACCCGGCCCGGACCGGGGCCGATAAGATGCGGGCATGTCCAAGTACCGAATCGCGTGTCAGGCCCTGCCCCTTTTCCTGCCCGATCAATCCGACCCACAGGCCGGGCTTTATGGCTTTGCCTACACCGTGACCATCACCAACACCGGCGAGGTCCCGGCCCAGCTTATCGCGCGCCACTGGATCATCTGCGATGCCCAGGGCCTGCGCGAGGAGGTCAAGGGACTGGGGGTGGTGGGGCAGCAGCCCTTGCTGCGCCCGGGCGAATCCTTTCAATACACCAGCGGCTGCCGCTTGCGAACTGGCAGCGGCACCATGCATGGCCGTTATTTTTTTGTGGCTGAGGACACGACTCAGTTCGAGGCCGAGATACCCTTGTTCGTGCTGGAGGCGGGTCCCGCCACCGGTCCGCGGGTGGTTCACTGACACCGTCGGAGCCCGCCGCTCCTATGCTTGAGGCCATGGGCGAATTTGACCTGATCGCACGCTATTTTTCGCGGGCGCCCCGCAGGGCCTTGGTGGGTGTGGGCGACGACTGCGCCTTGATCGAGCCCAAGCCCGGCACGCAAATGGCCATTTCCTGCGACATGCTGGTGGCCGGACGCCACTTCTTGGACAATGTGGCGCCGCGCAAGCTCGGGCACAAGGCGCTGGCGGTCAATCTGAGCGATCTGGCCGCCTGCGGGGCCAAGCCTCTGGCCTTTACCCTGGCCCTGTCCCTGCCCAGCCTCGACGAGGGCTGGCTGGCCGAGTTTTCCACCGGACTGATGCGATTGGCCGATGCCCATGACTGCGAGCTCATCGGCGGCGACACCACCGCCGGACCACTGAACCTGTGCATCACCGTCTTCGGGGAGGTGCAGGGTTCGGCCCTGCTGCGCAGCGGCGCGCGCGCGGGCGACGATCTGTATGTCAGCGGACACCTTGGCGATGCCCGGCTGGCGCTTCGCGCCTTGACCGGACGGTTGCACCTGCCCCCTGATCTGCTGACCCAGACGCGCGATCGGCTGGAGCAACCCGAGCCCCGCATCGCGCTGGGCTTGGCGCTACGCGGATGGGCCAGCGCGGCGATCGACCTGAGCGACGGTTTGGCGGGCGATCTCGGCCATATGCTCAAGGCCTCAGGGGTGGGCGCCACCCTGGAGGGACCGACCCTGACCGGGCTGCTGCAAGCCCAAAGCCATCCGCAGTGGTCGCAGATCAGCCCACCGGTGCAAGCGCTCGACGAAGTCCTCGCCGGCGGTGACGACTACGAGCTGGCCTTCACCGCCCCCCCAGCCCTGCGCGACCGGATTGATCAAGCCGCGAAAAGCAGCCAAACACCCGTCACCCGCATCGGCCGTATCGACACACAAACCGGGCTGCGCCTGATCGACGCCGAGGGCAGAACCCAGCCGGTGACCCAGCTGTCGTTTGACCACTTCAAAGCGGGCTGACACATCATGCAAATGGAAAAAAAGTTTGTCAGCGACCGACCGCCCCTCCTTCGACCGGGGGTAAGGTTTTTGCTGGCCCATCCAGCGCACTTCATCGCCCTGGGTGGCGGTGCAGGTCTGGCCACGATCGCCCCCGGCACCGTCGGAACGCTCTGGGCGTGGCTGGCCTTTCTGGCCTTGGACCTGTACCTGACTGAAGTACAACTGGGTCTGCTCATTGCTGCCGCGCTGCCCGTCGGCTGGTGGGCTTGTACCGTTACCGCACAGCATATGGGTCTGGCCGATTCGAGCCATATCGTCTGGGATGAGGTCGTCGCGTTCTGGATCGTGCTGTGGTTAGTCTTGCCCGCCGGGCTGGCCATGCAGGCCTTGGCCTTTGCCCTGTTTCGCTTCTTCGACGCGGTCAAGTTCGGACCTGTGGCCTGGGCCGACCGGCATTTCAAAGGACTCGGCCCACGAGGCGGACTGGGTATCCTGCTGGATGATTTGGTGGCTGCCTTGTGCACCCTGGTGGTGCTGGCCTTCTGGACTTTCTTGCGCCCATGACACATCCTCAGGTTCTTGAGCTGGCCGGCCTGCTGCGAGAGCGCGGCTGGATGCTGGTCACTGCGGAAAGCTGTACAGGGGGCCTGATAGCAGCCGCCTGTACCGATCTGCCGGGCTCGAGCGAGTGGTTCGAGCGCGGCCTGGTGAGCTATTCCAACGCAGCTAAAAATGAGTTGTTGGGCGTACCGACTGAATTGATCGCCGCGCACGGCGCGGTCAGCGAGGCGGTGGTGCGGGCCATGGCCGATGGCGCCCTGCGTCACGCGAAGGCGCAAGTTAGCCTGGCGGTGACCGGCGTGGCCGGCCCCGCGGGAGGCAACGCTGACAAACCCGTGGGCACCATCTGGTTTGCCTGGGCCTGGGCCGGTCGCCTCGAGAGTCAGCGCCAGCAGTTCGCAGGCGATCGCGCCGAGGTGCGACGCGCCACCGTCGAGCACGCGCTGCGGGGGCTGACGCAGCGACTCAAGTCGGCGACGGCTTGAGCGCCCGGGCTCACACCGAAAAACGGTACTCAATCCGTCCGCGCACCCGATCACCGGGCTGGCAGATGCAGGACGGGAACAGTGGCTGGTTGGGCGCATCAGGAAACTGCTGAGGCTCCAGGCACAGCGCAGCGCCGCTGCGGTAAACCCGGCCGTGCTTGCCGGCGTGGCGCGGCAGTTGCCCGTCCATGGCGGCACCACTGTAGAACTGCAAGCTCGGGGTGTCCGCCCACAGCTCCAAAACAATACCGCTACCGGGCGCGCGCAAACGGGCCTGCACATGCAGGGCACCTGCGGGTCCCCGCGTGCGATACGCATGATCGAAGCCGGGCACCGAACCGATCTCGAGCTGCACATGCCCCTGGGCCAGCGCTTGGCGCAGCGAGCGCGGCCGCCGGAAATCAAAGGCCGTGTCCTGCACCGACGCGAAATACCCGCGGGGTATGCGCGCGGGATCGACGGGCACAAACTCATCGGACACTATCTGCAACTCGTGATCCAAGGCGCTGTCGGCATCGTGGCCTTCCAGGTTAAAGAAGGGATGGGCCGTCAGACTCAGCGGCGTGGCGGCACCGGTCACCGTGGCCTCGTAGCCCAGGATAAGCCGGGCCCCTTCGAGCCGGTACTCCAGCACAACATCGACATCGCCAGGAAAACCATCGTCTGCGCTGCGCAAGCGCCCATGCAGCTGCAGCCGGTCCTGCGCGTGCATCCCGACCTGAAAGACCCGGTGACGCGTGCCGGCCGGTCCGCCATGCAGGCAGTGCGGCCCCTCATTGGCGGGCACGCGATACTCGCGCCCGCCCAGCTCAAAACGACTTTTAGCAATGCGGTTGGCATAGCGACCGATGAAGGCCCCCATCGACGGCATGCCCAGAAGCAGCTGCTGCAGACTGTCATGACCGAGCACCACATCGCGTGGCTGCCCGAGTCGGTCCGGCACGATGAGTTCGAGCAGGCGGGCGCCGTGGTTGCAAAAGGCCGCCTGCAAATGCGTGGACTGCAGGCGGTAAAGACCGACCGCCTGACCCTCGATCCGGCCAACAAATGCATCGGGGCTGAGCAGAGGCAGCGCCACGGACCGCACTCAGGTGATGGGGGCCGGGTTGAAGAGCACCAAAGCGTTGTGCAGCTTCCAGTGCTCGGCCCAGGTGCGCTTGCCACTGGCCACCTCGAGCAGCAGATCGAAGAGCTCGCGGCCCGCCTGCTCCACGCTGATTTGGCCGTCCGCAATGCGCCCGGCATTGACATCCATCAGATCGTGCCAACGCCGAGCCAGATCGGTGCGGGTGGCGACCTTGACCACCGGACAGGCCTGCAAGCCGTAGGGCGTGCCTCGGCCCGTCGTGAAGACATGCAGATTCATGCCCGCAGCCAATTGCAGCGTGCCGCAAATAAAGTCGCTGGCCGGCGTCGCCGCAAAAACCAGACCGCGCTGATCAGGGCGCAGCTTTTCCCCGGGGGGTAGCACATGCGAAATGGCGGCACTGCCGCTCTTGACAATGGAGCCCATGGCTTTCTCAACGATGTTGGACAAGCCCCCGGCCTTGTTACCGGGCGTGGTGTTGGCACTGCGATCGACCTGGCCTCGGTGCAAGTACTGGTCGTACCAGGCCAGTTCACGCACGATGGCCTGAGCCACCTCAGGCGATGCCGCCCGCGCAGTCAGCTGATCGACGGCATCGCGCACTTCAGTGTTTTCAGAGAACATCACCGTGGCACCCGCGCGAACCAGCAAATCGGCCAGGGCACCGACCGCAGGATTGGCCGTCACGCCCGAGAGCGCATCGCTGCCGCCGCACTGCACACCCACCACCAGCGCGCTGGCCGGCACGGTCTGACGCCGGCGCGCATTGAGACGCTCCAGATGCGGCCGGGCGCTGAGCACGATGTCATCGATCATGGACGCAAAGCCGATATGGTGCGCATCCTGCAGACACACCGCGTGCAGTGTGGTCTGCCCGGCGGCGACCATTGGAATGCTGCCGGCCGGCAGCAGGCGTTCAGGCTGGAGCTTTTCACACCCAAGGCTGACCACCATGACCTCGCCACCAAAATTCGGGTTGAGCGAGATATGCCGCAAGGTGCGTATGGGAATTTCGGCGCCCGGCGCATCGATGGCGACACCGCAGCCGTAGCTGTGCTCCAGCGCCACCACCCCATCGACCTGCGGATACAGCGGCAGCAGTTCTCGGCGGATGCGGTCAGCGGCAATATCGACCACGCCGGCAACGCATTGCACGGTGGTGGTGATGGCCAGCAGATTGCGAGTACCGACTGAGCCATCGGCATTGACATAGCCCTCGAAGGTGTGGCCCTGCAGAGGCTCCAAAGCCGGTCGGATTGCGCTGGCCAAAGGCAGGCCCTCCAGCGAACACGCCGCTGGCATTCGCAGCAAGCATTCATGCACCCAGCGGCCAGGCTCGATCTGCTGCAGGGCGTAGGCGATGGGGACCTGGTAACGCCGCACCGCCTGCCCGGCCTCGATGGGCTGCAGAGATACCTTATGCCCCTGCGGCACCTTCTCGCGCAAGATCAGTCCGGCCCCCACGCACCCCGCCTCGATCACCGTGCCAGCAGACAATCCCCCCTCGTTGGCGACGATGGCCACATTGTCCTCAGGATGCATGCGCAACAGGAGCGGCGCCGTCATGGTGGGAGCACCTCGATCCAGCTGGGGTTGCGGCCCAGGGACAGACGCTGCGTCAGCTCAAGGACACCGGTCTGCGCATCGATGCGATAGGCCGACACATGGTGCGAGAGTTGCCCGACAACAAGCACCTGATCGCCGCCACACACGGCCATGCCACGCGGCTGCGCTTCGGTCGCGAGGTGTCCCAGCTTGCGCAAACGGCCCCCCTGATGCGTCACTTCGAACATCGCCAGGGTGCTGCTGGTGCGCTCGCTGGCGTAGAGAAACCGACCGTCCGGCGTCAGGTGCAAGTCGGCCGCCCAGGGCTTGCCGCCAAAGCCCGGCGGCAGCAGGCCGTGGGTGTCCCGCAGCTGCATTTGCCCCGATCCGGGATCGAAGGCCAGCACCTGGACCGTTGCATCGAGCTCATTGAGCAGATAAACATGATCGCCGTGGAAGCGCAGGTGGCGCGGCCCGGCCCCCGGCGCGCTCGACCAGGCGGGCTGGTCGGCGGGTGTAAGTCGGCCGGTCTGCGCATCAAAGGCAAATCGCAGCACCTGGTCAGCCCCCAAACAGGCAACCAACACATGCCGATTGGAAGGCGCGGCCACGATGCAATGCGCATGAAGACCGGTGGGCAAGACCTGCTCAGGCGCGCCCACCTGCCCCTGCTGGCCAATCGGACTGACCGAAACCTGATGACCGTGGTACGAAGCGGCCAAGAGAAAGCGCCCACTTTGATCCAGGCCGATGTACGCCATACTGGCCGGCAAAGGGGCCTGGCCCGTCAGCTCAAGCCGGCCGGCTCGCCGGTCGAGTTGCAAGGTCAGGACCGCCAGGGGGTCGCTGCGCCGGGCCACATAGACATACTGACCACAGGGGCTGTGTGCCATCGGCATGAGCTGGCCGCCCAGGTCCAGCGTCTGGTGCCACTCCAGACGGCCCAGGTCGCCTCGCGCCAGCAAACTTATCTGGCCGCTGTCAGCGTTGGAGACGCAGACCCAATACACGGCGCTCACAGTCCCATGATGCGCGGCAGCCACAGCGAAAGCCACGGCACATAGGTGACCATCATCAGCACCATCAGAAGGGCGACAAAGAAGGGCAGCATAGCCTGGGTAATGACGCCTATCTTGAGCTTGGAAATTGCGCTCCCGACAAACAACACCGAGCCCACGGGAGGCGTGATCAGGCCGATACCGAGATTGACCATCATGATCATGCCAAAGTGCACCGGGTCAACGCCCATGAGCTTGACCACGGGCAACAAGATCGGCGTGAGGATGAGGATCAGGGGCGCCATGTCCATAAGGGTGCCGAGGAACAGGAGCAGGATGTTGATCAACGCCAGGAGTACATACTTGTTGGCCGAAATATCTGTCAAGAAGCCGGTGACCTTCATCGGAATCTGCATCATGGTCATGATGTAACCAAACGCGGCCGCAAATCCTATGAGGATCATCACGATGGTCACCGTCTTGACCGTGCGGTGCACCAGCTTGGGCAGATCGCGCCACTTGTAGTCGCGGTAGATGAACATGGTGACAAAGAAGGCCCAGACCACCGCGATCGAGGCCGATTCGTTGGCAGTGAAGACCCCGCTGAGGATGCCCCCGAGAATGATGACCATGGTCATCAGGCCCCACAGGGCCTCCACGCTGATGCGCAAGGCCTCGCGCAAGGGCACCGCCCTCTCTTTAGGATAGCCGTGACGGTGCGCCTTCCACAGGCACAAGACGGCCAGCGTCAGCCCCAGCAAGAGGCCGGGCAGCACACCGGCCATAAAGAGAGCAGCAATCGAAACCGAGCCGCCGGCCGCAAGCGAATAGAGCACCGCATTGTGGCTGGGCGGGATGAGGATGGCCTGAACCGAGCCGCTGACGGTCACGGCTGTCGCAAACGGCCGCGGGTAGCCCTTCTTCTCCATCTCGGGAATGAGCACCGAGCCTATGGAGGCCGTGTCGGCCACCGAGGAGCCGGAGATCGCGCCAAAGAAAGTGGAGGCCATGATATTGACCAGCGACAGTCCACCGCGCACAAAGCCGACCAACACGCCAGCAAAAGCGACCAGACGGCGCGCCATGCCGCCTTCGGCCATGATGGCGCCGGCCAACACAAAAAAGGGAATGGCCAGCAAGGAAAATTTGTTCACGCCAGCGCCTATCTGGATCATGACCGCATCGAGCGGCAGGTCGATCCATAGGGCGCCAATCAGCGCGGCCAAGCCCAGGCAGTAAGCCACTGGCAAGCCGATAAGCATGAGCAGCACAAAGCTGCCAATCAAGACGAAGGCGTCCATCAGCGCGCTCCCTCATCAGCCTGGAGGCCAGGCGGGTGGTCCTCCTCGTAGCGCATCAGGCGTCGCTCATGCTGCGGCCCCACCCAGAAGCGCTCGACCACAAACAGCAGCGTGGCCAAGCTGCCAAGCGGTAGCGAGGCGTAGGTCACCCCGACGGGCAGCCAGGGCAGCTCGCTAATGGTCTGCCCCATGGTGCCCAGCGAAAGACGCGCGCCGTACCAGACCACAAAGCTACAAACCAGCATCATCAGCCCATCCACCAGCACCCGCGAAAACCGCTGCAGGGATGCGGGCAACACATCGGTGAGCAGACTCACTGCGATATGTCCGTTGGCTCTGTAGGTGGCCGCCGCCCCGAGGAATGTGAAGACCATCATCAGCAAGATAGCGATCGGCTCGGGCCACTGCGAGCCGGTACCCAGGACATAGCGGGTGAAAACCCCCCAGGGGATGATGAGGGACATCATGACGATGGCCGCTCCGGCGCTCCAGATACAGGCCAAGTACACCGTATCCATCAACGCGACATAGGTCTTCTTCATGGGGGCTGGGGTCAGATGACTCAAAGTACGACGACCCCAACCGAAGGGCCGGGGTCGTCGCCGGGTCGAGCGTGGATGGGTCTCAGCGAACGGCTGCGATGCGCTTCATCAGATCAGCGTACTGCGCGCCGTATTTGGCGCGAACAGGCGCGGTGGCCTCAAAGAAAGGCCGGTTGTCAATCTCGATGAACTCGACACCTTCGGCCTTGAGCTTGGTGGTGTAGTCGGCCACAGCAGCATCCCAGAGCTTGCGCTGCTCCATTTGAGCTTCGCGACCGAGGCGCTTGAACAGGGCTTGATCCGCCGGTGACAGACGATCCCAGGCCACTTTGGACATCACCAAAATCTCAGGAATGATCAGATGGTTGGTTTGCGTGTAGTACTTGGCGCCAGCCTTGAAATGGTTGGCGGTGTAGAGGCTGGGCGGATTGTTTTCAGCCCCATCAACCACACCCGTCTGCAAGGCCGTGAAGACCTCGCCGTAGCCCATGCTGATGCCGTTGCCACCCATGGCATTCATGGTGTCGACAAACAGGGGGTTGCCCATCATGCGAATTTTCTGGCCCTTGAGGTCTTCGGGCTTACGCACCGGCTTTTTGGTGTAGAGGCTGCGCGAGCCCCCGTCCATCCAGGCCAGGGCCACCATGCGGGCTGGGGAGGCGCTGATCTTGTCGAGCAACTCCTGGCCAATCGGCCCGTCAATGACGGCGCGCATGTGGGCGATGTCGCGGAACACGAAAGGCATGTTGAACACATTGACATCGGGCACCACCGGGCCGACCGGACCGAGCGAGGTGCGCAGCAGGCCGATCGCCCCGACCTGGGTTTGCTCAATCATGGCCTTCTCGTCACCGAGCACGCTGCCCGGGAACATTTGGAACTTGATCCGGCCATTGGTGGCCGCGTCCATTTTCTTGCCCATACTCTCCACCGCCACCACCGTGGGATAGCCCTGTGGATGCACATCGGCAGCCTTGATCACCGTCTGGGCATGGGCCCAGCTGCTGGCCAGCACTGCGGCCAAGGGCCAGGCCATCATGAGTCTGCGGATTTTCATTGCGTCATCTCCTTGGCGCCCGGGGCGCTGTTAACGGTTCTTTTGGTCGGACCTCAGGCAGTGGGCCCACACGGATCGAGGACTTTTGCTGCAAGCTTAGTACATGCCCTAACATCAGTCATCGTACAACAATGATACATTCAGGCTCCGTCTTTCATGAACTGTGGTTAACCCTGATGCAACGGCCGCCGCGCAAAACCTTATCGGCCGATCTGGCGAGCAACCTGATCGAGCGTATTCGCTCGCGCGAGCTGCCGCCCGGCGGAAAACTGCCCACCGAGCAGGACTTCATGCACTCGCACAAGGTCAGCCGGACTGTGGTGCGCGAGGCGCTGTCGCACCTGCAAGCCGCCGGTCTGGTCGAAACCCGGCATGGGGTGGGCACTTTTGTACGCGTCCCCGCAGAGGCGCCGGCGTTTCGCGTGAGCCCGGATCAGCTGGGCACCCTGCGCGAAGTAATTGCACTGCTGGAGTTTCGCATCAGCGTCGAAACTGAAGCGGCCGCACTGGCCGCCCAACGCCGGCACGAGGACAACCTGATCGAAATGCGCAGAGCACTGGATGACTTTCATCATTCATTGGAGGAGGGTACAGACGCAGTGGGTGCTGACTTTAACTTTCATCGGGCGGTGGCGCGTGCCAGCCAAAACCACCACTTCGTCGACCTGATTGGCTCGCTCGGCTTGGGCGTCATCCCGCGCCGCCGGCTTAACACCCCCACCCTCGTGAGCCCGGACCGCCAGGCCTACCTGCGCCGGGTCAACTTGGAGCACGAGAGTATCTACAACGCCATTGCGACGCAGGATGCAGAGGCTGCCCGGGCGGCGATGCGCACCCATCTGTCCAACAGCCGCGACCGCCTGCGGCGCGGGGAGCCGTCGGGCGCCTGACCCGCGACCTCGCCTGGGGTTTCCACCAGACTCCAGAACGCCATTAAGTTGTACGATGTCTGACGTTTAAATTCCTAAAACCGTGACCGCCTCTACACCCCTGATCAAGCGCCTGCAAGTCATTGCAGTGGCCGGTCACGACAGCATGCTGCTCAATCTAAGCGGCGCGCACGGACCGTTCTTTACCCGCAACCTGCTCATCCTGACCGACTCGGCCGGCCGCACCGGAGTCGGCGAAGTGCCCGGCGGCGAAAAGATACGCCAGACCCTGGCCGACGCCGCCGACCTGATCGAAGGCCAGCCGGTCGGCCACTACCAGCGGCTGCTCAATGCCATGCGCGCCCGCTTTGCCGACCGCGACTTGAGTGGCCGCGGACAGCAGACCTTTGATCTGCGGGTGGCCATTCATGCCGTCACCGCCGTCGAAAGCGCTCTGCTCGATCTTCTGGGTCAGCATCTGGATGTCCCGGTCTGCGCCCTGCTCGGTGAAGGCCAGCAACGCGATCAAGTGCGCATGCTCGGCTATCTCTTTTATATCGCTGACCGCCGAAAGACTGACCTGCCCTATCGCAGCACCGCGCAAGACGATCACCCCTGGTTTGCGCTGCGCGACGAAGAAGCGCTCACGCCAGAGGCGGTCGTGCGCCTGGCCGAGGCGGCGCAGGACCGCTACGGCTTTGAGGACTTCAAACTCAAAGGCGGAGTGCTGCGCGGCCAGGCCGAGGTCGAGGCCATCGTAGCCCTGCACGAACGGTTCCCCAAGGCGCGCATCACCCTCGACCCCAACGGAGGCTGGCTTCTCAAAGATGCGGTTGGTTTGCTGCGCAACCTGCACGGCGTGCTGGCCTATGCCGAAGACCCCTGCGGCGCTGAAGGCGTGTTTTCCGGTCGCGAGGTGATGGCCGAATTCCGGCGCGCCACCGGTCTGCCGACGGCCACCAACATGGTGGCCACCGACTGGCGCGAAATGGCTCACAGCCTGGCGCTGCAGTCGGTGGACATCCCGCTGGCCGATCCGCATTTTTGGACGCTACAGGGCTCGGTCCGGGTGGCACAGCTGTGCCAAATGCATGGCCTGACCTGGGGCTCCCACTCCAACAACCACTTCGATGTCTCGCTGGCGATGTTCACGCACTGCGCCGCCGCCGCCCCGGGCCAGATCACCGCCATCGATACCCACTGGATCTGGCAGGATGGACAGTTCCTGACGCGCAATCCCCTGCAAATTCGCGATGGACTGGTCCAAGTGCCCAAGCGCGGCGGACTGGGCATCGAGCTCGACATGGACGCAGTGATGCGAGCGCATGCCCTCTATAGGCAGCACGGCCTTGGCGCGCGCGATGATGCGCTGGCCATGCAATACCTGATCCCCGGCTGGACCTTCAACCCCAAACAACCCTGCATGGTCAGGCCCTGAAGTCCCGCACTCACATCAACGGAGCTGACATGAAACTCGGATTCATCGGCCTGGGCATCATGGGATCGCCCATGGCCGGTCATTTGCTGGCCGCTGGACATGAGGTCTACGCGCAGTCGCGCAGCGGCGTGCCGCAGGCCCTCAAAGAAGCGGGTGCGCGCCCCTGCGCCAGCGCCACCGAAGTGGGCAAGCAGGCCGACATCATCTTCACAATGGTTCCCGACACGCCACATGTAGAGGAGGTGTTGCTCGGCGCGCAGGGGCTTGCTCACGGCCTGAGTGCCGGCAAGACCGTGGTCGACATGAGCTCGATCTCGCCGATCGCCACCAAGACCTTTGCTCAGCGCATCCAGGCTCTGGGCTGTGACTACCTCGATGCGCCGGTCTCCGGCGGCGAGGTGGGGGCCAAAGCGGCAAGTCTGACCATCATGGTGGGGGCCAGCGAGGGCGCCTTTGAGAGAGTCAAGCCGCTGTTCGAATTGATGGGCAAGAACATCACCCATGTTGGCGCAATCGGCGACGGTCAGACCTGCAAGGTGGCCAACCAGATCATCGTCGCCCTCAATATCGAGGCGGTGGGCGAAGCTCTCTTGTTTGCTGCCAGGGCCGGGGCGGATCCGGCCAAGGTGCGGCAGGCCCTGATGGGCGGCTTTGCCGCCAGCCGCATTCTGGAGGTCCATGGTGAGCGCATGATCAAGCGCACCTTCAACCCGGGCTTTCGCATCGAGCTCCACCAGAAGGATCTCAAGCTTGCCCTGGAGGGCGCTCACGCTCTGGGGCTGTCTCTGCCCCACACCGCCAGCGCCCTGCAGCTGATGAACAGTTGCACAGCCCACGGCGGCGGTCAGCTCGATCACTCCAGCCTGGTGCGGGCCTTGGAAATCGCGGCCAACTTTCAGCTCGCGCAAGGCTGAGAGGACCTGATGCGAGCGGCTATCAGCAGGGTGCGTGACGATGCAGCGCAGGCCCGGGGGGTGATCCGCGCATGACCCAGCGTGAACTCTTGCGCGCCCTGTTCGAGGCGGCCATCGCCTCGGCACAGCCTTCAGTAGCTCTGCCGCCGCACTTGCCCGAGCCAGCCTCCATCAAAGGACGGCTGATCGTGATCGGTGCCGGCAAGGCCTCGGCCGCCATGGCGCGCGCCGTCGAAACACATTGGGCCGCACACGCCGACCGGATCAGCGGCTTGGTCATCACCCGCCACGGCTACAGCGTGCCCTGCGAGCGCATCGAGATCGTCCAGGCCTCACATCCGGTACCGGACCAGGCCGGTCTGCAGGCTGCAGCACGAATCGCCGCCTTGGTGCAGGGCCTCAGCGCAGACGACTTCGTGCTGTGCCTGCTCTCAGGGGGCGGCTCGGCGCTGATGCCGGCACCGGCAGAAGGTCTGAGCCTGACGGACAAGCAGTCGATCAACAGCGAACTGCTCAAGAGCGGCGCCTCGATCGGAGAAATCAATTGCGTACGGCGCCACTTGTCCACACTCAAGGGAGGCCGGCTGGCGGCGCTGTGCCAGCCGGCACGGGTGCTGACCCTGCTGATTTCCGATGTGCCAGGCGACGAACTCACCGATATCGCATCAGGCCCCACCGTTGCCGACCCGAGCACTTGTGCCGATGCACTGGCCGTCCTCCGGCGCTACCGCATCACGGTGCCCGAGGTGGTCCGCACTCTGCTCGAGAGCGGGCGGGGCGAGACCCTCAAACCGGGAGACCCGCGTCTGTCACGCTGCCAGACGCGCTTGATCAGCTCGCCACAAATCGGCCTGGAGGCGGCGGCTCGAGTGGCCCGGCAGGCCGGCTACGCTGTCGGCATCCTGGGTGACAGCCTGGAAGGCGAGGCACGCGAAGTGGGCCGGGTTTTGGCCGGCATCGCGCTACAGACGGCCCGTTATAGGCAACCCTTGCCGCCGCCCTGCATCCTGCTATCGGGGGGTGAGACGACGGTGACCGTACGCGGCCAGGGCCGCGGAGGCCGCAATGTGGAGTGCCTGCTCGCCCTGGCACTGTCACTCAAGGGGCAGGCCGGTATCTGGGCCCTGGCCGGAGACACCGACGGCGTCGATGGCGCCGAGGAGATCGCTGGTGCCCTCATCGCGCCCGATACGCTCGAGCGAGCGCGAGCGATCGGCGTAAGCGCAGCGGCGCGGCTCGATGACAACGATGGTCATGGTTTTTTCGGCGCCCTGGGCGACTCGATCATCACCGGCCCGACACTGACCAATATCAACGACTTCCGCGCGATTCTGATCGAGAAAACCTGACCACGGAGAGAAACAAATGGACCTGCCCATCAATCATTTCAAGCGTGCCCTGCGCGAGGGCCGGCCGCAAATCGGTTTGTGGTCGCACCTGTGCCATCCGGTCAGTGCCGAGGTCCTGGGCTATTGCGGCTTTGACTGGATGGTGCTGGACATGGAGCATTCGCCCAACGAGCTGCCCGAGGTCCTGGGCCAGTTGCAAGCCCTGGGAAACAGCCCCACCATGCCCGTCGTGCGGCCGCCCTGGAACGACATGGTCACCTTCAAGCGCCTGCTCGACATCGGGGCGCAGACGCTCATCGTCCCCTATATCCAGAATGCCGATGAAGCGCGGCAGGCGGTGGCCTACACCCGCTATCCGCCGCACGGGGTGCGCGGCTATGCCGGGGCACCGCGTGCCAGCGGCTATGGGCGCATCAAGGACTATGCCAAACGATGCGCCGATGAGATCTGCCTGCTGCTGCAAATCGAAACTCTGGAGGGGCTCAAGCATCTGGAGGCCATCGCCCAGATCGAGGGCGTCGATGGCGTGTTTATCGGCCCCGGCGACTTGTCGGCCGATATGGGTCACCTGGGCAACCCCAAGCATCCTGAGGTGGTGGCAGCGGTGGAGGACGCCTTCAAGCGCATACGCGCCTGCGGCAAGGCGCCGGGTATCCTGACTGGAGACGAGGCGCTGGCACGCCACTTCATCGATATCGGGGGGCTCTTCGTGGCCGTCGGTGCCGACCAGAATTTGCTGCGCGACAGCGCCAGCGCTTTAGCTGCGCGCTTCAAGGCCCGTTGAACCAGGAGCCCGACTATGCTCGACACCCCTGCCACAGCCCTGCGTTTTCCACGCCTGCTGCTCACCGGTGCGGCCGGCGGCCTCGGCCGGGAGCTGCGCCCCCGGCTCCAACGCTACTGCGAAATCCTGCGTCTGAGTGATGTGGCCCCGCTGGTGCCCCCGCAGGCCGCCAGCGGCGAGGAGATCAGGCCCTGCGCGCTGGAAGACGCCGATGCCATGATGCAATTGCTTGAAGGGGTGCAGGCCGTGGTGCACCTGGGCGGTGTCTCGACGGAACAGCCCTGGGCCCCAATTCTGGCGGCCAATGTCATGGGCATGGTCAACCTCTACGAGGCTGCACGCAAGCAGGGTACGCGGCGGATCGTCTTTGCCAGCTCCAACCATGTGATGGGCTTTTACCGCCAGGATGAGGTGGTTGATGCCCTCTCGCCGCCGCGTCCCGACGGCTTTTACGGTCTGTCAAAGGCCTTTGGCGAGGATGTAGCACAGATGTATTGGGACCGCTGGGGCATCGAGACAGTCAGCGTGCGCATCGGCTCGAGCTACCCTGAGCCCAAGGACCGCCGCATGCTCTCGACCTGGCTAAGCTACGACGACCTCGAGCGGCTGGTGGTGGCCGCCTTGAGTGCGCCTGTGGTGGGTCACAGCATCATCTACGGCACATCCGACAACAGCAGCAGTTGGTACGACAACCGCCTGGCCCGGCACCTGGGCTATCGTCCCCGCGACTCGTCCGACCCCTACCGAGCCACCGTCGAAGCCAGACAGCCGCATCTGGACCTGCAAGATCCGGCAACCCTCCATCAGGGAGGGGCCTTCGTCAAGACAGCGCCTCAAGGCTGAACCGGTACAAGCCAAGGGCTTTCAGGCGCACCGCCCCCGCAGGCAGGCTGAAGGGCCCACCGCGGCCAAACCGGGGTTCCCACGGTGGCAATGAAACATTTTGTGATACAGAATGTTTTGACCCTCAGGAGAGCTTGCCTATGCTACAAAAAATAGAGGCCGTGCTGCCCGTCCGGTATTGGACCCTGGCCGCCTGCACCATGCTCACAGTGGCCTCTGCATTGAGCCTGCTGCTGTTTCGGGAGGGTGGATGGATCTTCCTGATCGCCGGATTGCTCACGCTGCGCGGCGTTCTGGACCTGAACCAGACCCACCATGCCATCACGCGCAACTACCCGGTCATCGGGCACATGCGCTTCCTGTTGGAATTCATTCGTCCGGAGATTCGGCAGTATTTCATTGAAAGCGATCGCGAAGCCGCGCCGTTTTCGCGGGCACAGCGCTCACTGGTTTACCAGCGGGCCAAGGGCGCCCCCGACAACCGCCCCTTTGGCACGCAGCTTGATGTCGGCGAAAACGGCTACGAATGGATCAACCATTCGCTGCAGCCCAGCCGCCTGAGCGAGACTGATTTCCGGGTCTGGGTCGGCGGCGAGCCCGGCCGGCCCTCCAACTCGCGATCGCCCTGCACCCAACCCTACCAAGCCAGCGTGTTCAATATCTCGGCCATGAGCTTTGGCTCGCTCTCGGCCAACGCGATTCTGGCGCTCAATCAGGGCGCCAAGCTCGGGGGCTTTGCGCATGACACCGGCGAGGGTTCGATTTCACGCCATCACCGTGAGCACGGCGGCGATCTGATCTGGGAGATCGGGTCGGGCTATTTTGGTTGCCGCAATCCTGACGGCAGCTTCAACGCCGAGCGCTTTGAGGCCAACGCGCGCAGCCCTCAAGTCAAGATGATCGAGATCAAAATGAGTCAGGGTGCCAAGCCGGGCCACGGCGGCGTGCTGCCCGGGGCCAAGGTGACGCCGGAAATCGCCGAAGCGCGCGGCGTACCGGTGGGGGTCACCTGTGTCTCACCGGCATCGCACAGTGCCTTTTCAACGCCGGTCGAGTTGATGCACTTCATCGCCAGGCTGCGTGAACTCTCCGGTGGCAAGCCCACTGGATTCAAGCTGTGTATCGGTCACCCATGGGAATGGTTTGCCATGGTCAAGGCCATGCTGGAGACCGGGATCACCCCAGATTTCATCGTGGTCGATGGGGCCGAGGGCGGCACGGGGGCGGCACCGGTCGAATTCACCGACCATGTGGGCACACCCGTGCAGGAGGGCTTGCTGCTGGTTCACAACACCCTGGTGGGCGTGGGACTGCGCGATCGAATCCGCATCGGCGCGGCCGGCAAAGTGACCAGCGCTTTTGATATAGCTCGACTGATGGCGCTGGGTGCCGATTGGTGCAACGCAGCGCGCGGGTTCATGATAGCGCTCGGCTGTATACAGGCTCAGACCTGCCACACCGGCGAGTGCCCCACCGGCGTGACAACACAGGACCCCCTGCGACAGCGCGCCCTGGTGCCGCAAAGCAAAGCCCAGCGCGTGCACAACTTCCACCGCAGCACGCTGCATGCCCTGCAGGAGCTGGTGCAGGCCGCCGGCCTCAAGCATCCTGGGGAGATCACCGCCGAGCACATCATGCGCCGAGTCAGCGACACCGAGGTGCAGCCACTTTCCAGGCTCATCCCCCATCTCGAGGCCGGCACCCTGCTGAGCAGCAGCGCAAAGTACGACGGCGTGTGGCGCGATTACTGGAGCCGCGCCAGCGCACACAGCTTTGGTTTGCAGCCCGCCCCGGAGGGCCGCTCCCGCAGTCGCAAGTCCGAGGCCAACGAAGCGCAAACACCCTTGCTCTGAGGCGGGCGGGCCAGCTTCAAGACCCGGGCTGCAGGCTGAGTCTGACCTCCAGGCGCTCCAGGCGCTTGCGCATCGACAACACCGCCTTGTCCTTGCTCAAAAGCACAGCCCGGTGCGCCACAGCGAGATCAATGAATTTTTGATCGTCGGGATCTTTGCAGGTGCAAGGGGCCTTGGCTGGGGTCGGACATAGCGTGGAGTCTGCATCAAAGGAGGCCATTACCTGTGCCGGCGTGCGACCGCAGAGGCTCAGACGGGACTGCAGCTGCGGGTAATCGAGCACGCGCAAGAGCTCTTCGCGCATCGCTGCGGTGTGCAGCCACTGCACGCGAGCGGTCTGGAGTGCAGCACGCAATTCATCGCTGTGGGGATCAACAAAAACCAGCAGGTCCAACACGATGTTAGTGTCGAGCACCACCATGCGGGGGCTGTGAGCGGCCGCCTCGGTCACGGCCGCGCGGAGCCTGGCGATAGAGGCCGGGGCGCCTTGCGTGCCGATCCCGCCACCAGATCAAAACGAAACAGCCGGCACTCAATGGGCCCGTTCCACATCGGCACGCGTCGGGATTCCCTCAGGCGCATCTTGCCCGGCAGCTTGAGATCGGGCGTGAGCACATGGGCGCTCCAGCCGCCATAGTGTTTCTTCCAGTGGGCGGCGAGCCGTTCAAAAAAATCATCGAGCTGCTGACCGGTCTCGGTCTGCGCCCGCTCTCGCCCGCCCGGCGCACTGCGCGCTGCGCCGGTCGGCTGACCGAATTCATCGACCGACCGCTCGAGGGCCGCAGCAGCGGCGAACCGATGCGGCCCGCGTCGCCCCCCGCCCGGGGCGGCTACGCCCGCCACCTCAATGCGCTCTCCATAGGGCGGGTTGAGCAACATGACACCGCTGGAGGCGGGCGGGGTACGCTGCAGGGCGTCTCCGCCTCGAATTTGCACTGCATGCGCCACACCCGCGCGCTCGGCGTTGCGCTGAGCAAAGTCAACCATTCGAAAGGACACATCGCTGCCAAATACCGGCGCCACTGCGGCGGTGATACGGCTTTGCGCCTCGGCTCGCATATCGTGCCAGACGGAAGCTTGGAAGGGCTGCAATTTTTCGAAGCCGAAACGGCGTTGCAAGCCCGGCGCCATGTGACAAGCGATCTGCGCCGCCTCAATCAAGAGGGTGCCCGAGCCACAGCACGGGTCATACAGGGGCACGCCAGCCTGGCACTCCCATCGGCTGGCTGCAATCATGGCGGCCGCCAAGGTCTCCTTCAGGGGCGCATCGCCCTTGTCCTCACGCCAGCCGCGCTTGAACAAAGGCTCGCCCGAGGTGTCAATGAGCAGCGACACCGTGTCGGTCGTCAGATGCGCATGAATGCGCACATCGGGCCAGCGGGTTTCGACACTGGGCCTTTGGTCGCGGCACTTGGCCCGAAAGCGGTCTGCCACGGCATCCTTGATGCGCAGGGTTGCAAAGTTCAGGCTCTGCAGAGGGCTGTGCTGCGCCGTCAACTCCACCTTGAAGGTCTGCCGCGGATCAAACCACTGCTCCCAGGCCACATGAGCGGCCGCGTTGTACAAATCTTCTTCATTTCGGTAGCCATGCTGCGCCAGTTGCACCAGCACCCGCTGCGCCAGCCGACTGTGCAGGTTGAGCTGCAGTGCATCGCGCCATGAGCCCGGCAGCGACACCCCCGCACGCCAAGCCTTGGGGGTGCAACCCGTGATGCGCTCGACCTCGGCGGCCAACAGGTCCTGCACCCCGGCGGCGCAGGGCAAAAACAAAGACAAGGAGTTCACAAAGCCTTTCGGAGATTGGCCGGCGCAATGCGCAAGGCCTCGCGGTACTTGGCTACAGTGCGCCTTGCGCATTCGATGCCCTGCTCCCGCAGCATGTCGGAAATCTGGTTGTCGCTCAAAGGCTTGCTGGAGCTTTCGGCCGCTACAAACTGCTTGATCAACGCGCGCACCGCGGTGCTTGATGCGTTACCGCCGGCCTCGGTGCCAAGACCAGAGCCGAAGAAATACTTGAGCTCAAAAGTACCAAAGGGTGTACTCATGTACTTCGCGGTGGTTACCCGTGAGATGGTCGATTCATGCAGGCCCAGCTCGTCGGCGATCTCGCGCAACACAAGCGGTCGCATGGCCAGCTCGCCATGAACGAAAAAGTTTTTCTGACGCTCGACGATGGCGGTGGACACTCTCAGTATGGTGTCAAAGCGCTGCTGGATGTTCTTGATGAACCAGCGCGCCTCCTGAAGCCGTTGTTGCAAGGCTGCCGCCTGCTGCCCCTTGTGCTGCTTGAGCGCGTTGGCATAGATGTCGTGCACCCGCAGACGGGGCATGACCTCACCATTGAGGATCACCTTGAAGCCGCGTCCGGATTTTTGCACCAGCACATCAGGAACCACCAGGTTGCGCTCAACATTGACAAAGCGCCGGCCCGGTTTTGGGTCAAGTCGGCCGATCACGACCATGGCCGCCTTGATCATTGGCTCGGCAAAGCCGGTGGCGCCACTCAGGCGCTTGACATCACGCTTGGCCAACCGCTCCATCGGTTGCTTGCAGATGGCGATTGCCGCGCGGGTTTCCTCGGTGTTGCGCTCATCGAGCAATTGCAGACTCAGGCACTCGGCCAAATCCCGCGCACCGACCCCGGCAGGCTCCATGTTGTGCAGCAGGCCCAAAGCGACCACAAACCGTTGCTCGATTTCCTCGAGCTGATCCAAGTCGTCACCCGCCAGGGACGCTGCAAGCTCCTGCAAGCTGCCATCCAAATAGCCATCTTCGTCGAGCGACTCAATCAGAAAATGCAGCGCCGCGCGGTCTTCCTCGGACAGGCGCAGCGACAAGGACTGCCGATGCAAGTGTTGCTGCAAGGTCTCGTGGCTGCGCGCCAAGTCAATCGCGTCAGCTTCATCGTCATCGGCGTTATTGTTTTTGCGTGCCGGCGCGTCGCTCCCCCACTCGCTGTCGTCGGGCGCGGTCTCTACCGAGCCATCGCCCTCCCAGCTTTCCTCCAGCGCGGGCAGCGCATCAGGCTCAGTGACCGGGGCGTCCGCGCTGGCGTCCCCGGAGGGCAGTTCAGGCACCCCGCTCTGCAGCTCCTGGGCAGCCTCAAAATCACGCGCATCCTGATTGATCGGCGCATCGGTCTGGCTGACGCCAAACTCATCGCGCGCAGCGCCTTCCTCGGCCACTTCGAGAAAGGGGTTCTCGTCGAGCATCTGCTCGACCTCCTGGCTCAACTCCAGGGTGGAGAGCTGCAACAAGCGGATGGACTGCTGCAACTGGGGCGTCAGCGCCAGGTGCTGGGAGACGCGCAGCGACAGGCCCTGCTTCATGCGCTACATGCGGAAGTGCTCACCCAGATACACCCGGCGAACATCGGCGTTCTCGACAATATCGGCCGGCGTGCCCTGGGCCAACACATGACCTTCGCTGATGATGAAGGCATGATCACAGATACCCAGGGTCTCGCGCACATTGTGGTCGGTAATCAGCACGCCAATGCCGCGCGACTTGAGGAAACCAACGATGCGCTGAATTTCAATCACCGCAATCGGGTCGATACCCGCAAAAGGCTCATCCAGCAGAATGAAGCGCGGCTGGGTCGCCAAGGCGCGGGCGATCTCCACCCGACGGCGCTCACCACCGGATAAAGAGGGTGCAGAGGACTTGCGAATATGGTCGACCCGCAGATCGTGCAGCAGGGCATTGGTGCGCTGCTCGATCTCCTGCACGGTCAGGGGCTGCCCCTGGGCGTCGGTCTGTAACTCCAGCACGGCCCGGATGTTCTCTTCGACCGAGAGCTTGCGAAAGATCGATGCTTCCTGCGGCAGATAGCTCAGCCCCATGCGCGCGCGCCGGTGGATGGGCAGGCGCTCGATCGGCTCCCCATCGATGCTGATACGACCGGCATCGGCCCGCACCAAACCGACGATCATGTAAAAGGAAGTGGTCTTGCCAGCCCCGTTGGGGCCTAGCAGGCCCACCACCTCGCCGCTTTCGACAGCCAGGGACACATCTTCGACCACACGGCGACTGCCGTAGGATTTGCGCAGCCCCCTTGCCTCAAGTCGGCTGGCCTGCCGCGCCGCCACCGCAGCAGTTTCTGGCGAGGCGCTGGGATCCATGGGCCGCATGGGGACCTACTTCTGGGGCGAGAGAGTGGGGCTCGGGCGCAGAGCCGGGGCCATGACGGCCGGCGGCGCCGCAGGTGGAGCGGGGCTTGCTCCGGGCTTTTGCCGCGGCGAGAGCATGGCCCGGACCCGACTGGTGCCGCCCCCTGCAGCACGAGGCTCCCCATCGACGGTCAGCACTTCCCGGGTGTTGTCGTAACGGATCAGATCGCCGGTGGTTTCGTCGGCCAAGGTCGTACCCACATAGCGGCGCAATACCGCCTTGCGGGTGAGGACCAGCAGATCGGTCTTGCCATCGTAGTCCGCCACCTCAGCCTCGGCCTCTATGTATTCATCGACCCCATCACGCTTGCTGCGCCAGTACACCAGCTTGCCCGGGGCCGCCAGGGCGTTGGCCTGCTGAAAGCCGTCGGGGGTTTGCGTGACCTCCACCCGCTCGGCCCTGAGGTTGATGGTGCCCTTGGTCATGATGACATTGCCGGTAAAGATGGTTCTTGCCTTGAGCTCGTCGTGACGCATGGCATCAGACTCTGCATGCAAAGGCTTGAACCGGTCGGCCTTTTCCGCGAGCACCGGCTGAATCAGGCTCAGCACGGCAAGCAAGGACAAAAGTAAAGAACGCGTCATGGCAGCGGCACGAAACTTGCTCGAATGCGGCGGATTGTAGCCCCCGGAGCAAGGCTCCCAAAGCAAACCGGCTAAAAAACAGGACGGCCTGGGTCAGGGCCCAGGATTCAGATCTTGGCGCCCTTGGCGATCTGACCTAGGAGGTAGTCGGTGACCTGCAAAGCCCGCTGCATGGTTCCGGCCAGGGATCCAGAGGTGTAATAGCGACCGGCGATGCCCAGCGACGGCACGCCGTCAACCTTGTACTGCTCCTGCCACTGGGTGGCCCGACGCGCCTTGGTGGTCACGGCGAACGAGTTGTACTGTTCGAGGAACTTGGCGCGCTCCACCCCCTGCTTGGACAACCAGGTCGCAATGGACTCGGGCGAATCGAGCGTCTGCTTGTCCACATGAATCGCATAAAAGACTTTTTTGTGCAGGTCCTCCAATCGACCCAAGGCTTCCAGCACATAAAAAAGTCGCTGCTGCGGCTCGAAGTTGGGCCGGAACATCACCGGTACGCGCCGGAAGTGCACATGCTTGGGCAGTTTGGCCAGCCAAGCCTCCAGCTGCGGCTCGAAGGCGTTGCAGTGCGGACAGCTGTACCAAAAAAACTCGACCACATCGACCTTGCCGGCCCCCCCCTCGGTTGGGGCCGGACGATCCAGGCTGATGAATTCCCCGCCATCAACGGGCGTCTTGCCCTGGGCCCAAGCTGCTGGGCAGGCCCCCAGCGCTACCGATCCCAGCCCGAGGGAAAAATCTCGTCGCAACATCACTCACACTCCTTGAGCTTGCGCCGGCATGCCCGGCCTGTCTGCACCATCCCGTATTGAACACCAAAAGGCGAGGATTTTCGTAACGCTGCAACAAGCCCTCAGCGCTGCACACGCACAACGACCGCCGCCACGCCCGCCCCCTCGAGCCGCTCCAGGGCCTTGTCGGCCTCCTCGCGCCGCTCGAAGGGACCGAGGCGAACCCGGTAAACCATGCGACCGGCTTGTTCGCGCTCGCTGACCCGGGCCTGCAGGCCCATCAAAAGCAGGCGGGCACGCTGCTGCTCGGCCTCATCGGCCTGCCGGTAGGCGCCTGCCTGAACAAAGTACTGAAAAGGATCCGCAGGGGGCGCTGCTGCAGCCTCCGGGCCGGCCGCTCGGGTCGTGGCTTCGGCCGGCCGCGCGGTGTCGCTGCGCGACTTGGCCAGATCACCGATCGGGTCACGAGCGGCTGGCGCGGGCGGTGATCCGGCTGCAGCAGCAGGGGGCGCGGCCGCTGGAGCAGCTGTGCCCGCTTCGGCGGCCGACTCCACCTCCGACTTCGGCGGGGGCAGTCGGCCCGGCAGACCCGCATTGGGGTTCCAGTCTTTGTTCTTCTGCTGCTCGGCCTCGGTATCAGCCGGTCGCAATGGGGCCTTGCTGGTAAACGGAATCGGCACCTTCGTGACATAGACCGCTACACCCAGCGCCAGCGCCAGACCGAACAGGGCCCCGATCACAAAACCGAGAAAGGTGCCCCCGCGTTGGCGGAGCGGATGCATACGGAGAGGCTTCATGACGCTGATCCTCACATCTTGCTCGGCGCGCTGACACCGAGCACGGACAAGCCATTGTGCAGCACCTGCCGGGTGGCCGCGACCAGCGCCAGACGAGCCTGACGCACAGACACATCGTCCACAAGAATGCGCTCGGCATCGTAGTAGCTGTGGTAGGCGGCCGCGAGTTCGCGCAGATAAAAGGTCACATCATGAGGTGCAAAGCCCTGCGCCGCGTGCATCAACATGTCGGGATAGTCGGCCAACTTGAGCATCAGGGCTTGCGCGGCCGGGCTTTGCAGGCAGGACAAGTCAGCCACCTTCAGCTCACTTGCATCGCCCCCCCAGGAGGCCAGCACCGAGCAGATGCGGGCATGGGCGTATTGCACATAGTACACCGGGTTCTCGTTGTTCTTGGACAAGGCCAGATCGATGTCAAAAACATACTCGGTGTCGGGCTTGCGGCTGAGCAGAAAGAAACGCACCGCATCCTTGCTGGTCCAGTCGATCAGATCACGCAGGGTGACATAGCTGCCGGCGCGCTTGGAAATCTTGACCTCCTGGCCGCCACGAACAACCCGCACCATGGTGTGCAGCACATAGTCGGGATAGCCCGGCGCCACGCCCACGCCACTGGCCTGCAACCCGGCGCGCACACGAGCAATGGTGCCATGGTGGTCCATGCCCTGGATATTGACCGCACGGTCAAACCCGCGCTCCCACTTGGCCAGATGGTAGGCCACATCCGGCACGAAATAGGTGTAGCTGCCGTCGGACTTGCGCATCACGCGGTCCTTGTCGTCACCGTAATCGGTGGAGCGCAGCCACAGGGCCCCCTCGCTCTCGTAGGTCTTGCCCGCCGCCTTCAGCCGATCGACGGTCTGCTCGACGCGGCCGGAGCTGTACAAACTCGACTCGAGGTAAAAGTGGTCGAAGTGCACCTCAAAGGCTTTGAGATCCAAGTCCTGTTCGTGACGCAGATAAGCCACCGCAAATTCGCGGATGGCCTCCAGGTTGCCGGGGTCGCCCAGCGCGGTAACCTGCCGATCATCTGCGTGCACCGTCTTGCGTGCCAAATAGTCGGCCGCAATATCAGCAATGTAGTCGCCGTTGTAAGCTGCCTCGGGCCACTGCGTATCACCGGGCTTGTACCCATGGGCGCGCGCCTGGGTGCTCAAGGCCAGGTTCTGAATTTGCACACCGGCATCGTTGTAATAAAACTCGCGCGAAACCGTCCAGCCCTGCGTTTGCAGCAGGCGGCAAATCGCATCGCCCAAAGCCGCCTGACGACCATGACCGACATGCAAGGGGCCCGTGGGATTGGCCGAAACAAACTCCACCAAAACCCGGCGTCCCAGGGACGACTTGCAACCATAAACTTCAGCGGCACCGAGTACTTCACGCACCACCTGATGCCGCGCTTCGGGCCTGAGTCTGAAATTGATGAAGCCAGGGCCAGCGATCTCAATCGCATCGACCCAGCGCTGGTAGACCGGCTTGGCCAGCAGGGACTCGCGCAGAGACTCAGCCAACTGCCGGGGGTTGAGTTTGAGCGGCTTGGCCAATTGCATGGCCGCATTACTGGCGAGGTCACCGTGAGATGCCGACTTGGGGGTCTCAAACACCGCCCGCACACCCGAACCGGCCAAGCGGGTTTCCAGTTCGGCGGACAAACCAGCCAACAATTCCTCTTTGACAGCAATCATGACGAAATTCTAAGTGGTCAGGCGTCTCGATTCGCGCGCCTCCGTGTGGCGCAGCCCGATTCGATCCGAAAGAAACGCTCAAAATTACGCGCGCCAAAACTGCGGGCGCGCGTAATGGTGCTTGAGAAAGTCGACCCACAGTCGCAAGCGCAGAGGCAGGTGCTTGCGCTGCGGAAAGACCGCGTAGATGCCATTGGGCGGAGCGGCAAATTCCCTGAGTACCTCGACCAGGGTACCGGCGACGATCTCGTCCTCGACTTCCCAGGTGCTGCGCCAGGCAATGCCGTAGCCAGCCAGGCACCAGTCGTGCAGCACCTGCCCATCCGAGCAATCCATCGGTCCACCGGGTCGAAGGTGCTGGACCTCCTGTCCCACGCGAAAGGCCCAGCCCCGGGCTTGCGAAGCGTCGCCGGAGAGCATGAGGCAGTCAAAGCGCGACAACTCCGATGGATGCGCGGGCGTACCGTGCCGCTCCAGGAAATCCGGGGTGGCCACGCAAAGTCGCCGGTTGTCGGCCAATCTCACGCTGACCAGGGAGGAGTCCGGCAAGTCGCCTACCCGGACCGCACAATCAAAGCCCTCTGCGGCCAAATCAACGACCCGGTCGCTAAGGTTCAGCGAGAGCGTGACCTCGCTGTGTTGTACCCGAAAACGCGCGACCAAGGGCGCCACATGCCGTCGCCCAAAGCCGGCGGGGGCGGTGATGCGCAAATGGCCGCTGGCCTTGACACCGCCGGCCGAGACGCTGGACTCAGCGTTGAACAAGTCGGCCAAGAGGCGCTGGCAGTCCTCCAAGAACGCGCTACCCTCGTGGGTCAGATTGATGCGGCGAGTCGTCCGCACGAGCAGCTTGACACCGAGCCTGGCCTCCAGCGCATCCAGCCGGCGACCGATGATGGCCGGCGCAACGCCTTCGGCCAGAGCAGCGGCGGTCAGACTGCCACGGGTGGCCACCGCAACGAACGATTCGATCTGCTTGAGCCGGTCCATGGGCCGATGTCCCGAGGTCTCAGAGCTGCGGCTCGGTCTCGACCGGCCATCGTGAGCGCGGCCCAGGCAGACGCGTGCTGGCGATGCCACACAGGGCGATCAAACCCATACCCAGCCAGGCCCAAGCATTCGGAGCGTGGGAAAAAACAAGCCATCCACCCAGGGTGGCAAAGGCCAACTGAAAATAAAGAAACGGCGAAAGTGTGGCGGGGCCGGCCAAACTGTAGGCGAGGATCATCATGTAATGGCCCACCGCACTGAACAAGCTCAGCAGAAGTACCCAGGCCCATATCTCCCAATTCGGTGGCCACTGCCACCCCCAGGGCAGCGCCAGGCCGACCAGCAGCATGGAAAACAGGCCAGAATAAAAATGCATGGTCCCGGGCTCGACATCGACGGCCAGGTGGGCCGTGAGCAACTGGTAAGCCACATTAAGAACAATGAGAATGACCGGCAGCACCGTCACCCAGACCAGACTGTTGTGTCCCGGCTGAACCACCATCAGGGCGCCGGCAAGGGCGCCCGCCAAGAGCAGCCACAGTTGCCACGAGACATGCTCCTTCAGGGCCATCGCCGACACCAGGGCCAAGGCCATGGGCGTTAGCATCATGATGGCCGAAAACTCAGCCACCGCCATCAAACTCAGGCTGACAAAGGCCAGCGCACTGGAGACGGCCATCAAGGCGCCCCTGATAAACACCAGACCCAGTTTTTTAACGCGCCACAGGGTACGCCCGCGGGAGGGCATCAGCATGCCGGCAGAAATCAAGGTTTGAAAGACATAGCGCATCCACAGCGTGGTAACGATGGGGATGAAAGCGCTCACATACTTGACCGTGGTGTCCAGGGCGGCAAAAAAAGCCATCGCCAGAACGAAAAAAACGATGCCGCGCTGCGAATCGGACCAGTGCTTCACGGGTTAAGTCTAGCCCAGCCCCAGCCAGGGGCCATTCACGCGCGGGCGAGGGACCTCAAGACTTCCGGCGTGGTCGAGGGCAGATCGAAATACTCCAGATAGGCCGGGATCTGCTCGAAGAGCATGTCCGAACCGACCTGAACCGCGCATCCGCGCTGCCGCGCTGCCGCCAAAAACGCGGTTATCTCGGTGCGCATGACCACCTCACCGACGAGGGTCGAAGGATGCAAGCGATCCACATCGATGGGCAGGGGATCGCCTTCGTTCATACCCAGTGGCGTCGCATTGACCACCACCTCATAGCCCGTCGGATCCCGTTGGCCGAGGGTCAATTTCAAGCCAGGGTAGTGCTGCCGCAACCGATCGCCCAGGCTCTCGGCCGCAGCGGTTCTTACATCGAACAGGCCCAGGCCCGCCACTCCGGCTGCAGCCAGGCTCGCCGCAATGGCCGAACCCACACCACCAGCGCCCACCACCAGAGCGCGGCAGCCCCGCAGCGTCACTCCCTTGCGCAGCAAGCCGCGCACAAAACCCTCGCCATCGAACAAATCTCCTTGCAGACGGCCCGACGACCCCAGACGCACTGCATTACAGGCTCCAGCAATACGCGCCGCCGGCGAGAGCTCGTCCACCAGCTCAGCCGCACTTACCTTGTGGGGCATGGTGATCAGGGCACCCACGACATTGCCCAATCGAAACAGCGAGCGCAACAGGGTCTCAAAGTTATCGGCCTGGCAGCTCATGGGGATCACCATCGCATTCAGGCCCTTGCTCTCGAAGAAGGGGTTATAGATAAGAGGCGCCTTGAACGAGTGCGTGGGGTAGCCGATGTGGGGAATCAGGCGAGTGTGGCCATCGATGCGCATGAAAAGGACTTCAGCGAGCCAGGTGGGCAACCGCTGCGCGCAAGGCCAGCAGATAACTGTCCATGCCAAAGCCGGCAATTTGACCTTGGGCGATTTCAGCAATCACCGAATGGTGCCGAAAGGCCTCGCGGGCATGGATGTTGGACATATGCACCTCGAAGATTGGGCACTTGAGGATGGCCAGTGCATCGCGAATGCCGTAGCTGTAGTGCGTCCAGGCACCTGCGTTGATAAGCACCGCCTGCGTGCCATCGGTGTGGGCCGCATGGATGCGCTCGCACATCGCGCCCTCGAAGTTGGTTTGGAAATTTTCGACCTGCGCACCCAGCTCTCGTCCAAGCGCCACCAGGCGCTGGCTGATCTCATCGAGCGTGACCGTGCCGTACTGCGCCGGATCGCGCTTGCCAAACATGTTGAGGTTAATACCGTTGAGGACGAGGATTTTCATGGCTGTTCCAGGTTGGTCACGCAATATAGATCAGGCCCCTCCCACCGGGCCGCCCGATCGCGCCGCCTTCTCGGCACGGGGCCCTTTTTCTGCCGTTTTCTTCGTATTTCAGTTTAAAGCCAGGCGGACCGGCGGGTCAGACCCGGCCCCTGAGGGGGGCGAGGCTCAATTACCTCCAAAAAAGTAAGGGATCAAGCAATCCTGACTCATGTAATGAACAAGCCGGGATGGAATAAAGTGGAGCTTTGTCGCTAGCCCGCTCTTTAGAAAGTGCCCCTCATGACCGAACGCATCTCCGTCCACCGCCTGCAAGTAGCCCGCGAGCTGCACCAATTCATCGAAGAGCGCGTGCTGCCAGGCTCGGGGGTCACCAGCGCCGCCTTCTGGCAAGGCTTTGATGCCATCGTGGCCGAATTGGCGCCCAAAAATCTGGCCCTGCTGGCCGAACGCGACCGCCTGCAGACCGAACTGGACGCCTGGCACCAGGCGCACCCCGGGCCCATCAAAGACATGCGGGGCTATCGCGCCTTTCTTGAGAGGATCGGCTACCTGGTGCCGACTCCGGGCAAGTTCAAGATCAGCACGCGACGGGTCGACGAGGAGCTGGCTGTGCAGGCCGGGCCTCAGCTGGTCGTTCCCATCCTCAATGCACGCTATGCCCTCAATGCAGCCAACGCGCGCTGGGGCAGTCTCTACGACGCCCTGTACGGCACCGATGTGATTTCCGAGGCGCAGGGTTGCGGAAAAGGCTCGGGTTACAACCCCAAGCGCGGGGCCAAGGTGATTGAATACGCGCGCTATGTCCTCGACCGCACCGCGCCTCTGCGCAAGGGCTCACACATTGATTCGGTAGGCTACCAGATCATGGCCGGCAAGCTCGCAGTGCGCCTGAAGGACGGCAGCAGCACAGGCCTGATCGAAGCCTCGCAGCTGGTGGGCTACCAGGGCCCTGCCACGGCCCCGCAGTCGGTGCTCCTGGTGCACAACGGGCTGCACCTGGACCTGCGCATCGACAAGCGCACACCCATCGGTGCAAGCGATCCGGCCGGCGTGCACGATTTGGTGGTCGAGGCGGCGCTGTCGACGATCCTGGATCTGGAAGACTCCGTGGCGGTCGTCGACGCACAGGACAAGGTGCTGGCCTACAGCAACTGGCTGGGCATCCTGCAGGGCACGCTGACCGAGCTGGTCAGCAAAGGCGGCAAGAGCTTCACCCGTGGCCTCAACCCTGACCGGCTCTACACAGCGCCCTCAGGCAAGACAACGGTCCGCCTGCACGGCCGGTCCTTGATGTTTGTGCGCAATGTCGGCCATCTCATGAGCAATCCGGCCATCCTCTACACCGATGCGCAAGGACAAGAGCGCGAGATTCCCGAGGGCATCATGGATGCGGTCGTGACCACCACCATCGCCCTGCACGATCTCAGGCGCAGCCGCAAGGACGGAATTCGCAACTCGCGCAAGGGCTCGGTGTACATCGTCAAGCCCAAGATGCACGGCCCCGCCGAAGTGGCTTTTGCCGACGAGTTATTCAGCCGCGTCGAGCAGATGCTGGGGCTGGCGCCCAGCACCGTCAAGCTCGGCATCATGGACGAAGAGCGGCGTACGAGCATCAACCTCAAGGCCTGCCTTGCCGCAGCCAAAAGCCGGGTGGCCTTTATCAACACCGGATTCCTCGATCGGACCGGCGACGAGATGCACACGGCCATGCGGTCGGGCGCGATGATGCGCAAGGGAGATATGAAGTCCAGCACCTGGATCCAGGCTTATGAACGCAACAATGTTCTGGTGGGTCTGTCCTGCGGTCTGCGCGGCAAGGCACAAATTGGCAAGGGCATGTGGGCCATGCCCGATCTGATGAAGGCCATGCTGGAGCAGAAAATTGCGCATCCCACGGCCGGCGCCAACACGGCCTGGGTGCCCAGCCCCACCGCGGCCACCTTGCATGCGATGCACTACCACCAAGTACAAGTCAGCCAGGTGCAAAAACAGCTCGAAGCTATCGACGCTCAAGCGCAGCGCGATGCGCTGCTTGAAGGCCTGCTGACCATCCCGGTGGCACAAAACGCCGACTGGAGCGCAGAGGAGAAGCAGCAGGAGCTCGACAACAATGTGCAGGGCATCCTGGGCTATGTGGTGCGATGGATCGACCAGGGGGTGGGCTGCTCCAAAGTGCCCGATATCCACAATGTGGGCCTGATGGAAGACCGTGCAACGCTGCGCATCTCGAGCCAGCACATCGCCAACTGGCTGCGCCACGGGGTGGTCAGCCAGGCCCAGGTTCGCGCCACCTTCGAGCGCATGGCCGCGGTAGTCGATCAGCAAAACGCCGGGGATCCGCTCTACCACCGCATGTCGGGGCGACTGGGCCAAAGCGCCGCCTACCAGGCCGCCTGCGACCTGGTCTTCAAGGGTGAGGAGCAGCCCAGCGGCTACACCGAGCCGCTGCTGCACGCCTGGCGCCTGAAGGTCAAGGCCGGCGCCTAACTGCTGCGCCATATCACCGTCGCAGCGCTATCGGGGCGCTACCGCTTAGAGCCGGCGCGTGCGGGCTGACCGAAAGCGGCGGCGTCCGACAATCCAAACGCTGGTTGGCCGGGGTCCGGGCGGACTGATGCCCCGGGAGATGAAACGGCGCAGGACCGCCGCGTAGCGGGCCGCACCGAGCCGATGAAAAAAGTCGCCACCCACCCCATGCCGCTGCCGGGCGGCCCGCCGCCTGATGCGCCCGATGCCCCGGCCCACCAGCCCATAGACCCTGACGACGGCGCACCCGCCCTGCCGCTGCCAGAGGAAGAAGAGGCCGGGCAAGCCCGACCTCCGCCATGAGACCCGACAGGCCCTCCAGGTTGGGGCTGACGCTGATTGAGTTGCTGGTGGTGCTGGCCTTGATTGGGGGGTGATCGTTGGGGTTCGACCCGTCCTGCGCGATCCAGCCCAGGCCCTGCTGCGTGAGGAGGCCGAACGCCTGGCCGCACTGCTCGAACGCGGCCGCGCCGCTTCGCAAGCCCACGATCAAATCGTGCAGTGGCGGGTGCAGGCCCCCGGCTTTGTTTTCGAGGGCCCAGTCGGCGGTCCCTGGCCCACCCAATGGCTGCATTCAGCGACGCAAGCGCAGGTGACGGGGGCCGGGCCGGTCGAACTGGGCCCCGAACCGATCATCGCGGCGCGAGCCATCGGACTGTATTTGGCTGCGCCGGCACAAGCGGTGATTTGGATCAGCAGCGATGGCGTGGAGCCCTTCGCGGTTCGCGACGAGCCCCGTTCCAACGGCGCGGCCCTGCCATGACAAGCAGGCCCATGCAGGGGCTGACCCTGATCGAAATGCTGGTGGCGCTGCTGGTCCTGGCCCTGATGGCCACGCTCAGCGGACGCACCCTCGACACGCTGCTGCGCAGCCAGCGCCAGAGCCAGGCGGTGCTGCAAGATCTGGGGCGCTTGCACAGCGGGCTGGCGCAATGGCGACGGGATCTGGCCCGTCTGAACGCAACACCGTATGTCAACGCGATCGAATGGGACGGCCAGGTCCTGCGATTGGTGCGCCGATCGGCCGGCGGCGATGCGCTGCAAGTGGTGGCCTGGGCCGTTGAGCAAGGCCAGTGGAGACGCTGGCCCTCGTCTGCGCTGCGCGACCGCGAAGCCCTGCTCAAGGCCTGGGACGAGGCTCCCGAGGCTGTTCGCGCCGCCGCGTCGCAGGAGGCGCCCGGGCCCTTGAGGGTCGAAGTTCTGCCCGTGGATCGCTGGGAGCTGGAGTTTCATCAGCGGGGCCAGTGGGCGAGCGCACCGGTCCAAACGGGTCAGGAAAGCGGCCGCCTGGTCGACGCGCCACAAGCCGTGCGCCTGCGCCTGATTGGGCTCAAGCCAGGCAGCCCGAACGCCCCACTGCAAATCGATACCCCTCTGGCTGGCCTCTGATGATCAAGCCCAGGCCCGGCGTGGCCCTGCTCTCGGCGCTGCTGACCCTTGGCCTGGTGATTGCGCTGGCCAGCCATGCCCTGTGGCAAGGCCGGCGCACGGTAACCGCCGAGTCGGCAGCGCGCGATGCGGTAGCGGGCCGCTGGCTGCTCGACAGCACCATCGTCTGGGCCGCCCAACGCGTGCGAGAGGACGGCTTGCTTGCGACATCGAGCGACCACCTGGGCGAACCGTGGGCACAGCCGGTTCGCAATCAGGCCCCCGAGGGCGTGTGGACCGGACGACAAGCCGCGGCCGGAGACGATGCGCAGGCGCTGGAAATCGACATCACCATCGAAGATGCGCAGACCCGGATCAATCTGCTCAACCTGATCGAGGGCGCCTCGATTTCGCCCGTCTGGATGCCTGTATTCATCCGCCTGTTCGAACAACTCGGATTGCCTCGCGAGGAGCTCGATCGTCTCAGCCTCTCCCTGCTGCGTGCCAGCGCCGGCACCGCACAAGCCGGCCCCGCCCCACTGATGCCCCAGCGCGTCGATGACCTCCCCTGGCTCGGATTAAGCCTGACGAGCGCGGCGGTGCTCAAACCCCACCCGAGCGTACTGCCGGGCCGACTCGGACTCAATCTCAACACCGCCGGCCTTGCCGCGCTGCGCGCCGCGATCGATCTGCCTGAGGAGGCAGCCCGTTCGCTCATTGCACGACGACAAGGGCGTCCCTTCGCAACGCTGGCCGATGCGGGACTGAGCGACCGGGCCGATCCAGCCCTGCACACGGTGAGCACACGATTTTTTGAGGTCGTGGTCCAGGTACGAGCGGGCTCGCGCTGGACGCTGCACAGCCGGGCCCTGCTGCAACGCCAGGGGGGCGAAGTCCGCGTGCTTTGGCGCGCCTGAGCGGTCACAGGGCGGCGGCCAGGTCTAGGGGATCCCCACGGCTTGACGATTTACTTCAGGTCTTAATAATCGGCGCCTGGCCCCCGTGCTGCGCCGGACCCGGAATTCAGACCTATGCCCGCCCATCCTTCCCTCCAGAAAGACCGCTTCGTACACGAGCGCTTGCCCGCAGCGCTGGCGTGTCCGCAAATGCGCTACGACCAGCCCGAGTTGCGAATCCCCGATCAGGCCAACCTGGTCGATCGCCTGATGGCGCGGGCGGCCGGTGAAGGCTGGCTCGACCGCCCCTTTCTCCGCTCTGATCGAATCACCTTGACCTACCGCGAGGCCGACGAACGGATACGGCGCATCTCACAAGTGCTGACCGAAGACTTTGCCCTGGTGCCAGGTAACCGCGTATTGCTGCGCGGCGGCAATTCGATCGGCATGGCACTGGCTTGGCTGGGTGTGGTCAAGGCCGGCCTGGTAGCGGTGGCCAGCATGCCCCTGCTACGGGCCAAAGAGTTGCGCGAGATCATCCTCAAAGCCGAGCCAGCCTTGGCCCTGTGCGATGCTGCGCTGCTAACGGAGTTGCAGGCGGCGCAAGAAGGCAGCGGGCTGAAAACCATTGTGCCCTTTAACCTGATGAACGAGCCCGGTTCCCTGGCCGTACTCTCCAGTGTCAAGGATGGCCACTTCCCGCCCTGCCTGTGCAGCGCCGATGACATTGCGATGATGGCCTTTACCTCAGGGACCACAGGCTCGCCGAAGGCAGCGGTGCATTCGCACCGGGACATACTGGCCGCCTGCGAAGCCTGGCCGCGTCATGTGCTGCGCGCCCAACCCGAGGACATCGTGGTGGGCTCACCCCCCCTGGCGTTCACCTTTGGCCTCGGTGGCCTGCTGATTTTTCCGATGTGGGCCGGCGCCAGCGTCTACTACCCTGACAAGCCCTACACACCGCAGACCATGCTGGAGACCATCAGTCGCCTGGGTGCCACCATCAGCTACACCGCACCCACCTTCTACCGACAGATGGCGCTGTTGGCCCAACAGATTCCACCGCGCTCGCTGCGCATCAGCGTCAGTGCAGGCGAAGCCCTGCCCCAGGCCACCCGGCAGCTCTGGCAACAGACCAGTGGACTGGACATGATGGACGGCATCGGGGCCACCGAGATGTTCCACATCTTCATCTCCAGCGTGCCCGGCCAAACGCGCGCCGGAGCCATCGGCCAGGTGGTGCCCGGCTACACCGCCAAGGTGGTCGACGATCAGGGCCAGGAGGTGCCCCGCGGCACCGTGGGACGCTTGGCCGTGATCGGGCCTACCGGTTGCCGCTATCTAGACGACGCACGGCAGAACAACTATGTGAAGGGGGGCTGGAACTACCCGGGCGATGCCTTCACCCAGGACGAGCAAGGCTACTTCTTCTACCAGGCCCGGGCTGACGACATGATCATCTCAGCCGGTTACAACATCGGTGGCCCAGAGGTGGAGGACGCCCTGCTCACCCACCCGGCAGTGGGCGAATGCGGCGTCGTCGGAGTGGCTGACGAAGAAAGGGGCATGATCGTCAAGGCCTATGTGGTCCTTAAAAGCGGCCACGAAGGCAACGAGGCGATGGTCAAGACGCTACAGGATCATGTCAAGGCCACGATCGCGCCGTACAAGTATCCACGGCAAGTCGAGTTCATGAGTGCGCTGCCCCGCACCGAGACCGGCAAGTTGCAACGATTCAAGCTGCGTCAGATGGCCGGTGCTTAGCGGTGCCTGCAGCTTGAGCTGCGGCACAAAGGCAAAACGCCAACCCAGGGGTTGGCGTTTTAAATTGGTTGCGCGGGCAAGATTTGAACTTACGACCTTTGGGTTATGAGCCCAACGAGCTACCAGGCTGCTCCACCGCGCGTCAGAAGCTTGATTGTAGTCCCAATCGATGGTCTTGGAGAGGCCTGACCAACGATTTGTTGCAAAAAAGGGCTCGAAGTTTGCCGAGGCTTACTCTGCCTTGGCCTCATCGGCCGAATCCACCGGCTCGGGTCGATCCACCAACTCCACCAAAGCCATCGGGGCGTTGTCGCCGACGCGAAAGCCCATCTTGAGGATGCGGGTGTAACCGCCGGGACGGGTTTTGTAGCGCGGACCCAGCTCGGCAAAAAGCTTGACCACCATGTCGCGATCGCGCAGGCGATCGAACGCCAGGCGCTTGTTGGCCAGGGTCGGCTCCTTGGCCAGGGTGATCATGGGCTCGACCACACGGCGCAAATCCTTGGCCTTGGGGACGGTGGTCTTGATGGCCTCGTGCTCGATGAGCGAGTTCATCATGTTACGCAGCATGGCCAGCCTGTGGCTACTGGTGCGGTTGAGTTTACGAAGTCCGTGTCCGTGACGCATGTGCTTGTCCTTTCCAATTTTTTAATCGGGGCAGCCGTATCAGGTACTGCCCGTGCACAACCTTCCTGAAGAAGGTGCTCAGCGCTTGTCGAGGCCGGCCGGGGGCCAGGCTTCCAGGCGCATGCCCAAGGTCAGGCCGCGAGAGGCGAGCACTTCCTTGATCTCGTTGAGCGACTTACGGCCCAAATTCGGGGTCTTGAGCAGCTCGTTTTCGGTGCGCTGAATCAGGTCACCGATGTAGTAAATGTTCTCAGCCTTCAGGCAGTTGGCCGAACGCACCGTGAGCTCCAGTTCATCGACCGGGCGCAGCAAGATCGGGTCAAACTGCTGCGAGCTGCGCTGAACCGGGGTGTCGAAAGCAGCCAGTTCGCTGCCCTCGAGCTGGGCAAACACCGCCAGTTGCTCGACCAAGATCTTGGCCGAGGCGCGAACTGCGTCTTCCGCGGTCACCGCCCCATTGGTCTCGATTTCGATCACCAGTTTGTCGAGGTCGGTGCGCTGCTCCACGCGGGCGCTCTCAACGGTATAGCTGACCCGACGGACAGGTGAAAAGGATGCATCAAGAACAATGCGACCGATGGATTTGGTGGCGTCATCGCCAAAGCGACGCAAGGTACCCGGGACATAGCCTCGGCCACTCTCCACCTTGATTTGCATATCGATCTTGCCCAACTGCGCCAGATTAAGAATGACGTGGTCCGGATTGATGATCTCTACATCGTGCGGAGTCTGGATGTCGCCAGCGGTGACCGGACCTTCGCCATCCTTGCGCAGACTCAAGGTCACCTCGTCGCGGTTGTGGAGCTTGAACACCACGCCCTTGAGGTTGAGAAGAATGTTGACCACATCCTCCTGCACACCATCAATCGACGAGTACTCGTGGAGCACGCCGGCTATCGTTACCTCGGTGGCGGCATGGCCGACCATGGACGACAGGAGCACGCGACGCAGCGCGTTACCCAGCGTATGGCCATAACCACGCTCGAAGGGCTCGAGTGTGACTTTCGCGCGGTTGGGGCCCAACTGCTCGACATTGATGGTCTTGGGTTTCAACAGATTGGTTTGCATGCAATCTTCCTCTCAATACCCTCGGCTCGTTACACCGATAAGGCCGGCTGAAGAACCCGGAGCGCGCACAAACGCGTCCCGGGAATGAAAATGATCAACGCGAGTACAACTCGACGATAAGCGACTCATTGATATCGGAGCCGAATTCGTCGCGATCTGGCGTTTTCTTGAAGGTGCCCTCGGCCTTGTCCGCGCTGACCTCAACCCAGCCGGGCAAGCCGACTTGCTGGGCCAGTTGCAGGGCCTCAAGCACCCTGTTTTGCTTTTTGGACTTCTCGCGCACCGCAATCACATCGCCGGCCTTGACCAGGTAAGACGGGATGTTGACGCTCTGACCGTTAACGGTGATCGCCTTGTGCGAAACCAGCTGCCGGGCCTCGGCCCGCGTCGAACCAAAGCCCATGCGATAGACCACATTGTCCAGGCGGCTCTCCAGCAAGGACAGCAGATTGGCACCGGTGTTGCCTTTGCGGCGGTTAGCCTCCTCAAAGTAGCGACGGAACTGCCGCTCGAGAACGCCGTACATGCGCTTGACTTTCTGCTTCTCACGCAGCTGAAGACCGAAGTCCGAAGTGCGGGCTCCGGAGGTCCGGCCATGCTGACCGGGTTTGGAGTCGAACTTGGCCTTGTCAGCAATCGCCCTGCGGGCGCTTTTGAGGAAAAGATCGGTGCCTTCGCGGCGGGAGAGTTTGGCCTTTGGGCCCAGGGTACGTGCCACTTGAGTCTTCCTTCAATCAACTGCTGCACCCCTTGGATGCAGGAGCCGGCGGACGAGGAGTCGGCCGGCGGTGGGCTTGGTTTAAAACAGAACAGAGAAGGCGCCGCCTGGCGCCGACCGGTTCACCTTGGCTCAGATACGGCGACGCTTTTGCGGGCGGCAGCCGTTATGGGGCACCGGAGTCACATCGGAAATCGAGTTGATCCGGATACCAAGCGCGCCGAGTGCGCGCACCGACGACTCGCGACCGGGTCCCGGACCCTTGATCTCGACATCGACATTTTTGATGCCCTGCTCGATCGCCGCGCGACCGGCCACCTCAGAGGCCACCTGGGCAGCAAACGGGGTCGACTTGCGCGACCCTTTGAAGCCCTGACCGCCGGAAGAGGCCCAGGACAGGGCGTTCCCCTGCCGGTCGGTGATGGTGATGATGGTGTTATTGAAGGAGGCATGAATGTGGGCGATGCCATCGGCCACATTCTTGCGAACCTTCTTGCGAACGCGCTGGGCGGCGTTAGAAACGGGTGCTTTTGCCATGGAGTGCTTTCTTTATTTCTTCAGTGCGGCTGCGCCCTTGCGCGGGCCCTTGCGGGTACGGGCGTTGGTACGGGTGCGCTGGCCACGCAGCGGCAGCCCGCGACGATGACGGAAACCGCGGTAGCAACCGATGTCCATCAGGCGCTTGATATTCATCGTGGTTTCACGACGCAAGTCACCCTCGATGGTGTAAAGACCGATCTGATCGCGAATCTTCTCCAGATCAGCGTCAGTGAGGTCTTTGACCTTCTTGCTGTAGGCAATGCCGCAGGCCTCGCAAATCTTGCGAGCGCGCGTGCGACCAATGCCGAAAATTGCCGTCAAGCCGATTTCGGCATGCTGATGCGGCGGAATATTGATACCAGCGATACGAGCCATAGCGTCCTCTTCAAATTCCTCAAATCAACCCTGGCGCTGCTTGTGGCGCGGATCGGTGCAGATGACGCGCACCACGCCCTTGCGACGGATGATCTTGCAGTTGCGGCAGATTTTCTTGACCGAAGCTGAAACTCTCACTTTTTTCTCCTAGACACCGGCCACACCCCGTGGGCCGGCCTCAAAAAACAGGGGCAACCGCCGCAATCAGGGGCCGGTCTTGAAATTAGCCTTCTTGAGCAAGGATTCGTACTGTTGCGACATCAGGTAATTTTGCACCTGGGCCATGAAATCCATGGTGACCACAACAATGATCAACAAGGATGTGCCGCCGAAATAGAACGGCACGTTGTACTTGAGAATCAGAAACTCCGGCAGCAGACAGACAAAGGTGATGTACACAGCACCGGCCAAGGTCAGGCGCAGCAAAATGCGGTCGATATACCGAGCGGTCTGGTCGCCCGGACGGATACCCGGGACGAAAGCGCCGCTCTTCTTGAGGTTGTCGGCCGTCTCACGGCTGTTGAAAACCAGGGCGGTGTAGAAGAAGCAGAAGAAGATGATGGCCGCGGCGTAAAGCAGCACATAAATGGGCTGGCCAGGCGCCAGAGTTGCCGCCAGATCGCGCAACCAGGCCATGCTCTCGCCGGTGGAGAACCAACCGACCACCGTGGCCGGCAACAAAATAATGGACGAGGCAAAGATGGGCGGAATCACCCCGGCCATATTCAGCTTGAGCGGCAGGTGCGAGGACTGGCCGCCATAGACTTTATTGCCAACCTGTCGCCGTGCGTAGTTAACCAGGATCTTGCGCTGGCCGCGCTCGACAAACACGACAAAGTAGGTCACCACGCCGACGAGAACAACAATGATCAGGGCAATCAGGATGCTCATCGCTCCGGTACGCACCAGTTCCAGAAGGCCGCCCATGGCGCTGGGAAGACCGGCAGCGATACCGGCAAAAATCAGGATGGAGATGCCGTTACCCAGGCCGCGCTCGGTAATTTGCTCACCCAGCCACATCAGGAACATGGTCCCGGCGGTCAGACTGACCACAGCCGTCAGGCGAAACCCAAAGCCAGGTGCGAGCACGAGACCGGGCGAGCTTTCCAGGGCCACTGCAATGCCGATGGACTGGAAGATCGCCAGCGCCAGCGTCCCGTAGCGGGTGTACTGGGTGATCTTGCGTCGGCCCGCCTCGCCCTCCTTCTTGAGCTGCTCAAATGTCGGCACGACATAGGTGAGAAGCTGCATGATGATGGAGGCCGAAATGTAGGGCATGATGCCCAGGGCAAACACGGTAAAGCGGGACAGCGCCCCGCCGGAGAACATGTTGAACAGATTCAGAATGCCGCCCTGCTGACTGAACAACTGCTGCAGCTGGGCTGCGTCAATGCCAGGCACCGGAATGTGGGCGCCGATGCGATAGACCACAAGAGCCAGCAGCAGGAAGATCAGGCGCGCGCGCAGATCACCGTACTTGCCGGTTCTTGCCAGAGCTGAAGTCGAGGTGGCCACGCTGTCGAGTTACCGAGTTGCTGAAGAATCAGGCGAGGGATCCGCCAGCCGCCTCAATCGCCGCTTTGGCCCCGGCGGTGGCGCCGATGCCCTGAAGCTTGACTGCCTTGGTCAAGGCACCGGACTTGATGACCTTGACGGTGCGGGCAAGCTGGCCGACCAGGCCGGCGCTCTTGAGGGCGTTCATGTCGACCTCGCTCAGCCCGAGCTTTTCAAGAGCGGCCAAGGTGACCTCGGCATTGAAACGCAAGGACTGGGACTTGAAGCCGCGCTTGGGCAGGCGGCGCTGCAGTGGCATCTGTCCGCCTTCGAAGCCGACCTTGTGGTAGCCGCCCGCGCGCGATTTTTGACCCTTGTGGCCACGACCTGCGGTTTTGCCCAGGCCCGAACCGATGCCCCGACCGACGCGGCGCCGCTCGCGCTTGGCACCGTCAGCGGGCTTGATGGAATTGAGTTGCATGGTAGGCCGCCTCTTACAGAATCTTGACCAAATAAGCGATCTTGTTGATCATGCCGCGCACAGACGGCGTGTCCTCGAGCTCGCTGATGCTGTTGACACGACGCAGGCCGAGGCCGCGCACCGTGTCGCGGTGGGACTGCTTGGTGCCGATCGGGCTACGAACCAGCTGGACCTTGAGTTTGTTGGGAGTCGTCATGGTGATGGGGCTCCTCTCAGGCAATGATTTCTTCAACGCTCTTGCCGCGCTTGGCTGCGATCTCGGCCGGCGTGGTGGACTTATTGAGGGCATCCATCGTGGCGCGCACCATGTTGTAGGGATTGCTCGAACCATGGCTCTTGGCCACGATGTCGGTGATGCCCATGACCTCAAAGATGGCGCGCATCGGGCCACCGGCGATGATGCCGGTTCCCTTGGGGGCCGGGGCCATCATGACCGTAGAGGCACCGTGACGGCCCTCCACCGTGTGGTGGATGGTTCCGCTGCGCAGGGACACCTTGACCATATTGCGGCGCGCCTCTTCCATGGCCTTTTGCACCGCCGAGGGCACTTCCTTGGATTTGCCCTTGCCCATGCCGACGCGGCCGTCGCCGTCTCCGACCACGGTCAGTGCGGCAAAGCCCAGAATGCGTCCACCCTTGACCACCTTGGTGACCCGGTTGACCGCGATCATCTTCTCCTTGAGGCCGTCCTCGGGAGCATCGTTCTGCGATTTAGCTTGAAACTTGGCCATATCTGAAATCCTGCTTAAAACTGCAAGCCCGCTTCACGGGCGGCCTCAGCCAGCGCCTTGACGCGGCCGTGATAGGCAAAACCGGCCCGGTCGAAAGCCACTTTCTCGATGCCAGCCGCGCGCGCCTTCTCGGCAATGCGACGGCCGATGGTCTGCGCGGCCGCCACATTGCCACCCTTGCCTGAAGCCCCCAAGCTCTTGCGAACCTCGGCCTCGGCAGTGGAGGCACTGGCCAGGACCCGTGCCCCATCGTCGGAAATGACGCTGGCGTAAATGTGCAGATTGGTGCGGTTGACCGTCAGCCGCGCCACGCCCTGCTGCGCAATACGCAAACGGGTTTGACGCGAACGACGAAGGCGCTGCTCTTTCTTGTTCAGCATGGTGCAGCTCCTTACTTCTTCTTGGTTTCTTTGATCACAACCGTCTCGTCGGCGTAGCGTATGCCCTTGCCCTTATAAGGCTCGGGGGGACGCACGGCGCGCACTTCGGCGGCCATCTGACCAACGCGCTGACGGTCAAACCCCTTGATCACGACCTCGGTCGGCGAAGGAGTTTCAACCTTGATGCCGGCGGGCATGTCCATGACGACCGGGTGAGAGTAGCCCACGCTCAAATTGAGCTTGGCGCCCTGGGCCTGCGCCTTGTAACCCACGCCAATAAGGGAGAGCTTTTTCTCAAAGCCCTTGGCCACGCCGATGATCATGTTGTTGACCAACTGGCGCATGGTGCCACTCATGGCATCGGCCTGACGGGTGTCATCGCTGGGCACAAAGGTGAGCTTTCCACCCTCGTTCTTGACGGTAACCAGCGAGCTCTGGGCCAGCGACAAAGCGCCCAGAGAGCCCTTCACATTGATTTGGTCTTCCTTGATGGCCACATCGACGCCTTGCGGCACGACAACGGGGCTCTTGGCAACTCGAGACATTTTGCGGTTCCTTTCTGTCCCGGCATCAAGCCACGTAGCACAGGACTTCGCCGCCCACGCCACTGGCGCGGGCCTTGCGGTCGGTCATCACGCCCTTGGGGGTGGTGACGATGGCCACACCCAGACCGTTCATGACCTGCGGAATGGCATTGCTGCCCTTGTAAACGCGCAGGCCCGGACGGCTGACGCGCTCGATACGCTCGATGACCGGACGACCGGCGTAGTACTTCAGGGCGATTTCCAACTGCGGACGGCCCTCATCGGTCTTGACCTGGAAGCCCTCGATATAGCCCTCGTCCTTGAGGACCTGGGCGATGGCCACCTTGACCTTGGAGGACGGCACCTGCACAGAGGTCTTCTCGACCATCTGGGCATTGCGGATACGCGTCAGCATATCGGCGATAGGATCACTCATACTCATTTCGTGTTCTCCTCGTGCCCGGCGCTTACCAGCTGGCCTTGGTGATGCCGGGAATATCGCCGGCGAAAGCCATCTCGCGAATCTTGGTACGGCCCAAGCCAAACTGACGGAAGGTGCCGCGCGGACGACCGGTTACACCGCAGCGGTTACGCTGCCGGGTCGGGTTGGCATTGCGGGGCAGCTTTTGCAAGTCGGCACGCGCCAGGGCGCGCTCGTCTTCAGACCGCTTGGCATCACTGGCGAGCGCCTTGAGTTCGGCGTATTTCTTGGCGAACTTGGCGACCAGTTTGTCGCGCTTGAGTTCACGTTGCAGAAGAGCTTTCTTTGCCATGATGCGCCTTCAATTCTTGAACGGGAAACGGAAAGCGGCGAGCAGTGCCTTGCACTCCTCATCGGTCTTGGCCGTCGTGGTGATGCTGATGTTCAGGCCGCGCAGCGCGTCGACCTTGTCGTACTCGATCTCGGGAAAGATGATCTGCTCTTTCACGCCGATGTTGTAGTTGCCGCGACCATCAAAAGCGCGCCCGGAGATGCCGCGGAAGTCACGCACCCGCGGCAGGGCCACGGTGACGAAGCGATCGAGAAACTCATACATGCGTATGCCGCGCAGGGTCACCATGCAACCGATGGGCAGACCCTCGCGAATCTTGAACCCGGCGATCGCCTTTTTGGCCTTGGTCACCACGGGCTTCTGGCCGGCGATTTTGGTCAAGTCGCCAACAGCGTGGTCCATCACCTTCTTGTCGGCCACCGCCTCACTCACGCCCATGTTGAGGGTGATCTTGGTGATGCGCGGCACCTGCATGGGCGAGGTGTAGCCAAATTTCTGAACCAGGGAGGGCGCGATCTTTTCGCGATAGAGGGATTGCAAGCGAGCCATGATCATGCAGCCTTGATTTCTTCGCCGCTGGACCTGAAGATGCGAACCTTCTTGCCGTCAGCGAGCAGCTTGACACCAACCCTATCGGCCTTGCCGGTGGCCGCGTTGTAGATCGCGAGGTTGGACTGGTGAATGGGCATGCTTTTCTCAACGATGCCACCAGTCGTACCCTTCATCGGGTTGGGCTTGGTGTGCTTCTTGACCTGGTTGATACCATCAACCACGAGATGCGCCTCATCAGAGCGGCGGGCGATGCGGCCGCGCTTGCCTTTGTCGCGACCGGCAATGACGACGACCTCGTCGCCCTTGATTAGTTTGTTCATGGCGGACGTCCTCAGATGACTTCGGGGGCCAGCGACACGATCTTCATGAAGCGCTCGGTACGCAGCTCGCGCGTGACGGGGCCGAAGATACGGGTGCCAATGGGCTCGAGCTTGGCGTTGAGCAGCACCGCCGCGTTGCCGTCAAACTTGATCAGCGAACCATCGCCGCGGCGGATACCCTTGGCGGTGCGGACCACGACGGCACTGTAAACCTCGCCCTTCTTGACGCGGCCACGCGGGGCCGCTTCCTTGATGCTGACCTTGATCACATCGCCCACACTGGCGTAGCGGCGCTTTGATCCGCCCAGCACCTTGATGCACATGACAGACTTGGCACCCGTGTTGTCAGCAACATCGAGTTTCGATTGCGTTTGAATCATTTATTTATTCCCAACTTGTCCCGGCAGGGGCAGGCTGCAAGCAGCCCGATCCACTCGGCCAGTCAGTCTTGGGCCCGTCGTCTTTGCTGCAAACCACTCGCAGCTAATCCGCTTGGGGCGATAACCCACGCGAAGCTCTCAAAGCAACGCGCAGTCGAATACTATAACTCATTTATGGCCAGGGGTCAAACAGGGCGACCCGAAAGAGTGCGCGCCCTCGCCCTGGACCGTCTGCTAACCTCAGGGCCCCTTTGTTTCGCCGGCTCCTTCATGACCACGCCTACCGCCCACCCCCAGGCCATCGCCTTCATAGGCGGGGGCCATATGGCCAGCGCCCTGATCGGGGGCTTGCGCGCGCAGGGACTTGAAGGCCACCTGATTGAGGTGGTGGAACCGCTGCCCGAGCAAGGGGAGCGACTGCGCAGACGCTGGGGTGTTCAAAGCAGCGTACAGGCCCACCCCGGCCTGAGTCGCGCCGACCTGGTGGTTTGGGCGGTCAAGCCCCAAGTGTTTGCGCAGGCGGCGGCACAAGCGGCTCCCTACACACGGCAGGCCCTGCATCTGAGCGTGGCCGCCGGCATCAGCAGCGACAGCATGGCCGCCTGGCTGGGCAGCCAACGCATCGTCAGGGCCATGCCCAACACACCGGCCCTGATCGGGCGCGGCATCACCGGGCTGTATGCCAGGCCGGCCGTGAGCGCCGATGAGCGGCGCAGGGTCGAGGGCATCATCGACACCACCGGCGATTTGATCTGGCTGGAGCAGGAGTCGCAGATCGACGCGGTTACCGCGCTCTCAGGCTCGGGGCCTGCTTATGTGTTTTACTTTCTTGAGGCCCTGATTGCAGCCGGTGTGCGCATGGGCCTGACGCCCGATCAGGCGCGAACCCTGGCACTGGCCACTTTCAGCGGTGCCACGGCCCTGGCTCAAAGCTCGCAAGAGTCGCCCGAGCAATTGCGCGCGCAGGTCACCTCCAAGGGGGGTACCACGCACGCCGCAATCAGCGCAATCGAGGCGGCCGGACTGAAGGTGCATTTCATGGAAGCGGTGCTGGCCGCGCAAAAACGCGCAGCCGAACTCGGCCAGGAGTTTGGGCGCAGCCCCACCTGATGGCCCCAATGGGCCGCCCCAGGGTTCAGGCCGACAGGGCCACGCCGGCGAAGACCGTCAGCCCTACCCAGTGATTCATGCGAAAGGCCAGAAAACAGCGCTCACGCTGCCGGCCGCGAATGAGCCACAAATGCCACAGTGCCTGCGCCGCAGCCAGCACCAAGGCCAAGGACAGCCAGGCCGAACGCGAGGGCGCATCGAGTAACCAGGTCCAGACGAGCAGGTAAACCGCGTAGAAAAAGCCGACTGCCACGACATCGAAGCGGCCCAGGGTGATGGCCGAGGTCTTCATGCCAATACGCAGATCGTCGTCGCGATCGACCATGGCGTACTCGGTGTCATACGCCAGCACCCAGAACAAATTGCCCAAAAGCAGTCCCCAGGCCTGCATCGGCACTTCGCCGCGCACCGCTGCATAGGCCATCGGAATGCCAAAACTGAAGGCCACCCCCAGCACCGCCTGCGGCATAGACACCCATCGCTTGGCGTACGGATAGATCAGCGCGATGGCCAGCGCCGCAAACGACCAGGCCACCGCCACCGGATGGGTGGTCAGCACCAACAAAAACGCCGCCAAGGCCAGCACCGCGCCCAGGCGCAGGGCCTGGCCCACACTCAGGGCGCCGCGGGTCACGGGTCGATCGGCGGTGCGCTTGACATGGCGATCAAACTCACGATCCGCGACATCGTTGATGCAGCAGCCGGCGCTACGCATCAGCACGGTGCCCAGTACAAAAACCAGCAGCAGGTGCCAACCCGGAAAACCGCCTGCGGCCAGCCACAGCGCGGACAAGGTGGGCCACAAAAGCAGAAGCCAGCCGGCTGGCCGGTCCCATCGGATCAAGTCCAGGTACAGGCGCCAGCGGGCGGGCTGCTCGGCAAGAGACCTCATGTCGGACATCGGTACAGGCGGATGAGGGCTGGGCTTCAGGACAGGCGCGCCACGCCCGGCAGCTCGCAGGCGTAAATGGAATTGCGCAGAGCGGCTATCGCCTCGTAGCGGGTAAAGCTGCGCCGCCAGGCCAACACCACCCGCCGGCTCGGCACATGGCCCTCGAAAGGCAGGTAACGAACGAAGGCCGTGGACTGAACATCGATCCGCCGGCCGCGCTTGGGCGGCGCAGGCTGCAAGCCCCCGGCCGGCACGCTCAGGCGAGGCACCAGGGTGATGCCCATCCCGGCAGCAACCATATGCTTGATCGTCTCCAAGGAAGAGCCTTCGAAACTGCGCCGGATGCCCTCGGCCGCACTGGAAAACCGCGCAAATTCCGGGCAGACCTCAAGGACATGGTCGCGAAAACAGTGGCCGTTGCCCAAGAGCAGCATGGTCTCATGCTTGAGCTCTTCGGCACGAATGCTTTTACGCCGCGCCCAAGGATGGCTGCTGGGCACGGCAGCCACAAACGGTTCGTCATACAGCGGCGCAAGGGCCAGGTTAGTGTCGGGAAAAGGCTCGGCCAGAATGGCCGCATCGATGTCACCCATGCGCAGTTGCTCGAGCAGCTTGACGGTGAAGTTCTCTTGCAGGATCAAGGGCATCTGTCGATGACGCGCAATCGCTTGTCGCACCAGATCGGGCAGCAAATAGGGGCCGATGGTGTAAATCACTCCCAGACGCAAGGGGCCCGCCAGCGGATCTTTGCCGCGCTTGGCAATCTCGCGCAGGCCCTCGGCCTGCTCGAGGACGCCCTGCGCCTGACGGATGATCTCTTCACCCAAGGGCGTGACCGACACTTCGTTGGCATTGCGCTCAAACAGCTTGACCTCCAGCTCCTCTTCCAGCTTCTTGATGGCCAGGCTCAGCGTGGGCTGCGACACATGGCAGGCCTCAGCGGCCTTGCCGAAATGGCGCTCCCGCGCCACCGCCACGATGTACCTCAGTTCAGTCAGGGTCATGACGCAAATTGTCCTTCATCGCTGCGGGCGCTCAGGCCTTGACGAACTCGGACCGCCCGCCGAGCCAACGCTCCACATGGCGCTGCGCCAGATGCGGGTACTGCTGGAGCAGCCGCGGGGCCCATTGCCGTGCCCACTCCAACCACAATGTGTCGGTGGCCAGGTCGGCAAAGCGCAGCAAGGGCGCTCCGGACTGACGGGCCCCCAAAAACTCGCCTGGCCCGCGTATCTCCAAATCACGGCGGGCAATCTCGAAGCCATCTTGCGTCTGCGCCATGGCCTGCAAACGCGCCCGCGCTGCCTGCCCCAGGCGAGCCTGCTCGCCGGTGCTGTACATCAGCACGCAGGCCGAAGCCACCGTGCCGCGACCGACCCGACCCCGCAGCTGATGCAACTGCGACAGGCCAAAGCGCTCGGCATGCTCGATCACCATCAGCGAGGCATTGGGCACATCCACGCCCACCTCGATCACCGTGGTGCTCACCAGCACCGCCGTCTGACCGGCTGCAAAGGCGGCCATGACTGCCTTCTTGTCGATCGCGGACAGGCGCGAATGCAGCAAGGCCACCGCATGACCTGGAAGGGCCCTCTGCAACTCGGCGTGGGTGGCGGTAGCGTTGCGCAGATCGAGCGCCTCGCTCTCCTCAATCATGGGACAGACCCAATACACCTGCCGACCCTGGGCAATCTGCTGGGCAATGCGCGAGACGATCTCCTCGCGGCGCCGCTCATGCACCACCTTGGTCACGATAGGGCTGCGGCCCGGCGGCAGCTCGTCCAGGGTGGATACATCCAGGTCGGCGTAGTAGCTCATGGCCAGAGTGCGCGGAATCGGTGTGGCCGACATCATCAGCAGATGCGGCTCGAGGGCGCGCCCGGCCTCGCCCAAAGCCATCTTGCTGCGCAGGGCCAGACGCTGGGCCACACCAAAGCGGTGCTGCTCGTCAATGATGACCAGCCCCAGGCGGTGCAGCTGCACCTTGTCCTCGATCACCGCATGAGTGCCCACCACCAGCGCCGCCTGGCCCGATTCAATGGCCGCCAGTGCCTTGCGCCTCTCGGCGGCCTTTTGGCTACCGGTCAGCCAGGCGGTGTGCACGCCCAAGGGCTCGAGCCAGCTCACCAGCTTGCCGAAATGCTGCTCAGCCAGAATTTCGGTGGGCGCCATCAAGACGCACTGCCAGCCGGCCTCGATGCAGTGCAGGGCCGCCAGCGCGGCCACGACGGTCTTGCCCGAGCCCACATCGCCTTGCAGTAACCGGTGCATCGGCTGCTCTCGCGTCAGATCGGCGGTGATCTGCGCATCCACCCGCTTCTGCGCCGCCGTCAGTTCAAACGGAAGGGCGGCCAGCAGCTGCTGCCTCAAGGCAGCAACGGGTTCGATGGCGCTGGGCTGCAAGACCGGGGCGCGCATGGCATCGCGCGCACGGCGAGCCTGCAACTGGGACAGTTGCTGGGCCAGCAGCTCTTCAGCCTTCAAGCGCTGCCAGGCCGGATGGCTGCGGTCTTCCAGCTCTGCCAGACGCAGCTGCGGTCCGGGCTGATGCAGCAGCTCAAGGGCCTGGCGCAAACTCCAAGCCGGTGCGTGAGCGGCCGGCCAGGCACCCGGGGGCAAAGTCTCGGACAGATCGGCCCGGACCAGCCCGCCCATCACCGCCTTGCGCAGATAGGCTTGCGGTAACTGAGCCACGCTCGGGTAGACCGGCGTGAGCGTCTGCGGCAAAGGCCCCCCGGCGGGCTTGAAGCTCGGGTGGACCATCTCCAAGCCCAGGAGGCCCCCGCGCAGTTCGCCGCGCACGCGCACCAGCGCCCCCTCGCCAAGCGTCTTCTGGTGGCCGGGGTAAAAGTTGAGAAAACGCAGCACGCAGCGGCCGCTGCCATCGTCGACCTCGACCCGAAGTTGTCGGCGGGGCCGAAATGTGACCTCGCTGCGGATCACACGGGCCTCGATCTGCACCAGCTCGCCGGCCCGGGCATCAGACAAACGGACGATGCGCGTTTCATCCTCATAGCGCAGGGGCAAATGCAAGGCGAGGTCGATCGCGTCCCTCAGGCCGAGCTTGTGCAGGGCCTTTTGAGCGGGCGAGAGCGTGCTGCGACCGCCGGCGATGGAGGCATCAGAGGGCATGCGCGGAGATTTTGCCTCGCCGCGACCAGAAGCGTCGCGCATGACACAATCCAGATCTCTTCTTGGAACGGGCTTGTCCAGCCCTCAAGCGCTATGACGACCCCTTCTGCCAATTGCGTCAACCGTCCGTGGACGGTGGATGATTTCGATTTCTCGCTCCCCGAGGCGCTGATCGCGCAGCATCCGGTGGCCCAACGATCGGCTTCGCGATTACTCGATGGCCGCGGCGCACAGCCGGCGGACCGATCCTTTCGCGACCTGCCCTCGCTGCTTCAAGCCGGTGACCTGCTCGTCTTCAATGACACGCAGGTGATCAAAGCCCGTTTGTTCGGACGCAAGGAAACGGGCGGGCGACTTGAGCTGTTGGTCGAGCGGGTGCTCAAAGGCCATACCGTCGCGGCACACATGAAGGTCAGCAAGAAGGCTCCGGCCGGATCCACCCTGGAGATGGACGGCGGCTTCACCGCGCGGGTGCTGGGGCGCTGGCCCGAAGAAGACGGACCTCTCTACCGGCTGGAGTTCAGCGCCGACCCCTACGCCCTGATGGCCGCGCACGGCCATGTGCCCCTGCCGCCCTACATCAAGCACGCGGACACCGCCGCTGACGAGGCGCGCTACCAGACCGTTTTTGCAGCCAAGCCAGGAGCGGTGGCTGCACCCACGGCAGCGCTGCATTTCGACCAGGGCGTACTCGAGGCGCTGGACGCACGGGGCATCGAGCGTGCGCACATCACCCTGCATGTCGGGGCGGGCACCTTCCAGCCCGTCAAGGCCGAGCGCATTAATGACCATGTCATGCACCATGAGCGTTTTGAAGTGCCCCAGCTCACGCACGAAGCGATTGCGCGTTGCAAGGCGCGGGGGGGACGGGTGCTGGCGGTGGGGACCACCACGGTGCGGGCGCTCGAGTCAGCGGCGCACTTCGGCCCCGACTACAAAGACACCAATATCTTCATCACGCCTGGCTTTCAGTTCAAGGTGGTCGATGTGCTGATCACCAACTTTCATCTGCCGCGCAGCACCCTGATGATGCTGGTCAGCGCCTTTGCCGGCCATGAACACATCATGGCCCTGTACAGGCACGCGGTGGCCCAGCGCTACCGCTTCTTCAGCTACGGTGACTCCATGCTGCTTGAGCGGCAGCGTCTGCCCTGAAAGGTGCCCCCGCAGGACCAATTTCCGATGCTTCAATTTCAGATCCTCACTCGCGACAACGCCACCCACGCGCGGCGCGGCACCCTGACCCTCAACCACGGCGTGGTGCAAACGCCGATCTTCATGCCGGTGGGCACCTACGGCACCGTCAAGGGCGTGATGCCCCGCAGCTTGCACGAAATGGGCGCGCAAATCATCCTGGGCAACACCTTTCACCTGTGGATGCGGCCGGGGCTGGACATCATGAAAAGCTTTGGCGGATTGCACCAATTTGAGCAGTGGCACAAGCCCATCCTGACTGACTCGGGCGGCTTTCAGGTCTGGAGCCTGGGCGCCATGCGCAAGATCACCGAAGAAGGCGTGCACTTTGCCAGCCCGGTCAATGGCGACAAACTGTTCATGTCGCCCGAGGTGAGCATGCAAATCCAGACCGTGCTCAATTCAGACATCGTGATGCAGCTCGATGAGTGCACGCCCTACGAGACCGATGGGCGACTCACCACCGAGGAGCAGGCGCGCCTGAGCATGGAAATGAGCCTGCGCTGGGCCGAACGCAGCCGCGCCGAATTCGAACGACTGGGCAATCCCAACGCCCTGTTTGGCATCGTGCAAGGCGGCATGTTCGAACACCTGCGGCAAGAATCTCTCGAAGCGCTCGTGCGCATGGAGTTTCCCGGTTATGCCATCGGCGGGGTCAGCGTGGGCGAACCCAAAGACCTGATGCGCCGCATCATGGCGCACACGCCGCACCGGCTCCCCGAGCACAAGCCGCGTTACCTCATGGGCGTGGGCACCCCTGACGATCTGGTGCAGGGCGTAGCCGACGGCGTGGACATGTTCGACTGCGTCATGCCCACGCGCAATGCCCGCAACGGCACGGTGTTTACCCGCTATGGCGATCTCAAGCTGCGCAACGCACGCCATCGCGACGACCCACAGCCCCTAGACCCGAGCTGCACCTGCATGGCCTGCGCCGGCCCCTCAGGGCAGGCCTGGAATGATGGAGGCCGCGAGGGCTTTTCTCGCGCCTATCTGCATCACCTCGACCGCTGCGGTGAAATGCTCGGCCCCATGCTCACCACCATCCACAACCTGCACTACTACCTCAACCTGATGAGCGAGATACGGCAAGCGCTGGAGGCGGGCCGCTTCTCTGGCTTCGTGCAACAGTTCCATAGTGACCGCGCGCGCGGCTGCTGAGCTGAAGTAGCTCAGCGCGCTGCAAGCCGGGCATCGCTGAGCAACTCGCCCCAGGCCAAGACATCGGCCTCGTGCGAGGGCTCGATCCAAGGCTCGCGTAGGGCTGCCTCGTGCCACTGCCGCATGGCGGGCAAATCAAGCAGGCCCTGCGCATAAGCGGCACACACGGGGTCGAGCGACAAACCGTAGGTCTGCACCCGAAAGACCACCGGGCAGAAAAAGGCATCCACCGCAGTGAAGGCATCACCGGCCAAAAACGGCCCGCCAAAGCGCTGCAGCCCATCGCGCCACAGCGACTGAAGGCGCGTCAGGTCGGGGGTCAACTCCGTCAGGGCCTCGGGGCGCAGGCCCACCCGCACGCCACAACTCATGGAGCAGATCCGGCGCAGAGTCGCGAAACCGCTGTGCATCTCGGCGCTGGCGCAGCGCGCCCAGGCGCGGGCAGGCGCCGATTGTGGCCATACCCCCGGATGACGCTCTGCAAGATACTCAACGATGGCCAGGCTGTCCCAAACCGTCAGATCGTCATCGACCAAGGTCGGCACCTTGCCGGTGGGTGAAAACGCCTCAAAACCACTGGGGGCGCCAGCGGTCGGAAAGGGATGCACAGACTCTTCAAAGGCCAGCCCCAAGGTGGACATCAACACCCAAGGCCTCAAGGACCAGGAAGAGTAGTTCTTGTTGGCAATATGCAATCTCATGAACAACCTCAGACTGGCGTTACAAAAACCGTCAGCACCCCGGTGTAGCCGTAGACGCTGCGACCGGCAATCTCGCCAGCCGCAAAAAAACCGACCACAGGCACATCGCCCAGACTGCGACGCACGATCTGCATTTCGGCACTCGGCCCGCCAAAATGCGGGCCGCCGCGGCCCGAGCAACTGATGTAGACCGCGCCAGCAATCTGCCGCTGGGGCGGCTGCGCAGCCCGGACCTCTTGAGCCGACTGCTCGAGCGCCCATTCAGGCGCCTCGACCTCCTCGCGGATCTCGGCACAGATGCGCACCAGATCGGCCCTCGCCGCCTGAACATGGCGCTCACAAAAGCTCAATTGCATACCCGGCTCCACCGCATGGGCCACCGCCACCGCGTGACGCGCCGGATCCAGGCCGATGATGTGGCGCACCAGAGTATCGGCACCAAAAGCCGCGTCACGCCGCCGCTGACCCGCAGCAGCGCCGGCCAGCCGCAAGCCCACCAGGGTGCGGCGCACCTTGGCCAAAGCCGGCTGCGGCTGGTCCAGACTGATTTGCAAATCCGAGAGCAGGCACTCAAGCGCCGGGCGATGATCCAGCTCGATCACCACATGGCCCTCGCACGCCGTAATGGTGCGCTCGGGTGAGACCGGCTGACACCCCTGGGTGACGCGCGAAATCAGCGCCACCTCGGGCCCGAAAGCCACCCCGCTCAAGCCGCCGACAAATACGCTGCCGGCCGCACCCTGGCCACGCAGATGACCCCCTCCGCTCTGGGCGAACTGCACTGCAGCAGCGCGGCTGGCCGTCAGTCCGCCGAAAACATGGCCGCTGCGGGTGCTGGCGGCCAGTTCGGCAATCAACTCGGCCAGGTCGGGCTCCGCCGGGTCGGCATGGACCAGGGCCGACTGCGCGACAAAGCGGCCACCCGATGCGCGCAGGGGCGCCACCCCGGAGAACACCCGGTACTGATCGGGCGGCAAGTCACACAGCATGACCGCCAGTGCTGGCTCGTCGAAGTATTCGACCTGATTGGAGGCGATGCCCACACCAGCGGTGCCGGCCCAGTCGACCACCTCGGGCAGCTGATCGCACAAATGATCGAGGAGTTCGGCCGCATGCGCGGCATAGTGATCGGTGATGTAAATCAGTCCCAGGGTGGGGGCGCCGGCATAGCCGGGTAAAGCCATCTGCGCACGCAACTGCGCGAGCACCAAAGCGGCGGCCATGGCCCACTGCGGGTGCGTGGCATGAGCGAAGGCAAAGCGCTGGCTCACCGCACGCCCTAAACCGATGGTTTGCCGGTCTTGGTCCGCGGCTTGGAGGCGGGCCGGCGCTTTTTCCCCACAGCGGCCGGCTCGGTGCGCGTCTGCGCATCGGCCACAGCAGCGCTCGCAATCTGTTGGAACTGCTGGGAAAGCGCGCTCCACCACTGCATCGGATCGACCGCGCCCGGGGCTGCGCCGACACCCGTCTGGGCCGAGGCCGAAACACGCGCCCTGGGCTTGCGCGGTTCGGCCGGCTTGGCCGCACGCGCCGCCGGCTGCGGCTTGAGCGTGGCGCTACCCCTTGCATCCGGCGCGTCCGGGGCCTTGGCACTAAAAGCCTGGGCCATGTCCTGTAGACTCACATTCATGCCCTTGAGCGTATTCAAGGTCATCTTCTGAACCTCCAGCGCCTGAATGGTGGCTTTGAGCGCGGTGGAGTTTTGCTCGAGCCAAAACAATACCGCCTTGAGCTCCTGCACCCGCTTGTCGAGTTCCTCCACGCTCAAGGTTGGCGCGACCCAGCCCGCCGGGCCCTGGGAGGCGCCGGCACGCGTCAAGCTCTGCAGAAATTCAAACCCCGGCACCCACTTGCCGAAATCTCCAAAACCAGTCGACTCGCCCATGACTTTGCCTCCAATGCAGTGCCCTTGCAATGCGTTCAAGGCCGCAGTCTACGCGCAGACTGGGCCATAAGAGTCAGTCGCTGCGCCTTGCCACATTTACGATTTATGACCAATAGGCCCCTCAGAAGTCAACCGAGGTTGATATGCTCGGCGCCCTCATGGAACACACCCTGGCCTCAGCCACCATCTTGCTGCTGCTGATCACCGATCCGCTGGGCAACATACCCATCTTCGTGAACAGCCTGAAGGCCGTGCCCAGTCACCGGCGCAAATGGGTCATCCTGCGCGAGGTACTGATTGCGTTTGCCGTCTTGCTGGCCTTCATGTTTGCCGGTCAGGCTTTTCTGCGCGCCATGCATCTGTCTGAAGTTTCACTGCAAATTGGCGGGGCCATGGTGCTGTTCTTGATTGCGCTGCGGATGGTCTTTCCGCCGCCACCCAGTGACAACCCTGTCGCCGAGCACGAACCGCTGATCGTGCCACTGGCCATACCCGCCTTGGCTGGCCCATCGGCGCTGGCCACGGTTTTGCTGCTGGTCAGCCAGGCCCCCGAACGACGGCTGGAGTGGGTGGCTGCGCTGAGCCTGACCATGATCGCCTGTGCCGGGGCGCTGTTGATGGCCGAGCGGCTGCAGCGCCTGGTCGGCTCCCGGGTGATCACCGCTTTTGAGCGCCTGATGGGCCTGGTCCTGGTGAGCATCGCCGTGGAGATGTTCATCCGGGGGCTCAAGGCCCTGCCGCAAAGCTGGCCCGCCTGAGACCGCAGAGTCTCAGGTCTGCAACCGGGCGATGCGCTGGTCAATGGCGCCGAAGACGCTCTGACCGTCCTTGCCCTTCATCTCAATGCGTAGGGTGTCGCCGAATTTCATGAACTCAGTGCTCGGCTTGCCGTCGACGATGGTTTCGATGGCGCGCTTTTCGGCAATGCAGCTGTAACCCTTGGGCCAGATCTTGCGACCGTTCTCCTCGGTGCCTCGATTACTCACCGTACCGCTGCCGACAATGGAACCAGCGCGCACATTGCGCGTCTTGCAAATGTGGGCAATCAGTTGCCCAAAATGAAAGGTCATGTCCGGGCCCGCCTCGCACATCCCCACCTTTCGCTCATTCCAGGTGGACTGCAGCGTCAGGTGCACCCGCCCACCGTCCCAGGCTGCACCGAGCTCATCGGGCGTAACCGCTACCGGGCTGAAGGCCGTGGCCGGCTTGCTCTGAAAAAAACCAAAGCCCTTCGCCAGCTCATCCGGAATCAGGTTGCGCAACGACACATCATTGACCAGCATCAGCAGGCGGATACCATCGAGCGCCTGCTCAGGGTTGCTGCCCATGCCGACATCGCCGGTAACCACCGCAATCTCAGCCTCGAAGTCAATCCCAAAAGCCTCATCGGGGCAGATCACCGGGTCGCAAGGCCCAATAAAGTCATCGCTGCCGCCTTGGTACATCAGCGGATCGGTGTAAAAGCTCTCAGGCACCTGGCTGCCGCGGGCCGCGCGCACCAGCTCAACATGGTTGATATAGGCCGAGCCGTCGGCCCATTGATAAGCGCGGGGCAGCGGGGCCATGCACCGTTGCGGCTCGAAGGGGAACGCATGGCGGGCCTTGCCCTGGTTGAGCGTCTGATAGAGGTCCTGCAACTGGGGGGCCAGGAAATTCCAGTCGTCGAGCACCTGTTGCAAGGTGCCAGCAATGGCCGTCGCATAATGGGCCGTTGTCAAATCGCGAGAGACCACCACCAATTGGCCATCGCGGGAGCCGTCTTTGTAAGTTGCCAGTTTCATGATGCACAGAATCGGGCGCGAAGCCCAGTTGCAAAAGGACGATCAAGGATTTGATCGTGTACCCAACCCGCAAGCTTAACCTGTCCACGCGCAGCGGCCCGTCATGGCGCGCGGTGTTGGCCCTGACGCTGGGCGTGTCTGTGCTGCATGCCTGGTTGCTCGCAGCGGGCCCCTCGCAACTGACGGTGACGCCAGCCATGGCCCAAGCCGTGACGCTGCACACCCGCACTGTGCCCGCAGCGGCCGACCTGCAAGCGCCGGCGCCGCGGGTCAGTAGCAGGGCCGTCGCTGCGAACCCCAGGACCGAAGAAGCGGGCACGGTAGCGCCTCCTGCGCCTGCACCTGCCACGATTTCAGCGGGCGTCACCGAGGCCTTACCGCCCGGACCGGGCCCGGTCGAACCGTCCTTGCCCGAGCCAGTGGTGGCAGCCGCCACCGACGAAAGGCCACCTGCGGCCCCGGCGCCCGCAAGCCCCGCCCCGATCCCGTCGCCCAGCCCGCCGGCTGATGCGCAAACGCCCGCGCCAGCCCCACCGCCGCCCAACGCAAGGCCGTCCGGCACTGCGGTGGCCATCTCGATACCGGGGTCGATCCGGCTACGCTACCAGGTCACCGGCCGCGCTCGCGGTTTCGAGCTGTCGGCCAGCGGCCAACTGGACTGGCAGCACGATGGACAACGCTACCAGAGCCGGCTGGCCATCAACAGCTTTCCGCTGCCCAGCCGCGTGCAGACCAGCGTTGGCGAAATCACGCCCGAAGGCCTGTCCCCGCGCCGTTTTTCAGACCGTACGCGCAGCGAGGTGGCGGTGCACTTCCAGCCTGACCTGGGTCGCGTGGTGTTTAGCAACAACAGCCCGCAGGCCGTCTGGACGCCCGGGCTCCAAGACCGGCTGAGCGTGCTGCTGCAACTCTCGGCCCTGATCGCTGGCGACCCGGCCCGCTTTGAACCGGGCCTCCGGATCAGCCTGCCGACTGTCGGAGGGCGCGAGCTTGAGCCGTGGGACTTCACGGTGGTCGGCCGCGAGACCCTCAAGTTGCCCGCTGGCGAGCAGGAGGCTGTTTTGCTGCGGCGCGAACCGCGTCATGCCTACGACGCAACCGTCGAGGTCTGGTTTGCGCCCGCGCTGGCCTACCTGCCAGTTCGACTGGTGCTGACCCAAGCCAACGGCGACCGGCTCGACCAGCAGCTCAGCGGCACTGAAAAGCCTTGATCCGCCCCTGTCTCTTGAAAGGTGGGCGGGGCGTCCTCAGATAGACGGCAACAAGCCTGGAGGCCCTGCAGATGACGATGCAAATGCTCTACGACTCCGACGCCTTTGTGGTTGTGCACATGGTGGCCGACGAAGCCCATGCGCCTGCCAACATAGCCCCGTCGCAACCGGTGCGTCATGGTTTTGAGATCGTTGACAAGCGCCACGGCAAAGAAGTCTTTCTCGAGGGCCTTTGGGCCGATCTTTTCGAGGAACGCCTGCAGCGCTGGCGCGAAAAAGCGCCGAGCCAGGACGAAATCGAGACCACGCTGGAAGGCTACGCCCAGCTGGCGCAGACCCCGGTGGTTCTGCACTGACTGACTGACCCTCTGGCCGCACGCCCCGCGGGTTAGCATCCGGCCATGCCCGTTCAACCCAAAGGACCTGAGCTCCAGCGTCGCTGGCTGCTCGGGGCTGCAGCATGGGCTCTGAGCCCACCTGCGAGCCGCGCGTTCGCTCCAAATCTGGAGCCACACTCCGACCTGAGCGAGCGCCTTGCAGCGCTCACCGGCCTGGATGCGCTGCTGCTCGGTGAGCAGCACGATGCCGCTGATCATCAGCGCATCGCGACCGAGGTGGTGCGAACATTGGCGCTCAGGCAGCGCCTAGCCGCCGTGATCCTGGAAATGCTGCCGGCTGGGCGCAGCAGCGCTGGGCTGGCCATGAGCGCCTCCGATGAGGACATCCGCAGGACTCTGGCCTGGGACGACAGCGCGTGGCCCTGGGCAGCCTACGGACCGGTGGTACGGGCGGCGGTGCGCGCGGGCGTCGCGGTTCGGGGCGGCGATCTGGCGCGCGAACAGCTGCGCGCAAGCATGGGGCGCACCGAGCTGGAGCAAAAGCTCTCGTCTGCTGCCCTGACCCGCCAGATGCAACTGATGCGCGAAGGTCACTGCCACCTGCTGCCAGAGAGCCAGATCCTGCCCATGGCACGGATGCAGATCGCGCGCGACCTCAGCCTGGCCCATGCCGTGGTGGCGGCCGCTCGCGCGGCCCCGGCCGGCCAGATGGTGCTGCTGCTGTGCGGCAGCGTCCATGCCGACAAAACCTTGGGCGTTCCCCAGCATCTGCCCGCCGAACTCAAGACGGCCAGCGTGCGTTTACTCGCCCGGGGGACAGATCCGGCCGGCGGGCACTTCGATGCAAACTGGGCGACCGAGCCGGCCCCGAACACCGATCACTGCGCCGCCCTGCGAGAACGCTTTCGGCCGACCGGCCGACCTTTGGCCCCGGGCTGAGGCGGCCGGGCGCGAGCTCAGGCCTGTTCGGCAATCGCCAGCGCCAGCACCTCCACCATCTGCTCGATGTGCGCCGGCTCGACGATGAAGGGAGGACACAACACCAGATTCTCACCGGCCGGCCGCACCAGCACGCCACGCTGGAAGCAGCGCAGGAACACCTCGTAGGCGCGTTGCCCGGCAACGGCACCCGCACGGAGCTCGACGGCGGCGGCCAAGCCCAGCGTACGAATGCCCACGACATGGGGCAGACCTCGGATCCGGGCATGAACCGCATCGCCCATGAGCTTGCCCATGAGAGCCGCACGCTCAAAAAGCCCCTCCTCATCGAAGAGCTGCAAGGTCGCGATGGCCGCGGCACAAGCGACCGGATGGCCCGAATAGGTGTAGCCATGAAACAGCTCGATGGCATGGTCAGGGCTGCTGCCGTGTGACTGCATCATGGCGCTGTAGATGCGGTCCGAGCAAATCACCCCGCCCATGGGAATCACACCGTTGGTGACGCACTTGGCAAAGTTGATCATGTCGGGCATCACACCAAAAAAATCGGCGCCGAAGTTGACCCCAAGCCGGCCAAAGCCGGTGATGACCTCATCAAAAATAAGCATGATGCCGTGCTTGTCACAGATCTGGCGCAAGCGCTGCAGGTAGCCCTGGGGCGGGATGTACCAGCCGGCGCTGCCGGCCACCGGCTCGACGATGATGGCCGCGACATTGGCAGGATCATGCAAGGGCAGGATGCGTTGCTCTAGCTCGAGCAAGGGGTCTTCGGTCCACACGGGCTCACTGCCATGGATATAGGCATGATGCACCGGGTCGTGGATAAATCGCATGTGATCGACACGCGGCAAGAGCTGGGCCCCATAAACCTTGCGATTGGCGGGCAGACCGCCCACGCTCATACCCCCAAAATTGACGCCGTGATAGCCTTTTTCGCGGCCGATGAATACATGGCGGTGCCCTTCGCCGCGGGCGCGATGGTAGGCCAATGCAATCTTCAGCGAGGTGTCGGCCGCCTCCGAACCCGAGTTGCAAAACAGCACTTTGTTCAGATCGCCCGGAGCCCGCTCGGCGATCATCTGCGCGGCGCGAAAGGCCTGGTCGTTGCTGGCCTGGAAGGCGGTCGCATAGTCCAGTGTGCCCAATTGCCGAGTGATGGCCTCGTTGATGGGTTTGCGGTTGTGGCCGGCACCGACGCACCACAAACTTGAGATCCCGTCGAGCACCTTGCGTCCATCGTGGGTGGTGAAGTGCATGCCGTCGGCGGCTACAAACACGCGCGGATCTTTGAAGAAACTCCGGTTGGGAGTGAAGGGGAGCCACTGGTGCTCCATGCTGAAGTCTGGGTAAGCCACTTTTTCTCCTGCGTTTGACAGCCCTCGGTAAGGGCCGGGGCCGATTTTCACTCCGGAATAAGGCCTTGACCACAACCCCCGGCCCGCAGAAACCATTTGCGACAATGCGCGCATGATACCCACCTACATCCTGACCCTGTCCTGCCCCGACCGACCCGGCATTGTTCATGCCGTCTCGGGCTTTCTGTTTCAGCGCAGCGGCAATATCCTTGATGCTGCGCAGTACGCCGATGACAAGGATGAAGATGCCACCGGCCTGTTCTTCATGCGCGTGGCTTTTGCCTGCGATATGTCGCTGCAGACGCTGCGACAGGAGTTGGGGCAACTTGGACAGGGCTTCGAGATGCGCTGGAGCCTGCACGCCGCCGGACAAGCGATGCGCACGGTCATCCTGGTCAGCAAGGAGGGCCACTGCCTCAACGACTTGCTGTTCCGCTGGAAATCGGGCCTGCTGGGCCTGGATGTGCGCGCCATCATCTCCAACCACCGCGACTTCTATCAGCTGGCCGCCAGCTACAACGTGCCCTTCCACCACATCCCTGTCACCGCTGCCACCAAGGCTGCCGCCGAGGCGCGGCAGTATGAAATCATCAGCGGCGAAGGGGCCGAATTGGTGGTGCTGGCCCGTTACATGCAGATCCTCTCCGACGATCTGTGCCGCAAGCTCTCGGGGCAGGCGATCAATATTCACCACAGCTTCCTGCCGAGTTTCAAGGGCGCGCGCCCCTATCATCAGGCCCACGCGCGCGGCGTCAAGCTCATTGGCGCGACAGCGCACTATGTCACCTCTGATCTGGACGAGGGTCCGATCATCGAGCAGGATGTGGCACGGGTCGAGCACAGTCGCACGGTCGAGGATCTCACCGCCCTGGGTCGTGATACCGAAAGTCTGGTGCTGGCGCGTGCGGTCAAGTGGCACAGTGAGCGGCGGGTGCTGCTAAATGGCCACAAGACCGTCATCTTCAAGTAGGAGCTCGGCATGGCCAGCCCCGCCGGCGGCAAGCGCATTCCACCGATCCAGTGCCTGCTGACCTTTGAAGCGCTGGCGCGGCTGCGTAGTGTGACGCAGGCAGCCGATGAATTGTTTGTCACCCCCAGTGCCGTCAGCCACCGGGTGCGACAACTCGAGCAGATTCTGGGCACCAAGTTGTTTGGTCGAGCCGACTTTTCGCTGACCACCGAGGGCATCGAATACCTGACCCATGTGCGCGAGGGCCTGGCCACCCTGCAAAAGTTTCCGGGCGTGGCCGGGCAAAGCACAACCCCGGGTAAGCGCAAACTGCGTGTGGCTGTCACGCCGACTTTCGCACGCGCTCTTCTGATTCCACGCTTGTCGCAATTTACCGAAGCCTATCCAGAGATCGATCTGACGCTGCAGGTGTCCATCCCACTGCTTGATGTGGTGGCTGAAGATGCCGACCTGATGATCCGCTTTGGCGGCGGCCGCTACGCTGATGTCGAATACGACTGCCTGCTCAAGGACGAGGTCACGCCGCTGGCCTCGCCGGCTTTCGTGCGCGAACATGGCCCGTTTGAGACTGTGCAAGATCTGGAAGGCCAGGCCCTGCTGCGCTCCCCACTGGAGCCCTGGCGCACCTGGTTTGCCGCCTGCGAGCTTGACTGGCCCGAACCGACCGAAGGCTCACAGTTCAATGACATCGGCCTGATGTGTGATGCTGCCGCTGCCGGCATGGGCATTGCCCTGGTGCGACTTAAGCTGGGGGCTCGGTGGCTCGACGATGGCTCTCTGGTGCGCCTGTTTGACAGGTCGGCGCCGAGCCCGCATGCCCACTACCTGTGCTGGCGCACCGGTGCCATGGACCGCTGGGAGTGCAGCGCTTTTGCGCAGTGGCTCAAGACAGCGCGCGGCTGAGCCGGCGCGATAAGGTGACGCCGATGCAGCTATTTCAAGGCGCTCCTTCAAAAACTTCACGCCGGCCTGGCGACACTCCGGTACAGTCATCGCCATGAATGCCGTCTCTACGCCCCTGGAGCCATCGCGGCTCGAGCGCGCCCAGCGCCAGTCTGAAGTCGTGGCCGCGCTCAGCCAGGTGCTGCCGGCCCATGCCTTGCTGTGGCACCAGGAAGACACCACGCCCTACGAATGCGATGGCCTGACTGCCTACCGCGAGCGACCCCTGGTGGTGGCCCTGCCCGAGACCGCGGAGCAGGTGCGCGCGGTGCTGCAGGCCTGTCACGGCCTGGGCGTGCCGGTGGTGGCGCGTGGTGCCGGCACGGGACTGTCGGGCGGTGCCATGCCGCATCGCATGGGGGTGACCCTGTCCTTGGCCAAATTCAATCGCATCCTCCAGATCGACCCGCTGGCGCGCACGGCCACCGTGCAGTGCGGCGTACGAAATTTGGCCATTTCAGAGGCCGCGGCCCCATACGGCTTGTACTATGCACCCGATCCGTCCAGCCAGATCGCCTGCACCATCGGCGGGAATGTGGCCGAAAACTCGGGTGGCGTGCACTGCCTGAAGTATGGCCTGACGGTGCACAATGTGCTCAAGGTCAAGGGCTTCACCATGACCGGCGAAGATGTGGAGTTCGGCAGTGCTGCGCTTGATGCCCCCGGCTATGACCTGCTCAGCGTGGTCATCGGCAGCGAGGGCATGCTGGCCGTCACCACCGAGGTGACCGTCAAGCTGGTGCCCAAACCCCAGCTGGCCCGTTGCATCATGGCCAGCTTCGACGATGTACGCAAGGCCGGCGAGGCCGTTGCAGCCGTGATCGCAGCGGGCATCATCCCGGCCGGACTTGAAATGATGGACGGACCGATGACGACGGCCGTCGAAGACTTCGTGCATGCCGGTTATGACCTCAGCGCCGCCGCCATCTTGCTGTGCGAGAGTGATGGCACGCCTGAGGAGGTGGCCGAGGAGATCGAGCGCATGAGCGCAGTGCTGCGCCAGGCCGGCGCCACCGCCATCGCTGTCAGCCGCGACGAAGCCCAGCGGCTCAGATTTTGGAGTGGGCGAAAAAACGCATTCCCCGCCTCCGGCCGCATCAGCCCTGACTACATGTGCATGGACTCGACCATCCCGCGCAAACGGTTGGCCGATATCTTGCTGGCCATCGCCGAGATGGAGAAGCGTTACGCGCTCAAGTGCCTCAATGTATTTCATGCGGGCGACGGCAACCTGCATCCACTGATCCTGTTCGATGCCAACGATGCCGATCAGTTGCGTCGCTGCGAACTGTTCGGCGCGGAAATCCTGGAAACCAGTGTGGCCATGGGTGGCACGGTGACCGGTGAACACGGCGTCGGCATCGAGAAACTCAACAGCATGTGCGTACAGTTCTCGGCCGAAGAAAACGAGCAGATGTTTGGCATCAAGCGCGCTTTCGATCCGCAGGGTCTGCTCAACCCGGGCAAGGTCATCCCCACGCTCAACCGCTGTGCTGAATACGGCAAGATGCTGGTGCGCGCCGGACAGATCAAACATCCGGATTTGCCGCGCTTTTGAATTCAAGGGCAGACTTAAGTACGCTCGCGCCTCGCGGCGACACGGTTCACGCACAATCGCACCTATGGATTGGACTGCCCTGATTCAAACCGATCGTGCCGGCTTGACCGAGTGCGTGCATTTTGGCGCTATCGCCGTGGTTGATGCACAAGGCCGCTTGCTCGCCAGCGCCGGCAACCCGGAGCTGATGACCTTCACCCGATCGACGCTCAAGCCCTTCCAGGCCCTGCCTTTTGTCGAGGCGGGCGGCGTGGAGCATTTCAAGCTTGAGTCCAGCCAGCTGGCCCTGCTGTGCGCCTCCCACAACGGCGAAGACCGCCATGTGGTTCAAGTCGAAAAACTGCTCTCGGCCGCGCGACTGGGCTACAAGCGCCTACAGTGCGGCTGCCACACTCCGTATTTTGTCGAACTCGGCCTCAAGGGATCGGCTGGCCCCTACGACGAGCGGCACCACAATTGCAGCGGCAAACACGCTGGATTTTTAGCTTATTGCGTACAGCACGGGCTACCGCTTGACAACTACCTGGCGCCCGATCACCCGCTGCAGCAGGCCATCGTGCGCAGTCTCAAGCAGGTGCTCGGCTTGAGCGATGGGCACATGGTGGCCGGCACCGACGGCTGCTCGGCACCTAACTACGCGATACCGCTGTCTCATCTGGCTTTGGCTTATGCGCGTCTGGCGCAGGGCGCGGCCAGCCCGGTGATGGGCAGCAGTCTGGCGCACCTGTCGCACGCCATGCGCAGCCATCCCGATCTGGTCTCGGGCACTGCACGCAACGACGAGGCCTTCATGCGCATCGGACGCGGCGATTGGGTCACCAAGGTGGGCGCCGATGGCGTGCAAGCCATCGGCAGCCTCAGCCGCGGTCAGGGTCTGGCGATCAAGATCAGCGATGGCAGCAAGCCGGCCTTGTTTGCCGCCTCGGTCGCGTTGATGGATCGGCTGGGCTGGCTCGACGATGCGCAGCGCCAGGCCCTGGAGCCCTGGCGTGCGCCGGATTTGCGCAGCGTCAAGGGCCAGCTCGTGGGTCAGCGGCGGGCCGTGTTTGAGCTGCGCCGCACCTGAGCCTGGCTCTCCCCGGAGCTGACCGCCTAGAGACGGGCGGTGCCCACGGCCGAAGAGCTGGGCAAGCTCGACCACCAGGGGGGATTAATCGGGCTGTCCTGGTCCGGGGCCAACAACATCACCAGGTCCCCCCCGAAACGGCCCAGTCCCAGAGCCCGGGCCACGGCCTGATTTTCAGATTCACTGCGCATGCGCACGAAGCACAGGAAGCGACGCTGACCGGCCTGGTCGGCGCGCAGCAGCTCCAGCCTCTGCACCTGCCCATGCTCGGAAAACATCAGGTGCAAACGCTCGCGCAGCTCGAAGGCATCGAGCCCCGAGGGAGGCGCAAAGGGCGGAACCTGAGAACGCGGGTACTGGGGCAGGGACATGATGGACAGCCTCGGTGGCAAACAGACCGGTCACTCTAGCCCCGCCGGCTGATGCCGCCTCTTGCTTGAGACCGGCAGCCGGGCCTCTAAGCTAAAGCTCCCCCACCATGCCCAGCGCCTCGCCCGATTCATCCCCGGCTGCCGCGGTCGATGTGACTGCCCAGGAGGCGCACTCGCCTCTCGGCCCGATCCTGCGGGCGCGCCACGAGCAGATGCAATTGAGCACCACACTGGCCAGCATGACCGAGGCCTTCGCCACGCTGGACAGCCAGGGCCGGTTCAGTTTTGTCAATCCACCCTGCAATGACCTGCTCGGCGGGCAGGCCCGCGAACTGTTGGGGCTGCCGATCTGGGGCTTTCTGGAGGGTCCTGATCCGCGGAATCGTGATCCGCAAAACCTACGCACGCGCATGGAGCAAGCCCTAATACAGAACCGGCCTGTCGAATTCGAAGGGTTCTCAGTCATGCTCGACAAGTGGCTGGAGCTGCGGCTTTACCCGTTTGAAGATGGTCTGGCCCTTTACATGCGTGACATCAGCGCCCGGCATCAAGCCCAGGCACAGCTGCTGCTCCTGCACACCTGCATCGCG